>OGQQ01000343.1_pt1 | contig 48379 bp, 33 predicted proteins | sample 1553281 | NCBI WGS metagenome assembly OGQQ01 (sample SAMEA2579937, study PRJEB22360) | human gut metagenome | biome: human gut; feature: human-associated habitat; material: faeces | place: Denmark | collected 2008/2010 | reverse complement strand
GAGAAAAAGGAGGCCAAGCTCCTAAGCGACAAGAACGTTACCATCACGGACCTCCCCGGCATCTACTCGCTTTCCCCCTACAGCCCCGAGGAGCAGTGCTCGCGCGATTACCTCATGAGCGGCGAGCCCGATGTCGTCGTCCAGGTGGTCGACGCCACCAACCTCGAGCGCAACCTGTACCTGGCGCTTCAGGTCATCGAGACCGGCCTGCCCGTGGTCGTCGCCCTCAACATGGCCGACTTGGTCGAGAAGAACGGCGACAAGATTGACACCGACAAGCTCTCCAAGAAGCTTGGTTGTCCGGTCATGATGATCTCGGCTCTTAAGAACAAGGGCATCAAGGAGCTCTTCGAGCAGGTCAAGAAGTCCGCTGCTTCTAAGGGCCAGGTGCCCGAGCACAAGTTCGATTCCTCCATCGAGGACGTTTTGGACCACATCGAAAACAACCTGCCGGCGAGCGTTCCCGCCAACAAGCGCCGCTACTACGCCGTCAAGCTGTTCGAGCGTGATGCAGACGCCTGCAAACTCATCAACCTCACCAAGGAGAAGGCCGCTCGCGTGGAGGAGCTGGTCGCCCAGTGCGAGCAGGACTGCGACGACGATGCCGAGTCCATCATCACCGGCGAGCGCTACGGCGTTATTGCCCACATCATCGACGAGTGCATGACCAAGGCTCCGGCAAAGATGAGCACCTCCGAGAAGATCGACCGCGTGGTTACCAACCGTATTCTGGGCCTGCCGATCTTTGTGGTCATCATGTTCTGCGTGTACTACATCGCCGTTTCCACCTTGGGCGGCACGGTGACCGACTTCACCAACGACCAGCTCTTCGGCACCGACGGCTGGTATGTGCTCGGCCAGGGTCGCGACGCCTACGACGCGGCTGTCGAGGCTGCGGGCGACGACGCCGATTCGGTCGACCCGGCACAGTACGGCCCCTATGTCCCGGGTATCACCACCGTGGTGCACGATGCCCTTGTGGCGGGCGGCACCGAGGACGGTGGCCTGGTCGATTCGCTCGTCTGTGACGGTATCGTCGGCGGCCTGGGCGCCATCTTCGGCTTCGTCCCGCAGATGTTCCTGCTGTTCGTCATGCTGTCCTTCTTGGAGGACTGCGGCTACATGGCCCGCGTCGCCTTCATCATGGACCGCGTGTTCCGCCGCTTTGGCCTGTCCGGTAAGTCCTTTATCCCCATGCTCGTGTCCTCGGGCTGCGGCGTCCCCGGCGTCATGGCCACCAAGACCATCGAGAACGAGAAGGACCGCCGCATGACGGTCATGACCACCACGTTTATTCCCTGTGGCGCCAAGCTGCCGATCATCGCCCTGCTCATGGGTTCCATCATCGGCGATTCTTCCACCACCGCCGCGTGGATCAGCCCGCTCTTCTACTTCCTGGGCGTCTTTGCCGTCATCGCCTCGGGCCTCATGCTCAAGAAGACCAAGCTCTTCGCCGGCCGCCCGACGCCGTTCGTTATGGAGCTCCCCGCCTACCACTTCCCGGCAATCCGCTCTTGGGCGCTGCACGTGTGGGAGCGCTGCTGGGCCTTTATCAAGAAGGCCGGCACGGTCATCTTCGCGTCCACTGTCGTCGTTTGGTTCCTCTCCAACTTTGGTAGCTACAACGGCGCCTTTGGCTTCCTGCCTGCCATGGACGGCATCCCCGAGGAGTTCATGGACTACTCCGTGCTCGCCATGCTGGGCAACCTGGTTGCCTGGATCTTCGCCCCGCTCGGCTTTAGCACCTGGCAGGCAACCGCGTTGACCGTCTCGGGTCTCGTCGCTAAGGAGAACGTCGTCGCCACCGCCGGCTCGCTTCTGTCCGTCGCCGACGCCGCCGAGACCGACCCGAGCCTGTGGACCGCGTTTGCTGGCATGTTCCCCACCATGGGCGCTTGCGTTGCCTTTGGTGCCTTCAACCTGCTGTGCGCTCCGTGCTTTGCCGCCATGGGCACCATCCGCAACCAGATGGACTCCGGCAAGTGGACCGCGATTGCCATCGGCTACGAGTGCGCCTTTGCCTGGGTTATCGGCCTGTTCATCAACCAGTTCTACAACCTGCTTGTCCTTGGCCAGTTTGGTATTTGGACGGTTGTGGCCATCGTACTGCTGGTTGCGATGCTCTTCCAGATCTTCCGTCCCATGCCCAAGCACGCTTGGACCGACGAGGACGAGACCAACACTGCTTCCGCTGCAGTTTCCGCTTAAGTCCGAATAAGGATTAGCCCCTTTCCACGAGCCCGGGTGTCCCAGCGACACTCGGGCTTTTTGATGGGGGAGATGTGGCGTTTCCGCAGATAAAACCGACCAAAATAAACCTGTCCCTTTTTGGTAGGTGGAGAATGGGGTAAAGTAAGTGATGGTTAACTAGAGGAGGCTTGCTATGGCACCTATCGATATTGTTGTGCTGGCTGTTATCGGTATTGCGTTTGTCGCGGTATGCGTGCGCATCTACCGCAAGGGCACCTGCGCTGACTGCGCTCAGGGTGGCGTTTGCACGGGGCATTGCTCCAACAAAAAGACCTGTGCCGCGCTGAAAGGCGTCGACAAAATCGCCGAAGACTTGGGTCGCGGTATCAAGTAAGGCCCAGACATCTAAGCGCCTCGCGAGCATCCGTTCGCGGGGCGTTTTTCACTTTTTGTGGGGTGGGCTAGAGACGCTGCATGCGGTACCCGACACCCATGTGCGTCTGAATCATCTTGGGGTGAGAGGGGTCTGCCTCGATCTTCTTGCGCAGGGTGCGCATGAACACGCGCAGACTCGCCAGATCGCTGTCCCAGCTCGTGCCCCATATCTCACGGGTGATGAAGGTGTGGGTGAGCACCTTGTCGACGTTTTTCGCCAGAAGGACGAGCAATTTGTACTCGGTCGGGGTAAGCGAGAGCTCGCGTCCGTCTTTCGTCGCGTATCCCGCGGCGTAGTCGATATGCAGTGGACCGTTGTCGAACGTGCTCGCTTCTGTCGACTCGCTCGACGCCATCGAGGAGCGCCTCAAATTCGCACGGACGCGCGCGAGCAACTCATCCACAGAAAAGGGCTTGGTGAGGTAGTCGTCTGCCCCTGCGTCAAGTGCTGCAATCTTATCGGAATCTTCGGTGCGCGCCGAAATGACGATAATGGGGACTGCCGACCAGCTTCGGATCTTCGTGATGACCTCGATACCGTCAATGTCGGGAAGGCCGAGGTCGAGCATGATGAGGCTGGGGCCGTGCGACACCGCATCCATGATGGCGGCCTGGCCGTTGCAAACCTTGCTCACGACATAGCCGTGGAGGTCAAGCGCGGTCGAAACGAGGTTTTGAACGGTCAGGTCATCTTCGACCAGGAGGATGCGTGGCTTAGCGGCATTATTCATGAATCTCGATCTCCTCGGCGGGCAGGGTAAAACGGAAGACGGCCCCATGGGGGTGGTTGTCGCGAACCTCGATGACGCCGCCATGCGCCTCCACGATGGAGCGGCAGAGCGACAGCCCAAGGCCGATGCTTCGGCGCGAATCCACGGGCCGCGTATTGCTTGAGGTGAAGAAGCGCTCAAAGATATGAGGCTTGTCGCAGTCTGCCACACCCGGCCCATCGTCTGCGACGTCCACCACGACGAACGCGCCCTCGCGACGTGCGCCGATGGTGACAGTCGAGTCCTCGGGCGTGTATTTGAAGGCGTTCATGATGAGATTCGTAAGCACCTGCATGATGAGATGGACGTCGATGCGTACCAGCAGGATGTCGTCAGTGTGCTCGATGGTGACGGCACGTCCATGCGATGCTTGGGCGACATGGCTGAGGGCGGCCTCGATGACCTCGTCGATGAGCTCGGATGTTAAGTTGAGGCGAATGGTGCCGTCCTCGACGCGTGTGATGGCGAGGAGGTTCTCCACGGTATCGATAAGCCAGAGGGAGTCGTCGTAGATGGCATCGGCAAGATCGCAGCGTTGTTTGAGGCTGAGCTTCTCGTCGCTCTTCCGAAGGATTGCCGCAGATCCGGATATAGCCGTGAGGGGTGTCCTCAAATCGTGGCCGATGGAGCGCAAAAGGTTGGCGCGCAGCTGCTCGTTTTTCGCCAAGACCGCAGCCTCTTCGCGCTCTTGCGCCGCCCGGTCGCTTTCGAGCGCCAAGGCGCATTCACCTACGATAGATAGGACGATCGAATGCTCGAAGGCTTCGATCTCGCGCCCCTCCAGGTCGATGCCGATGACACCGAATACCTTGTCGCCGGTGCGAACCGCGAGGTAGAGACAGCGCGCCTCAGGCAGGGTCCGCGTGCTTGCGCCCGCGCGCTTGTTGTTGGTGTAGGTCCAGGTTGCAACGGCGCGCTCGTAGTCGGTGAGCAGCGACGCGGATCGGTTTTCGGTGCCAGCGGACTCATAGAGCGTCTTGCCGAGCGTGCCGTGTTCGGCGGTGTAGAAGACCACGTCGAGTTTTAGCAGTTTGATGAGTTGGTTCATGGCGACGCGGGCGCACTCCTCCGCGCTATGGGCTTGCTGCAAGAGCTGGTTCGTTTCGAGGAGTACGCGCGTTTTGAATGCGTTCTCGGCGGAGGTACGGGCGTTGTCGGCGATGCGCGCAGTCAACTCGCCGGCGACCATGGCGGTAGCGAACATGATGCCGAACGTGACCAGATAGCTTCGGTCATAGCTGGCGAGCGAAAACAGAGGCGTGACGAAGCAGAAGTTGTAAAGCACTACAGAGAGCACGCTCGATACGATCGTGCAGATACGCCCCGTCGTGGTGACGGCGGTCAGCAGGGCTGTGAGGATATAGAGGGATATGATGCTGGAATCGGCAAATCCCAGATGGCGGAAAGCCGTGCCGATCGCCGTGGCGACAAGAGAGAGGGCCAGCGTGCGAAGCACGTCTCGGCTGCTGGGCGGCTGCGGGGCGAGCGCACGGCGGCGTCCTTTGGGCCGGGAGGGCGGAGTCGACTGGTCTGGAATGATGTAAATGTCGAGGTTCGGGGCGAATGTTATGAGCTGTTCTACGAGAGATTTGCGGCCGAAGAGGGCCTGACGGACGCTGCTGTGCTCGCCCGTGCGCCCCATGACGATCTTCGAAATACCCGACAGGCGCGCGAACTCGGAGATCTGAAACGCGACGTCGTCGCCATAGACGGTTTCCATATGTGCTCCGAGCTGCTCGGCTAGGGCGATATTGGCTGCAAGCTTGGCGCGCTCATCATCGCTCATGGCTTGCGTGCGCGGGCTCTCTACGAACAGGGCGACGAGCTCGCTGCGAAACGCTTTCGCCATGCGTGCGGCGGTACGGACGATGCGGGGATTGGTCGGCGCCGGGGAGACACAGACTAAGATACGCTCCTTGGTGTAGTAGTCACGGTTTCCCAGCACGCGTGCGGCGTCTGTGAGGTGGCCGGTGCGATCGGCGCAGCGGCGCAGCGCGATTTCTCGGAGTGCGGTGAGGTTCTCGACGGTAAAAAAATGCTGTTGCGCTCGGTCGGCTTGTGCGGGACGGTAGACGAGGCCGGCGCGAAGGCGCTCAAGTAGGTCTTCGGGCTCTATGTCGACGAGCTCGACCTGGTCGGCATCATCGAAGATACGGTCGGGGATTCGTTCGCTCACGACAACGCCGGTGATGGATGCAACCATGTCGTTTAGGCTCTCGATATGCTGAACGTTCACGGTCGTATAGACGTCGATGCCCGCATGTAGAAGTTCCTCGACGTCTTGATAGCGTTTGTCGTGGCGAGACCCCGGCGCATTCGTATGGGCGAGCTCGTCGACAAGGATGAGCTGAGGGGCGCGTTCGATAGCCGCATCTAGATCGAACTCGTTGAGCGTAATGCCGTTGTGTTCGATGAGTTTACAGGGCACGTTCTCAAGCCCTTGTGCAAGATGGGCAGTTGCCGGACGTTCGTGCGGCTCGATGTATCCCGCGACGACGTCGACACCTCGCCGCTTGGCGGCGTGGGCGGCTTGAAGCATCGCATAAGTTTTGCCTGTGCCAGCAGCGTAGCCAAAGAAAATCTTGAGGTGTCCCCGGCTGGTTCGAGCGTCATCGGCGACCTCGTCTTTCTCAATTGCCTTGAGGATGAGGTCTGGATTGACGCGAGTGTCCGATGCGTCGCGCTGCATAGCGTAGCCTTTCTGAAGCGTTGTCCATGCGTGCATACGCGGTGAGGACGCCGCTGTATGCTCGCGAGGTCGAGTATAGGCGCACTGCAGCAGCAATAGTGCTTTCTACCTGCATCTTTACGGCATCTTAAGGTCGTGAGCCCCGGCCCTCACGCCTCTTTAATCCCTAGAAGCGTTTACTGTCCCCAGACGCTTGCGAGAGCAGGCGTCCGAGACATCGGGCCGCGCGTGAAAGGGGCGGTAAATGAACATCCTCATTCCCATCATCGGAGTCGTCTGCATTGGACTCCTTATCTATTACATCTACATTCTGATGAGGAGTGATTCGTAAACTATGGACGCTGCGATTCAGTACATCTTGTACTTTGCCGTGCTCGTCGTCCTGGCCGTTCCGCTCGGTCGGTTCATGGCCCATATCATGGATGGTGAGCATACGTTCCTGTCGCCTGTGATTGCTCCTGTGGAGCGCGGCGTCTATCGTCTGCTTCGCATCGACGCGGCAGAGCAGATGGGGTGTAGGCGCTATCTGGCGAGCGTGCTGGTCTTTTCGGGGATCGGCCTCGTGGCTCTTGTGGCACTCCAGGTGCTTCAGTCCTTCTTGCCAGGCAATCCCCAGCGCCTGCCGGGTGTGTCATGGGACCTGTCGTTCAATACGGCTGCTTCCTTCATAACCAACACCAACTGGCAGTCCTATTCCGGTGAGACCACCCTGTCCTACTTTGTGCGGTTCATGGGCCTCACCGTGCAAAACTTCTTGTCCGCCGGCACCGGTATTGCGGTCATGTTCGCGCTCATCCGCGGTTTCCGTCAGGTCAAGGAGCAGGGTCTGGGTTCCTTCTGGGTCGACCTCACCCGCACCGTCCTGTATGTGCTCATCCCGCTGAACCTCGTGTTCGGCATCTGCCTGGCTGCCGGTGGCGTCATCTCCAACTTCCAGCCGGCTCAGAAGGCCGAGCTCGTAGAGCCCGTCGCTGTCCAGCCTAATGCAGACGGCGGCTGGAGCGTCATCGACGGCGCCCAGATCGAGGGCGACACGGTCAAGGTCGACGGCAAGGTTGTCGAGGGCGCGCGCGTGGTCACCGAGCAGTTCCTGCCCCAGGGTCCCGCGGCTCCTCAGGTCGCCATCAAGCAGTCCGGCACCAACGGCGGCGGCTTCTTCGGCGTGAACTCCGCCCATCCGTATGAGAACCCCAGTGCCTTCACCAACATCATCGAGATGACCAGCCTGCTGCTGATCCCGGCCGCCTGCTGCTTCACCTTCGGTATCGGCGTCAAGAACACCAAGCAGGGCAAGGCTATCTTTGCCGCCATGTTCATCCTGTTGGTGATCTTCACCGGCATCATCGCCGTCAACGAGCATGCGGGCACCCCGCAGCTGGCCGATGGCGGAACGGTCAATATCGAGATGACCGACGGCCAGGCCGGCGGCAACATGGAGGGCAAGGAGAGCCGCTTCGGTATCGCCTCCTCTTCCACCTGGTCCGCTTTCACGACGGCTGCTTCCAACGGCTCGGTTAACTCCATGCACGACTCCTACACCCCGCTGGGCGGTTTTGTCCAGATGCTCCAGATGGCTCTGGGCGAGGTCGTCTTCGGCGGCGTGGGCTGTGGCCTGTACGGCATGATCGGCTTCGCCATCCTCACGGTGTTTATCGCCGGCCTTATGGTCGGCCGCACGCCTGAGTTCCTGGGCAAGAAGATCGAGCCGGGCGAGATGCGCTGGGCAGTTGTCCTGTGCCTGGCAACTCCGTTTGCCATTCTGGTGTGCTCGGCCATCGCCTGCATGGTGCCCGGTCTTGCCGACCAGCTCAACAATGGTGGCGCGCACGGCTTCTCCGAGGTGCTGTATGCCTTCACCTCATGCGGCGGCAACAACGGCTCGGCGTTTGCAGGCATGAACTGCAACATTCCCTGGATCAACGTCATGCTCGGCCTCGAGATGCTGTTCGCCCGCTTCATGCCCATCATCGGAACGCTGGCTATCGCCGGCTCGCTGGCCAAGAAGGGTAAGGTCGCCGAGAGCGCCGGTACCCTGTCTACCACCAACGGCATGTTCGTATTCCTGCTCGTGTTCATCGTTCTGCTGATCGGTGCCCTGAGCTTCTTCCCGGCCTTGGCGCTTGGCCCCGTTGCCGAGTTCTTCCAGATGATTGCGTAAAGGAGGGCGCAGATTTATGGCTATGCAAAAAGACATGATGGGCCGCGCGGTCCGCGACTCATTTGCCAAACTGGATCCTCGCGTCCAGATTCAAAACCCGGTCATGTTCCTGGTGTGGCTTTCCGCCGTCATGACCTCCGTCCTGGCCGTCGCTTCCATCTTCGGTGTGCAGGACGCGGGTGTGCCCACCTACTATGTGGTCGCCATCGCGGTCATCCTGTGGCTCACCGACCTGTTCTCGAACTTCGCCGAGGCGCTTGCCGAGGGCCGCGGTAAGGCTCAGGCCGATTCCCTGCGTGCGGCCAAGAAGGATGTCGAGGCCCATCGCATCGAGTCCGTTAAGGATAAGGAACACTTCACCGTCGTTCCCGGCACCGAGCTTACGCGCGGCGACCTGGTGATCGTACGCGCCGGCGAGCAGATTCCCGGCGATGGCGACGTCATCGAGGGCGCTGCCTCCGTTGACGAGTCCGCCATCACCGGCGAGTCCGCCCCCGTGGTCCGCGAGGCTGGCGGCGACCGCTCTGCCGTTACCGGCGGTACCACGGTGCTGTCCGACTGGATCATCGTCAAGATCTCCAGTGAGCCCGGCCAGAGCTTCCTAGACAAGATGATCGCGATGGTCGAGGGTGCCGCGCGCAAGAAGACCCCTAACGAGATCGCTCTGGAGATCTTCCTGGTGGCCCTCTCCATCGTCTTTATCCTGGTCACGCTGGCCCTGTATTGTTACTCCTGCTTCTCGGCCGGTCTTAACGACATGGTCAACCCCACGGCCGTGACCACGCTCGTGGCACTGCTCGTGTGCCTGGCTCCCACTACCATCGGCGCCCTTCTGTCCGCCATCGGCATCGCCGGCATGAGCCGTCTGAACGAGGCCAACGTGCTGGCCATGTCCGGCCGCGCCATCGAGGCCGCCGGCGACGTCGACATCCTCATGCTCGACAAGACCGGCACCATCACCCTGGGTAACCGCCAAGCCGCCGAGTTCATCCCGGTCGACGGCGTCGATCCCGCGGAGCTGGCCGATGCCGCCCAGCTTTCCTCGCTGGCCGACGAGACCCCCGAAGGCCGTTCCATCGTCGTGCTCGCCAAGGAGCAGTTCGGTCTGCGCGGCCGCACGCTCGAGGATAAGGGTATGGAGTTCATCCCGTTCACCGCGGCAACGCGTATGTCCGGCGTGAACTACGAGGGCAATGAGATCCGCAAGGGCGCTGCCGATTCCGTGCGCACTTATGTGGAGGCAGCCGGCGGCGTGTTCTCCAAGGAGTGCGACGAGGCCGTCGAGCACATCGCCAAGGCCGGCGGCACCCCGCTGGTCGTGACCAAGAACTGCCGCGTGCTGGGCGTTGTGTACCTTAAGGACATCATCAAGTCCGGCGTTAAGGAAAAGTTCGCCGACCTGCGCAAGATGGGCATCAAGACCATCATGGTGACGGGCGACAACCCGCTCACCGCCGCGGCAATCGCCGCCGAGGCCGGCGTTGACGACTTCCTGGCCGAGGCCACCCCTGAAGGCAAGCTCGAGAAGATCCGCGAGTTCCAGCGTGAGGGCCACCTGGTCGCCATGACCGGCGACGGCACCAACGACGCGCCCGCTTTGGCCCAGGCCGATGTCGCCGTGGCCATGAACACGGGCACCCAGGCTGCCAAGGAGGCCGGCAACATGGTCGACCTCGACTCCAGCCCTACCAAGCTCATCGAGGTCGTGCGTATTGGCAAGCAGCTGCTCATGACCCGCGGTTCGCTCACGACCTTCTCGGTGGCCAACGACATGGCGAAGTACTTCGCTATCATCCCGGCCCTGTTCTCGCCGATCTACCCGGGCCTTGGCGCGCTCAACATCCTCGGTCTGGCAAGCCCGCTGTCCGCGGTTCTTTCGGCCATCATCTATAACGCGCTCGTTATCGTCGCGCTGATCCCGGCCGCGCTGAAGGGCGTTAAGTACCGCGAGGTACCGTCCGGACAGCTGCTGATCCACAACCTGCTCGTGTGGGGTCTGGGCGGCATCGTTGCCCCGTTCGTATTCATCAAGCTCATCGACATGCTGCTCGCGTTCTGCGGCATTATGTAAGTGGAGGTTTGTATGTTCAAAGGTGTTGCATCGCGCGCACTGGGCGTGTTCGCGCTGTTTACCGTTGTCTGCGGCCTGGGCTATACGCTCGTCGTGACCGGCATCGCCCAGGTTGCGTTCCCGTATCAGGCGAACGGTTCACTCATTACGGTCGACGGCAAGGTTGTGGGTTCCGAGCTGATCGGTCAGAACTTCGATGACGAGGCTCACATGTGGGGTCGTATCCAGAACGTGTCAATTGTCGAAGGCGAAGACGGCGAGCTCATGGCGTATGGTGCCCCGTCCAACCTGTCCCCGGCGAGTGAGGAGTATCGGCAGCTGATAGATGCGCGCGTGAAGAAGATCCGCGCCGCCAACCCCGATGCTGATATGGACGCTGTGCCCGTCGACCTGGTGACGTGTTCGGGGTCCGGCCTCGACCCGGAGATCTCTCCCGATGCCGCCGAGTACCAGGTCCCGCGCCTGGCGAAGGCCACGGGCAAGAGCGAAGGCGAGGTGCGCGAGATCATCGCCCAGTGCACCAAGGGCCGATTCCTGGGCGTCTTCGGCGAGCCCACGGTCAACGTGCTCAAGGTGAACCTTATGCTGGACGGCGCGCTGTAGGTGAGGGAGTGGCGGATGAGGGCATGACTGACTATCTGAGCCCTCAATTCCACCCCGCCCATCAGTTGCGGTGAAATACGGACTGTTTTGGCTGTCAAAGGCCTCATCTACTCCGTATTCCACCGCAACTTTTTATGGGTCGAGCAGAAGTTGGGGAAGCGCGTGCGGTCGGGTGCTGCGCGGTTGCTGATACGATAGGTACGTTAGCAACTGCCGCCGAGCGGCTTAAACGAAAGGAACCCTGTATGGAGTCTTCCGCCTATCCGATGCTCTTTAGCCCGATCAAGGTCGGTACGACCGAGGTCAAGAACCGCGTCTTTATGCCGCCGGTGTCCACCAACCTGGCCGATCATGGCTATGTGACCGACGACTTGGTCGATCATTACCGTGCCCGTGCCAAGGGCGGCGTTGGCCTGATCATCACCGAGGTCGTGACGGTTGAGCCCACCTATACCTATCTGCCGGGTGACATGTGCTGCTACGACGACACGTTTATCCCCGGTTGGGAAAAGCTCGCCGCGGCCGTGCACGAGTACGGCTGCAAGATCATGCCGCAGCTCTTCCACCCCGCCTACATGGCCTTTAACATTCCGGGTACGCCGCGCCTGATCGCTCCGTCCTTTGTGGGCCCGTCCTATGCCCGCGAGGCGCCGCGCCCCATTACGGTCGATGAGATCCACGAGCTCACGCATCAGTTTGGCGACGCTGCCGTGCGTATGCAGAAGGCTGGCGTCGATGGCGTCGAGGTCCATGCGGCGCACGCCCACGGCATGCTCGGCGGCTTTTTAACCCCGCTCTACAACAAGCGTACCGATGAGTACGGTGGCTCGCTCGACGCCCGCATGCGCTTCCTGCTCGAGGTCATCGCCGAGATTCGTGAGCGCTGCGGCAAGGACTTTATCATCGACGTCCGCATCTCGGGCGATGAGTACACCGATGGCGGCCTGACCCTCAACGACATGATTTATGTTTCGCGTCGCCTGGAGAAGGCCGGCGTCGACATGATTCATGTGTCGGGCGGCACCACCATCAAGCGCGGCTCCGCGATTCCCGCCGCCGGTACCCAGCAGGCCTCGCACGCCGCCTGCTCGCGCGAGATCAAGAAGCACGTCAACATTCCCGTCGCCACCGTTGGACGCATCAACGAGGCCTGGATTGCCGAGGAGCTGATCGAGGACGGCGCTGCCGACATCTGCATGATGGGCCGCGCCAATCTGTGCGATGCCGAGTTCTGCAACAAGGCCGCTGCCGGCAACGCCGACGACATCCGCCCCTGCATCGGCTGCCTGCGCTGCCTGAACGGCATTATGTTTGGCAAGCGCATCTCCTGCACCGTCAACCCGGACGTGGAGCGCGACGAGGCTGGCTACGAGCCTGCCGCCGAGGCCAAGAACGTGCTGGTTGTGGGCGCTGGTCCTGCGGGCATGGAGGCAGCCTACATTGCCGCCAAGCGCGGCCACAACGTGGTACTCGTGGATAAGCAGGACGAGCCGGGCGGCGAGATGCGCATCGCAGCCGTTCCGCCGGCAAAGCAGGAACTCACCCGCGTGATCAAGTATCAGTACCGTCGCCTGGCCGAGGCCGGCGTGAAGTGCGTCTTTGGTACCGAGCTTTCGGCCGAGGACATTCAGCGTGACTACGCGGGCTACGAGGTCGTCCTGGCCTATGGCGCCGAGCCCATCGCTCCGGCCTTTATGCAGGGCTTTAAGCAGGTTATGACGGCTGACGACCTGCTGGGTGGCAAGGCTTTCCCGGGTAAGAAGATCGTCATCGTGGGCGGCGGCACCGTCGGTTGCGAGACGGCCGACTACCTGGCCCCGCTGGTCAACGACCTGTCGCCGGCCAATCGCGATGTCACCGTCATCGAGATGACCAAGACGCTCGCCGCCAACGAGGGTGGTGCCGGTCGCGCGGTGCTTATCACGCGCATGCTCTCCAAGGGCGTTCATGTGCTGACCGAGGCCAAGGTAACCGAGATTACCGAGGACACCATCAGCTACGAAAAAGATGGCGAGATCCACACTATCGCCGATGCCGATACGCTGGTGCTTGCCATGGGCTATCGTCCCAATACCAAGCTGGCCGACGACCTTGCCGCTGCCGGCGTTGCCACCCACGTGCTGGGCGATGCCAACAAGTGCGGCAACATTCGCGACGCCATCGGCGACGGCTACAAGGTTGCCTGCGAGCTCTAGTCAACCCCTTTGCACCAATCGATTGCAAAAAGCGGCGGCTGCCCTGTGTGTTGGGCAGCCGCCGCCTGCGTTTTGCCAAAGAAAGATTATTGTCGGGCCCTAAATGCCTTTTGCTTCTGCTCCCTCCGCAATCATGTTGCGGTTATACACCAGGTGCAAATACATCGCGTCGTGCGCTGCGGTGGGGTTGCGCGCGGCGATGGCATCGGCCACGCCACGGTGGGTGCGGATGGTCTCCTCGACGAGCCTTTTTTGCCCGTTACGTCGATAAAGAGGGGAACGGATGCCTTGAGCACACCCATCAGACGGGCAACGACGAGGTTGCCGCCATCCCAGGGCGGCTACATGGAGTAGCGCCCGTGCGCATCGATTCCCTCTCATAGATGTGCGGCACAAAGAGCCCCGAGCTCACACGAGCTCGGAGCTTTTTTCGTCTGGATTGGGGACGCATAGCCGGACGTAAACAATTTGCGTCTGGTAATAAGCGTACGAAAGCGCAATTTACGTCTTAATTTCGGACGCAAATCAAGACGAAAACCGTTTACGTCTGCTTTAAATCCGTACGAAAACGGTTTTCATCTTGCAGGGCAGTTGCCGTTTCTACAGTTCAACTTCCAGTTCGGCTTTGTGTTCGCAGAGGTAGTCGCGCATGTAGGGGATGGCAAATGAGACCTTGCCGTACGAAGGAGCCTCGATAATCGATTCTCTTAACAGGCGGCTGCGGACGGAGCTCACCTGTTGAGGCGTTTTGTTTAGGGCATCGGCAACCATGCTGGTCGAGCTCGTCTGCCCCAAAGACGCCATGCTCAGCAGATAAGCGATGCACGTGGGCGGAATGCGCTGCAGCGCGGGCTCAATCACCATGGCGCAGAAGCGTTCGCGTGCCGTTGCAATGCCGCGCTCGGCTTCTTCTTCTCCAATAATCGCTGTATGTGCGCGTCTCGCCAACTGCCATGCGTAGTATCCAACGAGTTGGATCATGAAAGGATAGCCTTGCGTTGCCTCGGCAAGTTGGCCGGCAATACCTGGCTGCAACTCCATGCCAGACGCTTCAATGGTTTCCTCGAGGGAGTACGACACTTCGGTTACTGCCACAGCCTTCAGGTCAAAGGGGAGGGCACGGCGCAAAAACGTAAGTGTCTTTCCGTTGATGATGCTTTCAATCATCGAAGGCAGCCCAGCAAAAACAAAGGCGATATCAAGGTCTTCGCCGATAACCTGCTGAATCGCAATGGAGAGCGTTCGGACCTCATCGAGCTCTGCGTCTTGAACCTCGTCGAGAGTGATGAGCAGGCCATTTCCATTCTTGGTTATTGTCTGTCTCATGGCGTCGCGTAGCGATGGGCCGATTCGCTCAATATCTATGCTGCCGATGGATATGCCAGCTACGGTGGGCTCAAATCTGGCGTGCTTGGCCTGGAATTTGGGCTGCAGCTGTTCGAGAATGCGCTGGCAAAGTCCCTCGGTTGCGACCTCTTTTATGACCGTCCAGCCACGGCTTTGCGCCAAACGTGAGCACTCGTCAAGGAGGACCGTCTTGCCCGTTCCACGGACGCCGGCTATGCGCATTAGGCGCCCAGGGGCACCAGGCCCGTTGGTGAGGCCCTCATTGAATTCTTCGAGCACATCTTCGCGGCCGATAATCGTGGGAGGTGTTTTACCTGCTGTGGGCTTAAAAGGGTTTGTTTGCATGTGAGCCACCTTTGCTCAAGATATAGCAAGATATAGCAAAGTATAGCAAGATATAGCAAAGTATAGTGAGATATAGCAACGTATAGCGCTGTTTGCGGGTTCTTACGGTGGTGCTATTTCCCGAATGCCGCGCGCACAAAGCGCTGAGCGAACAGCTTATTAGCGATGTTGATGACATGGCCCAAGAACAGCGCCGAGATGGCGGTGGTCAAGCCAAAGCCGCCCAGGTTGTGCATGAGCGCGAGCGACAGAACGAGAGACACGGCGACATGCGAGCAGTCGAACACGACTTTTACGTCGCCAAAGCGGCGTTTAATCTTTTCGGCAATGACCTGCACCAGGCCGTCGGGCGCGTTGGGGACAACGCCCATGTTGACGACGAGACTTACGCCAAATGCAGTGACAGCGAGGGAGAGCAGCATGGTCTCAACCTGTATGGGGAGTGCTGCGGGATGCAGCGGGTTGACCGCCATGAAGAAGTCGGTGAAGCCGCCGATGAGCGTTGAGAAGCACAGCTCGAGCAGGATGCGCGGCTGGAACTCGCGTCGCAAGATAGTGAATTGTGCCACGATGTAGGCGACATAGGTAGCAGTGATCCAAAAGCCGAGCGTCTTGCCCGTGAGCATGGATAGGGTTGTGGCAAAGCACGTGAGCGCGGCGACACCCAGGCCGGATGCCGTCTGGAGACTCATGCCGAGTGCCAGTACTGCAACGCCCGCCAGATACATCAGCATCCTGATGACGGTATGGAACCAATCGATCTTCTCGCCATTCATGATGATGAGCGGTCGCATGTTGCTACCCGTCCTTTCGGTTGTGTGAAAAAACCGACCCGGACCGGCAAAAGAGGGTTATCGGAGGCACTGCTGTTAAAGCAGAAAAGCCGGCCCCACGGTCAGTTGTCTAGGAAGTGTCTCGCTGTGCCGGAATGGGACTGAAGGGCCAGCGAGACGGGAGGAAAGCAAATGACATTGCGTGGGCAATAGGATGCCAAGATGGTAGGGTGCGTCTTAGCATCCTATTGCTCACGCTCGACGAAATCGGTTTCGTTTGAGCCTTAGTATACGCACGGGATTCTATTTGCAAAGAGAAAAACAATAAAAAGTGAACGTTCACCTAATCGTAACAACTCGTTGGCTGTATCATGGCGGTAGTCGATACGAAACCGATTTCGTATCGACTACGCATGCGTTGTATCTGTCCATTATCTGGTGGTGTAAACGAGGGGTTACACCTGCCGCAAAAGCGGCATTCATCATTGTCCAGATTGAAAGGATCACCATGGAACAGCATACCGATTGCTCGTACTGCATGTGCGGGACCGACAACACGCTCGTCGATGCCTTTGGCATCCCCATGCTTGACCTGCCTGCCAGCAAGCTCATCTTGTTTAAGGAGCAGAGTCATAAGGGCCGCGTAATCGTGGCCTCCAAGCAGCACGTCGATGACATCTCCTGCATGTCCGAGGAAGACGCCGCCGCCTTTATGGCCGATGTCCGCCACGTCGCGGCAGCGCTGCACAAGGCGTTCAATCCCGACAAGATTAACTTTGGTGCCTACGGCGACACCATGCATCACCTGCACGTGCATATCGTCCCCAAGTACAAGGACGACCCGTTTGAGTTTGGCGACGTGTTTGCCATGAACCCCGGTCGCGTCACGCTCGAGTCGGCTCAGTACGACGAGATCGCCCAGGCAATTGTCGCCAACCTGTAAGCGAGTAAAAGCGGCTATTTCGAATAGAAGCACTTGGCTTCATTGCCAGTTAAAAGGAGCTTATCTATGAATGCAGGAGTTGTTTCACTCCTTTGGGTGCTGGTGGGCGTAGTCCTGCTGGTCGCCATGATCGTTAAGTTTAAAATCAACAGCATCATTGCGCTTATTCTTTCCGCCATTTTTATCGCCCTTGCCGACGGCATTTCTGTGGGCGACCTTGTCACCACCATGGAAGATGGACTGGGCGGAACGCTTAAGTCGCTTGCGCTGATCATTATCTTTGGCGCAGCCATCGGAAAACTGATGACCGATTCGGGTGCCTCGCAGCAGATTGCCGACACTATCGTTGACAAGCTCGGTATTAAGCTGCTGCCTGTTGCGCTTCTGATCATCGGCGTTATCTTTGGTATGAGCATGTTCTACGAGGTGGCGTTCCTTATCGTTACGCCGCTCGTTATCAGCATCGCCAAAGAGGCCGACATCCCCTATATGCGCCTGATTATCCCAGCTGTTTCTGGTACCACGATGGGCCATTCTCTTTTTCCGCCGCAGCCTGGTCCTATGGCGCTGGTGAGTGCCTTTGGTGCCGAGGTTCCGCCGGTCTACATCTTTGGTCTGATCGTCACGATTCCGACACTTATCTGCTCTGGTCTTTTGCTGTGCCATTTCATCCCCGGTCTCGATGACATGCCGCTTGGCAATGTTATGAAGCCGGCGGAGCGCAGGCCCGCGGACGAGCTTCCGCCGTTCTGGCTTTCCATTCTGGTGCCGCTGTTTCCGGCAATCATCATGATTGGGGCTTCGATTATCAAGAACACGGTGGGCGAGGGTTGCTTTGCATACGATCTTGCCAGCTGCATCGGTAGCGCAGATATCACTATGCTCATCACGATGATTCTTGCCATGGTTGCGTATGGTTATACGCGCGGCATGGATGGCGGAGAGATCTCTAGCTCTATGTCCGATGCTATCAAGGGCGTCGCGAACGTGCTGCTCGTTATCGGTGCCGGCGGCATCATGAAGCAGGTCATCATTACTTCTGGCGTTGGCGCGACGCTTGCCGACATGGTGAGCCTCATGCCGGTGTCGCCGCTGATTTTGGCTTGGGTGATCACGGTGGTCCTGCGCCTGCTCACCGGCCAGGGCACCGTCTCGGCCATCACCGCCGCCGGCGTCGTGGCACCTATGGTTACGCAGTTTGGCATCAACCCGGTGCTTGCAGTACTGGTCTGCGCCTGCGCATCCAATACCATCACGCCTATGTATGACGGCGGCTACCTGCTGTTCCAGCAGTCGTTTGGCCTGTCGATGAAGGATACCTATAAGACATGGGGCCTGTTGGAGCTCGTCAACTCCGTTGTCGGCCTCATCATGGTTCTAATCCTGAGCCTGTTTATCTAGGCGAGAAACGCATAAGACAAGCGTGTCTCACCGCAAGCCCGCGGACAGTTGCCTATCAAACTGTCCGCGGGCCTTTGCTTTTTATACCAACGGCATGTCGCACCCGTCCCCCCATAAGTTGCGGTGGAATAGTTCCTGTTTTTGCTGCTGAAGGCTTTGAGCAGGAACTATTCCACCGCAACTTATGGGGGGACGGGGGATGCGATAGTATTGCATGGTGGTATTCGATTAACCGAGGCTTCATCCGAGGGCTTTATGGAACAGCACCAGCATTATCAGAGCCTGCAAGACCAGGCGTACAACGCATTGCGCTCCAAGATCATCTATGCCGAGCTCAGGCCCGGCACGCGCCTTTCGGCGATTGGTCTGGAAAAGGAGACGGGAATCGGGCGCACGCCCATTCGCGAGTCCTTTGTGCGCCTGCGTGAGCAGGAGCTGGTGGAAACGCGTCCCAAAAGCGGCACCTACGTCTCTAAGATCAGCATGGAGCGCGCCGAGAACGCCTGTTTCTTGCGCGAGAAACTCGAAAGAAGCGTGCTTATTAAATGCTGTTCGGCCGCCTCGCCCGAGCAAAAGCAGCGGCTTGAGCAGATTCTTACCGAGTCCGAGTCGCTCGACCACGGCGAAACGCGCCGTTTCTTTGACCTGGATAACCTGTTCCATGAGACATGTTTTGAGATTGCCGGTCGTCACATGTTGTGGGATTGGATGAAGAGCATCAACACGCATTTTGAGCGATACAACTGGTTGCGTATGGTGTCGCAGGACCTGGATTGGGAGCCGATTCATCGGCAGCATCGCCGGATTCTCGAGGCCATTAAGAGGGGCGATACCGACACGGCGAGCTATCTGGCGGAGACGCACTTGCACCTGATGCCCGAGGAGCAGGGCCCGGTTATCGCCTTGCATCCCGACTATTTTGAGCTGTCCAAAGACTCGTTCATCTAATCAATCCCCATATAAAGTTGCGGTGAAATAGGGGCACAGAGCTACGGCGCCGCTTGGAGGAAAAGACCGGAAACAAGGGTCCATTCCTCCAGGTGACGCCGCAGCTGTTTTGATGTCTCGGTTTTTGTCGATGTGGCTCAACCGGGCGCGGTTGCCAGCCGAGTAGGCAAAGCGGCTCGGGGGCGTGTCGCTTCCGTCACGTTCTATCAGCATACAAGATGGTTTTGGTTCTTGTTCGTGACGGAAACGGCGCGCTTCCGAGCCGCTTTAAAAGAAAGGGGGCGAGGTCTAGGGCACGCCCCCTTTCACGATAGAGAGCTAAACCTAGCCGCGGACCTTTTTGACGACGTCCATGGCCTCGCGGGCGATCTGCTCGACCTTGGAGAAGTCGCCGTCGGCAAACAGGGCCGGCTTGACCATCCAGGTGCCACCGCAGGCGATGATGGCAGAGGAGCTCAGGTACTCCTCGACGTTGGCGGTGCTCACGCCGCCGGTAGGCATAAAGCGGTGACCGACAAACGGAGCGGCGAGGGCCTTAATGGTGTTCAGGCCGCCATACTGGGACGCGGGGAAGAACTTGGTGACCTTGAGGCCCAGGTTCTCGGCTGCGGTGACCTCGGAGGGGGTCACGGTGCCGGGAAGGACAGGCAGGTCGATGTCGATGCAGTGCTTCACGACGTCTTCGTTGTAACCCGGGGAGACGATGAACTTGGCACCGGCTGCGCGGGCCTGCTCAACCTGCTCGACGGTCAGGACAGTGCCGGCGCCAACGCACATCTCGGGCTCGGCCTCGGCCATAGCGGCGATGCACTCGGCGGCGCAGGCGGTGCGGAAGGTGACCTCGGCGGACTTCATGCCAGCTGCCATAAGGGCATGGGCGAGCGGAGCGGCGTCCTCGACCTTGTCGAGCACAACGACCGGCATGATGCCCAGGGACTCAAGCGTGGTGTAGAACTGATCGAACATGATGTTCCTTTCGATGTGTGGCGCGCACGGGCGCGTGATTGCCAAATATGCTGGTCAGGAGCCGATTTTGGATTGGTTATCGGAGGCACTGCTTGGGGTTCAAGCAATTCCAAAACCGGCTGCTCGACCAGTCATGTAGGGAATGCCAGGCAAAACCGGAATGGGACTGGTGGTTTTGCCCGGCCGGAGGAATCGGGGAGCGGGCCGCAGGGGTATGGGATTGGAAAGCTGCGGCCCGCGGAATGGAGACGGACTAGCGCGCGACGCGGGTGCCACCGTCGGCGGCGGATGCCACGGCTGCGATCTCGCCTGCGGTCACCAAGTTGGAATCGCCCTTGATGGTGAGCTTGAGGATCGAGGCTGCAATCGCGTAGTTGACGGCGTCCTGCGGGTCAAAGTCGTTGATGAGGGCATGGACGAGGCCGGCGTTGAAAGCGTCGCCGGCGGCAACGCCCTCGAGCACGTGTACGTCGTGAGCAGGGGAGAACCAGTGCTCGCCACTCTCGGCGTCAAAGAGCATGCCCATCCAGATGGAGCGCTCGACGCAGGAGATGTTGCGGACGACCGAGGCGACCTTCTTGCAGCCGTACTCGGCGCAGATCTGGCGGGCCATCTCGACGTAGGTGCCGCGCTCCTCGATGCCGTGGGCAAGGGAACCGGAGACGCAGGTCATGCCGAGGCCGGCAGGCGCGTCCTCGTCGTTGGCGATGCAGATGTCGACGAGCGGCAGGAGTTCCTTCATGGTGGCCTGCGATTTCTCGGGCGACCACATCTTGCCGCGATAGTTCACGTCGCACACGGTGGTGATGCCCTTGGCGCGGCAGGCGGCGAGCGCATCCTTGCAGGCGGCGGCCATCTCATCGGAGACGGCGGGCGTCACACCGGAGAAATAGAAGACATCGATGCCCTTGAGGATCTTGTCCCAGTCAAAGACGTCGCGCTTGGCCATGTTGATGGCAGAGAACTTGCGGTCGTAGACGCAGCCGTTGCCGCGCTGCGAGGCGCCGACCTCAAACACATAGGAGCCAAGGCGGTCGCCCTGACGCACGACGCGCGTGGTGTCGACGTCGTAGGCCTTCAGCGAACGCAGGGCGCACTCGCCCAGACGGTTGGCCGGGACAACGGATACGTAAGCGGCCTTGTCGCCTTGGTAGGCCAGGGAAAGCGCGGTGTTGGCCTCGGCGCCACCGTAGCGGACGTCAAACTCGGTCGCCTGCTCAATACGCAGGTGATCTTTGGGCGAGAGCCTCATCATGATCTCGCCGAAGGTAAGAACCGTTTTACTCATGGTCGCGCAGCTCCTTCTTGCTCGTGCGTACACCTTTGATATGGCGTTGGCACGGAGGTGCCAAGACGGTAGGGTACATCTTTGCACCTACGTGCCAACGCTTTCCGAAATCGGTTTACGAAATCGGTTTCGTTTCGAGTTGTAGTATACTCACATACAGCGTTTTGCAACCGAGATTTTTAAAAAAATGCCTAAAATGGCTCAGACTGCCGACATTGGGAAACGGGGTGCGCTATGGCGCAGATGAGAATCAAGGACATTGCCGCCGAGGCGGGCGTGAGTCCGGCCACGGTCTCGCGCTACCTCAACAACCGCCCCGGGCAAATGACCGAGGAGACCCGTGCTCGCATCGCGGCAGTTATCGAGCGCACCGGCTATCGCCCACGTGCCGCCGCGCGCAATCTGCGCAGCTCGCGTACGAACCTCATCGGTGTGATTCTGGCTGACATCGCCAACCCGTTCTCGAGCGCCATGCTCGAGGGCCTTTCCGCCAGCACCGCGGCGCGCGGCTGCTCGCTCATGACGGCCATTAGCGGCAACGACCCCGCTAAGGAAGCGGAGTCGCTCACCAGACTTATCGATGCCGGCGTGGACGGCCTGGTCGTCAACACCTGCGGAGGCAATGACGAGGCGATCGCCGCGGCAGCGGGACGTCTGCCCGTTGTGCTGCTCGACCGCGACGTTGCCGACGGCGGTGTTGACCTGGTGACATCTAACAACCGTGAGCTGGTCGCCGGCTTGGTAGATGCCTTGGCAGCTGCGGGCAGCGAGCGTCTGTGCCTGCTCACCGAGGCAAGTGACGATAGCCCCGTGCGTCGAGAGCGCGCCGAGGCCTTTGCCGACGAGCTTTCGCGCCGCGGCCTTGCGGGCGAGGTCGTCACCCTGGCCGACGGTGGCGCCACGGGCGTCGGTCGCTTGGACGAGACCATCCGCGGCTATGCAGGCAAAAAGCTCGGCCTCATTGCCGTCAACGGCCTGGTTTTCCTGCGTCTGACCGAGGCACTGGCGCAGCTTGGTCCCTCGCTGCCGGCGGGTCTCAAGATCGCAACGTTTGACGATTACCCCTGGAATCACGTGCTCTTTGGCGGCGTGACCACGGCCGCGCAAGACACCCTTACCATCGCCGAGCGCGTGGTCGAGCGCCTGTCCGAGCGCATCGACGTTGTTACCACTACTGTGGGCGAGGCCGCAAAGCTGGCGCCCAAACGCATCGAGATCCCCGGCCACATCGAACACCGCGCATCGACCTCGCGCTAACCGCTCGTTCGCAACGGCCTGTTCGCGCACGTTTTTTGAGCGCTTGATACGCTTTAACCCTGCGGAAACATTTTTCTGCGATAGTATCTGCGATATAGACCAGTCGAAACCCGCCCGAAAGAAAGGGGAGCGACATGAACCAGCAGAACATCGATTACGTACTCCGCTCCGTAGAGCAGCGTGACATCCGCTTTGTGCGTCTGTGGTTTGTCGACATTCTCGGCCGCCTCAAGAACTTTGCCATTAGCCCCGAGGACCTCGAGGTCGCTTTTGAGGAGGGTATTGGCTTTGACGGCTCCGCCATCGAGGGCTTTGCCACGCCCGAGGAAGCCGACATGCTGGCGTTTCCCGATGCTTCGACCTTCCAGATCCTGCCGTGGCGCCCGAGCCACAACGGCGTCGCCCGCGTGTTCTGCGACGTGTGCACCCCCGACCGCAAGCCCTTTGCCGGCGATCCACGCGATGCCCTGCGCCGCATGTTCCGCAAGGCCGAGAAGGCTGGCTATCTGCTCAACGTGGGCGCCGAGCTGGAGTATTACTACTTCCCCGACGAGCACACGCCCGAGCCGCTCGACAACGTGGGCTACTTCGATCTTTCGGTGAGTGATGCCGCCCGCGACCTGCGCCGCAACACGGTCCTTACGCTCGAGAAGATGTCCGTGCCCGTGGAGTACACCTTCCACGCCGCCGGTCGCTCGCAGCACGGCATGAGCCTGCGCCACGCCGAGGCCCTGAGCATGTCCGACGCCATCACCACGGCCAAACTCATCATTAAGCAGCAGGCTTACGAGAGCGGGTGCCACGCCTCCTTTATGCCCAAGCCGCTGGCGGGCGAGGACGGCAGCGCTATGTTCCTGTGCCAGTCGCTATTCGACCACGACGGCAACAACGTCTTTTGGGGCGAGGACGACGAGAAGTATCACCTCTCCGATATCGCCAAGCACTACATGGCCGGCATTCTGGCACACGCGCGCGAGATCAGCGCCATCACCAACCCCACGGTCAACTCGTACAAGCGCATCACCACGGGCGGCGATTCCGTGCCGCAGTACGCCACGTGGGGCTTGCGCAACCGCGCGAGTATGGTCCGCATCCCGGTCTACAAGCCCGGCAAGCAGCTGTCCACGCGCATCGAGCTTCGTAGTCCCGACCCCATGGCCAACCCGTATCTGGTCAACGCCGTCACGCTGGCGGCTGGTCTGGACGGCATCGAGCGCAAGCTGGAGCTCCCGCCCGAGGCCACGGCCGAGACGCTCAAGCTTACCGACCGTCAGATGCTCGAGGCCGGCTACACGCCGCTGCCGCGCTCGCTCAAAGAGGCGCTCGACGTGTTTGAGGACTCGCAGTTTATGAAGGATGCCCTCGGCGAGCACATCCACAGCTTCTTCCTCAAAAAGAAGCGCGACGAGTGGCATAAGTTCGAGTCTACGATCACCGAGTGGGAGATTAAGCACTACCTGGCGAACTCCTAATCGCGCTGGCTTGTTTCAGTACGATTGAGCTCATTTTTTTGGAGGCCGATATGTCCGAAAAGAGTGCCCTGTTCATGGCGCGCACGACGCGCTTCCACGAGTTTGCCCGCAGCTTGACGACCACCCTGGGTGTCGAGGTGAGCCTGGCCACCCCCGATTCGCCGACTGCGGCGCACGACTTTGACCTGCTGATCCTCGATTCCGATGGAATCCGCAGCGACCGCATCGATCAGATTGCCAAGTGGCTTGATGATCGCGGCGGCGTCCCCATGCTGGTGATCGTTGACGACGAGGCGCTCGGCACCCTGCGTCTGCCGAACCACGCACATGCCGACTTTGTATGCCCCACGGCGACGCCCAACGAGCTCAAGGCACGCGCGCAGCGCCTGATGGGCGAGGAGGAGACCGTCGCCGCCGACGATGTGCTCAACATTGACAACCTCGAGATCAACTTGGCTACCTACCAGGTGACGCTCGATAACGAGCCCATTGACCTGACGCTGATGGAGTACTCGCTGCTGAGCTTTTTGGCGACGCACCCCAACCGTGCCTACAGCCGCGAAGTGCTGCTGCACCGCGTGTGGGGCTTTGAGTACTGCGGCGGCACGCGCACCGTTGACGTGCACATTCGACGTATCCGCTCCAAGGTGGGCCCGCAGATCGCGGCACATATCACCACCGTCCGCGGCGTGGGCTATCTGTTTAAGGATTAGCTTTTCACCACAAAAGGGGACAGGCACCTTTGTGGTGGCTTTGCCGCAGGTGCGGGGTCCCTCTCGAATCTGCAACGGAACTTAAGCCTTCCTAAAAGATTGCGTTCTCATACACGTTCGCCCGCATATTGGGGTACAACTCAACGTGAACAATGATGGCCCGCCACATGTTTGGCGGGCCTTTGGTTATTTGACGAAAGGATCGCAGCCATGAGCGAGAACGATTCCCAGCGTCCCCAGGATGCGGGCAACGCCGGCGAGACTCAGCAGCAACCACGCGTGCAGGTGGAGTCGACGCCTGCCGACGGCAACATTCCCTACGTGCAGGCCTACGACACGCAGACCGGCAAGCCGCTGGGTGGCCAGCAGGTCGTGAACAAGCACACGGTGGTCAAGACCAAGACCAAAAAGCTGCCGATCTTTATTACGGCGCTTGCCGGCTGTGCCTGCGGAGCCCTGCTGGTCATTGCGCTCATTATGAGCGGCACGCTTGATATCGGTGGCGGCAAGAATGCCGTGACGGCGGGCGCTTCGGGTTCATCGACGCAAAAGATCACGATCGATTCCGAGGACACCACGCTGGCCGAGGCCGTTTCTGCCAAGGCATTGCCCTCCGTCGTTTCCATCACCGCTACTTCGAGCGGTAGCCAGAATGGCTCGCTTTCGCAGTCTGCCGACGAGTCGGACGGCTCTGGTAGCGTCGGTTCGGGCGTTGTGCTCGATACCGAGGGTCACATCCTCACCAACAACCACGTGGTCGATGGCTATGACCAGTACGTGGTTACCATGGACGACGGAACCACGTACGAGGCCGAGTTCGTGGGCAACGATGCTTCGAGCGACTTGGCCGTCATCAAGCTCAAGGATGCTGACGCCTCCAAGCTCACGCCGATCGAGATCGGTGACTCCTCCAAGCTCAACGTGGGCGAGTGGGTTATGGCGATCGGCTCGCCGTTCGGCAATGAGCAGTCTGTCTCCACGGGCATTGTGTCGGCGCTGTATCGCTCCACGGCCATGAGCTCTACCAGCGGCAACACCATCTACGCCAACATGATTCAGACCGATGCCGCCATCAACCCGGGCAACTCCGGCGGCGCACTCGTCAACGACAACGGTGAGCTGGTGGGCATCAACTCGCTCATCGAGAGCTACTCGGGCTCCAGCTCGGGCGTGGGTTTTGCCATTCCGGTTAACTACGCCAAGGACATTGCCGACCAGATCATCGACGGTAAGACGCCGGTGCATCCGTACATGGGCGCTACGCTTTCGAGCGTCAATGCGCTCAACGCCCGCACCAACAAGCTAAGTACTGATAGCGGCGCGTATGTGGCGAGCGTCGTTGAGGATGGCCCTGCTGCCAAGGCCGGCATCCAGGAGGGCGATGTCATTACCAAGCTGGGCGACGACGAGATTACGAGTGCCGATGGCCTGATCATTGCGCTGCGCAGCCACGAGGTGGGCGAGAAGGTCGAGATCACGCTCATGCGCGGCAAGGACGAGAAGAAGGTCACCGTCGAGCTGGGCTCTGACGAGGAGCTGCAGAGCCAGCAGCAGGATGACAGCGCGACCGACACCGGCAACGGCGGCATCACCGACGAGCAGCTGCGCCAGTATCTGGAGGAGTTGCTTGGCCAGCAGGGCCAGGGTCAAGGCTACGGCCAGGGTTACTAGCGAGCCGTTTCGCACATATCGAGGCCAGAGGGGTTGTCCCATCAACGTGGGACAGCCCCTCTCTTCTTATTGATCCGTTGGGGACGGAGGAAAACGGATCATTTAGAGCTGATAAGAGCATGGTTTGATCGCGCGATCCGCCCCGGTCTGGTGGCTGCCGATTCGGTGCGGTTCGAAAGGGCTATTCGGCCCCGTTGCGACCGGTGGTACTCTAGTATCCGTTTGAAATCGAGCGAAGGAGTGCCGCTATGGAGCAATCGAGCCTGTTTGGTGACGGCGTGGACATCGATACCGAAACGCCCGCGAGCGCGGATACCGCTGCACCGGCCGATGCCCGTGGCCAGGCGGCAGCGCGCGCGGCCGAGCTGCGCCACGAGCTCGATTACCACGCCTATCGCTACTACATGCTCGATGCGCCCGAGATCACGGACGCCGCCTTCGACAAAATGCTCGTTGAGCTGCAGGAAATCGAGGCGACCTACCCCGACCTGGTGACGCCCGACAGCTACACCCAACGCGTGGGCGGGTACGTGAGCGAGCAGTTTACGCCGGTCACGCATATGGCGCGCATGTATTCCATGGACGATGCCATGGATCTGGACGAACTTGACGCGTGGCTCCAACGAACCGAGGATGCGCTCGGCGCAGGTAGCGTCACCTATACCTGTGAGCTTAAGATTGACGGTCTGGGCGTGGCGCTTACCTACCAAAACGGCACCTTCGTGCGCGCGGCCACGCGCGGCGATGGCACTACGGGCGAGGACGTGTCGCTCAACGTGCGCACCATCAAGGATGTGCCCATGCACCTGTCCGAGCCGGCGCTCGCCCACATGGGCGCCGACCGCGAGCGTACCATCGAGGTACGCGGCGAGGTCTACATGCCCAAGGGCAGCTTTGTGCGCCTGAATGAAGAGGCCGATGTCGAGGGCCGCGACCCCTTTGCCAACCCGCGCAACGCCGCCGCCGGCAGCCTGCGCCAAAAGGATCCCAAGGTCACGGCGCGCCGCGACCTGGCCACCTTTATCTACGCCATCGCCGATACCGACCCGCTGCACGTCCACAGCCAGCGCGAGTTTCTGGACTGGCTGCGCAGCGCCGGCTTTAGCGTCAACCCCAACGTGGCCCGTTGCGCCACGCCGGCCGAGGTTCACGAGTTCTGCGCCCAGGCGCTCGAACATCGCGGTGACCTGAACTACGACATCGACGGCGTGGTCGTAAAGGTGGACAGCTTCCAGCAGCAGCTCGACCTGGGCTTTACCGCCCGCGCGCCACGCTGGGCCATTGCCTTTAAGTTCCCGCCCGAGGAAAAGCAGACCGTCCTGCGCGAAATTCGCATCCAGGTGGGCCGCACCGGTGTGCTCACGCCGGTCGCCGAGTTCGACCCGGTGACGGTTGCCGGCTCCACCATCGCGCGCGCCACGCTGCACAACATCGACGAGATCCGTCGTAAAAACGTGCGCGAGGGCGACACCATCATCGTGCACAAGGCGGGTGACGTGATCCCCGAGGTCGTGGGTCCGGTGCTCGATAAGCGCCCGGCCGATTCGGTCGACTGGCACATGCCCGAGGTCTGCCCCGTGTGCGGTAGCCCCGTGGTCCACGAGGACGGCGAGGTCGCTTATCGTTGCGTCTCCATCGACTGTCCCGCACAGCTCAAGGAGCGCCTGCTCCACTGGGTGAGCCGCGGTTGCATGGACGTCGACGGCCTAGGCGACGAGATTGTCGACAAGATGATCGCCGCCGGCCTGATCCACGATGTCGCAGACTTCTACCAGCTCACGGTCGACGACATCGCAGGCCTGGACACGGGGCGTACCTATGCCAGCTCCAACAGCAAAAAGGGCGTCAAGAAGGGCGACCCCATTCCGGTAGGCCTCAAGACGGCCGAAAAGATCATCGCCGAGCTCAACAAGTCCAAGAGCCAGCCGCTCGGTCGCGTGCTGTTTGCCCTGGGCATCCGCCACGTGGGCAAGAGCGTGGGCGAGGTCATCGCTGAGCGATTCCTGTCGATTGACAAGCTTATCTTGGCGAGCGAAGAGGATATCGCCGAGTGCGAGGGCATCGGTCCCAAGATTGCGGCGAGCGTCAAGCAGTTCCTGGCCGTGCCCGAGAACCTCGCCGTGCTGGAGCGCCTGCGCCAGGCGGGCCTGTCGCTCGAGGTCGACCTGGGCGCCGCGCATGCACAGGCCGCAGCCGATGCCGGTGTAGCGGGCGAGCTCGCCGATGCGCAGCCGCTTGCGGGCCTGACGTTTGTGTTGACCGGCACGCTTGTCAACCGTACCCGCGATGAGGCGGGCGCGGCGCTCAAGGTGCTCGGCGCCAAGGTTTCGGGCAGTGTGTCAAAGAAGACGAGCTACCTGGTTGCCGGCCCCAAAGCGGGCTCCAAGCTCACCAAGGCCGAGCAGCTGGGCGTGCCCGTGCTGGACGAGGACGCACTCGAGCAGATCTTGGCTACCGGTGAGGTGCCCCAGGCTTAGTGCGTCGATGACCAAATTAGAAAACCTCCCGGAAAGGTTGATACTTTCCGGGAGGTTTTTATTTGGGCGTGGTGGCGGGCAGCATGATCTGCGTCATGTAGGTTGCTGAGGGTGACCCTGCGGAGCGGTGTCGTTCCGGAGCGATAGAAGATTCATTCAAAGCAAAGGGGCCCCGCAGTGAGGTCCCACAACGGGGCTGCCCCATTGTGATGAGTTTTATACACATTAACATTAACATTAACGTGTATACTTAGCAGTGAAGATATATGTTGAGAGGAACAGTTATGGTTACCGTCGCGTTTTCGGAACTGCGCCAAAACCTTACGCAGGTGGCCGAAAAGGTTGCCAATGAGGGCGAGGAGGTTGTGGTCTTCAAGCGGAGCAAGCCGTTGTTCAAGATCGTGCCGCTCGACTATGAAGGTCCAGTTACGGTGGAATATGACGCTGCCCAGGAGCGTGGGGACGCAAAACCGACGTGCGGCACGGGCAAGCCCAGGCGCGACGTGGGTACGATGTGGCATCCCAAGATTACCTGGAAGGAGATTCGCGAGATGCTCGCGGAGGATGAGGACTACCAGGAGTATCTTGAACTCGTAGCCAAAATGCCCAAGGGAACGCCGCTCGATACGATGACGGTTGAAGATGAAAAGCGCATCGCGAGGGAGCGCTACCTATGAGGGCATTTCTCGATACCAATTTTCTGCTCGATTGCGTGCTTCCGGGTCGGCCGGAGCATGGGGCGGCGCAAACCATCAAGGGGCTTGTTGACGTGGGGCTTATCGAGGGGGTTGTTTCGGCCTGCTCTCTCAAGGACGCGTATTACATTCTCACTAAACAGGCCGGCGAGGCGCGCGCCCGCGAGGTAGTGCGCGACTGCCTTAAGAGCTACTCGGCAGAGCCTCTCGACCAAGAAGCTTGTTTCACCTCCGCCTATTCCGATGAGCCGGACTTCGAGGACGGCTGTATCCGTGCGATGGCCGAGCGTGCCGGCGTGGACTTTATCATCACGCGCGATCGCGCCGCTTTTGTGCGCTCGACCATCAAGACCTTCTCGCCCGCAGAGTTCATCCGTGTGTTTCCGATCCCGGAGGAGTAAAACCGCCACACCGGGGACTGCCCACGGCGTGATAGTCCTCCTGTAGCCGACGCTCGTTAGTTGAGCCGCACCTCATAGCTTTCCGAGAGGTTCTTAATCGAGCACAGTAACCGGCACCGTGATCTGCGTCACGTAGGTCGCCGGGTCGTCGCTGATGATGTCGTCGATGAGGGCAATCTCGCGCGAGGGGCCAGCGGGTGTCAGGTTGTGCTCGCGCATATGGCTGAGCAGCTGCTCATAGCGCGGGGCTGCTTGCCCGTGCGTGCCGCGAAAGCTTATGGTCAGGCAGTGCGCGGCGGGTCGCATCTCGACGTCGCCCACGTAATCATCGGTGTCATCGAGCAGCAAAAAGACCTCGTCGTAGCCATCAAAGTCGCCGGCGGCGAGGCGCTCGGCGCTAATCCCAACGCCCAAGTTGCCCAGAAAGACAAAGGTCTCGTGCTGGCCCTTCTGCAGTTGACGGATCTGCCACTCCAGCGCATAGGCGTCGGTAGGGTTGACGCGTTCGCGCAACACGGCGCAGCGAAGCTCGGGCGCATCGATTGTGCAAATGGTATCGAGCTCGATGTTCAAGGCATTGTGCAGCAGGGCAAGCCGGTTATCGATTTTGCGCGACACACGCTCTAGCTCACGTCGCTTGCGCTCGATGAGCTTTTGCTGCTGAGCCAGCTGCCGCTGCATAAGGTTCACGTCGCGCGTGGTCACAAACTCGCGGATTTGCGCGAGCGGTAAGTCGAGAACACGCAGGTGGCTGATGGTGTTGAGAGTGGAGAGCTGCCGCGATCCGTAGTAGCGGTACCCACTCGCCGGATCGATGTGCGCCGGGTCCAGCAAGCCCATCTGCTCGTAATGACGTAGCGTGCCTACGCTCAGGTTAAACAGGCGTGCCACCTCACCAATGCGGAGCAGGCCCTCGGTATGTTCGGTTGGCGAGTCGGCCATGGGACCGCTCCTTTCGGTAAAAAGCAGGGGAGGTGCCTCAGGCTCGCGTTGCCCCGCTACGCCATCAGCTTGTCAAAAGCCCCGCGCCGGTTGAGCACGGTAAACGCGACAACACAGATGACTGCCGACAAAATCGATCCGCACGGCGAAGCGATACCCATGGGAAACAGCGTGTCGGAATAGGCGTTCGACAGTAGCCACGCGCCCGGCACGCGAATGAGCGCCACGGCCAGCACGTTGTGCGCAAAGCCGATGTAGCTCTTGCCGTATGCAGCGAAAAAGCCGCTAAAGCAAATGTGGATGCCGGCAAAGATTGCGTCGAAAATGTAGCTGCGCATGTAGCCAGTGCCGGCCGCGACCACTACGGCGTCCTTGGCAAAAAAGCCGATAAACGCCGGTGCCACCAGCCACATCAGCACCGTGATCAGGCAGCCGTACACCACCGAGATGGTCATAGCGTCTTTGAGCACCTGACGCGCGCGGTCGCCCTTGCCCGCGCCGGCATTTTGCGCCGTGAGCGCGCTGACGGTGGCGCCCATGGAGCTCGGCACAATGAACAAAAAGCTGATCATCTTTTCGACCAGGCCCACAGCGGCGGCGTCGACGAGCCCTCGATGGTTGGCGATGACGGTGATAAACATAAACGCCACCTGGATACAGCCGTCCTGTACGGCCACGGGCACGCCGATCTTAAGGATGCTGCCGAGCACCTCGGGCTGGGGACGCAGGTCGCTGCGCTTAACGTGGATGTTCGTGCGCCGGCTCTTGAGCCACACGAGTGCGAGGGCAACACTCGCCGTCTGGGCGGTTACCGTGCCGAGCGCCGCGCCCACGGGGCCGAGCCCCATGTGGCCGATAAATAGAAAGTCGAGCGCGATGTTGATGATGCACGCCACGCCAATCACGTACATAGGCGAGCGCGAATCGCCCAGCCCGCGAAAGATGGCCGAGAGGATATTGTACGCGGCGATAAAGGGAATGCCGACAAAGCAGATACGCAGGTAGGCGGCGGTGCCTTCGACCGCCTCGGGCGGCGTGCCAATGAGCGCCACGATCTGCGGGCACAGTGCAAGCAGGACGGCGGCCAGTACCACCGAGACGCCCATAAAGAGCGTGATGGTGTTGCCGATGGCGGCCTCGGCACGGTCAAACCGGCGCGAGCCCACGGCGTGGCCGACGATGACCGTCGTTCCCATGGCCAGACCCACGAGCGTCACGGTAATGATATAGAGCGTCTGCGCGCCGTTGCCCACGGCGGTGATGCCGGCGGCGCCGCTAAACTGCCCCATCATGTACAGGTCGGCCATGCCGTAGAGCATCTGCAAAAAGTACGAGAGCATATAGGGCAGGGCAAAGACCGCGATGGTCTTGAGGACATTGCCGCGTGTGAGGTCGTGTTCCATGAGCGGGGGCACTTTCTGGCTGGGTTTGTTTATGTACCAGTGTAGTGAAAACCCTACAACGATTGTAGAGTCAAGGTTTGTGTTGGGTGCCGGGCGAAAAAAGTCACGCGCACCATTATTCCGAGTGAATATGGACACACGTCACGAGAACTCGCCGCCGGCGTTAACCTTGCAGAAAACGATTTCGGAATACTTGACACCATTATTCGGCGCGCAATAATACGTGCGTTTGCGAACAACGTTTGATGGGGGTTGAACCTGCGTGCGCAATCTCAAAATACTGTTTTCTTATCTAGGGGCATACCGTCGCGATGCCATTCTCGGCGTGTTCTTTGTGTCGGTCGAGACGGTGCTCGAGCTGTTTATCCCGGTCATCATGGCCAACATCATCGATGTGGGCGTGCCTGCGGGTGATATCAACTACATGCTGCTGCAGGGCGCGTACATGTTGGTGTGCGCTGCGCTTTCGCTGGTACCGGGCTTGGGTTATGCACACACGTCCGCCCGCGTTGCCTCGGGCCTAGGCGCTAACCTGCGCGAGGCCGAGTACAAAAAGATTCAGACGCTCGCTTTTGGTAACCTGGACAACTACGACGCCAGCTCGCTCGTCACTCGCATGACCACGGACATCACCGTTATCCAAAATGCTGTGAGCAACGGCTTTCGCCCTATGGTGCGCGGCCCGGTGACGCTTATCGTCGGCCTTATCTACGCGCTGATGCTGTCGCGCCCGCTCGCCACCGTCTTTGCGATCATCTTGCCCGTGCTGGCAATCGTGCTGGGTGTCATCACCTATCGCGTCAGCCCGCTCTACCGCCAACTCCAGACCTCGATGGACCACCTTAACGGCGTGGTGCAGGAGGACCTTACCGCCGTGCGCGCCGTGAAGGCTTACGTGCGCGCCGAGCACGAGTGCGACAAGTTTGACACCGTCAATACCGAGCTCGCCGGCACGGCGACCAAGACCTTCGGCACCGCCGTGCTCAACCTGCCGGTGTTTCAGCTGTCGATGTACGTGGCTGCGCTCTCCATCCTGTGGATTGGCGGCCGCATGATTCTCGCCGGCAAGCTGGGCGTGGGCTCTCTCACGGGCTTTATGAGCTACGTGCTGCTGATCATGAACTCGCTCATGATGATTTCCAACGTGTTTTTGCTGCTCACGCGCGCTCTCACGAGTGTGGGCCGTATCGCAGGGGTGCTCGATGAGGAGCCCTTTATCGCCAACCCTGCGGGAGACCTCGCGACTGCGGCGCCAGCGGACGGCAGTGTCGAGTTTCGCGACGTTTCCTTTAAATACCGCGCGGATGCAGCCGAGGATGTGCTCGAGCATATCGACCTTCGCGTCGAGAGCGGCTCGACGGTGGGCATCCTCGGCGGCACGGGCTCGGGTAAGAGCTCGCTTGTGCAGCTGATTGCGCGTCTGTACGACGCCACCGAGGGCGTCGTACTTGTGGGCGGACACGACGTGCGCGACTACGACCTGGTCGCCTTGCGGGACGCCGTGGGCATTGTGCTGCAAAAGAACGTGTTGTTCGCGGGCACCGTGCGCGAGAACCTGCAGTGGGGCAATCCGCAGGCGTCGGACGATGAGCTCCTCGCGGCTTGCCGCGCAGCGTGCGTGGACGAGTTCCTTGATCGCATCGGCGGGCTGGACGGCGAGTTGGGCCAAGGCGGCGCCGGTGTCTCGGGTGGTCAGAAGCAACGTCTGTGCATCGCGCGCACGCTGCTCAAGCATCCGCGCGTGCTCATTTTTGATGACTCCACCAGCGCGGTCGATATGGCGACCGACGCTAAGATTCGCGAGCACATCGCTCGGATCCCCGATACGACCGTGCTCATCATCGCCCAGCGCATCGCGAGCGTTATGGATGCCGATCGCATTGTGGTACTGGACGACGGTCGTGTCCACGGCGTGGGCACGCACGAGGAACTGCTAGCGGGCGACAACATCTACCAGGAGATTTACGCCTCGCAGATGGAGTTTGCGGGGAACGTAGACGCCGGCGACGGCAGCGACGATGGCTGCGCGAATAATCCGTTTTCCTCCGTCCCCAGCAGATTACCCTTGGAAGGGGGCGAGCGCCATGCCTAAGACCGCAGCCCAAGCGCGCCCGGCCGACCTCAAGCGCACTGTGCGCCGTTTGCTCTCTTACATGGGCCATGCCAAGTTCTCGCTGCTGGCGGTGGGTATGCTTGCCTCCGTCGCGGCCATCGCGAGCCTCGCCGGCACCTACATGGTGCGCCCCATCGTCAACGGCCTGGCCACGGGCGGTGAGGAGCTGCTCGCCAAGCAGGTCATCGTAACGGCGATCATCTACGCCGCGGGCGTGCTCTCGGCCCTAGGCTACTCGCAGATCATGGTGCGCGCGGCCCAACGCGTGGTGTCCGACATCCGTCGCGACCTGTTCGCGCACATTCAGACGCTGCCGCTCAGCTATTTCGACAGTACGCGCTCGGGCGACATCATGAGCTTTTTCACCAACGACGTCGACACCGTCTCCGAGGCGCTCAACAACAGCTTTGCCAACGTGATTCAGGCGACCATTCAGGTGATCGGCACCACGGCCATGCTCATCATCCTCAACTGGCAGCTCACGATTATCACGCTCGTGTGCGACGCGGCCATCGTGCTGTACGCGCGCTACTCGGGTATCCGCTCCAAGCGCTTTTTTGCCGCCCAGCAGGCATCGCTCGGCGACTTGGACGGATATGTCGAGGAGATGGTCTCGGGCCAAAAGGTCATCAAGGTCTTCAACCACGAGCAGGCCAACGTGGCAGGTTTTGACGCGCGCAACCAGGAGCTGCGCCGCACCGGTGGCGCCGCGCAGACCTACGCCAACTCGATGGTGCCCATGACCGTGGTGATCGGCTACGTCAACTACGCCATCGTCGCCGTGGCGGGCGGCATGCTCTGCATCAAGGGACTTGCCGACGTGGGTGCACTCGCGAGCTACCTGGTCTTTGTGCGCCAGGCGGCCATGCCCATCAACCAGTTTACGCAGCTGGGCAACTTCTTACTCAACGCGCTGGCCGGTGCCGAGCGCCTGTTTGCCGCGATGGACCTTAAGCCCGAGGTGGACGAGGGCTGCGTGGAGCTGGTGCAGACGGGCGACGCCGCATGGGCGTGGAAGATTCCCGAGGGCAAGGGCGTGGGCGCCTATGGGCATCTGCACGACGTGGCTGCCGTTGACGAGTCGGGCCGTGCGGTGGCGGCCGACGGCACCGAGCTCACGTGCGGCTTCGTCCCGCTTGCCGGCGATGTGCGCTTCCATGCCGTGGACTTTTCCTACGTGCCGGGAACGCGCGTGCTCACGGATCTCAACCTGTTCGCCAAGCCGGGGCAAAAGATCGCCTTTGTTGGCTCGACGGGCGCCGGAAAGACGACCATCACTAACCTCATCAACCGCTTCTACGAGGTCGATGATGGTGAGATCACGTACGACGGCATCGACGTCAAGCATATCGCCAAGGCCAGCTTGCGCGGGTCGCTCGGCATTGTGCTGCAGGATACGCACCTGTTTAGCGGCACCATTGCGCAGAACATCCGCTTTGGCAAGCTCGACGTGACCGACGAGGAGGTGCGTGCCGCCGCCGAGGCCGCCTGCGCCGACTCGTTTATCCGTCGCCTGCCGCAAGGCTACGACACACCGGTCACGGCCGATGGCGCCAACTTGTCTCAGGGCCAGCGCCAGCTGCTCGCCATCGCGCGCGTGGCCGTGGCCGACCCGCCGGTGCTTATCCTGGACGAGGCAACAAGCTCCATCGACACGCGCACCGAAAAGCTCATCGAGCGCGGCATGGACCGCATCATGCGCGGCCGCACCACATTTGTGATTGCGCACCGCCTGTCCACCGTCCGCGACGCCGACGCCATCATGGTCCTCGGACATGGCCGCATCATCGAGCGCGGCACCCACGAGGAATTGCTCGCCCAGCGCGGCGAGTACTGGCAGCTAGCGCATGGCTTAAAAGAGCTGGATTAACCCGTCGGAGTGCGGCTTGCTCTGGCCCTCCGACCTCTCACCTCGCCCTAAACCGTCCCAATTATCGATGTTTTTCTCGATATTGAAGAAAAGCATCGATTTTTGGGACGGTTTTTCTGTCGCTCGTACGGGTGGAATGCTTTCTTGTACGTGGAAGTGTGCGAATCCGTGAGCAGGGGAATAAGGTTGGTTATCCGACCCATTGGAGAGCTCATGGACTTGCCGATCGTCCTGTCCCATAAGACTGCCTGGCTGTACCACAACGCGGCGCGCCCGTTAGAGCCGCTCTCACGGGCAAGCAGCCTATACGACGAAGGCTCATTTGCTGGCGAGGTGGAGCCGACTGCGAGCCTCCCCAAATTGGGGCTCGATGCCAAGGGATTGAGGATATCTGCAGCGGTCGAGATTGTCGCCGACTATCTGGTCTCACTTGGTATTCCTCAAGAGGAACTCGGCCGTATTGATACGCTGGTTAGCTTCGATTTTGAACGCTCTCGGCCGGCGGGTCTCCGACGCCATGTGTTTGGGGCGCCCATACCTTCGGATCATCTTATCGAGGTTGCAGAGGGTCTTCTGGTGGTTGATGAGGCCATGTGCCTTGTCCAGGCGGGCTCGTGGATGAGCGAGCTCGAGCAGCTTGAGTACGGATTTGAAGTGTGTGCTCGGTATCACCTTAACCATCTGTCGAGCGATGATTATGTTGAGGCCTCGCAACGATATGCCGTCGCCGACCTGCGTGCTTTTTGCGAGCAGAATCCTTCGCGTCGAGGCGTGAAGCGCGCGGCCTCGTTGCTCAAGCGTGTAAAGGACGCTGCTCGTTCGCCTATGGAGACGGCCACCGCAATCATGGTCGTCGCGAAGCGTTCCCAGGGCGGGCTAGGGTACACCAGGGTCGAGCTCAACCATCGGGTCGATGTTCCCAACGAGTTCAAATATCTCGCTAAGGCCGGGTATTTCGAGATCGACGTATATGCGCCTGCGAGCGGTACGGGGATTGAATACAACGGCTCGGACCATCTTGATAAACAGCGCAGCGCGTCGGATGCGGAGCGTATGACCGTGCTGAGCGCGCTGGGCTTTAGGATGATCGTTCTCACCGGGACTCAGTTTGCCCATCAGCTGCAATTGCACCGGGCGATGAATGCCATCGCGCTCGCTATGGGTCTCAAGTGCGACCGAAGCGAGGTGTTCCAGAAACGGCAGAATGACCTGCGGGAATTCGTGATTCGCAACTGGAATGGTGGCCTCTAGGGGCGTTCTGACCCTTCTGCGGGGCATTGTGAGCAGGCAAACCGTCTCAATAATCGATGCTTTTCTCGATATTGAAGAAAATCATCGATTTTTGGGACGGTTTGGATGTTGAGGATGGGCTTGGGAAGTCCGTTTTGCTCGAAGCGACCTGTCCTGTCGTTCGCATGTCGACCCATTCTTCCCGTGGGGTATTATGTTTCCCGAAGAATAAATCGCTGCACGAGGGGAGGACTGCGTGGACGGGCGCGTGCAACATGACGGCTTTGGCCGCGATATCAACTACCTGCGCATTGCCGTTACCGACAAGTGCAATTTCCGCTGTATTTACTGCATGCCGGCCGTTGGCGTGGCACCCCGCGCGCACGACGAGCTGCTCAGTGCCGAGGAAATAACCCGCTTTGTGCGCTTGGTGGCGGGGGAGGGCATTCGCCGCGTGCGCCTGACGGGTGGCGAGCCGCTGGTCAGCCGCCGCATCATCCCGCTCATTCGCGACATCCGCGCGATTCCGCAGATCAAGGACATCTCACTTACCACCAATGGTGCCCTGCTGCCCAAGCTGGCACCGCAGCTCAAAGATGCCGGGCTTAACCGCGTCAACATCTCCCTCGATACGCTCGACCCCTTGCTGTTTGGAAAGATCACGCGTCTAGGTCGACTCGAGCAGACCATGGCTGGCATCGACGCGGCGCTGGCTTGGGGCTTTGAGCCCGTTAAGGTCAACTGCGTTGTAGTGCGTCGGCTCAACCAGGATGTGGCGGCCCTCGCGCGGCTCACGCTCGACCGCCCCATCCATCTGCGCTTTATCGAATATATGCCCATCGGAGACGAGCACACGAGCTCGCATTGCGCCGTGGATCCGCATGCGCCCGCGTTCAATCCCGAGCTGTGGGACGCGAGCGATACCGTGCCGAGCGACGAGCTGCGGGCGCGCATCAATGCCGGGGCCACCGCGGCGGGACTGGGCGAGCTTGAGCCGCTCGACATCAACGACGCTCCTGCCGGCGCGGGCCCCGCGCGCTACTGGCACTTTCCGGGCGCGGCGGGAACGGTCGGCTTTATCAGCGCCATGTCCAACCATTTTTGTGCGAATTGCAACCGTCTGCGCCTGACGGCTGATGGCAACGTGCGTCCGTGCCTGTTTAGCGATGCCGAGTATTCGGTGCGTGAGGCGCTGCGCCGTGGTGATGATATGCAGGTACTTTCGATTTGGCGCGATGCCGTGGCCCACAAACCGCAGGAACACGCGATAATTGAGGGCACGCAACGATTTATGTCCCAAATCGGAGGATGATCATATGGCCAAGAGCAGGTACGCCGATGCCACCAAGGCCGCTCGCAGGGCCGCGATGTCTGCCCACAAAGTCACGGCTGCGGCGAATGCTGGCAACGCCGACGCGTCCGCGCAGCCGACTGCCAGCGCTGCCACCGAGCCCGCCCGCGACGCCCGTCGCGACGAGCTGACGCACGTGGACGCCAAGGGCGAGGTACGCATGGTCGACGTGTCCGACAAGGCCGAGACCCATCGCATCGCTATCGCCGAGGGCACCATCCTCATGCACCCCGAGACGCAGGCCATGGTGCTGCAGGATCGCGCAAAAAAGGGCGACGTGCTTGCCTGCGCGCGCGTGGCGGGCATCATGGCCATCAAGCGCACGAGCGACATCATTCCCATGTGCCATCCGCTGCTCATTACCAAGAGCAAGTGCGACATTGCGCCCATCGCTCCGGCGGGGATGCCTGTCGATGACATGCCCGAGGGCTGGGCGCCGGCGCGCGCGGACGGGCAGGTTGGCTTTCACGTGCTGGTCACGGCGGGCGTGACGGGCAAGACCGGCATTGAGATGGAGGCGCTGACCGGCGCGAGTGCCGCGTGTCTGACCATCTACGACATGTGCAAGGCCGTCGATCGCGGCATGGAGATCGTCGACGTGCGCCTGCTGCACAAGGAGGGCGGCCGCTCGGGCGTGTGGGATCGCGCAGAGCGTCAGGCCGCTGCTGTTGAGGCAGTGGGAGCCGCGGGCGACGTACCCACAAGCGCACCCGTCGCCGTCGCGCCCGCAGCCCCGACGCCGGCCGTCCCCGCGATCGCGTTTATCGGCTACCAAAACTCGGGCAAGACCACGCTCGTCGAGAAGGTTATCGCCGAGCTCACCCGCCGCGGCCTGCGCGTGGGTTCACTCAAGCATCACGGGCACCACGGCTTTGATATCGACGTGCCCGCTAAGGACACCTGGCGCCATCACCAGGCCGGCTCCAAACACGTGGGTCTCATCTGCGCCACGCGCTGGGCGGAGTACGCCGATACGCGCGAGGAGGACGAGATGCCCGCGCGCGAGCTGCTGTCGCGCTACAACGATGTCGACGTGGTGATCATCGAGGGCTACAAGACCGAGGGCTTCGACAACATCGTGGTCGCGCGCTCCGGTGTCGACCGTCTGCGCGGCAAGAGCTCGCTCGACCTGGTCGATGGCCACACGCTGGCCCTTGCCTGCAATGAGGCCTTGGCGCGTCAGGCCTTCGACGCCGGCTTTGCGACCAGAGCCATTAACATTAACGACGCCCGAGCCATCTGTGACCTCATCCAAGACCACCTTCAGGCTTGACGCTGCGCCGGTCCCAAGCACCCCATCTCGCCCCTCAAGCCGTCGCTCGCGTACCAAAGTGTGCGTCGCTCCTCTTTCGGGGCGACGTGGGGCACTTGGAACCGGCTCGCTGCGCTGCCATAACATGCCAAAAAGGGACAGGTTAATTTTGGCAGGTTTTATCTGGGTAAACGTCATTTCCGCCACAAAGGGGCCAGGCTCCTTTGTGGCGGTTTTTGCTTTGGTGGATGTGTGGGACATGCCTTACAATCTGACAAGAAGTTCATGACGGGCGAAAAGCGGAGAGAAGGGGCTTGATGCGTCCTTAATGTTTCATGCGGATAGATTGATTTGGCAGACGGTGGCGAATGCCCGCCGTCCGCATTCGTATGAAACAAGGAGTCTCCATGCTCGCCCCTCTTTTCTCAAAGCCTCAATCATCGCTGTCCGTGCAGGCCAAGCGCCTGGTGGCGATGCGCTTTCTCATCTACACCGGTTTTCAGACCAGCTACTTTATCGGCGTCATCGGAACGCTCACCTATGCAGACGATGCCTCGGTCGTGGTGACATCGCTGGCTGTCCTCTTTATGAACGTATTCGTGATCTTGGGATCCTTTGCGGGTGGCGCTGCGCTCGACGCCTGGGGCCCGCGCCGTCATTTCTCGCTGAGCATCGTCGGCACGCTGGCGACGGGTGCGGCAATCATCGCCTTTGGCAGCGCGACCGGCATCGTCCTGCTCGGCGCGGTGCTCCTGGGCTTTGTGATGGGGTTCGCCCAGTCCATCGCCACATCCTATCCGGCCTACCTCACCGACGATCCTGTCGAGCTCAAAGACATCAACTCCGCCATCGCCATGTTTTCAAACGTGGGTATCATCGTTGGCCCCACACTGGGCGGCTTTGTCGCGGCGGCTGCATCGTCACGCGCGGTGTTCGTGCTCATGGTGATTTTTACCGTACTGGCGCTCGCCGCCGGTTGGGGCTTTAGGCCGCAAGGAGGTCGCGTCGCCGCGCGCGAAAGTACTCCTGCGGACGGCAGCACAACGGCAAGTACTGCCAGCCAAAGCTCCGACTCCAGCAAATCCACCCGCGTCACCTTCGCGACCAGCATCAAGACGGTCTTTACCAGCAGCGTCCTCGCCCTGCTGTTCTGCATTATTTTCCTTTCGAACTTTGGCTACGGTGCCTTCGATCCGCTGGAGTCGTTCTTCTACCGCGATGTCCTGCACGTCGGTGTCGAATGGATGGGCTGGCTCTCGTCGGCCAGCGGTGTGGGCGCGGTGCTGGGCGCCGTGGTCGCGCTCCGCTTGCCGCCGCGCTTCGTCAGCCTCAAAACGCTGCTCGTGGCACTCATGTCCGTGGGCGTGGGAAGTCTGATTTATGTGGGGACACCGTACGTGGGCGTAGCCCTTATCGGCCAGATTGTCCTGGGCGTTGCCTGGGGCGTCGTCAACCCGCTCCACAACACTATCGTGCAAACGACGGCTCCGCTCGAGCAGCTCGGTCGCGTCAACTCGGTCATGGGCTTTGGCAACATGTTCGCCGGCGTGGCCCCGCTGGCGATTGCCCCTTGGCTGGCGGCGACGTTTGGTGTGCAGCAGACGCTCGTTGGTGCGGGCATGGTCGTGACGGCGGTTCCCGTGGCGTTGCTGCTGTTTGGTCGCTGGCATTTCGATCGTTCTGTAAGGCAGTAAAACCATCACAACATCCAGCGAAAATCGCGATTTTGCCGAAAACGTCGAATGTTGTGATGGTTTGCGCTCCGGCCAGGCCATCCTGCGGGTCCGGCCACCACAAAGGGGCCTGGCCCCTTTGTGGTGGTTTTTGCTTTGAGGGGCCGCGCCTGTGCCTTGGTATACCATGGACACCATTTCCGACCACATTCAGCACTGCCGCACAACCCAGAAAGGCCCCCATGGACACCACCTTCAGCCACATCAAAGCCGTGTTCTGCGACATCGACGGCACGCTGCTCACGAGCCAGCACACGGTGTCCCCGCGCACCGTGGCGGCGATTCGTGCCCTGCGCGAGCGCGGCGTGCTCTTTGGCCTGTGCACCGGGCGCGACGCCCACGCGACCGAGGCCATGTACGAGCTCTGGGGTATCGAAGGCCTGGTGGACGTGCTCGTGGGCTGCGGTGGTGCCGAGGTCATTGACCGCGCGCACGATATCAACGAGCTGAGCTATCCGCTACCGGGCGAGACCATCGCGCACATCTGCGAGCACATGGCAGGCCTGCCGGCAACGCCCGTTTGCCCTCGGGACGGCGTGCTCTATGTGCCCGAGAGCAATGCATGCGTCGAGCACCTGTCGCGTGTCGACGGCGTGCCCTACAAGGTGGTCGACTTTGCCGAGTTTTTACGCGAGCCGCAGGCCAAGGTGATGTTTACCATGGCGCCCGAGGTAATGTCGCGGGCGATTGAGCGGGCGTCGACGTTTGCCGATGACACCGTTAAGGCGGCGGCTCTGCAAACCACGCAGCGGCTCTACGAGTTCATGGATCCGCGCGTGTCCAAGACGCGCGGCCTTGTGCGCGTGGCGGAGCTCAACGACATGGAGCTCCAGAACATCTGTGTGTTTGGCGATGCGGACAACGACACCTGCATGGTGACCGATGCCGGCGTGGGTGTGGCCATGGCAAATGGCAGCGATGCCACCCGCGCCGCCGCCGACTTTGTAACCGCCAGCAACGACGAAGACGGCATTGCAATCTTTATCGAGGAACATCTGCTGTAGCTTCGGGGGAGAACCACCACAATGGGGACAGGCACCTTTGTGGTGGCCTCAGGCGATTTGGGCGAATTGATACCTAAAATCTGCGTGAAAATACAAATAACGTTGCCTGAACATCACGCTTCTAACTGCCGATGGGTTAAGATATTCTCACCAGTTTGGTAGGATATTCCTTCCGGTTAATGACCTACTGCTCACGGTCGATTTTCGACCGTGAGCGGGATGTTTGCTCTTGAGCAAAAATTTGTGCAAATAATTCTAATGCCATTAAAAAATGATGTGCAACTAAATTACCAGTAGAAACAAAAAATAGATAGCGAATAAACGAAGGTAAATCTGAGCAAATGTCAAGAGAATTGACAATCCGCTACAAAACTATCGGTTATTTTGCCCAGATGTTCAAACAATCGTTACAATATTCGTTACTAAGTGTGCGCAATTACAGGTTGCGCAGATACGCTTGATAGTGAAAGAGCAAGATCGCGGTCTCTTGGGGAGGAGACATCGATGAAAGCAAATTCAGATAAATCTAAGCAGAGTAATAAAGCGACGCGCCGTGTATTGGCAGGCGTTTTGTGCGGAGCATCCGTTTTGAGCCTGGTGCTGTCGCTCGTCATGCCTCCGATCTCGCAGGCTATTGCCAACGATGCCCAGACGGTTTCTGCCGAGGAGGCCGGTGCGGACGAGAGCGCTTTGAGCGGGGAAGCCGGCGCAGGCAATTCCACGGGCAAAAACGCCGAAAACCAGAATGGTGATGACACCGAGCATAGCCAGGACGAAGACGCCGCTACGACGGACCCGTCTGTCGATGGCGCGGAAGCCAAGGGCACCGTGCAGCCTTCTGGTGATGAAGCGGATGATGGAGATAGCATCGCTCCCATTGCGGAGGACGAAACTAAATACGATATTCATAGTGGGGAAGAGTTGGCTTCAAAGCTTCAGGACGAGAGCCTTCGCAATGAAAATGGTGCCACCACTTTTAAGCTTGTTGCCGATATTGAGTACAACGATGAGGTAGGGCTCGTACAAAACAACGAGCACCCCGTCGTCAATATCATCTTGGATTTAAACGGTCACAAGCTTAAGCACTCGAGTAATAGCAATTCATTATTCGATGTTGCCAACGGCGCGACACTTACAATTAAGGATTCTGTGCAGACGGAGGAAAAGGTCGGTAACGGTCAGCCGCTAAATGATCAGGGACAGAATTTAACTCCCGCCAATTATGGCAAGGAAGCCACACTGTCTTACGACAACGATGGCATTCCGACTTACCTTTCCTACTATGTGACCGAATCGTCCCCAGAAGGAACGGGCACAACCGAGTCGCTGGTAGAGCATGGTGTTGATATTAAAGGTAAAGGCGATATTAAAGGTATAGGCGCCATTGTGGCTTGCGACGGTTCAAGAGGACTGAAGCTCATCAACATCCATGACGGCGGTCATTTCAGTCTTGAGAGCGGCGTGCTCACGCAAAAGAAAGACAGCAGTGTCCGAAACCTGGTGTACGCGGGGAGCGGCTCGACCGTCAATATGAAGGGCGGTTATGTTTGCGGAGGTTATTGTCCGGACGGTGCTGCCGGCGCAGGAATATCTGTCGAAAATTCGACTCTTAGCATTTCTAACGGTGTAATTGCCGGCAACCGCGCTCCTAGTGGCGGCGGTGTATATGCCAATGGGTCTGCAGTCACGGTGACCGGCGGCGTTATCTCCGGTAATAGCACGCTTGATGGCATGAACGGATTTGGTGGCGGCATCATGGCCGAAGGCGGCAGCGTTGCTGTTTCCGGCGGTTACATTACGAACAATTGCTATGCCAACTTCTGTGGCACGAATGGCAACGGTGACCATGGCGGCGCTGGGCTTGCTGCCAAGAACGGCACCCATGTCACCATTTCCGATGGCCAGATTACTGGCAATTATTCTGAAGAAGCCGGTGGCGGCGTTTACGTTACCGATCAATGGCGAGACGGTTCTCGTAAGGATATGGCATGGCTCAACATTACGGGAGGAATTATTGCCTCTAACGTGAGCTACCGATCTGAAGGTGCCGGCATCCGAGTGGGCCAGAAGGTTGACGCGATGATTAACGGCCCTAAAGAAAGTAACGGCACTAAAGAAAGTATAGTCTACATCACAAACAATCACTGCATGTCTCGCTTCGACTGGGGCGGCGGCGGCATCTTTGTTCAGGGCGATTCAAGCACTGCATCTAATGCGGGTAGGCTATTTGTCTATAACTCCTATATAAGCAGTAATGAGGCCGGTGGCTATGGTGGTGGCGTTGCGGTTTGCCCGACGGGTAAGACTTTGGTGACAAACACCGACGGCACGGCGATTTTTGGCAATAGAGCCGCTGACGCGAGCAAGCAATATGACACGACGTACGATTCAGCTAATAATGCGGGCAATAACGGTACGCCCCATCTTTCTGGCGGCGGTCACGGCAAGAACCAAGATATTGATGCCTACAATAAAGATGTATTTCGCACGAACGGCCATGCGGATTTCTTCCTTGCTGCAACGGGACACAGCGATCCAATCGCAGCGGTGATCGGCAAGATGCTTGGTGGCGGTGACGCCAAGTTTTCGGGAAGCATTGAACTTGAAAAGAAGATTAGTATTCCGGCTAATGGTGGTGTTCAGGTCAAGAATAGTATCGGCTTGTCTTCGGGTGTTAATGCCGGAGATGATGCTGCGACGGCTGCGCAGGGTCTTGCCACAACCTTCATCACTGGCAACTATTCCTGGAACCATGGCGGCGGCATCATGTCGAACGGCGACCTGTACTTGGGTCAGCCAGCAGATACGTATGTTTACCCGAGCCTTAAGCTGAAGGCGACCAAGGCGTTGGACGGCCGCGACCTCAAAGATGGGGAGTTCACCTTTAGGGTCTACCGCAAGGATTCGAAAGATCCTTTTGCTAATGGGACATTCAATCGCGACGCTTGCATTGAGGTAGGAACTGCAAATAATGATGCAAGCGGCAACATCACGTTTAACCTTGATGAACAGTTCGCAACGAGTGGCACGGATGGCACGATTACATATTACCTAGTCGAAAATGCCGGAAGTGTTTCCGGCATCACATACGACCCCGCCGTGTACGAGATTAAGGTGACAGTCGAAGACCAAACGACTGTGCTCATATCTGTTCCGACTCGGGACGATCCGAACAAGACCATAGAGCTCAAAATCCATAACTACAAGATCAAAAACGTGAGCGCGGTCGAGCATCCCAAGGGCGAAACTGACTTCCAGAACGTTGCTGTGCAAGCAGATGCTACTGAGGGCTATTATTCGATTGTCGGCTCCGACGGGGGAAAGACCTTCACCAATAAGTACACTCCGTACACCCCCAGCGGCTCCTGGACTCCTAAGGCGACTAAGGTCGTTAAGGGGTGCGAGATGAAGGAGTTTACGCTCGAGTTTGCGGATAACGAGAACTTTACGGGCGACAGCGTCAAGACCGTCTCGACCACTGCCGGTGGCGACAATCCTAAGACCCTGGGCTTCCCCACGATTACTTACACGCTTGACAGCTTGAAGCAGAGTGATACTGATGTTCCGGGCCGTGGCGCTTCCAAGACCTTCACGTACTATGTGCACGAGAAGGACGATAGCTCGATTTTCTCGCATTACAAGTTCGATAATTCGGTCTATAAGTTCACGGTTGTTGCAACGGACGATACCAATGGAAACATCAATTGTGAGGTGACCTACATGAGGGGGACCGTTGGCTCCGGCGGTGAGTGGGTAAGCGCCGAGACCGAGGGCCACAAGTTTCCCGACACTACCCCCACCTTCACCAACACCTACTCAACCTCTTTGCCCCTTTCTGGTATGTCGGGCGTCACGCTGACGTACCTTGCCGGCGCGGCGGTGCTTTGCGCTGCCGCGGCCTGGATGCACATTCGTCGCAAGGCGAATGCGAAGGGAGGCGAGCGTCGTGAATAAGAAAGTTTGCTCCTTCCCGATCTTGTTTGCGCTGCTTGCCTTCCTGATCGGCACCTGCGCGGTTGTGTTCCCCGCATCCGCGCAGGCCGCGCCGACCTCGACCGGTTCCATCACGGTGAGCGGCACCGTGGCGAGCAGCTACGACGCCTACCAGATCTTTAGCGCCAACGTCGTCGACGGCGACAACGACGCCAAGATCGCCACCGACCTCGCCTGGGCAAGCGACGCCGTGCGTGACGCCGTGCTGCCTGTGCTGCATAGCGCCGGCATGCCCATTTCCCAGACCACTGCGCAGGAAGCTGCCGAGTGGCTCAATACCGATTTCCACCTTACGAGCGCGCTGAGCGCACAGCTCGCTCGTTCCCTCCAGAGCTCTGGCGCCGTGTCCGTGGCCCTTAATGCGGGCTCGGCGGCTGAGCTGCCCTGCGGTTACTGGCTCATCGTCGCCGACGACGACGCCATTTCCCAGAACGAGGCCGGCACCGCGCCGATCATGGCCCTGGTGGGCGGCAGTGCCGTCACCGTCAAACCCAAGGCCGCGACGCCCAAGGTGTCCAAGCACGTGCTGGAGGACGGCACCGCCGCCTGGCAGAAGGCCGCCGACGCCACGGTCGCCGACGACCTGTACTGGCGCCTCTCTGCCACGGTCCCGGCGGGGCTCACGGCTTACGACACCTATGCGGTGCAGTTCGTCGACACCATGAGCGCGGGGCTCGACCCCTCCGAGGTCGCCGCGAGCATGCGCGTGTACGTGGCGGCGGGCGCGGACGGCGGCTTTGACGCCGTCTCGGCCGGCAAGGACGGCCGCGCCGGCACCGATCCCGCGAAGGGCTGGACCGACATCACGGCCCAGTGCAGGGTCTCGGTCGACGGCAAGACCTTCACCGTGCGCACCGGTGACCTGATCGCCGCGCTCGGCGGGACCGACACCTTCACCGCAGGCGCCCGCGTGGTCGCTGTGTACAATGCGCCGCTCAACGGCGCATGCAGCCACGGCATCGCGAAGGGCAACCCCAACGAGGTCTACCTGCGCTACCCGCGCTCTCCTTTTGCCGACCAGTCCGGCGACGCCGGCTTCACCCGCACGCCGAGCGATGACGCGTGCGCCTACACCTGGGATCTCGCGCTCACCAAGCGCGGCAGCGACGGCGACAAGCCGCTGCCCGGAGCGGTCCTGAGCATCGCCGACGACCGCGGTCGTACGTTAGCGGCCGATGGCACGTGGGATGCGGAGGGCAAGGCCACCGTCACCACGGGCGAGGACGGCCGCGTGACCGTTTCGGGCGTGGACTCGGGCAAGCTGGAGGTCCGCGAGCTCAAGGCGCCCAAGGGCTACACCGCCTTTGAGGGCACGCGCTCCGTGACGGTCAAGGCCGAGGGCCTGGACGTCGACCAGGTTGCCGCCGCCAAGCCCAAGCTCACCATCACGGCCGAGTCGCCCCTGCGCGCCGACAGCGCGGACGGGTCGACGGGCAGCCTGGAGGCGTCGATCATCAACACGCCCACCGGCACGCCCCCTAGAATCTTCACCGGAGGCTTTATGCCATTGACTGGCGATATGGCAATGTTCACTGCGGCCGCCGTTGCGGTCGTCGGAGCCGCGCTCATCGTGGTCGCGCTCCTGGTCAAGCGGGGAGGTGGCAGCCATAAAGAGTAGCTGGCAGCCCCACAGAGAGCGGGGCGAGACGTAGCGAAGCAGATGCTAAGACACAGACAGAT
>OGQQ01000340.1_pt1 | contig 48558 bp, 43 predicted proteins | sample 1553281 | NCBI WGS metagenome assembly OGQQ01 (sample SAMEA2579937, study PRJEB22360) | human gut metagenome | biome: human gut; feature: human-associated habitat; material: faeces | place: Denmark | collected 2008/2010 | reverse complement strand
GGCTGGACCTGTCCGGCTTGGAGTTGACGCCCGGGGGGATCGTGGAGCTGGAGGCGGCGCGCCTCCAGCGGGATTACCCATACGGGGCCTCTCTGCTGGCCCTGGCGGGGCGGGTGGCCCTCACCCTGGGGGCGGAGCTGCTGCGGGCGGCAAGACCGGGGGCGCTGGCGCTGGGCGGAAAGCTCTCGGCGCAGGCAAGGCAGATCGCGGCGGAGGCGGGCGTGGAGCTGGTGGACTACTTTGCCCGGGAGGAGCTGATCCTCTGCAACGCCATCCCGACAGCAGAGGGCTGCATCGGCATCCTGATGGCGGAGCGGACGCGGACGCTTTGGAACAGCGCCATCCTGCTGGCCGGTTTTGGGCCGGTGGGGCAGGCGCTTGGGGTACGGCTGGCGGCACTGGGCGCACAGGTGACGGTGGCCGCGCGGCGGCCGGCCCAGCGGGCACTGGCGGAGAGTTTCAGCCTGCGGGCCGTGGATCTGGCCCGGCTGGAACAGACTGCTCCGGCCTTTGACACGGTGGTGAACACCATCCCGGCCCCTGTTCTGACGGAAGCTGTGCTGACAGCCCTGCGGCCTGGGAGCTTGATCGTGGATCTGGCATCCAGGCCGGGCGGCACTGACTTTGCCGCGGCCCGGCGGCTGGGGCACCCGGCCATCCATGCCTTGAGTCTGCCTGCGGCCTGCGCTCCCGAAACGGCGGGCGAGGCTTTGGCCCGGACGGTCTGTGAGATCCTGGCGGAAAGGGAGGAAACACCATGAAAAGGCAATTGCGCGGGACAGTGGCGTTTGCGGTCTGCGGGAGGGGTTCGGCGTGTCTGGTCTTCAGACCTTCGCACTGGTCGATGTGGAACACGCTGTAATAGCGCAAAAGGGGAATGGTTTTCTGTTCGCCCGTTTCCTTATCCGCCTGCTCCATCACCGTCTCCGCTCCCAGCTTCATCGCCTGGTCCAGCAGATTCATGGAAAATTCGCTCCCGCTCACGCTGGCAATTCCGGGATAATTCTCCACATTGGTAGAGGAGGTAATCTGTCCTCCGAAATTCACTCCTTCTATGATAACTGTACGTTTACCGGCACGCTGTCCGTAAATTGCCGCTGTCATCCCCGCAGTGCCTCCGCCTATGATTCCGATGTCGTACATATGCTGCCTCCTTTGCCTGTTATGATTCCTGCTGCTCCTTCTTCGCATACGCTCTGATGTTAGACGCGTTGGCAAGCTTCTCCACGCCGCCTTCTTTTACTACAACAAGGGTCGGCGCCTGCATAACCCCGTATTTCTGCACCAACTCTACATTCTCTTCCGCATCCACAACTTCGTAGGAAATATGTGCTTTCTCAAGAGAGTCCACAGCAATCCTGCAGTTAGGACATGTCTTTGTGGTAAAGAGCAGCGTCTTCGTCTCTCCTTCTCCTGACTGTGCCTGACTCTCCGCCTCTGCGGCCGCCTTTGTCTTTATCTTCATATGAGAGTTCGTGATATCATAAACCTTACGCTCTTTGAACTCCTGCGTTTTTCCGTCATTCCAGTTCTTGACCGGACGATAGTATCCCGTAATCCGGCTGTAAACTTCCGTCTCCTTGCCGCATACCGGGCACTTGTACTGCTCACCTGACAGATAACCGTGACTCTGACAGATAGAATAGGTCGGCGACATGGTGTAATAAGGAAGCTTATAGTTTTCCGCAATCTTTCTCACAAGCGCTGCCGCGGATTTCCACCCCGGAAGCTTCTCCCCTAAGAAGGTGTGGAAGACGGTACCGGAAGTATAGAGTGTCTGCAATTCATCCTGGATATCCAGCGCTTCAAATACATCCTCGGTGTATCCCACCGGAAGATGGGAACTGTTCGTATAATACGGCGTCCCGTTTCCTTCCGCTGCTGTGATGATATCCGGGAACTGCGCCACATCGTGTTTCGCCAGTCTGTATGTGGTAGACTCCGCCGGTGTCGCCTCCAGATTGTAGAGGTCGCCATACATCTCCTGGTAATCAGACAGGCGCTCTCTCATGTGGTTCAGCACATTTTTCGTAAATTCCTGCGCCTCTTTCTGTGTCAAATCCTTGCGCAGCCATTTCGCGTTCAGTCCCGCCTCATTCATGCCTATGAGCCCGATGGTCGAGAAATGATTGTCGAAGGAGCCGAGGTAGCGCTTCGTGTACGGATACAGTCCCTCATCCAGAAGCTTTGAGATAACTGTACGTTTGATGTGCAGAGAGCGTGCGGAGATGTCCATCATCCGGTCCAGTCTCTTATAAAATTCTGCCTCATTTTCTGATAAATATGCAATTCTCGGCATATTGATGGTCACAACACCCACGGACCCTGTGCTCTCGCCGCTTCCAAAGAAGCCGCCGGATTTCTTGCGCAGCTCACGCAAATCCAGACGCAGACGGCAGCACATACTGCGCACATCGCTTGGTTTCATATCGCTGTTGATGTAATTAGAAAAATACGGTGTACCGTATTTCGCCGTCATTTCAAAAAGAAGACGGTTATTCTCCGTGTCAGACCAGTCGAAATCGCTGGTAATGGAATAGGTAGGAATTGGATACTGGAATCCTCTTCCTTCCGCGTCTCCCTCTATCATGGTCTCGATGAACGCCTTGTTTATCATGTCCATCTCTTCCTTGCAGTCGCCATATGTGAAATCCTGCTCCACACCGCCAACGATTGCCGGAAGGTTCTTTAAGTCTTCCGGTACGGTCCAGTCCAGTGTTATGTTGGAGAACGGAGCCTGCGTCCCCCAGCGGGACGGGATGTTCACGCCGTAAATAAAGGACTCAATGCATTTCTTTACTTCCGGATACGTCAGCTTGTCTGTCTTCACAAATGGAGCCAGATACGTATCAAAGGAAGAAAACGCCTGGGCGCCCGCCCACTCATTCTGCATGATTCCCAGGAAATTGACCATCTGATTGCACAGTACGCTCAAGTGCTTCGCCGGAGCGGAGGTAATCCTTCCGGGAATCCCTCCTAAGCCCTCCTGAATCAGCTGTTTTAAGGACCAGCCTGCACAGTATCCGGTCAGCATGGACAAATCATGGATATGGATGTCCGCGTTCTTGTGGGCTTTTCCTATCTCATCGTCATAAATCTCTGACAGCCAGTAATTGGCAGTGATGGCGCCGGAATTGCTCAAAATCAATCCGCCAACGGAGTAGGTCACAGTAGAGTTCTCCTTCACGCGCCAGTCTGTGACCTTGACATAGCTGTCCACAATCTCTTTATAATCCAACAGGGTGGAGTTTAAGTTCCTGATTTTCTCTCTCTGCTTCCGGTATAAGATATAGCCCTTTGCCACATCCGCATAGCCCGCCTTTATCAAAACGGACTCCACACTGTCCTGGATATCCTCCACAGACACCAGTTCCTCTTTTATCTTCGGCTCAAAATCTGCCGTCACCTTTAAAGCGAGTAAATCTATGATATCCTGGTTATACTGCTTTTCCTTCGCCTCGAATGCCTTGCGAATCGCTTCGCTGATTTTCACCAGATTAAACTCTGCAATCTTTCCATCCCTCTTTGTTACCTGATACATACCCTGTGGATTCCCCTTTCTTTCTACGTCATATCTGTCCTTAGCGGACACTGATTTCATTCTATCACCTGCACTTGGGTATGTCAATCAAAAACACCAATATCTAGCTTTTCTTACAGAACATAAATACTAGATATTGGTGTTATTCCTACACAGAGCCTAATTACTCCTACATGTTGACACGTTTTGTATCATTCTTTACCTCTAACCACATTTTTCACCAAAACTCATCATTTTAGTTGACATTGTAAACCTTTTCGCATACTATTATCTTGAAAGGTGGTGATATCAATGTCTACAACTCCAACACAAATCCGAATCGACACAGATATAAAGAAACAGGTTACACATCTATTTAATGAACTCGGTCTGGATATGTCCAGTGCTGTCAATCTTTTCCTCCATCAGTGTGTCTTAAGAGGCGGGCTTCCTTTCAACGTTGAATTGCCGCACTACAGCCAACGTACTCTCGATGCAATGGAAGAAGCAAGACGAATCTCCCGCAATCCCGATATCGAAGGATACAGTAATATGGAGGAACTAAAGAAAGCTTTGGAGGATTAAATGTACAAAATCAAATTTACAACTGCATACAAAAAAAGCTATAAACTTATGAAAAAACGTGGTCTTAATCTTTCTTTGCTGGATGATACTGTGGACACACTCCGGCAAGGAAAGCCTTTGCCAGAGAAATATCAAGACCATGCCCTAAGCGGAAAGTACCACGGATTCCGGGAATGTCACATCAAACCTGATTGGCTGTTAGTCTACTTAATTGAAAATGACATTTTAACGCTTACCCTCGTTGATACTGGCAGCCATGCTGACATCTTTAAGATGTAATTTCTTATGTCGCAGCGGCTGCTACTCAACACCTCTCAATTCAGCTCCCGGCACATTTCTCCTTACAATCTCAAGCGCCTGTTCCATGATGTCCTTTGTGTACCCTCGAAGTCCCGGAGAAATCAAATCCCCGGAATCTTTGAATCCCTGCAGATAATATTTTTCCGCGCCTTTAATCCATCTGCCGATAGCCGCAAAATCTTCTCTTTTATGAAATTCCCGCACAACCGTTGTCCGAAACTCATAGGGCACAGCGCCAGAGAGCAGAAAATCCACACTCTGAAGAATATTTTCCAGATGATACCCTTCTATGCCAATCGTCATGCCATACTTATTGGGTGCGTTTTTGATATCCATGGCAACGTAATCCACCAGTTTTTCTTCCACCAGCCGTTTCAGCAGAGTCACATTACTCCCGTTGGTATCCAGTTTCACCAGGTAGCCTAATTCTTTGACCTTCCCAATGAAGCTCTCGATGTCCTGCTGCAGCAGCGGTTCTCCGCCTGTGATGCACACGCCGTCCAGCACTCCCTGCCGCTTTTTTAAAAAGGCGAACACTTCCGCCTCAGGAATCGTATTTGCAAGGTCCACATGCGTCACCAGCGATGCATTGTGACAGAACGGACAGCGGAAATTGCATCCGGCAGTAAACAGGGTGCATGCCACCTGCCCCGGATAGTCTAATAGCGTCAGTTTCTGGATTCCCTGTATAAGCATCTTTTACTTCCTCCCCGCTGTTCTGCACGATTTCCTTGAATTTTACGCCGTACGAATTTCCTTATTTTACGGCGTGCAATCTCCTTATTTTGTGCCGCGCAATTTCCTTATTTTGTGCCGCGCAAATTTCCTTATTTTGTGCCGCGCAAATTTCCTTATATCTTCCTGGAAACTTCCGCGCACGCTTTCATTGCCTCTATCACCGCGCTTCGGAATCCCTTTTCTTCCAGCACCCGCACGGCTTCTATGGTCGTCCCTGCGGGAGAGCAGACCATATCCTTTAATTCACCCGGATGTTTCCCCGTCTCCAGCACCATCTTCGCGCTGCCATAGACTGCCTGTGCCGCGAATTTATACGCCTGGGGTCTGGGCATGCCGTCCGCGACCGCCGCGTCCGCCATCGCCTCTATGAGCATGAAGACATATGCCGGGGAACTGCCGCTGGTGGAAACCACCGCGTCCATCAGACGTTCCGGCACGACTTCCACTTTGCCGAACGCCCCCAGGATTTCCAGCACATATGCTTTTTCTTCTTCCGTGACAAATTCATTGGGGCACGCCGCAGTCATTCCCTCGCCCACCATCGCAGGGGTATTTGGCATAGTGCGGATGATTTTGACCTCTTTGCCAAACTGTTCCTTCAGCCAGGAAAGTGTCTTTCCCGGAGCGATGGTGACAACAATCTGCTCACCCTTTACACAGTCTTTGATTTCCGCAATCGTGTCCGCGTAAAACTGGGGTTTCACAGAGAGAATAAGCACTTCTGCCTTGGAAGCGACCTCACAGTTATCCGCAGTCACAGAAATTCCATAACTATCCTGCACTCGTTTGCGCCCTTCCTCGCTGATATCGGAACCGATGATATCCTCCGGTTTCAATATTCCTTTTTTTATGATGCCTCCCATGATGGCTCCCGCCATATTTCCTGTTCCGATAAATCCAAGTTTCATGTCAATCTCTCCTTTATTTTTATTTACCGCACACGAAAAGCGCGCTCTTCTTCCAGCGGTATTTCCGTGGTATCCATCCAGTCGATGGTGATAAAATGACCTCTGTTCAGCCCTTCCAGCAGCTTATTGATGAGCGCTTCCCGCCCCTGTACTTCCATGGTTACCGTGCCGTCATACTCATTTCTCACCCACCCGGTCAGCTCCAGCGACTGTGCTAAATATTTCGCTGTGTAGCGGAATCCCACGCCCTGGACTCTGCCGTGGAATACGATATGCTTTCTGACTTCCGACATTTTCCCACCGCCTTTTTCTTTCTCTTCGCTTTCCTGTCCTACATTTTCCCTACACGGGATTCTTCCGTGCTGCATTTTCCCGCGCCAAATTTTCCTGCGAGACATTTTGCCTGTACTAAATTTTGCTTGTGCCGTATGTTCCTGTCAGTGAAAACTCTGCTCCGTCCTCGCAATAATCTCATCCTGCAGTTCCTTGCTCAAGTTGCGGAAATGGTCGCTGTAGCCTGCCACCCGTACAATGAGGTCCTTATAATCATCCGGGTGCTTCTGCGCCGCAATAAGAGTCTCCCTGTCTATGACATTGAACTGGATATGGTGTCCGTCCATATTAAAATAGGTGCGCACCAGATTCGCCATCTGCTCCAGACCTTCCTCTCCCGCCACCACAGCCGGAGTAAATTTCTGGTTCAAAAGTGTGCCTCCTGTCTGGAGATGGTCCATCTTTGCACAGGATTTCAGCACCGCTGTAGGACCGTTTATGTCCGCCCCCTTTTCCGGGGAAATTCCTTCCGATACAGGCTTGTGAGCCAGCCGTCCGTTGGCGCTCGCCATCATCACTTCCCCGAAATACACATGGCAGGTCGTGGGCAGCATATTGATGCGGTATGTTCCGCCAAGCACGTTGGGTCTGCCCGTCACCTGCTGCCGGTAATATTCAAATACAGATTTCATAATATCATCCGCATAATCATCGTCATTTCCGTATTTGGGAGTTTTATTTTTCACCAGGTTCAAAATACGCTCATGCCCCACAAAATTGTCATCCAGCGCTTTCAAAAGCTCCGCCATGGTAAAACGTTTCTCATCGTACACATTATATTTCACCGCGGCGAGACAGTCTGTAATAGTCCCGATTCCCACGCCCTGAATGTATTTTGTATTGTAGCGGGTGCCGCCGCCATTGTAGTCCTTCCCCTTCGCGATACAGTCGTTTGTAAGGATGGACAAAAACGGCACGGGCATGTGCTCCGCATAAATCTTCTCAATCACATTGCTGCCCTGAATCTTGATATCCAGGAAATAGGCAATCTGCTTTTTATACGCCTCAAACAGTTCTTCGTAGCTCGCAAAAGACTCCGCCTTTCCGGTCTTTGGTCCAAGCTGTCTGCCGGATACTTTGTCATAACCGTTATTTAAGGTCAGTTCAAAGATTTTCGGCAGATTAAAATACCCTGTCAGAATATACGCCTCGTTTCCGAAAGCTCCGGTCTCCACACATCCGCTGGTTCCGCCCCGCCTTGCATCCTCCAAAGATTTCCCGGCATTCAGCAATTCCTGGATGATTGCCTCTGTATTATAGAAGGCGGGCTGTCCCCAACCTTTCCTGGAAATCTCGCAGGCGCGCTTCAAAAACCGCCTGGGAGTCTTTCTGCTTATCTGCACGTTGGAACTGGGCTGCAACAGTTTCATCTCATCCATGCAGTCCAGAATGAGATAACTGACCTCGTTCACCCCGTCCTTTCCATCCGGCGTAATCCCTCCGGTATTTAAGTTGGCAAAGTCCGTATACGTGCCGCTCTCCTTCAGTGTGATACCCACCTTCGGCGGCGCCGGCTGGTTATTAAACTTCACCCACAGACATTCCAACAATTCCAGAGCCCGCTCCTCTGTCAGAATCCCGTCCTTAATATCCTTCTCATAGAAGGGATTGAGATGCTGGTCCAGCCTGCCCGGACTGTAGGAATCCCAGGGATTTAACTCACTGGTAACCCCCAGATGCACGAACCAGTACATCTGGATAGCCTGCCAGTAGGTCTCAGGCTTGTGCTCCGGGACAACCTCACAGTTTGCTGCTATCTGCAGAAGCTCTCTTTTTCTCTGCTCATCCGCCTCCTTTTCCGCCAATTCTCTCGCGCAGGAGGCATATCGTTTTCCCAGAATCATAATGGCGTCACAGGCAATCTTCATGCCTTCCAATTCATTTCTCTTGTCATATGCTTCGCTGTCATTCAGATAATCCAAATGGTCGATGGCCTCCTGAATATCTTTTTTATAATCCAGGAACCCTTTCTCATAAATCTTCGCGGACCCCACCGTATGTCCCGGACCTCTCTGCTCCATAAATTCCGTAAAAATGCCGCACTCGTACGCCGCTTTCCACTGAGGGCTCATGGCACGCAGAATCTTGTGGCGGATACTCCGCTTCTCCCAGTAAGGAATCATCACCTTCTCCTGCACGTCAAAATCTTCTTCGCTCACATGGAAGTGTATCAGTTCCCGGTCATTCATCACATGCATGTCTTCCACTGTGTGACAGCACAGCTCCGGAAACGTAGGCGCCGCCTGCGGGGAATCGCCTTTCTCACCGACAATCAGCTCCCCTTCACCGATATAGAGCGTCTTTGTCTCAAAATATTCCTTTAGCACCTGCGCCCTGAGCTCCGGAACCGACAGTTCCCCCTCATATTTCTGATAGGTCCTCGTCTCACTGACCGCGCGCTCCAAATCAATGTGCGCCGGTGTATCCAGACTTTCTCTGCGGAGCCTTCGCACCCGCTCATTCATCCCTCTCTCTTCCATCGTCCGTTACCCTCCGATTTTCACTTTATGCTCTGCTTTTCTGAAAACTGCTGCCAACGCTTCCATCTCCTCATCCGAAGGAGCATGGAGAAAGCCGCCCTCATACCGCTTGCCGAGTTTCTCGTATTTCGAGGAACCTGTATTATGGTAGGGAAGGAGATTGACCTGGGATACCCGAATCTCCTTTTCCCTCAGATACTTAAGAATCTCCTCCATCGCCCCGACATTCCCATTCACTTCCGCTATGACCGGGATACGTATCCAGATATCAGCACCCATCCGGCTGATTTCCTCCAGATTGGCAAGTATCGTTTCATTTCCCGCCCCGGTGTATTTCCGGTGCGTCTCACTGTCCGGTATTTTCAAATCGTAGAGAAAGGTATCCACATAAGGAAAGATTCTCCGATAATTTTGGACAGGCGCAAATCCACATGTATCCACCGCCACATGGATACCCTTGCGCTTTAACTTTTTTAAGACCGTTTCCAGGAAATCCATATCGGAGAGCATCACCTCCCCGCCGGATAAGGTCACGCCTCCGCCGGACTCTTCGTAAAACATCTCATCCTTTAACAGTTCTTTCACTAACGCATCCGCCGTGTACTCTCTGCCCGCAATTTCCCGAAGATTAAGATTGCAGACATCGATGCATTGTCCGCACGCGGTACATTTTGACCTGTCCGTCACACAGACGCCACCCGAAACGGTCACGGCGTCTGAAGGACAAACTCTGGCGCATGCCCCGCATCCTGTACAGCGGGACATATCCGCCAGAAGCTCCCTTCCCGCGCTCTGTGTCTCCGGATTATGGCACCACAGGCATTTCAGGGCACATCCCTTAAAAAACACGGTGGTCCGTATCCCTTCCCCGTCATGGACGCTGTATTTCTGTATATCTGTGATAAGGCTCATTGTCCTCATATCCTCTCTTCTGACTAACCGATGTCTCTATTTTAGCAGAAGTAAATACAAATATGAACCCCATTTCATATAAAGGTTAGAGATGTGCCGCCCCTTGTACATCGCCCCTACCCTCTCTTTATATAGATAACCGCTTCATAAGGTCTCAGCTTCTCTTTTGGTTCACCCTCATAATTATGAATCAAAATCCTGCCGTCCGTCCACTCATTTACGAGAGGGCAATTCACTGTCCGGTCACTGAAGTTTGCGCACACCAACATCCGGGAAGCCGCATCCTCTCTTGTGTATGCGAAAATCTGCTCGTCTTCCTTTAAGAGCAGAGAGAACTCTCCATCCACGAAAACCGGGTACTCTTTCCTTAGGCGAATCAACTTCCGGTAAAACTCATATATGGAATCCGCCTGTCCTATCTGCTCCTCGGCGTTAATCTCCTTATAATTGGGGTTCACCGCAATCCAGGGCGTCCCCTCTGTAAAGCCTGCGTTCTTCTGCCCGCTCCACTGCATGGGTGTTCGCGCATTATCCCTGCCCTTCGCGTAAATAGATTGAAAGACCTCCTCCTTTGTATATCCTTTTGCAAGCCGTTCTTTATACAGATTGAGGGTCTCCACATCCCGATATTCGCTGATGTCCTTGAATTTCACATTGGTCATGCCCAGTTCCTCCCCCTGGTAAATGTAAGGGGTACCCTGCATCCCGTGAAGGACCGCCGCCAGCATTTTAGCGGATTGCACCCTGTACTGCCCGCCATTTCCCCAGCGGGACACGATGCGCGGTAAATCGTGGTTATCCCAGAACAAACTGTTCCAGCCTTTTTGATAGAGGGCGGTCTGCCATTTTTCCATGCAGGCTTTCAGTTTGACTAAAGAAAGCGGTGCTAAATCCCATTTTTCCTTCCCTTCCTGCTGGTCCAGACCGATGTGCTCGAACTGAAACACCATGGAAAGCTCACTGCCATCGGGATTGCTGTAGAGCTTAGCGTTTTCCACATTGGCGCCCCACGCCTCCCCAACTGTCAAATAGCTGCCCCTCTGAAACGTCTCCCGGCTGAGTTCACGCAAAAATTCATGCAGCCTGGGACCATTATTTGTTATCTTCTTGTCCGGCTCTTTGGCAATCTGGTCAATGACATCCAGGCGGAAACCGCCCACTCCGCGGTCCATCCACCACAATATCATATCGTAGAGTTCCCGGCGCACTTTCGGATTCTCCCAGTTGAGGTCCGGCTGTTCCGGGGCAAACTGATGGAAATAGTACTGCTTAAGCCCCGGCACCCACTCCCAGGCAGGACCACCAAATACCCCGGTCATATCATTGGGGTACGTTCCTTCCTCCCCGTCTCTCCATATATAATAATCATGATAGGGATTGTCTTTTCCCTTTTTTGCTTCCTCAAACCAGCGATGTTCATTGGAGGTATGGTTGAGCACCAAATCCATGATGATACGTATTCCCCGCGCTTTCGCCTGACGGATGAGCTCATCCATATCGGACAGTGTCCCAAACACGGGGTCTATATCCTGATAATCAGCAATATCATATCCGTTGTCATTCTGCGGTGAACGATACATAGGAGAAAGCCACAGCACATCGACTCCCAGATTTTCCAGATAATCCAGCCGGCTTATGATTCCCCGGATGTCTCCCACACCGTCCCCGTCCGAGTCCTGAAAACTCTTAGGATATATCTGATAGACCACAGAATTTTTCCACCAGTTTTCTATATTCTTCTCTGCCATATTTTCAAACTCCTCCTTATCCTTGTTCCATTGCTGTAAAGCCTCCCCCTGCTGGGCTTCTGCCCCTAATAGATACAGGGATTTCCCGACGATATAAATGGAACTTCTTTACTCCGCTGCATATACATAGTTTAACAGCGCTCCACCATAAATTCAAACTTAGATTTCTCTGGGAGAAACAAACGCAAAGTTCTTATCCTCCCGGCGCTCCATAGAATGAAAATTGCTATTGAATTATCCGGTGAAACCTGCTATTATAGATGGGTAAGTTAGCAATAGAGAAGTGGATAACAGCTTTGCTTTTCGGCAATTCCTTTCCACTTAAGATGGGGTATTAGCGCAGTTGGGAGCGCGCAACATTCGCATTGTTGAGGCCACGGGTTCGAATCCCGTATACTCCATTGAAAAAGGCAAATCCGAACTCAGAGATGGGTTCGGATTTTGTATGTTCTGCCCCACTTTTTTTATTTTCTCAATAATCGTATCGAGAAATATCGAGAAATGTCGATTAATATCTAATTTTATATAGTTTCACCGAGGATTTTAAAATTCCATATTTTTCCATTTAGAATATTTTCGTTTATGATAAAGAAAAAGGGGGAATCTTTATGGGAGAAAAAATTCAAAACCTTCTCCTGTGTCTCGGCATCAATTCTACTTACCTTGGTTACAACTATCTTACTTATGCCTTGTATCTCTGCACTCAGAATGAAGACTACCTCACATCTGTTTACAAGGCGCTCTATGTGGAGGTAGCCTCTTACTTCCATACCACACGGTATAATGTGGAGCACTGCCTGCGCACGGTAGTCAAACGCTGCTAGTATCAAGGCAACCGCGAACTCCTGAAGGAAATCGCCAAATATCCGCTTACGGATAGGCCCACCAACAGTGAGTTCATTGACATACTGTATCATCATCTTATGCAATGAGTAAGGGGAACCTTTAGCGAGGTTCCCTTTTCGCATTAGAAAAGCACCCCGGAGGGTGCCTTCCTGCATTTAGTATTTATTCACTCCTAATTTCGTCATCAATGCCTCCTGGAGAACTTTTGACACATTGATGTGTGCTTCCTCTGCTTCTCTGTTCAGCCAGTTTGGCAATGTAACATTTCTTCTTACAGTTTTGACATCATTCTTCCTCCTGTAAACATCAAAATCAATATCCACCAAAGATACCCGGCTTTTGCCATCAGCAGCAAATGTTCCTGTGTTAATATCCACTTCTCCGAAATTTGTTGGTTCAGGTATTGTTTCTCCGTAATCCTGCATCGAAATACCTGTTATACCAATAGCATCTCGCGCCATTTCAATAGCGTCTTGAATATCTTTTCCTTCCGTAAGTATTTCCAAGTCAGGAACTTCAACCAAGACACCATCTTCCGTTTCTGTAAAAATCACAGGATAAACAGCTTTCATGTCGACCTCCTCTCTATACATAAGACTTAATAATGCGTAACTGGAGAGGGGAGTTTACGCTCCCCACTTCCTTAGTATTGCCCTTGCCAGCCTCTCATTAATCTCTTTGTGTCTTGGAACCTTTTCTATGTCACTTCCGCGTCTGTATATGTCATGGTTCCCACCGTGTCTTTCAAAGGTAAATCCTACTTGCTCCAGTCTCTTTACTAAGTCCCTTTGCTTCATGTGTACCTCCTTTATGATTATATTATACACATCAGATACACACTTGTCAATACTACAATACACATTTTTTACACATCGTTTCATATGTAGTTACTTTTCACACCCACGCCAATCTCATAATTAAAATTAGCTGGCACTAGGCTTTTATGCGTTAGTGCCAGCTGCTTCTGTTTGCGATTTTACAGGTCGTTTTCTACTGTATATATTACAAATCTCCTTGTACACGCTCCCTTCTTTTTGAGAACGCAGCAAATAGACCACGCTCAGCCCGTCACAGATATATTCTAAACTTTCCTGGCTTCGCAGCGTGATTGCCTGTTTCTGTTTCCTCTTATAAACCCTGGCGAGCCTTTCACACAAGGAATTGTTTGCCGGAACTCTCCTGTCATGAAGAAAACGCAGTTCACTTTCCTTATATTCCCTTAACCGCAGGAAAAGATTATACCCTTCCCTATAATACTCGCTTGGCGGGTCCTCTCCGTATTCTTTTTCTGCATGTTCGAGTATCTCGTCATACTTTCTTTCGAATTCAGCAACTTTCTCCGAATCCGGTTTTTCATCTGTTCCCAGACCGTTCCTGTAATGGAGCATCTCCCGGATTAAGTCATGCATCTGGCAGTTCCACTCCCGTTCCGGCTCATTTTCCTTACTTCCGATTAAGTATCGGCAGTCATGTTGGATACACTCCTGGTGCCCCTGCCCATAACGGTAAAATGTCCGGTCATGGTCATGCACCACAATTCCCATGTAACGCTCCAACGGAGTCCCTTTGATTCCTTCGTGCCCTTTCTTTTCCCTGCCGATATATAAGGCCACGTCTTCGGATGGAGATGCCAGTACAAGTACCTGTGCTCCGTGCCCGTTTACACGCGCATTGGTAAAATCCGCGTTCATAACCGGTGAGAGCATCAGTTTCCGAATAATCTCTGTTTTCGCAGAAAATTCTTTGCACAATCCGTTTATCATCCCGTCTGACAGGACAATCTCTCCCTCTGTCAGTTCGAATATCACTCTGCTGTGATTTCTAAGCTACAATTTTTATCTTTTTCTCGCTATTAATTCTGCTGCTACCAATTCGGCTATTTTCTGCACATCCACCTGACTCGCAGACTTCTGCAATGTACATGCCGCCTTTTTATCACTGGAAAACAGTTTTATCTTTTTCATTGTTTCCTGCTTGACTGCTTCTACTGCCGCCGGAATCAGGTCTATAAGTCCTTTATCCATACTGTTGAATTTCTTAAATTCCGCCTCTACAGCTGCCACATTGATGTCTGTAAAAATATTTACTTTACTGATTCCTTCCTGTATCGCACGTTTAAAATCGCTGTCAGAAAGTCCGGAACCCCCATGCAGTACAAGAGGCACATCAACTGTTTCTGCAATCTCACGTATTCTCTGAAAATCCAATTTTGGCGGAAGTTTATAGGCACCATGCGCGTTTCCCACCGCGATTGCCAGTGCGTCAACGCCGGTTCTGTCTACATAGTCTTTTGCCATCTTCGGTTCTGTAAAAAACTGTTCCGGATTAAGCAGGTGGGAGCTTCCTTCTGCCGAGCCTTCGTTATCTCCTACATGCCCCAATTCTCCTTCAATTGTCGCTCCACGGGAATGAGCAATATCTGCCATTTCTTTTACCTTCCGTACATTTTCTTCATAGGAATCTGTAGAGCAGTCGTACATAACGGAACTGAAACCCAGTTCCAGCGCTTTCACGCAGGTGTCATAATTCAACCCGTGGTCCAGGTGTACTACGACCGGAACATTTGCTTTTTTTGCCATTGGTATCAGATAATAGGACACCTCTTCTAACGGTCCATATGGCAGCAGCACTTCCGCCGTCCCCATAATGACCGGGGCGTGCAGCGTTTCCGCCGCACTGAGGATTCCTCTGGCAAGCTCCAAATTTACCGCATTGAACAGTCCGACTGCGTAATGGTTCTTCTTAGCAGGCAGAAGCACTTCATTCATATTTACTAACATCTTCTATTCTCCTCTTTTTTTCCATCCATGATTTATCCGTCTTTCTAATTCCTCAAAGCTTTTCAAACCGCTCAACGCATCATATTCCGCGACACAGGCTGCACCCGCAGCCGCTGCCAGCCGCACTGCATGTTCCGGAGAATATCCTTCCAGTACCGCTGTCAAAAAAGCCGCAATACTGGTATCTCCCGCCCCGGTTCCCGATACTACCTTATCCGGGACATAGCTCTTCTCAAAACCTTTTTTCTCCGCCCATTTGTTGATATCTAATTCTGCCTTCACTCCAGCTTTGAGCAATGTCAGGCGGTCGGCAGTTTGGTAATACATTCCCTTAGCACCGCACTTAATCAGAAGTACTTTCGCCCCGAAACTCATACATTGTTCTGCCAGTGGTCTTACATCTGTTTCTACATCCAACACTTCCGTAATATCTTTGCCCTGCGCCCTTCTCTGCCAATCTGCGTATCTTTCTTTATCCAGCATAAAGCACAGTTCTTCCACACTGGGAACAAAAAAGTCTACATGAGGAATCCATCTTTCCAACAGTTTTTCCCAATCCGCCTTTCCTGCTTCTGACTCTTCATCTATGGCTGCAAAGTCCAAAGAAGTCGCTGCCCCGCACTTTTCTGCCCGGCATAAAATTTCAAGCAGCTCGTCCCCATCATTCTGATACATCTGTTTCATAAGGGGCGGATAACCAAAATGGAACAAATCCGCCGACTCCAATGCTCTCTGCGGAATATCACCTCCACAGAATGTATCATTTGCACCGGGATTATGAAGGAAAATACGGTCAATTCCGGGCATCGCCAGCACGACTGAATAAGATGTAGTCTCATTGGAAGATATCAGCATATCCTTTTCTGCCCCATATTTCTCCAACGATTTTAAAACCATATCTCCAAATGTATCTTTTCCAATCTTTCCCATCAAGGACACATCTGCTCCCAAAAGTTTCATGGCAAGCCCGGTGTTTGCTACAGAACCCCCAGTATGTACATCCGCTTCCCCCACATTAATCAGTTTGCCGGGAATCAAAATGTCCGTCAGCCTGTTTGCCCTGCCATTTTCAAATTTCGGTGTGATGTCCAGACAGATATGACCTGCCGCGATTACTTTTTTCTTCACATTCTCCACCATCTCTTTCAATCAAACTAATCAGCCCTTTTTCAGACGAATCAACACAACCATCGCTTGCCCGCCGCATTCATTCACATATTCATGTTCACCGAATCCTGCCGGTATAATACATGCCTGATATCTGTCTATCGTTGTCTGAAGCTCTGGATTTTTCTTTGAACGAATTGTCACACGCTCTCCTTCTACCAGGGTCACCATCTGCATATATTTACCTTCCGTATCATTTACGGCTTCCTTTTCAAAATAAATCCTCTCAATATGGAAGGGCATCTCCGGAATCGTTGTATACTGGTCCTTCCGATACTTTCCATCCCCTTCCAGGGCAATAGGACGAGCTCTGTGTGTGTCTTTGACGCGGTTCTCACGAATCCATTTATTATTCTGGAAGGAGTGTTTTGTGTGCATACGCATAGGCTTCGCTGTCATCGTCTTAGTATCGTCGTCCCACGTATTTCTCGCATAATCAAAAGTAAAGAAAGAATATTCTGTCCCGGCAACACTCGGTCCTGTATCCATCTCCAGAATCATCTGGTTTCCGCCATGTCCATGAGAAGTTCCCGGAGGAATCAGGAATAAGTCTCCAGGGTTGGTATCCCATTTACATACATAATCCTGCCAGTTTTCAATCTTTTTCTGATTCTGGGATTCACAGCATAACTTCTCCCATTCTTCCAAATCAGCAGTCTCCTTATAGCCCATCAATGTAGCTGAACCTTTATAGGATTCTACAATATAATAAGTCTCATATCGTCCCAGTGGTTCATTAAAATGTTCTTTTACATATTTAGTGGACGGATGGTCGTGAATCGGCATAGCCGCTCTTTCAATCGGCACCTCCTCTTTAAAATATCCATCGTCCAGCCATACCTGCAGAGGCATCAAATCCGGATAAGTATTGTTGACATACTCTCCCACTACCTGTACAGGACGCTGCATGATATTCTGTGCGGGCATATTGATATTTTCTTCCAGCCCTACGTCCACCAGCACACTCAATTCGATTCCCGCCAACTCATTCCAGGCATTACACTCCAGACCTTCGACTTCCCACAAATCTTTGTAACGGTAAGCTCCCCACGGACCCGGCTGAAGGATTTTCACCTGTTTGATAGGCTGACTGACGACCGCATCAATAATCTCGTTATACGCTTCTGCGCCCATCATTTTCAGAGAATCACTGTGTACCGCATCGATATAATAGTCCATCTTTTTAAACAGAACCTTTTTCTGTCTCAGCAATAAATAAAAATCGCTGTAATAGTACTGTTTCCATTCATAGGAGGCCACCGGTTCCGTCTTTCCAAACGGTACCAGTTCTCCGCCCCACATTTTCCAGAGCATCGGCTGCATAGTAAAATCCGCATACATTATCAAATCCAGACTCTCCTGCAGAGGCTCAGCCGCGGCTCCTGCCCCATATAGGAAAGTGATAATCCCCTTACTTTTGTTATCTTTAATCTGCTGTTTTACTGCATTTATCTTGTCTTCATCCATGATATCGAGCAAAGTCCCGTCATCATTGACCCAGCCAAACGAAGGGTCATCGGTAATAAATTTTTTCTGATATAAAGCAATCTCCTCTTCACTTGAGAATAATTGTGCCGCATGGATAAATTCAATATTTTTTCCCGCTTTTCTGCAGCTGTTTTCTATCTTTTCTTTTATCTCTTTCCAGTCCACTCCATACCAGCCATCCATCGCGGCGGCACCGCCCAGAACCTCTGCAATTCTGTCTGCCACCTTTTGAGTGCCTGTCGTAATGTCTGATTTTGCCTTATCTGAAAGGATAACTTTATTTTCAGCGTTTTTATAATATTCATATAAAGGCATATTTTATCCCCCTTCCTTACCGAATTTAATCTTTCCTCTTTAGGTTAGTTACATTAAATCTCTTCTTCCTGCTTTGCATCTATGTTTTCTATAGCAGCTTCAATCTTCCAAAAAGATATTAAGATTGCAATGATAATTGCCAGAATCGCCCCAAGCCCCGAGAACATAAAGGTAATCCCTGATATAGCCATTTTACTCTGCACAACTGCCTGTGCGTTAAACTGTGAAAGCGCAAGCCCCCATCCAACTATCGCTGAGCCCAGCCCTGTTCCAATCTTCGTTCCGATACTGGAAGTCATGGCAACATATCCTGATATCTGAACATGGTTTTTCTTCATAATATATGTTGTAACATCTGCGACCAAAACGAAAGTAGCAACGGTAATCGGCGCCTGCGCGAATTGCCGAATTATAGTCGAACAAATAATAAGTGCTATGTTCTGTGGTGCAAGATAAACCATTAAACTGGATAGAGCAATTAATACCATACTGTATATTAATGTTTTTCTTTTTCCTATCTTTTTAAAGCAAACTGGCGTCAATGTTATTGCTATCATCAAAGCTATAGAACCTGCTACGGAACAGTTTCCATATTGTGTAGGGTCCCCTATCACGTATAAGAAGTAATAATATATTACCCCTCCGGTTGAACCACTCAGCATATAATAAAAGAGAAAAATCGCCAAGAGCAGCCAACTATAGCGGTTGCCCAATACATATTTCAATGCCTGCGTAAATGTCAACTGTTTTTCAGCTGCTTTTATCTCTTCTTCTGCCTCTGCTGTTACAATCTCTTTTTCTTTAATCAAAGATATCATAGCTACAAATATAGTACACAACACAGCATAGATGATAGAAATCATTGTCCACGCTTTCTGACTATTTTCACCTCCGCGCAGAGCGAGGAGCAGTGGGGTAGCGTAATTCATCACCATCATCCCCACCATAATAATGAAATTTCCCACTGACGACGTTTTTGTACGGTCGTCTTCATCACCAGAAATCAACGGCAGAAAAGAGGCAAACGCAAGATTTACTATGGTGTATGAAACAGCCGCCGTAAATGCATAGGTAATGAAAGCATAAATCCCTTTCGCGGAGGCAGACCACCCTGCCGGCACATTAAAACACAAAACCAGACTAATGCCAAGAACCGGTGCAATAATCAAAAACCATGGGCGAACTTTTCCCATTTTAAAATGTACTTTCTGCATGAGAGCAGCAAATACAATATCACTAACACCATCAAGCAAACGGGATACTAACATAAATGTACCTACAACTCCAGCGGCAATCCCTGCACTGTTCGTATAATAAACTGTGATGAACATCATCATAAATGTCCAGCACAAATTCATCCCGACCCCTCCTAAGCCGTAAAGAATCTTCTCCAACGTCGTAGTTTTTTGTTTATTTAATAAATACGTACTCATCCTTTACCCTCTCCTCTACTTTTGAATAAGCTCGTTCATCTTTTTATGCCATTCCACTTCAGACCACATTCCCTCAAACTGCGGCTCACAGAAATTGCTGGTGCAAACACTGGTCCATCCATCTTTCAGCGCTTCATTGATAGCCATTTCTGCAACGTCTTTCACCCATTCCCATTCGCCAAGAGCGCCGTTGACAAATGCATCTTCATAAATGACCGTCGACCACGATTCTGTCGTTATCAATATTGCATCATTTTTCTTTGCAAATGCGCTCCAGACTTTTAACTCTTTTTCAAAATACTGACGTATCCTTTCCTTATATTGGGGATAATTTTTTACAGCCTGTTCAATATGGCGCATCAATGTACTTGCCTGAACACCATCTGTAAACTTTGTATTTCCGGGAAGCATGTTCAAATAAACATCTAAAAAACTGCTTCCCTGTGCCCAATCCGGATTAAATGTCGCCCAAATGTGAACATCTACCAAATCACAGCAGCTGTAGTCCATCTTTTCTAATGCATCTACCGCACTCATAGAGAATGTATATAGAAGCTGCGGATATTTTTCACGCACCGGCGTAATTGCACGCTTCATAAAATCTGCGTATTTCTTTTGAGATTCTTCTGTCAACGTTTCCATAAGCAAAACTTCTCTGGGCTCTGTTCTTCCGTCAGGGGTCTCAATTATTTTTTCCTTCAGTGCAGGAACCCATGAAGTAGTTGGAAATTCATTACATAAATCCACCCATGCGATTCCATCCAACAAATCGTTCTCCGCCAAAAAATCCAATGTCTCAATCCAAATTCTCGCAAAATCTTCTGCTGTCTCAACTTCCAGTTCCCTGTGGGTAGTGTCGTGACGAAGCCAGGTTGACAAGCCGACATAAATTCCCCTATCCTTACATTTATTCATAAACTCCACTAAGCCTTTTCGCGGATTATAAGTCACCGGTTCAAACCGAGTCCAGGAAAAATTAAAATCAGGAATATGCTCAAACTCATCGACAATTTTTCCATCTTTTCCTGCTGCAATCTGGTGTGGGAACACATCAATCCTCAGGCATTGATATCCTCTTTCTACCACTTCATCCAAAACTTTGTCCCAGTCCGCAAACTCATTCTGTTTCCCGTCTCTCTGCAGCAGCCAGGAATACTCCCACATGGCATTTGAAAAACGTTTTCCACTTTTCATCAATTCAGTCCCGGTCATAATATAACTCATATTTTTTCTCCTTTACTTTAAGAAACTTTTAATTTTACTCTTACATTATATCTCATGATAATCAAATCCCATCATATCTGACAGCATTTTCAATTCTTCTCTGTAATCCCCATCTACCAGAGCGTAGTGCTGTGTCGCTCCTATCTCCAGTATTTCCTTGAAAAGCTTCTTAACCGGCACCACAGGTTTGAGTATCGTATGAGAGTATCCTTTCAGTATATGTTCTCCCTCCAGAGAATCGACCAGCGTCACAATCACAGTATAATGACCGTCTTTTTCGGAGAAATGTGCCATCGTTTTTCTTCCTGCCGGCATACGGTACCATGCAAACGCAGCTCCCGCGTAACGGTCCGGTCTGTCCAGAAGAAAGGCGTCTGTCGTAATCCGCACATTTTCTTTAAACGCCGGATCATTATAGTCATTCGGTCCGGCATGACCTGCCGCAAATGTATTTGGTCCATTCTCAATATAAAATGCTTCAATGAAATTGACCTGTTTTCCTCCTGAGAGAAGTTTTAACATGAAAGTCATCAACCCCGCTGCCATATCCGCTTCCGGCACAAGAACAGAAAGGTTCTCATTCAACGCAGGATGATAAAATCCGGGACGGCATCCAATCAACTTCAGCATCGCTGCATCCAAGTCGTTGTAAATCATGGCATCGATGTCATATTTCTCTGCCAGCTTTGCCATACCGATAGCCGCGCGAACGGATTCTTTCATCTTCACCATATCCGTTCCCTCATCCACTTTGTATGTTGCCAGCAAATTATCCATATACTCCTGGACCTCTTTTTCACTGACCTCCTGAATCACTTCAAAATATTCTGCATAAGAAATAGATTTCAGTTCCGGTCCCAGCTTTGTGAAAAGATTGTAGGGATTGGTATAAGTAATCCACATGATTTCATTATAATTTGCCAGAAGTCCGACAGTCGCCTCACTCAAGACCCCTCTGACTTTCGCCGCCTTTGCGTACTTGCGAATCTGCTCATTTAACTCCTGACGGCTGCCCATAATCATCGTCACATTTTCGCGCCCTATACGCCGCACAGAGCCAGACGCTTCTAAAGCTCCGACAATAGATGTATTGCAGAGAAATTCTACGAAATCATCATCTTCCATGCTGTTGTCAAACGGCATTTCCTCTTTTACTTCATTTAAAAACAGAAGAGGCATCTTCGGCATATCACGCAGAAAATGTATCCACGAAAAATCTTCTGCCCAAGACATAAACTCAACCATCACGAAGTCCGTTTTTTCCCGGAAAAATAACTGCATTGCTTCCTCAATTTCTTCCCGTGTATACACAATTCCGGATGGAATCACTTCTATCTCGTCCGTCAAGTCTGCCATATTAGCGGCTGCTTTTGCTTTCGCCCGCTCATCGTATGTCCCCCTCTTCAAACCTTCATACCATGGTTTGAACATTGGTGAACCTATGGTTAAATAACCTGCTTTGGGTCTTTTAAATTTTTTCTTTGCTCCAAACATATGTATAACTTCCTTTCCTTCTCTGCTCTTTTAAGAAGCCTGCGGATACTCATTGCACAACAGTCTGTATGGCGGTTCGTCCTCCTCAATTTCCGGGAATCTCCCTGCCGGGGGATTGAATCTGTTATCCGTATTGTCATCGTTGCACTGACTTACTTCTCCTATGAGTACATCACCTGTCCCAGGTTCCACTGAAAAATCATGGTAGAGATATTGTGTAATCGTCAGGCTCATACCGGGTTCCAACTTAATCTGTGTACCCGCCGGAACAGTTATCTCCTCCCCATCAACATGTACCGTTACATCACCTTCTCTGTCTATTGATTCATCCTCGCATGCGTTATATACACGTATCAAGATATTTCCACCTCCCCGGTTAATAATATCTTCCATTTTGTACCAGTGAAAATGATTCAGAGCATGCTGTCCTTCCTTCAAATATAAAAGCTTTTCCGCATAAGTCTTTTTATATTTATCATCCATCTTCAAATTACCGTTTCGAATCGTCACAAGAGAGAACCCTGTGGTATCGAAATCCCCCAAACCGAAATCGGTGATATCCCATCCCAGCATATTATCTCTGATTTCATCAAATTCATGCCCTTTTGACTGCCATTCCTCCGGAGTAAACTGACAGAAACGGGGCAGAAAATACTGATATCTCTGAATCATATTTTCGAATTCCTTCAGTGCCTTATTTATCTCTGATCTCTTCAAGCTTTTCACCTCCTTTGCGTGTGTTTTTGCGTGTTTTTAACTCGCTTTTGCGTTATATATAACATAATTTATTAATGTCACACATCCTTCAATTTGTCAATACTTTTTATAACTTTCGTCATTACTTTCAATTTTTCAATTAATTATTTGTGAATATATAACAACGACTTTTTGTGTGTTTTTAACGCAAAATGTGCTATAATAAAAAAAGATTCCTATTAACTAATTGGGAGGCACCATGATGAAGAAAAAAATAACCATTAAAGATATTGCAGAAGAATGCGGCATTTCCATAGGAACTGTAGACAGAGTCATCCATCAAAGAGGACGTTTTTCTAAAGAGACCGGGGAAAAAGTGCGGGCGGCAATCGAACGTTTAGAGTACACGCCCATGCACACCCCCGCTAATCCTTCCTGGAAGATTGGAGTGAATTATCCTGTTGACTCTTCCCCCTTATCTTTCTGGAAAGACGCAGGCTGCGGCATACAACAGGCTGCGTCAAACATCAAAAGCCGTGGCATCGAAATTGTAGAAGATTGTTCTTCTTCCTACAATCCGCAGCAGCAAATACAGTCTATACGCAATCTTCTGGAACAGAAGGTCGATGCCATCATCACTACCGCATTTGACAGTGATATGCGCACACAAACATATTATCGGGATTTAATACCAGATGAAATTCCTTTTGCCACAGTTGTCAATAAATCCTGGAATAACCGCTGTCTTTTCCATATAGGTCCGAATGACGAAGCAATGGGCGAACTGATGGCAAAACTCATTTCTCTTTATTGCCCAAAAGCCCCCCAGATTGCCTTGGTTGCACCAAATATCGAGATTGAAGGAACTCATAACCGCATTAAAGGTTTTATCAACAAAGTGCAGAAAGAACTCCATGAGCTCAATGTACTGCAGATAGCTCCTGTCATCACAAAGACAGTTTCAGATTCTTACACGCAGATAGGGAAAGAGACAAAAAAGCTATTAGATATGTATGAAAAGCTCGATGCTTTATACGTTACAAACGGATATGTACAGCCTGTATGCGATGCCATTCAGGAAAGTGGTCGTAAGGAGGTACAGGTATTCGGTCATGAAGTTTTTGAAAATATGAAATCATATCTGGATGATGGCAGACTCACCGCCACCATCTATCAGAACCCAAAGCAGCAATGGTACGATGCAGTCATGGCGATGGCTTCCCACTTAGCAGATGGTCAAAGCCCGCCGGAACTAATCAGCGCCGACTGCCATATCATTACCAGAGAATCTTATCCTCTGGTCGCTTTAAACTAAGCAGAAAACCCTGGGCGACTATGCCGAGTACATCCACCGGGTACGGCGAAGGGCGGACGCTTTCATGGTCTGATGGCTCAACCAAACCATGAAAGCGTCCGCCCCTCTTTTTTTCAATCACATCATTATACAACTCATCTCGCCATCTCAAGCTGCGGTCCCACCGCCTTGTGTGCTTCTATCACTGTCTCAATCTCATGCAAATCGGAGGACGGCAAGTCTCCCGGAATGGTATTTTTCACCGCGCTCGTGGCATTGCCGATTTCCAATGCCCGCTGGCAGTCATCCGGCTGGGAAAGCAGTCCGTAAAGGACACCGGACACATAGGCATCGCCGCTTCCGATTCTGTCCACGACCTCGATATTGCGGTACGGCTCTTCCTCATAGAAGGTATCCGTATGCGCCGCATAGATGACAGAGCCGAAAGTATGTACCTTCGGGCTGTGCACAACACGCTGGGTGGATGCCACAATGGAAATGGGATATTCCTGCGTGAAGCTCTTCATAATGGATTTCGCATCTCCTTCTTTTAAGAAGGTCAGGCGCGCCGTGTCCTCGGAACAGAAAAAGATATCCACATAGGGCAGTATTTTCTCGATACATTCCCGCGCTTCATCTCCGCTCCACAGATTCCCCCGGAAATTCACGTCAAAGGAAATGAGCGTGCCTTTTTCTTTAAAACGCTTCATCATCTCAATTGCCGTCTCCCGGCACTGCGGGCTTAATGCCAGTGTGATGCCGCTGGTGTGAAAGCAGCGGGCGGAAGCAAAGAGGTCCTCCGGAAAATCCGAAATTTTTATTTTATTCACAGAGGTATGCATGCGGTCGTACACGATTCCCGGCTTTCTCGGATAAGCACCGTTCTCATAATAGTACACGCCAAGGCGCGCATCGCGGGAATCATCATAGACCAAGTAATCATCGCTGACACCGCAGAAACGAATCCGGTTCTTCGCGTAAGTCCCGATATCATTGGCCGGAAGCTTGGAAATGATACCAGTTCGTAAACCTAAAAGTGACACACCGGATACCACATTTAACTCCGCGCCTCCGACCTGCTTCTGCAGTGTCTCCCCGCGCACGAGACGCTCATCCGTGGGCGGTGACAGACGCAGAAGGACTTCCCCCAGTGCTAAAAGGTCAAATGATTTACTCATACTCAAATACCTCCGTATATTAGTAGAGATGCTGCATGGCAAACAGCATCTCTTTTGGCTTAATCTATATATTTTTAATGGGTTTGCAAAAAGGTCATATTTTTCAAAAACTATCTCTGTACACGTCCGGAAGCATCTCCGCCTGCCAGCTTGAGAACCTCATCCATGGATACCATGTTGAAGTCTCCTTCGATAGAATGTTTCAGGCAGGAAGCCGCAACTGCGAACTCGATAGTAGCCTGAGAATCGTATCCGTTTAAGGAAGCGCAGATTAATCCGCCGCCGAAGCTGTCGCCGCCGCCTACACGGTCAACGATGTGCATTTTGTATTTCTTGCTGAAGTAGAAGTCATTTCCATCATACAGCATTGCAGACCAGTTATTGTCATTTGCGGACAGGGACTCACGCAGTGTGATTGCCACTTTGGAGAATCCGAAACGGTCAGCCAACTGTTTTGCAACATCTTTGTAACCTTCGTGGTTTACTTCACCCTTTGTTACGTCTGTATCCGCTGCTTTGATTCCGAATACGTCAGCCGCATCCTCTTCGTTTGCGATGCAGACATCTACATACTGGCACAGCTCGCCCATAACCTGACCTGCTTTTTCTTTGGACCACAGTTTGTTTCTGTAGTTTAAGTCACAGGAAATCGTAACGCCTGCTTCTTTTGCAGCCTTGCATGCCTCCAGACAGATTGCTGCCACTTCGTCATTGAGTGCCGGTGTGATTCCTGTGAAATGGAACCAGTCAGCGCCGTCAAAGATTTCTTTCCAGTCGAAATCGGAAGCGTTTGCTGTAGCGATAGAAGAATTAGCACGGTCATAGATAACCTTGGACGGACGCTGGGAAGCGCCTTTCTCCAGGAAGTAGATACCTACTCTGTCTCCGCCGCGCGCGATGTGGGAAGTATCCACACCATATTTTCTCAGAGAATTAACCGCTGCCTGTCCGATTTCGTGTTTAGGAAGTTTTGTAACAAATCTTGCATCAAATCCATAGTTAGCCAGGGAAACTGCTACGTTTGCCTCTCCCCCGCCGTAAGTAGCGCCGAAGGTGTCCGCCTGTACAAAACGGTAATATCCTTCCGGAGCCAGTCTCAACATAATCTCACCAAATGTAATTACTTTCTTTGCCATCTTATTTCCCTCTGCTTTCTTTTACAATCTCAACTGCTTCTTTCACGAGTTCTCTGATTTTGTCAAACTCTCCTGCTTTCACAAGGTCACCTTTTACCATCCAGCTTCCGCCGCATGCGTGAATCTTGTCATATGCCAGATAATCTCTGACGTTCTTCGCGTTGATTCCGCCTGTCGGCATGAATTTCATTCCTACATAAGGAGCCGCGATTGCCTTGATGTAAGCCAGTCCGCCTGCCTGCTCTGCCGGGAAGAATTTCACAACCTCCAGCCCGTTCTCCAGAGCCTGCTCCACATCACTCGGATTTGCACATCCCGGTGTGATAGGAATATTTTTCTCTACACAATATTTTACAACCTTCGGATTCAGTCCGGGACTTACGATGAACTTCGCTCCTGCTGCAACCGCGCGGTCAACCTGCTCTGTTGTCAGTACAGTACCTGCCCCTACCAGCATATTCGGGAACTTCTCTGTCATAATCTTAATGGACTCCTCAGCGGCATCCGTACGGAATGTCACTTCCGCGCACGGCAGTCCGCCGTCACAAAGTGCCTGTGCCAAAGGCTCTGCGTCCTTGGCGTCATTCAGAACAACGACCGGTACAATCCCGATTTCTCCGATTTGTTTTAATACTTCGTTCATTTTCATTCTCCTTCAACGTGTTTCATAATATGAAAATATGTTCCACGATGTGATACATCTTACTTATTAGTATACTCGCCGGGACCGAAAAGTCAAGTATGAAAAATGCTTAAAATATAGGTATTTTATTTGTGAAAAATCTACAGTTGCGCAGTCATGCAAATTGTGTTAAAATTTGTTCCATATTATGAAACATATATATCAGCAGAGCTGCCCCGAATCCCGCGCCAAGACTCGCTCGCGAGTCTTGAATTTCGTGCGCAAGACCTGCGGGCGAATCTTGAAATTACAGGAGTGTTTATATGGAAGAGAAAAATCCCATCCAGGTGGCAGGCAGGCTCTTTGAGACGCTGGAGCTTCTGGCAGACAACGGACCCATGGGGCTCATGGAAATCAGCGCCTGCCTTCAATTGAATAAAAGCACCGTTCACCGGGTGTTAAATTCCCTTATCTATATGGGCTACGCGAAACAAAACGAGGAGAACGGAAAATACGAGCCTTCCTTCAAGGTCGTAGACATTGCCAATAAAATCATGAGCAAAGTGGACATCGTGAATCTGGTGCGTCCCCATCTGCGCAGACTCATGGAGACAACAAAAGAGACCGTCCATTTCGTGGAACGGGACGGCACGGACGCGGTGTATATCGACAAAGTGGAATCTTACTCCAACGGAATCCAGATGGTATCCCGCATCGGAAGCCGCATCCCCTTATACTGCTCCGGTGTGGGCAAGGCAATCGCAGCCCAGCTTCCCGAAGAGAAAGTACGAGAAATCTGGGAGCGGAGCTCCATCGTGCGCATGACGCCTTACACCATCACCGACTACGACCAGTTTTTGGAGAGCTTGGCGGAAATCCGCAGAAGGGGCTATGCCCTGGACAACGAGGAAAATGAGACCGGTGTGCGCTGCATCGCCGCGGGCTTAAAAGACCATGCAGGAAAGACCCGCTATGCGTTCAGTATCTCCGCCCCGGTAAACCGCATGGACAATGACCGTATCCTGGAATTGTCCCACTATATCCTGGAAACAAAAGCACAGATGGAAAGCGAGCTGCGCCCATGAAAAAGAACCTGCAGACGACATTCAGCACAAGACAGTACATGCTGTCCAAGGATTTTGAAATCTACTATTACAGTGACCGCAAGCTCTCCAGGGTGGAAAACCACTCCCACTCTTACTACGAGTTCTATCTCTTTCTGGAGGGGGATGTGACAATGATGATAGATGACACTGCCTTTCCTCTGAAAAAAGGTGATGTAGTCTTAATCCCTCCCAGGGTCCACCACTATGCCATCATCAAGAACCACGAGCAGTCTTACCGCCGTTTTGTGTTCTGGATTAGTGTGGATTACTGCAACCGCCTGGTGGAACTCTCCCCGGATTACGGCTACATTATGCAGCGCGCACAGGTACACAAGCGCTATATTTTCCACAACGATGTTATCGCTTTCAACGCGCTCCAGAGCAAGGTCTTCCGCCTCATCGAGGAAATACACTCCGACCGTTTCGGGCACGCAGCGCAGGTCTCTGTCTGTGTCAATGATTTACTGCTCCTTTTAAACCGTCAGGCACACGAACTGGAAAACCCGAAAGAGGCGAAAGAGGGGTTAAGCCTCTACCAGAACCTGCTTTACTACATCGAGGACCATCTGGAGGAGGATTTGACTCTCGAGAAGCTCGCCGCCGCCTTTTATGTGAGCAAATATCACATCGCCCACGTATTCAAGGACAGCACCGGGCTCTCCGTCCATCAGTATATTATGAAAAAGCGTCTCATTGCCTGCAAAAACGCCATCCCAGACTGTGAAAACATCTCCGATGCGTATCTGCAGTTCGGATTCAAAGACTACTCCAGTTTTTACCGGGCATTCAAAAAAGAGTTTGGGATTTCTCCCAAAGAATATAAGAGTCAGTGCGCGAGCACTCCGCTAAACCCAGCAAATTAAAAAGCATTTTTGCATAAAAAGAAGGGGACTGCCCGGAAAGACAGCCCCTTTTCATTTGGTTTTTTCTGTTTATGCCCAGATATCATTTACCGTAAAGCCTTCTGTCAGCGGATCTGTCGGGTCAAGCACAAAAGTATTGTACCCGTAAATCCAGGACTGTCCTGTCACTTCCGGAACAACAGCATCATACTCGCCAATCTTTGTCTCTTCTACAAGTTCTCCTGTATATATAATTCCTAGGATTCCTTCATGGCGGAATTTCTGATGGAGCGGAAGCTGTCCTTTTGCATGGAGCACCGCCATCTTTGCACAGGTTCCGGTTCCGCATGGACACCTATCCAGCGCCGCCTTCCATGTAGCAGGGTTGTCCAAATCTACGAACCCGCTTCCTACACGCACGGAATTTTTCCAGTCCGCATTGGGATTATCCGTAGGTCCGGATAATTCTACATTTGTAATTCCAATTCCCGGATAGTCCGGGTGCGCAACCGGAAGCTGCTCCTGTGCTGCTCCCAGTATCAGGGATGTAACACGGGCGATTTCCCCGCCGTGCTCCGGAATCAATTCCAGCCCTTTGAACTGGCGTACATCCGCAATCACATAGAACATACCTCCCCAAGCGACATCCACTGTAACCTTTCCGAGATGCGGCACGTCGATTTCTTTATCCAGATATACAGCGAAGGAAGGAACGTTCTTAAATGTAACTCCTGTCACTTTTCCGTTGTGGCACTCTGCCCGTATTCCAATCAACCCTGCCGGAGCTTCCAGCATAAATTCCGTCACTGGTTCCTGCATGGGAATCATACCTGTCTCCAGAAGTACTGTCGCCACAGATATGGTATTTCCACCTGACATCACCGGATATTCCACCTGCTCCATAATGATATACCCCGCCTTTGCATCAGGATGTTTCGGCGGCACGAGCAGGTTACAGCACATCGGCGGATACCCTCTTGGTTCACGGAGCAATAACTTTCTCACCTGGTCATCGTTTTTCTCCATCCATTTCATCTGTTCATACACACTGTCACCCGGAATATTCGGTACTCCACTGGTGACAACCCGCATAGGTTCTCCCGAATGGGTCTCCACTGCCGTAAACGTTCTTTTGAAGCTCATTTTTAATTTCCTCCTTTATATTAAATATTTATTCCTGTACTTCCAAAAGTTCCGCGGTATCGCCCTCTTTTTCTACACAGCCGGAATTTTTCTCCCTGCTCGCCTGTTTGCAGGCTTTAAATGTACCAACCAGACAGAACAGTCCCGGAATCGACATCAAAAGTCCTACCAATACAAACAGACCTTTAATAGAGTTCACACCTCCTGTCGCCACGGATGTATACGCCATCGCTGTGATGACAACACCAATGATAATCTTTAAATTTTTCGGCGGCTCTGACTCAATATGCAGTCCATTCACACAGACTGTCGCCAGCGCCGAAGACATCGGGTCCGCCAGTGTACAGAAGGAAAAGCAGATTGCCACCAGGAAGATGACCGACAGAATCGTTCCGATGGGCAGACTCTGTAAAATCTGGAAGATAGTCGCCTGCATACCGGATTCATTGACTGCTGCCCAAATATCCATTGTCCCGCTGTACTGTAAATAAATTGCCTGTCCTCCGAATATGCCAATCCAGATGACACAGAACACTGACGGCACACCTACATTCAGCAGTACAAACTGGCGAATCGTTCTGCCCTTTGCCATTCTGCAGAAGAACATCCCCATGACCGGCATATATACGATAAAGGAAGCGAAGTACTGAACAATCCAGTCCGCAGACCATGTCTCGCTCTCCGCCATGGCATTTAATACCGTGGTCTTCACCCCCCAGTTATCAATGATATCTCCAATTGCCTCGGTGGTAATCTTAGTGATAAACTGTGTATTTCCAGTAATCAGTGTATAAACCATCAAGATAAAAAACAGTACCATCGTCACAGAAGAAAGTTTTTTCAATCCATTTCCAAGACCCGATACACAGGACAGCACGAAAATAACAGCGATGATAAGTGCCACAATCAGCCACACAAGAGCAGACTGCGGAATCCCAAACACTGCTTCCAGTCCTCCTCCAATTTGAAGAAGTCCGGCACCCATGGAATTGCTGACACAACCGCAGATACAAAATACCGTCATAATGCGAAATACTGTTGCTAACCACGGAATTGGTCTTTTAAATAAAAATTTTACAAGTGAATCATAGGAAAGCGGCATCTTTTTGTTGTTTGCTAAAATTGCCCACACAATCGCAGGAATCGTATAGGTGGCATACTGGACAAATGACCAGTCCCACATTGCCTGCGAAACTGCGAAAACACCTGCCCCTCTGGAAAATGCTTCTACGCCGGCTCCTGCCGGTGGTCCTGCAAAATGATAGATGGGCTCACCCATCGCCCAGAATAAAAGTCCGGTTCCAATTCCTCCACAGATTGTCATGGCACACCACTGCGGAATCGTGTAAAGCGGCTTGGCATCCTTGCCGCCGATTTTGATATCCCCATATTTACGAACAATAAATACAACTGACATAACCAGCAGAACCAGGGACAGCAGGTTGATATACCATCCGAAATTGTCTGCCATTGCATAGAGCATTTTTGTCATAATATTCCCGACCTGTTCAGTCGCTACAGCACCGGCAATCACAAATCCGCAGAGGAGAATGATAGGTGGCCAGAATACAATCGGGTTCATTTTTTTCTTCTTGGTTGTTTCTGTACTCATCTGATTTTGTTCATTACTCATTTGAATCCATTCCTTTCTTAAAGTATCCAATCCCTAACTGAAGTATTGTTTCCCGCCTTATTGTTGTCTGTATACTACCAACTTTATCTTCTAATTTCCATCTGCATTTTGACACAAAAAAACGCCTGAATTTTTACACTTATCACAGTGGCACCCTCTTTGTGGTACCACTTTTTCCAATTGGTATTTCCAGTCTGCATACCACAATTTTCCACAAAATTTCACTCTGGTTTTTGTGCAGATTCCCGGTGGTTTTTCATAAGCAGCACAAAGAAAAACCAGTGGCACCTTCTCTCCCGGTTCTCCACTGGTTTTCCCTAATCAATGAAACTATTAATATGCCGCGTCATGCTCCTGGGTGAAGCTGAACCGCAGCAGGTCTGTTTTGTAATAGCATTTAAAATACTCCAGAGGCACGTATTCCCCTTTATAACTTCCATATGTCACGGATTCAAACAGTAGCAGAGGAGTATTTAAGGTTATCTTCAGATTTTTCGCAATCTCCTCCGGCGGAAGGATTGCTTCTACTGTATTCTCAGTGCGTTTTGGCTGCACGGCATAGAGTGCCCGCATGATTTCCAAAATAGGAACTGACGAAAAATTCGCACGCTCCAGCCCCGGAAAGCGCTCCAGAGACATAAAAGATACCGTATCATTAAAAATCGTCCGATCCCCTTTAAACAGTTTTTCCAAAAGCAGCACCGGAGCTCCCACTTTTATCTTCAGATTCGCCGCCACATTCTCTGTAGCCGGGACTACTTCTTTTTTGAGTACCTCCATGGACGGATGCAGCCCCATCTCCGCATAGTTCTGAGTGCAGCGGATAACCGAGTAAATAGACTGGGTGCGATTTCTCCCTTTGACAAACGTACCTTTCCCGTGCATGGACAAAAGATAGCCTTCTTTTTGAAGGTCCGCTATGGCACGGCGTACCGTTGTGCGGCTCACCTCAAACATCTCTGAAATTTTCCGCTCACTGATAAAACGTCCCGCTGCATCACAGCCCTCACCTTTGTTAATCAGATTAATCAGGTTTTCCTTTAAAGTTTTGTACTTCATTTTTTCATCCCTTTCACCCTTTTTCAACGCTTTCTATCCTCTGCTTGTCGTTAAAGCAGCCCCACCTGACACGAAAGTTCTTCTCACTGGACTCTTCGTTCTATAGGACAATCCAGAGGACTTTTCTATAGAATAAAAAACAAAATAGGAAAAGTCAAACCCTGCATTTTCCAATAACAAGTACCATCTCCCAAAAACAGCCAAATTGGTCTCCCCATTCTAAATACCACTGTAACTTCTCGATAAAAAAACGCCGTAAATTTCGGCGTTTTCTATAAATCAACTGGTGTTTTAAATCGCAATACCTTTTTTTGCCGCCCTGGAAAACAGGCAGGCAATCCCATCAATAATCTTCATGCAAATCAATGTATACAAAAGAGAATAGAGCAAGATTGTGATATCTCTCATCAAAACTGCCCCACAGACAATAATAATACTGTCCAGTACAATCAATATATTCCCCAGTTTCTGTTTTGGAAACTTAATCTGTATCATCTTTCCGATTACTGTCGTACCTGCAAGAGATGACCCCGGATATAAAATAATTCCCGCGCCAATCCCCATCAGGATACCGCCCCAGACTGCTCCCCACAGAGGACTCACACTGATTTTATCAGCAAAGACAGGCACCCACCAGTCAATCAAAGCAGAAGTCCCCACCAAGGCAATCCCCGTATATAAAAGCATCTTTCTTCCTAAAAGCCAAGTCCCCGCAATCATAAGCGGGATATTCAGAATCACATTCAAAACACCGATAGACGTTCCCAACAGCCGGTTGCATATAGTGGCGACACCCACAATACTGCCGGGAATCGTACTAATATTGTGAATTACGACAAAAGACCACGCATACGGTATGCAGCCCGCCAAAATCATCAAAATCTCCCTGATATAAGTCCTGTAAGAAACTAATTTTCTTTTCTCCATCTTCATAACAGATACTCTCCTTATCATCAAAACAGTTCTCCGGTATTTTCCTGCAAGTTGTTTTCTATAATGTACAATGGGAATCATAGCAAAAAAAATCTGCGAAAGCCATTCGCATTTTATATTAAATTTGCAGGTGTTTTCCCTCTGTTTTTTTGACATTTCTCTGATGGTCTTATCCTTTTGGGCACCAGAGTCTAAATAAAAGACCAGGGGATAAATACCAGTTTACGAGTGGTTCGAAAATGCCGTAACCTTTATCTATCCTTTACAAAAACACGCCTTTATTTTTGTGAAAATTTCCCACTGCAAAGTGGGCTAAATTTCCCCATACCAGTACATTCAATGGTATTTAAAATCAAAATCCTTTCACCAATCCGTAGATATTACCCCCTTTCTTTTGTGAAAAATGACTCTTGTTTTACAAAAAGCAAATTGTTATATTGCGGCTATGAAGTATTGTCAGCGCCGGTGCACACGGGACAATACGTCTGGTTCTCTATACGCCGGCGCTGATAATCCCCCTTTGTTTCAATAAACATATCAGAAAGGATTAAAAGATTATGAACAAAAATTTTGTAGGTGTATATCCCGTATCCATCACCCCATTTAAAGAAAACGGAGATTTTGATTTTGACGCCGCCAAAAAGCATGTCGACTATTTGATTGAATCCGGCGTTCACGGAATCTGTGTATGGGGTGCAACCGGTGAATACCAGAGTATCACACTGGCAGAACATAAAGAGTATGTTAAGGAGATGGTTCCCTACATCAAGGACCGCGTCCCCGTTATTGTAGGCTGTACACGCGAGATGCCCGATGAAGCTGCCGACCTTGCCAGAAATGCTTTTGAGTACGGCGCCAGCGCAGTAATGATTCTTCCCACCTATTACTGCCATCCTTCACAGCAGGAAATCTACGAATATTATAAGTATATCGCTGAACATATAGACGGCGGCGCAATCATGATATACAACAATCCTTCCAGCGCGGGTGTAGAAATTGAAGCAGATACTTATAAAAAACTGATGGCACTCCCGCAGGTACAGGTCGTAAAAGAATCCAGCGGAAATATCCGCACTCTCACGGAAGTACTCAACAATGCCGGGGAAGATGTCTCCGTCTTCTGCGGATGGGACAATATGGCGTACGAAAGCTTTGTCTGCGGCGCTCATGGCTGGATATGCATGTTGGCAAATATGGCTCCAAAGCAGTGTGTCAGCCTGTTCAACGCTGTCTATTACGAAAAAGATTATGAGAAAGCCCGCGAAATCTACCGGGAAATCTTACCAGGTCTTACCGCTCTTGAGACGGTAGCAAAACCAGTCCAGGCAATCAAATATGTACTGGAGTTAAAGGGACACACAGGAGGTTACTGCCGCCGTCCGAGAGTCGCACTCACTGAGGAAGAAAAACAGGAAGTGCGCGACCTCTTTGACGTGAATGTCCTGTATTAGAACTGACCTAGACGTTTCAGAAAAATTTTATATGGAGGGCTCTCCATCATAAATAATGTAAAGGAGCATCGACATGTTTACAATTGATACATATCTTCCCACCCGCGTTGTATTTGGCGCCGGACGTTTAAGTGAACTCAAAACCCTGGCGCTTCCGGGGAAAAAGGCTCTGCTTTGCGTAACCGCTGACGGTCTTATGACAAAGCTCGGAATCCAGCAGCGGGTAATAGAATATTTAAAAGAAAACCATACCGATTGTGAAGTCTTCGACCAGGTGCAGCCAAATCCCACTATGGGAGGTGTGGAAGCCGCAACTGCCCTCGCCAAAGAAACAGGCTGTGATTTTGTAATAGGGCTTGGCGGCGGCAGCAGCATCGATACAGCTAAAGCGACTGCTGTCATGATGGTCTCTGACGGCAGCCTCTGGGACTATGCTTACACCGGAACCGGAGGAAGAAAAGAAATCACAAACGCAGCACCTATTGTCACCATCTCCACCACCTGTGGAACCGGCACAGAGTGTGACCCCTTCTGTGTCATTACAAATGAGGAGACGAAAGAAAAACTGGATTTTGCAGTGGAAGCGATTTTCCCCACAGTTTCTGTCATAGACCCGGAACTCATGCTCACACTGCCGAAATCTCTAACCATTTACCAGGGATTTGATGCCCTCTTCCATGCTGCTGAATGTTATGTTGCCAACGGTCATCAGAATAAAATGGTGGATTTATATGCCAGAGAATCTGTTAAAACAGTGGCAGAAAATCTTGTACAGGTAGTCAATGACCCCCAGGATTTAGAGGCGCGGACAAATCTCGCCTACGCCGCCGATATTTTAAGCGGATATACACAGGCGCTCACCTCCGTCACCTCCCACCACATCATCGCACAGACATTGGGCGGCATGTATCCCACTTTCCAACACGGCGCCACATTAATCGTGCTGGCGGAGGCTTACTACTCAAGAGTATGTTCCCTTCTGCCGGATGAGTTTGATGAGCTGGGGGCTCTCATGGGTGTAGACGCTGATTCCGCAAAACCGGGATACTCATTTGTCGCCGGACTGATTCGGCTTATGGATGAACCCGGCTGCCGATATCTTAAAATGTCAGATTACGGTGTAAAAGAAGATGATTTCCAGGCAATCGTAGATATGACAGTAGAACAGGTCGGCATCGATCTTGACCGTTATACGCTGGCAAAAGAAGATTTTCTGGAAATGCTCAGGAACTCCTATCGATAAAACAGATTTTCACCCTTTCCTTCCTGCAGGCAGTACATATAAGTAATGCCTGCAGGAACTTATCTATACAAAGAGATTCAGTATCTAAAAAGGAGAAAAAGAATGAAACTGACCGAATATGAAAAAGAACTCCTCGATGGCAAACACGGCGAGGCGGTGCAGATGTCCATGCGGGTTCTTTACGATTTAGGCGAATATTACGGGGCAGACAGATTTGTAGAAATCAGTGCCTGTCACGACGACAGCACCGTCTACTTCGGCGAGGCTCAGGTCGCTTTTGCCGAGCACCTGGCAGCTATAGGGGCAAAATTTTCCGTTCCCACCTCCACCAATGCCTGTGCGCTTGATATGGCGCGCTGGGACATCCAAAAACATGAGGCAAGCTGGATGGCGGCGACCAGACGGATAGAGGCATCCCATCTGAAAATGGGCGCGATTCCTTCCTGGACCTGCGCGCCTTACCAAACCGGGTTCGCGCCGGTGTTTGGTTCACAGGTTGCTTTCGCGGAATCCAATGTCATTTCCTTTACAAACTCCATTGTGGGCGCCAGAACAAACCGCTATGCAGGTCCGCTGGAGTTATTGTGCGGCATCGCCGGACGCGTGCCGAATTTTGGGCTGCATGTAACTGAGAACCGCTATGCGCAAGGTCTTGTCATTCTCGATGACGACATCACCGAGGAGATGTTCGATGACCCCAGCATGTTCAACTATGTCGCCTATGCCTACGGGAAAATCGTCGGCGACCGCGTGTGGGCACTGAAAGGGCTTCCCAAGCGCAACCTTACGATGGATAATCTGAAACAGTTCAGTGCCACCGCTGCCTCCTCCGGGGGCATCGCCTTATTCCACCTGATTGGTATCACACCGGAAGCACAGACAATGGAGATGGCTTTTGGCGGCAAAGAACCGCAGGAAATCGCCTATATCGGACTTAAAGAAATACAGGAAGCCAGGGCGGAACTATGCAACGAGGAGGAGCAAGGTCCTATTGACCTGGTATCTCTTGGCTGTCCCCATTTTTCCTGCGCGGAATTTCAGGATTTAGAGAATGCGATGGCAGGCAGGCGGGTTCATCCCGACACTGCTCTCTGGGTATTTACCAGCCGCGCCAATCTCGCTAATGTCGAATCCAGCGGGCTGCTCGACCGCATCAAGCGTCTCGGCGTACAGGTATTTGCCGACGGCTGCCTGATGGAATATCCGACAGCAACCTGGGGCACTAAATCCATCATGACAAACTCCGGAAAATTCGGAACCTACTGTTTTAACAAAGTCGGCATCCACCCGGTATTCGGTAATTTGAGAGACTGTGTGGAAACAGCGATAGCCGGAAAAGTAATCAGAGGAGAAGAGCCATGGAAAAAATAACTTTAAAATGCAAAAACGTCATTTCGGATTCAAAAAAGATAGAATTGGTATACTCCAACGACTCTTTCAGCTTTGTCGGCGGAGTAAATATCCAGACAGGCGATATCTCCGACTACCGCCATGCCAACTACAAAGAAAATATCGCCGGAAAAGCATTTGCTTTCCCTTTCGGACGGGGGAGCAGCGGCGCCGGACTCGTACTTATGGAAATGCTGCGTGTAGGCTCCGCTCCCGCGGCGCTTATCAACATTCATACTGACCCAGTCATTTTAACGGGTCCCCTGATTTGCAAACATTTTTACGGACAGATTCTGCCGGTAATAAACCTCTCCGAGGAAGACTACGCCAAACTGGAAGGCGCAAAAGAAATTGAGATTTTCGCAGACAAAGAAGAGGTAGTGGTATATAAATAATCTAAAATTCATTTATTAAGAAAAGAGACACTTGCACAGCAGTTCTATGTTCTAAGAACTTAAATTCTATGCGAATGTCTCTTTTCTAATTTTCTAAAATGAAATCAATATTTCTCCGGCAGCGTCTCTTTTATTTCGCCGTTTTCCTACTCTACCGTATCCAAGTCAAATCCAAAGTATCTCACCGCGTTATTGTAGGAGATATCTTTGACGATTCCGCCTAATACTTCCATATCCTTCGGATACTCGCCGTTCTCCACCCATGTTCCGAACAGGTCGCAGAGGATTCTTCTGAAATACTCATGACGTGTATAGGAGAGGAAGCTTCTGGAGTCTGTCAGCATGCCGACAAAGTTGCTTAAGCATCCTAAGTTTGCAAGGGATGTGAGCTGTTTTGTCATGCCCACCTTGTGGTCATTGAACCACCACGCGGAACCCTGCTGGATTTTTGCCGCCGCGCTGGAATCCTGGAAGCAGCCCAGGATTGTGCCGATTGCCTCGTCGTCGTTGGGGTTCAGGCTGTAAATGATGGTCTTCGGCAGGTCTCCTGTTTTATTCAGGGCATTTAAGAAGTCTGCCATCTGTCCGGACGGAGCATAGTTGTTGATGCAGTCAAATCCGGTATCCGGTCCCATCTTGTCAAACATCGGCGTGTTGTTGTCTCTCTTGCATCCGTAGTGGAGCTGCATAGCCCATCCCATTTTGCTGTACATCGCTCCCACAAAGAGCATGAACGCGGTCTTATATTTCAGCTCTTCTTCTTTGGTCACTTCCGCGCCGGAAAGTCTCTTGGCAAAGATTGCTTCAATCTCCTCATCTGAAGCTGGAGCATACATCACATACTCCAAGGCGTGGTCAGATGCACGGCATCCCATCTCGTGGAAAAATTCTGCTCTCTTCTCCAGCGCTTTCTTCAGGTCCGCGAAGGTATGGATTTCTGTTTCACTCACCTGTGCAAGCTTCTCCAGATATTCCGCAAATGTCGGTTTCTCGATGCCCATCGCTTTATCCGGGCGCCATGCCGGAAGCACCTGTACATCGAAGCTGTCATCAGCTTTTAACATCTTGTGCCATTCCAGAGAGTCAGCCGGGTCATCTGTGGTGCATACCAGAGTCACACCGGACTGCTTAATAAGGTTGCGCACACTCATGGAATCCTGACTTAACTTCTCATTGCAGAGGTTCCAAACTTCCTCCGCTGTTTTTCCGTTGAGTACTCCGGTGTATCCGAAGTATCTCTGCAGCTCCAGATGGCTCCAGTGGTAGAGCGGATTTCCGATTCCTCTCTCCAGTGTCTCCGCCCATTTCTGGAACTTCTCACGGTCGGTAGCATCCCCGGTGATGTATTTTTCATCCACACCGTTGGAGCGCATCAGACGCCATTTATAGTGGTCTCCGCCCAGCCATACCTGTGTAATGTTCTCGAACTTTCTGTCCTCCGCGATTTCCTGCGGATTGATGTGGCAGTGATAGTCCAGAATCGGCGTTTTTGCCGCGTACTCATGATACAGCTCCTGCGCTGTCTGTGTTGTGAGTAAAAAGTCTTTGTCCATAAATTGTTTCATAACCCATCGCTCCTATCTTTTCTTTTTTAATTATATTTATTTATACATATCCCATCAGGCTTGGCAGCCACAGTGAAAGCTGCGGGATGTAAGTCACCAGCATCAGCACCACAAAGATTGCCGCGAAGTAAACGAGCAGTTGTCTGAAGACGGTCTCTATCTTGACCTTTCCTACCTTAACACCCACGAACAAGGTCGTACCTACCGGAGGTGTGATGGTTCCGATACACAGGTTGAAAATCATCATGATACCGAAGTGAATGGTATCCATTCCCAGAGCCGTGCAGACCGGCAGGAAAATCGGTGTGAAGATAAGGCACGCCGGTGTCATATCCATAAAAGTACCTACGAACAGCAGCAGGATGTTGATGATAAGCAAAATGATGTATTTGTTGTTCGTCAGACCCAAAAGCGCTGTGGAGATTGCCGTCGGTATCTGTGTGAACGCCATAACCCAGGACATGATGCTGGAAACACCGATGAGGAAGATGATGATTCCCGTCATCTCCGCACTGTCCTTAAAAATCTTCGGCAAATCCTTGATTTTGATGGATTTGTAGAAGAACAGTGAAAGCACCAGACTGTAAACAACCGCCACCACGGAACCTTCCGTCGCCGTGAAGATACCCGCAATGATACCGCCGATAACGATGATAATCAGAAGCAGGCAGGGAAGCGCCTGGAAAAACACATTCAGTTTTTCTTTGCCCGTCATCTTCACCCGGTTAATATATCCTCTTTTCTTTGCCAGTACAAAAATAACTGCCATACAAGCGAGTCCCCAGAGGATTCCCGGTATATAGCCCGCCATGAAGAGGGCAGCTACCGATGTTCCTCCGCTGACGAGAGAGAATGTAATCATAACGTTGCTGGGCGGAATCAAAAGTCCGGTGGGAGCTGTCGCGATGTTCGCCGCTGCGGAGAAGTTTCTGTCATACCCCTCTTCCTCCTCCACAGGTCCGATGATGGAACCCATAGCGGAAGCCGCCGCTGTACCGGAACCGGAAATTGCTCCAAAGAGCATATTTGCCACAACATTTGTCTGGGCAAGAGCTCCGGGAGCACGTCCGCACAAAAGCTTTGCCAGGTTGATAAGACGGATGGCAATTCCACCCTTATTCATAATATTTCCCGCCAGGATAAAGAACGGTATCGCCAACAGCGAGAAGACCGAAATACCCGAGAAGATTCTCTGCGCGCCTGTCACGACCGCAATGTCAAAGGACATAATCGGAAGAATCGCGAAGATGGATGAAACACCCAGGGCAACCGCAATGGGCACTCCGGCGATAAGCATGATAACCAGCAACACTAATATAATCAAACCACTTAATACTGCAATATCCATATCTGTTTCCTCCCCTCTCTTATTCTTCCTGAGCGGGCGTCTCACCTTTCGCCCGGATGATGTCGATAATGTTCAATATGTTATAAATCAGAATAATCACACCACTGATTGGGATAACCAGATATACCGCGCCCATGGGGATTCCGAGGGACGCTGTCACCTGCGCGAACGCCAGCTTCGTGATGCTCACGCCGCCGAAGAGCAGCACAATCATTGTGAAAACAAATATCAGGATTTCAATGATGACATCCAGCACCATCTTTTTCTTCCCTGTCAGCTTGTCTGCCACAAATCCCATTCTCATGTGGTCGCGTTTTCCGAATACCAATGCAGACGAAAACAGCGCCATCCATGTAAAGCTGTATGTCAGAAGCTCTTCCGAGACTGTACTCGGACTATTAAAAAAATAACGCACGACAATCTGATAGGTGCCGATTACAACCATCGCGGCAAAGATAAAAACACACAAAAATGTCAGCAGGCTGTCAAGTGCTTTTCGGATTTTTACTAATACTTCCATACTCAATTTCCTCCCTCAGCATTTACCTTCGCGTTAATTTCCTGAATGTGCTCATAAATATCAGCGATATCCGGGTTTTCTTTTATCATCTTCTCATGTAGAGGCTCTACCTTTTCTTTGAAGGCTTCCACATCCACCTCGATAAATTCTACACCCATCTCATTTTCCGCGTAGTCTTTCGCCTCCTGTACCTGTGTATCCCACTCTTCCATCTCAACTTCTGTGGAGATACGCGCCGCTTCCTGGAAGATTTCCAGTTCCTCATCGCTTAACCCTTCTAAAAACTTCAGGTTGCCGATGAGCATGTCCGGCACCATCTGATGCATATTGTAGGAATAATACTTCGCCACTTCGCCGTGCTTGTTGTTCGTCAGCGCCAATTCGTTGTTCTCCGCTCCGTCGATTACGCCCTGCTGGATTGCCGTGTAAACCTCACCGAAACTCATGGGAGAAGCCGCCGCACCGAAAGCGTTCATCATAGACACACTCGCCGGGCTCTGCTGTACACGAATCTTTAAGCCTTTCAAGTCATCCGGTGTGTTGATTGGAGTCGTCGCATAGAAATTCCGCGTTCCGGCATTATACCATGTCAGCACACGAAATCCCGCCTCATCCGTGGATTCATAAATCGTCTCCATGTAATCCGTATCCTCCATGGTCTCATGGTAGGCTTCCTCTGATGTGAACAGATACGGCATACTGAAAATCTCGTATACATCCGCAAATGTTTCCAGGTTCGCAGTTCCCGCGACAACAAAGTCAATCGCGCCGGTCTGTGTCAACTCGATTGCCTTCTGCGCGGCTCCCAGAATCTCATTGGGGAAAATCTGTACTTCGTACTTATCTCCCAGGTTCTCCTCCACATACTCTTTAAACGCCAGAAGCCCGATGTGTTCCGGGTGGGTCTCCGACTGCGCGTGGGAAATCCTGATGATTCTCTTTCCTCCCGTGAAGGCGGACCCTCCGGTGGAGGAAGAACATCCAGCAAGCGTCATGAGCATGACACCGCAGAGGCATGCTGATACCAATCGTTTGATTCCTCTCATTTCTTTCTTCCTTTCTGTGAATCTATGAAACTGTTACTTTGCACTTCCCATTCTGCCGTCTTCTGTCATGCCCTGCTGCCCGCAAAATGTAAGTACTTACATTTTTATTTTATTTGCAAGTTAATTTTTTGTCAATATGCTTTTAAATCTTTGGCATTTCTTACAATTTATCCCAGTTATAAGCAGATATATCTTTCTGTTTTTTGGCAAATTCCACCAACTCATTGTTAATGTAACCACTTACAACTTTCCATGTATACTATCCATCTTTTGTAAGTACTTACATCTCTATTTCTGCACAAGGTGCACGGCAAACCCGCCGATTTCCTCTTTGATATATACTGCTGTCAGTTTGTCATTTTTATACTTGGCAGTCTCCATGTCTACTTCCACGCCCTGTTCCTTCAGGTATTCCACTGCTGCCGCCACATCTGTTGTCCCGATGGCGATATGACCATTTGCTCCCAGATAGGGTTTCTTCATCGCTTCCACAGCCGTACCCGCAAACACAGAGCTGTTGCCTACCTTCTTTGTAAAGCCGAAGATATCGTCAAATCTTCCAGCCACCTTACATGCTTCCTCCTCATTTGCGCAGTTAATTCCCACATGACGCAGTTCAAATCCAAGTTCCTCCAGTTTACTCATTGTTTGTCTCCTCCTTTTTCATAAAGATAGGTGTACAATCTTTTCCTTTGTACACCCGTTTATAGTTCGCTAAAAGTCTGTAGTACACCGTTTTACCAGATGACATTCCACGGGAACCTCCGCCGGGACTTCGCCCTCACCGCGCAGCAGCTTCATCATATTGTCAATGGTGAGGTTGCACAGGCGTTCCCCCGTGTTATCGATTGTCGTCAGTTCCGGTTCACAGCAGACTGAAAGCTCTGAATTATTATATCCGATGACGGCGAGCTCCTCCGGCATCTTCATCTTCCTGGCATGGGCGTATTTCACAGCCCCCACAGCCAGTCCATCTTCCGTGGCGAGCACACTGTCAAATTCCAGGTCTCTGCGCGCCAGCAGGATATCTCTCACATAGTGTACCTGATTTTTCGCATACAGCTTCAAATCTCCCAGCACGGGAAGTCCGTGGCTCTTTAATGCCGCCTCATATCCTTCCATCTTCCTCCTCGCGCTGTAGGAACTGGAATCTGTCAAAAACAAAATCCGCTTTCTCCCGGACTCGATAAGCTGAGATGCCGCTTCATATGTAGCCTCATAATCCTGACTGTATACACTGTATAGATTTTTCCCTTTCATACGCCCGTTTATCAAAAAGACCGGAATCTCCTGCGCTGCTTTGCGAATATAAGCAGTAGATTCATCATCTGTCCCATCTCCCGCATAGGTAGAGCCCACCATCACCAGAGCATCAATCCGCTTTTTCAGTATCAGCTCCATCGCCTGTTCTTTCTTCTCCTGCTGATGGCTGCTGGAATACAGGATACAGTCATATCCGTATCCCCTCAGGCGCCGTTCTAAAAATGCCACCGCAGACGCCATAAACGCATCCGCCACATCCGGGCAGATGATTCCGATGGTCTTCATGGAATCCAGCCCCAACCCTCTGGCAAATACATTAGGAGTGTAGTTATACTCCTCCATCACTGCCCGCACCCTGCTCTTCGTCTTCTCACTCACTCTGGGGCTGTCATTGACAACCCGCGAAACCGTTGCAATGGAAACCCCTGCGATTTTCGCTATGTCGTAGATATTCAATGTTCATCCGCCTCCATTTCCATACAGCGTGTTACTTTGTTCTCATCTTCTTTTACCCTATGCGTAACCGCTTACATTTTCTTTCATTATATAAAATAATATGGGAACTTACAATCTCTTTTTCTCTGTAATATCTTCCAAAAATCCAATGCAATTTTTATTAAAAATGCCGATTTTTTTCTCATTTCACCCTCTTTTTCCGATTAGGGTTGACGGCAGAATAAAAATGTTGTAGCTTAAATGTAAGCACTTACATCTTTATTTTCATGTGGGCGTTTCTGTATTGCCTCTTATAGACATCTCTCCACCTGAAAATCGCAGTAACAGATGTAGAAAATGCATACAAAGAAAGGATGCAGTTATGAAAACCTATTTACAAATCAATCCAAAAGACAACGTGGCAGTCGCGCTCGCTCCTCTGTCATCCGGCACTGCCGTAGAACTGGACGGATTTTCCCTTACTTTAAATGAAGACATCCCGCAGGGACACAAGTTCGCCCTCAAGGATATCAAAAAGGACGAGCAAATCATCAAATACGGATGTCCCATCGGATTTGCCAAGGAAGACATCTCCACCGGTTCCTGGGTACATATCCAGAATATCCGCACCGGTCTGGGAGACCTTCTGACCTATACCTATGACAAACAGGACACCACCTTAGAGCCCACAGAAGAACGATTTTTCCAGGGCTTCCGCCGTCCTGACGGCAAAGTGGGCGTGCGCAACGAACTGTGGATTATCCCCACTGTCGGATGCGTCAACAATGTGGCAACTGCTATCGAACGCAGAGCGCAGAACCTTGTCAGCGGCTCCATTGAAGCGGTGGCGGCATTCCCTCATCCATACGGATGCTCCCAGATGGGGGACGACCAGGAGAACACCCGCCGCATCCTGGCGGATTTCATCCATCACCCGAACGCAGGAGGAGTCCTGGTACTCGGGCTTGGCTGTGAGAACAGCAACATTGATGTGCTCAAAGAATATATCGGAGAATATGACCCCAAACGCGTAAAATTCCTCGTCTGCCAGGAATCAGAGGACGAGATAGAGGACGCCCTCTCACTTCTGTCCGAGCTGGCGGAGTATGCGGGCAGTTTCCAGCGTGAACCCATCAGCTGCAGCGAGTTGGTTATCGGAATGAAATGCGGCGGCTCAGACGGACTGTCCGGCATCACTGCCAACCCGACCGTGGGCGCGTTTTCCGACCTGCTCATCTCCAAAGGCGGAACCACTATCCTCACAGAAGTACCGGAGATGTTCGGCGCGGAAACACAGCTTATGAACCGCTGCGCCAACGAAGAGCTCTTCCAGCAGACTGTAGATTTGATAAACGACTTCAAGGAATACTTCAAACGGCATGACCAGACCATATATGAAAACCCCTCACCGGGAAATAAGAAGGGCGGTATCTCCACTCTGGAGGACAAGTCCATGGGATGTACACAGAAATCCGGTACTGCGGCAGTGACCGGCGTGCTCGGCTACGCGGAACCCGTCAAAGTAAAGGGGCTGAACCTCTTGAGCGCTCCCGGCAACGACCTGGTAGCAGCCACAGCACTGGCAGCTTCCGGCGCGCACATCGTTCTGTTCACCACCGGACGGGGAACACCGTTCGCCTCTCCGGTACCGACTGTGAAGGTATCCACGAACAACACATTGTTCGAGAGGAAAAATAACTGGATTGACTTCAACTGCGGCACCCTCGTGGAGGGCGAGACATTGACTGAACTGCGCGACCGCTTCTTTGATTATGTCATCGAGGTTGCTTCCGGCAAACAGGTAAAATCCGAGGAAGCCGGATTCCATGATATGGCAATCTTTAAACAGGGCGTTACATTGTAGGCGCAGCCCGGCACAACCGCACCTGCACACCGCAGCAAACAATCACTCTGCGAAAAGCGCAGGCGGCGGTATCAACAGAGTTACAATACCAAATGGTAAATTTATAAAGGAGGCATTTTTGCTATGAAAACTATCAACGAAACAGTAGAGAAAGTTTACGGAAATTACCCGGAAAAGGTTCTGCAGTTTGGCGAAGGAAATTTCCTCCGCGCATTCGTCGACTGGATGATTGACAAGGCGAACCGTGACGGTGTATACCAGGGCAGCATCGTACTCTGCCAGCCCATCGCTCAGGGTCTCAAGGACATGATTAACGCGCAGGACGGCGTTTACACTCTCGCTATGCGCGGAGCTGAAAACGGAGAAGCTGTAGAAAATATCGAGACTATCACTTCCGTTTCCCGCTGCATCAACCCTTATGAGGACTACGAGTCACTCATGGAGATTGCCAGAAGTGCAGACCTGGAAGTTGTCGTATCCAACACCACTGAGGCAGGAATCGCTTATCACGAAGGTGACAAACTGACAGACAAACCTCCGGTATCCTTCCCGGCAAAGGTAACCGCTTTCCTTTACGAGAGATACAAAGCATTTGACGGCGACAAGGACAAAGGTCTCCTCTTCCTTCCCGTAGAGCTCATCGACAACAACGGCGCTGAGTTAAAGAGAATCATCCTCCAGTACGCAAATGAGTGGGAACTCGGCGATGATTTCATCAACTGGGTAGAGACAGCCAATGAGTTTACAAGCACTCTGGTAGACCGTATCGTTACCGGATATCCGAGAGATGAGGTTGCTTATTTCGAGGAGAAACTCGGCTACAAAGACAACATCATCGACACCAGCGAGCTGTTCAACCTCTGGGTTATCGAGGGCGACAAAAAATGGGCGGACAAACTTCCGGTACATAAGACAGACGCCAATGTCATCTGGACAGACGATGTAAAACCATATAAGAAGAGAAAGGTACGTATCTTAAACGGAGCGCACACCTCCACTGTACTGGCAGCTTATCTGGCAGGATACGATATCGTGATGGACTTTATGAAAGACGATACGGTACGTACCTTCATGAATGATGTCATCTATAAAGAAGTCATCCCCACACTGGATTTACCGAAGGACGAGCTGGAATCCTTCGCAGCAGCAGTAAATGACCGCTTTGCGAACCCGTACATCAAACACAAACTGCTGGACATCGCGCTGAACTCCTGCTCCAAATTCAACGCACGCTGCCTGCCCTCTCTCCTGGGATATGTGGAAGAAAAAGGCACACTTCCGACCTGCCTGACCTTCTCTCTGGCCGCGTTCATCAAGTTCTACCAGGGCGAGATGAAAGACGGTGTCTACACAGGTACAAGAAAAGGCGGCACCCAGTACCAGATTCGCGATGACGAGGCAGTACTGAACTTCTTCGCTGATGTGTGGGCAAACAAGGATGCCGATGGAATCGCACAGGCAGTCCTTTCCAACACCGCGTTCTGGAGCGGCAAAGACCTGACCGAAGTGGCAGGACTCAAAGACGCTGTTGCGGGATACTTAAAAGAGATGGAAGAAAAAGATGTCAAAGATATCATGAAGGCTTTGATATAATTCATCTTTCTGTTGACGAGTCGGTTTTCCGCCTCTATAATATACTTAACAAGGGAGCCGAAAGCTAGCCGTAACCTAGCCACTCGGCAATATGTACTGCAAAATAGTGCCTTACTTTACCAGAGTGGGGGCACTATTTTTTGCGCTTGTTATTGGTTACAAGGGTAATAACTGCACAAAGCATAATGATAAAGCTGAATAAATCAGACCAGGTTATCATAAGCACCAACCCCCTTTCTGCTTGGTGGCTGGTATAGCACCTCTTCGGCTCCCTAGGTAAATATATTATTTATCCATTATGTCTGTTGACGAATTTCTTTCCTTCTCCTATAATATACTTAACAAGGGAGCCGAAAGCTGGGGCAAATCCAGCCGCCGGCAGATAGTGCAAAAGTAACGCCTTATCTTACCAGGACGAGGGCGTTACTTTTTGCGTTTTACGATAGTAACAACAAGCGTAACAACTGCACAAAGCATAATACCCTCTCTTTATAAGAGCACACACGGTCGATAAAGAGTAAATTTTGCGTCCT
>OGQQ01000338.1_pt1 | contig 48725 bp, 54 predicted proteins | sample 1553281 | NCBI WGS metagenome assembly OGQQ01 (sample SAMEA2579937, study PRJEB22360) | human gut metagenome | biome: human gut; feature: human-associated habitat; material: faeces | place: Denmark | collected 2008/2010 | reverse complement strand
CAGATAACTCCTTATGACCTTAATGAAAGTTATGATAATTACTGTATTTAAGGGATTTGAGGCTTGATTGCTGGGATTCCTGTGAATTGGTAAATTGTCAATATCGTGGCATAAGCTGGCATAATTTGGCGTATGTTGGTGTGATGGTGGGTTTGAGTTGGTGTTTTTTAAAAATGTAATTGGTGTTTTTATTTTACAAAAAATAACACAAATAAAGACTTTCATTGATACAACTTAATATTAAGACATATAAATAAGTCCATGTACTTGTATTTTACAGGTATGTGGGCTTATTTTAGTGCCTTAAAATGTGTAGACGATAAAATACTCATATAAAGCATAAAAAGTTAAATTTGAGCCATATACACATTTTAAAGTCGTATATAGAAGGCTAATTTGAAATGGTGATTTCATGGTATTAATTAAAGGAGGACAAATGAATCAGAAGATTATTAAACCAGGAGTTGTAAGAAGAATTGCTGAAAAGATTGCAGATGAAGGAATAAACATACCAAAGGAAACAGTTGATATATGTTTGACAGCCTTCTTAGACACTGTAGCAGATATTTTGTCTGAAGGTGATTCGGTTGTATTGAAAGGATATATGAACATATATCCAAAACAGTATAAGGCTAAAGAAGTTAAAAATGTTGCAGATCAGTCAAGGGTTTATATTCCAGCACATTATAAAGCAAGAATTAAGACAGGTACTAAGTTAAATGCAGCTTGTAAGGATTTGAAAGGAGAAATGTAATGGAACGAATAACCAGAGACAAACTTGTAAAGAAAGTTGCAGATAATTTACAAGATAAGAGTATTAATTTTGGTATTCCTTATCATGGTAAATATAAGAAAAAATATTCACAGCAGATAATTGAAACAGTATTAACAGAACTGTTAAATACAACAATAGCAGAACTTGAAAAAGGGAATGCAGTTGTAATAAGAGAGTATTTTACAATTAAACCAGTATGGAGAGATACTAAAAATGCTAGGAATGTTGCTACAGGAGAAAAAGTTATTATTCCTGCAAGGTATCAGTTAAAGGTAAAAGCAGCAAGGTTTTTGAAAGAGGCTTGTGAGCGTTTTAATAATAAGATTTTAAGTAAAGAAAAATAATCGGCAGACATACACTGATTCAAAATAAATGTATGGAATTTCCTAACAGGCAGGAAGTAAAAGAAAGTCTGTATCAGAGTTCAAGAATATCTATGGTGCAATTCAGCACACTTTCCAATATGAAAAATTGAATATTAGGTCTGCTGCCAGATGGTAGCTTATTAAGGTGTGTTTTGATTATGTGCTTTCTTGACCTCTGTATTAATAAGGAGGATTATGATTAATGATAATAAAGAGACAAAAATATGTAAGAGATGTGGGAGAGAACTTCCATTAGATAAATTTGGAATTAATAATGGGTATATAAGAAGTTTCTGTAAAGATTGCAATAATAAATATCATAGGGAGTATCGTCATGCCAAAAGAATGCAGGCTAATATAGAAATGTATAATACAGATATTTCTATGCAAATACAGCGTAAATATAAACATATCAATTCATCAAGAATATTAACTAAGGCGGTATCAGGAATAAATTATATAGCCAGAGGTGAAAAGTTTGTCAGCTTATTTGACTATAAGAATGCATGGATATCATCTTATGGCAGAATTATTATAAAGGATAATGAAGGATATAAGCTGTTAAAGGGATCATATTCAAGAAAAGATAAAGAATTATATTATATTCTTGACAAGAATGTGTATTTTAAGACTAAGAAAAAATGGGGATATAAGAAAGTAAAGGTAAAAGCTAGTGACCTTGTTATTCAGACATTTATTGTTAATTATGATATGCAGAATAATACTATGGTATGGCATACTGGTAATAATATAAAAGATAACTATTATAAGCATTTATATCCAGTAACTGAATTACAGTATGAGGCTATAAAGAAAATGTATGATAACACAGGGACAGTATCAGAAGAACAAATAATTTGTATAGTCAATTCTGTGGAGTATAAATATAAAGGTTGGAATCCACAGTGCTTTAAAAGAACTTATGAGGGTAAAGGATATCTTGGTACAAATAATGTGGATTGTAAATCGCCAGAATTTTATAGATGGACGAATATGGTACAAAGATGTTATAACAAGAAAATTCACAAATGTAAACCATATTACAAAGATAAGAGTGTATGTGAAGAGTGGCTAAATTTTGCTAACTTTAGAATATGGTATAGGGAACACATTATAGAAGGTGCAAAGGTTGACTTAGATAAGGACATATTGTGTCAGGGGAATAAAGTATATAGTCCAGAGACATGTGTTTTTGTGGAACATTATATAAATACTGTGTTTGAAGATAGGAGTACTAAAAGAAGGATAGTTGCGAATAAGGAAAAACAGTATGAAACATACATGACAGTTCTTAATAAAAATATATCATTTGGTACATTTAATACTAAAGAAGAAGCTGAAAAGGGTTATGTTATAGGTAAGAAAAATTACATATTGAAACTGGCTGATAGTTGTAAAGGTAAGGTGCAGGATTGCTTATACAATGCTATGGTAAATTGGAATGTAGAAGTGAGAAATTAAAGTAATGGGACATATTGAGTGCAAACTTGATGTGTCCTATTTTTTTACGATTTTTGTGGGTATATAACATTGTGTGTTAGGTACTTAAATTGCTATCGTTTAAATGTACCCCCCTCCCTTTAGCATAGAGTGGTGGATAAAAAAGAAGTTGCTAGTTCCGACATACTAGCAACCCCTTTTGTTTATATCTGCATTATGAAAAAAGAAATAAATCAACATGATATATATTATATTATTAAATGAATAAATGCAATAGTAATATGAAAATCGTTATCGTATAGCATATCGTGGTGTACAAAGAATGGGAGTGTAAGCCCGTAAAATAGGAGATGTGTTTTGAATATCAATATCGAATATGAGCAAAATATGCAGAGATTTAATATGGGTTGAAATATCGGAGTAAGAAATGATGGTCATATGTTATGTTGGAATATATTATGATTTTGCTAATACATGAGAAATAATGAGATTGCCAGTAAAATAGGGCATAATAAGAGATTTTTATAAAAATAATGTTATCGTGATATATATTACTTTGATATTCAAACTAATATATCTTTATATCATATCTGCTGCCAGTTTATAATGTTTGGTCTGAATCTGATGGAACATATCTAACAATATCACATATGTCACATTGAAGAATTATACATAAATCATTAAGAGTTCTGGTTGATACATCCATATTGTGTTTTAGCCTATGCAGAGTGCTATGAGACATATGATGCTTGCTAGTTAATGTATACCAGTTTTCACTTGATTGTTCCAGTGTATTCCAGAAAGGGGAGTAATCAATCATCATAGCACCTCCATTTCATATATTTTATGAAATAAGTGTAATGTGTATTCTTTGACTTGAATATCTTCGTAAGAACGAATATAATATAAACAGATATTTTACTAGTCGAGTAAAGAAAGAGAGGTACAGAAGAATGGCAATGATTAAGTGTCCAGAATGTGGACAAGAGATTTCAGACAAAGCAAAGAAATGTATTCATTGTGGAAAGATTTTAGTGGAGGATACAGAAAAACAAGGAAATAAATGTATGGAGTGTGGCAAAATTATTCCAGAAGATAGTGATTCGTGTCCATACTGCGGTTGCCCTGTTGAAAAAACAGCATCTCAAAAAGTAGAGGTTACTGGTATAAAAGTGAGCAAGAAAAGTAAAAAAATGTTCGCTATTATAGGAGTTGTAGCGTTAGTTGTATGTATTATTGCAATTTGTGGAGGACTGTATTTTAAAAAAGTATCTGAACAGAAAAAAATAGATGAATATAACACTTATATAGATAATGTTAATTCGGCTTGTGATAATATGTTATCAAGTGCTGCTACAGGCGAAACTATATGCAACTTAACAAGGTCAGTTTGGTACAATGCTATATATAAAAAAGATGATAGTACAACAAATAAATATACTAAAACACCTACAACTAAATACAAGGGAACTCAGTATTATGCGTTTGTTGATGATTTCAATGAAGCACTTCAAAATCTATTTAAAGATGAAGATGTTCAGAAAAAAATAACATCAATAGAAGATAGTCAGAATTCAGTAAATGAAATGATGAAAAAGTTACAGAATCCTACTGATGATTTAAAAGACTGTCACGATGCCATATTTGAATTAAATGAAGTGTATAATAGTTTAGTTTCTTTGGCTACAGATCCAAGTGGAAATTATACATCATACTCATCAAGTGTAAATACTACAATTAATGATTTTAAAAATAAATATACAAATATTAAGAATAAAATTCCAGAAAAAAAGTAAATTGAAGAGGAGAAACATGGCATTAATAAAATGTATTGAATGTGGAAACGAAATTAGCAATAAAGCAGAGGTGTGTCCTAATTGTGGCTGTCCAGTAAGTGATACCGTTAAGGAAAAAAATAATAAAAAAAAGAAAATGTTAATAATGATTCTTATTCCTATAATAAGCATTATAATGATATGTTGTTTGGTTATAGGAGCATCGTTAATAATAAAGAGATATAACACTAAAACAGGTTATTATAATAATTTGAAATGGGGTATTACTTCAGAACGACTAGAAAAGAAATTAAAAGATGTAGAAAAAGGCTCGAAGGATAATTGTTACATACAGACACAATCTGATTATGAAGGAATAACTGGTTTGTCTGCTGCTATATTTTATTATTGGGATGACAATAATAAATTCAATCAGGTATCTATATTAATGACATATAAAGGTACGGAGCTTTCAAATAAAGTAATGCTTGAAAAATATGTAAGTCAATATGATGATAGATATGGAGAACATGAATGTTCTAATTCATATACATATGAATGGGAAACAAGTAAAACTAAGATAGAATTAATTAATGTAACCGGTAATGTAGTTTCAGTTAAAATATATGATAAAAACAATCCAAAAGAAGAAGATAAATAAGCCGAACAATTTATAAAACGCATATAGGTATGCAGGTATAAGTGCTTGCATACTTTTTTATATCACACCTCATATAACAGGTACTTAAATCTCACAGGTTTAAGAGTCCCCCCACTATGGTATATATGCTTGCTTAAATCAATGAATTTGAGGTCAATTTTGCTTTGTAATTGCGTAGCTGATTAAGTTTACCTATGATGTATTTTGAAGCGGATTTGGGTTGATTTTGATTGATTTGTGCTAAGGATATAGGGTATGTTCTCCGTGGGAAACTGGGGATATCGTAGGGCAAAATTTTTCAAGTCGCTGTATGGAAGAACCAACTATAGGACTATACAGAAAAACAATATCATTTTTTCGTTTTTGATACCCCGACATAGTTCGATAGTGATATAGTCGATATTTTATGAGGATTGAACTACTATAGCCATTCAGATCATAACAGCATGATTTAACGATGTAAACATACCCCTATAGACTAGGGCAGTACATAACAACAGAATATTACATAAAAATAAAGGGTATAGCCGTTTGTGGTTATACCCTTTAATAGTAAGTATCTGTATTCTGTTTGTTATGCTTCATTCAAAATATATTCAACTGCTTTTTCTGCTTTGCTTGAAGCTGATACAATAAACTTGTTATCATTTCTTAAAACCCTCAACCAACTTTGTATATATGCGGTTGAATTTCTGAAGCTTTTCTTTGTTTCAATTCCTATTATGTTCATCAAGTTAGCACTTCCAATTTCTGCTACAAGTTCTTCTTTGCTGTATTCCTCAGAGCCAAAAGCCACAAGTTTATTTTTTCTTTCTTCTGCTCTGTTGCATCTGCTTTCTTTCATTGTGCTATGTACTGATTCGTGAAAAGCTGTACTATAATATTCTTCTGACTGTTTGAACTGTTCAAACAATGGTAATTGTATCATGTCAAGCATAGGACTATAAAAAGCCTTATTCCCTTTGATATGTTCAACTGTTATATGTTCTCTGTTCCAATAGTCTGTTAAAATCTTTTCAGCCTTTTCTATTGGCTCTATGTCGTGAAGTTCTTCTTTCTTCAATGGTTCTACTCCGTCAACTTGTGAGATATGAAACACATTTATATATTTTAATAGTGGTATTTTTTTAATTGCCTTTGTTCCATCCTCTTGTACTTCTTCAATAGGGTATATCTTCCAAAATACAATTATTTCTGACTTCTCACCTTTGCGGATGTGACCGCCTAACTCTTGCCATTGCTTAAATGTTGCATATTCACCTTTATGTTTTAATAACATCTGATTAAGTATTGAATAACTCTTTTTACTTATTCTGTTGTATGCTCCATCTCTTACACCAGTCCAAGGCTTTTCCCATGGAATAACTCCATTTTCTAATTGTTCTATTATCCTATCTGTTACCATTTCATATACATTTTTACTCATATGAAAACCTCCTTTAAAAAATTGATAATGTTTTGTTGTTAATATAAATATACACTTTTATTCGTGCATTTGTCAACACGAATATTCGTGTACTTTTGCACAAAATTCATTAGATATTTTTATACACTTTTTTAGGTGTATTCACGAAAAAAGGTGTTGACAGTACACGAATATAGGTGTATAGTGTGGTCAAGGTCAAGGACAACAGACCTACAACAACAAAATAATTTCATCATTAAGGAGGTAGTCATTATGTATATGACAAAGAAAGAACTCGAAGAAAAGATTGAGGAAGTAAGAAAGTATAAGAGTATGGCAGAAGAAGCAAGCAACATTCAGAAAGCCTTGGAGCAGGAAATAATCTCATATATGAATGAGAACAACTTAACAGAAGAATTTACTGATTCAGCAAAAATCACTTATAAGGAACAGACAAGAGCAACACTTGACAAGAAAAGACTTGAGGAAGATTTAGGCGACTTATCAGAATATGAAAAGGTTACAAGCTACAAAGTTTTAAGAATCAAGTAACAAGCAGTTAGCAATCAGCAGGGCAAAGGGTGGGAACACCCACCCGACACCCTAAAGAATAGGAGTGATTGACAATGAAAAAATATATAACCTATGAAGAGCCATTGCAAGGAAGAGTTTTCACAGAAAAACAGATGTATGAAGTATATAGAGATATGGCAGACAAGAAAGAATATCCAGGCTTTGAATGTTGGTTTACAGATATGTTAAAAAGCGGAGTATTTGAGGAGGTGCAGGCATGAAAACACAGACAATACAATTTGCAACAGTTACTAAAAACGGAGTAGTCCAGAAAGTTAGTAAAAGTACCATATTACAGCCAAAAACCAACTTTAAAGGCGGTTCTATTAAGTGGTACGAGGATAAGAAGAAAGCAGACAAATAAGCACAACGAGGCAAGCGGTTCAGCCGTGGGATTCAATTCTAACTTGCCTATCGGCAGAAATACCACATTATAATAAGAAAGAAGGTGAGACAATGACAAGTACAGATTTAACAGTATTAGAGCCATATTGCAAAGATGATATGCGACAACTGAAAAAGTTATCAAAGTCAATCTTTTTGAGGCTTAACGAGCCATTGACAGAAGCAGACTATGACGATTTTTATAGTATCGCAAATATGACATTATGGCAGTGTTACAACTCTTATAGCACAGATAAAGGAGCAAGTTTTAATACTTTTCTTTGTGATTGCTTGACAAAAAAATTCAAGTCAGAGATAAGAGACAGACACAGAGAAAAAAGAGTTATCAATCAACTTGCAACTTCATTAGATGCAACTAATGACAGCGAAGAAGAATGTAATCTACTGGATTTTATAGCATCCGATTTTGACACATTCGAGGAAGTAATCAAAAACGACAACGAACAATTTAAAGACAAGGTACAACAGTACATTTCAAAACTTTCTAATCAGCAGGTAAATATATTAAACCTTTTGATTGATGGATACACACCTAAAGACATACGGCAGATTTTAGAAATTTCATCAACTGAATATGCCGAAAATATGAAGATTATGAGAAGTTTTGAAAATGTAAAGATTTTATTTTAGGAGGTAATCACTATGAAGAATATCAGAAAGCAGACATACACATTAGAGCAGTATTTAAAGGATATGAAGGCAGAGAAAATCAGAACGGATCAGGAATGTCAGAGATTATCAGGACAATGGAATCCAAACATGGTAAATGAACTGATTGCATCGGTTCTGACAGATGATTATATCCCACCTGTTATTTTAGGCGAGGAAACAACATCAAACGGAATTACAAGACAGTGGATAATTGACGGATTGCAGAGAAGTAGCACATTATCATTATTCAGATATGGAAATGCGAAAATTACAAATAATCTTGATGAATATACGGTTACTTATCAGGCAAAGGCAACCGATGAAGATGGAAATATAAAGCGAGACGAGCAAGGCGAAATTGTATGGGAAAATGTAGATTTTGACATTCGTAACAAGACATACGAGCAGTTACCAGAAGAATTGAAAGAGGTATTCAATGGCTATCAGTTAGAGGTTGTAATTCATCAGAATTGCGACACAACGCAAATTTCAAAACTGGTACGCAAACTGAATAATTGCAAGCCTATGAACCAGGCACAGAGAGCTTTTACATATATAGATGCGTTTGCAAGGGAGATAAGAGAAATTACGGAAAACAGATTTTTCAAGGATATGTACTCTTGCAACAACAAAGACAGAATAAACGGAACTTTTGAAAGAGCCATCGGAGATATGGTTATCTTATCTGAATACCCTAATCAGTACAGGAAAGATACAAAGATAGGCTTCAAGTGGTTAAACGAAAATGCAACTATTCTTGACTTTGAAAATCTTGATAATTTACTCACAAGGTTGGTAGAATCAACGGAAATCACAAGCGAGATAAGGGAACTGTTCAATAGAAAGAGTGCATATATCTTTGTGGCAGCATTCAAGGCATTTACAAAGTTAGGAAGGGAAGATAAAGATTTTGGAGAGTTCTTGCATTGGTTGATTGCAGAAGGTAAAAATACAGAAATCAACGGAAAGACATGGGTTGAATTAGATGTAGACCGTTCTACAAGGGATAGCGGAACAGTACACGGAAAACTTGATTATCTTACAGCACTTATCAATCAGTATTTCACAGAGATTAAGAAAGTAGCATGAGGCAAAAGGGGAGGGCAAACCTCCCCGATATAAGAGAAGTTGAGGTAAAGCATATGAATACAGTATCAGATATTTTAATGGATATAGACAGAGGTTGCCTTGCTAATAATATGATTGAGGATTGCTTCACATACAGAATTGTATATTTTGTCAATGAGGGAAACAACGGAAAGAAATATTATCTTGACAGCTCATACAGAGATTTACGGAAATCATTGGAAAGTATTATCAGAGGGAATTTAACCTTGACAAATAATGTTGTTATAGCAGAGACAACAGTATTAAAAAAGGGAAATATACTTGCTTACAGAGTAGGTCATATTCATTCAGCTTGGAAGAGTATTTCAAACGGATCAAGGGAGAATGTAACAGTAACAGAAATAATCAGTATTGTAGATATGCAGGATAAACGGAAGGCAGGATATACATATATGTTTAATTTTTGAATAATCAATACAGCAGACGGAAACCAGATTATAGATAGAAACTTAAAAACTCCATATGAGGCACTTACACCAACGCAAATGTTGGAATACATGGAAATGGATAACAGCCTTGCTTTTATGGATAGGATGGAACGCAAGGCAAGAGAGAAAACGGAGCATATGCGGAAACTTGCAAAGAATCCATTGTATAAAATGGCTTGTATAGTTGGTTTGATATAAGAGAAAGAGAGGTAAAGCGAAATGATTACATCAAAATTTTTCAATAAGGGACAGGTAGTAACAACAAGATCAATCAATGATCTTATGGCAGCGGAACAGAAATTTGCGGTTGAGGTCACAGTTGCATTACAGAGATTTGCGGTTAAAGACTGGGGAGATATGGACGCAGAAGATAAACAGACAAATGAGGATGCTTTGAATTATCCAGATGATTTGTATCTTATGGGTGCTTACAATACCTCAAAAGGCAAAATTTGGATTATTATAAATCGAATCTCAGAAACACCAGGAGACAATGCGACAACAGTTTGTTTCCCAGATGAGAGATAAAAGGGAATTATAAGGATAGGGGACAGCTTGAAATATGGCTGTCCTCAATGGAAAAGAGGTTGATATTATGGCTTATATACTTACAAATGGAAATTATTACATAACAGTTACAGACACAGGAAAGACAACAAAAACGAATAATATAGATGAAGCAAAGTTATTTGCAACTATTAGTAAAGCACAAGAGAAAATCAAGAAAGCACCAGCAAAAACGAAAAATTATTATATTGAGGATATAGATACGAATGTAAAAATACAATTTAATGCAGATGGAAAAATCAAGCGAAAAAGATATTCTGATAATGTAAAGAAATTGCTTTATATGAATGCAGATGGAAAATGTGCTTTATGTGGTAGGAAGTTGTTATTTGAAGATATAACGATTGACCATAAAATTCCTTTAGCTTGTGGCGGGGCTGATTCTGTAGAAAATTTACAAATTTGTTGTCTGGAAGATAACCAGTTCAAAGGTTCAATAATGCCTGATGATTTTATGGAACGGATAACAAGAATTTTTCTATATCAGATGGATAAGAAAGAAGGCAAGCGGTTATTATGGAAGATTGTGCATAAAATATTAAATAAGATGATATAAGCGAAAAATCAGCATTAGAAGAAGTTGCTACATCTCAACTAATGCTGATTGAAAATTAGGGAAAGGAGTGTTATAATATACACGAAAGATAATGTATATTATTTGAACGGAGAATGTTAATGATAAATTATAATAAATTGATGAAGAAGTTGGATGATAAAGGCATAACAACTTATGTTATAAGGCAGAAAGGTTTGATACCACAAAGCACATTGACAAAATTAAAAATGTGTAGTGGTGATTCAATGGATCAGATAGAAAAGAAACTGCAAGAGTATAAAGATAGTCACAATGGAAAAGATTTTATGTGTGATGTATCAACAAAAACCATTGAGGATATATGCCAGCTCTTACAATGTCAGCCACAAGATTTAATTGAATGGAAAGTAGACTTAAACCCAGAGTTATCTTATGAAAATCGCTACAAAAATGCAAAATAATAGCATATAAAGAAACAGCGATTTCATCCGAAAATTTAAAGGAGGTATGACCTATGACAGCAACTAGAAGAGAAGCTATTGAATTATTGGAAAGAGTACCAGAAGATAAGCTGACTTATGTTGTTCAGATTTTAAGTGGTATTGATGGTTTGATAAGTATATCAGACAGACGAACAAAGAAAATTGATTTAGACCAGTTTGTTATGCCTACAACAGAGCGTGGCAGAAATGCAGATGAATATATAAGGGAGATGAGAGATAATGACAGAATTTAAAAGAGTGTTTGTTGATACAGCACCTATTATATACTATCTTGAAAACAGTCCTTTATATTCAGAGGTTATAAAGAGATTCTTTACAACATGTATAGAAAAGAATATACAGGTCGTTACTTCTGCAATAACAATAGAAGAGTATCTGGTATATCCGTATTCAAGTGGTAAAATGGATTTTGTTGATAATTTCAAACGATTCTTAGATTATATGAATGTAGAAATTATAGATATAAATTCAGATATTGCAGAGCAAGCATCTAAACTTAGAGGACAGTATAATGGATTTAAAGCAATGGACGCATTGCAAATATCATCAGCGATTGCATCCAGATGTGATATGTTTTTCACTAATGATAAGCAGTTAAGGCAGGAAAAAGAAATCCCTTGTATGACAATGGATGATTTACAATAATAAACAAAGCACCAACGGAAAGAGATTTATCTTTCTGAAGGTGCTATTTTTAATACTGCTGCTTGTTATGAATTTTATCAACAGCCTTTTCTAATTCTATTGTATGCCAGCGTTTGCGGATGATCTGACTTTGTAATTCTGATAATCTTTTATTTGTGTAGTGTTCCATCCATTTAATAAAAGAAGATGGTATATGCTTTTCTGGTATCTTTTGAATTATAGCGAATATCAAATCTTCTAAGCGGTCATAAATCTTATGTAAAAAATCTTTGAAGCGGTTCTGCTTCTGAATCTCAATGTAAATGTAAATCAACTCCTTCCACATATAGTATATAGGAAGAAAAACAATGCTACAAGCGAAAATGGAAACTGTCTATAAAGGTGTCATTTTACGGAGAATACTTATTATGTAAGGAAATGTATTTGTAAAGGTGTCAATTCTATTTACAGATATATCCGAAAAGTGACAAGTGTTTTACGAACAGAAAGGACAGTAATATGAAAAATGAAGTATGGGGATATGCAAGAGTTTCTACAAAAGAACAGAATCTTGCACGACAAATTGAACAGTTAAAAGAGTTTGGAATATCTGAGAGAAATATTAAGTGTGACAAAATAAGCGGAAAGACATTTAATCGAATGGAATACAACGCATTAGTTGGAACAGAAACAACAGCACCAACTTTAAGAGAGGGAGATTTGCTTGTTATTGTCAGTCTTGATAGGTTAGGTAGAAACTATACGGAAATCAAGGAACAATGGAATTATATTATCAATGTTATTGGAGCAGATATTGTTGTGTTGGATATGCCATTACTCGACACAAGACAATCTGGTGATAATCTTGATAAAAGATTTATTGCTGACCTGGTATTACAGATTTTGTCTTATGTGGCACAAAAGGAACTTGAAAACACAAGACGTAGACAAAAACAGGGAATGGATGTTATGCCAGTAATCAATGGAAAGAAAACTTCTTTAAAGACAGGTAGACCAACAGGCAGACTAAACGCACAATTTCCCGATAATTGGAAAGATTATTATGAGAAATGGAGACTAGGAGAAATGACAGCAACAAAGTGTATGGAAATACTGAATTTGAAAAGGTCAACATTTTATAAGCTGGTTAAGATTTATGAAAAAGAAATTCATAATAATAGAGAGAATGAATATATACAAAAGAAAACAATCGGAGGTGGAAATCATGGATAAGTCACATGAGGTAAATGCTTTTTGTAGTGGTATGGTTACTGGAATCAATCTCTATCAGCAAAAAGTTGTAATAGCACAGAAAAATAATGAAGCAATCAAAATTGGTGGAGAATTATATTATATCCAGAGTGCAAAAGAAAGATTGCAAGATATGGTGGATAAAATTTGTAAGTAGTAAAGATTGGAGCGATTAAATGAAAAATTTTAATGGTATAGTGACCGATTAGGTTATGGAGTAATTTGTGGTACAAATGGTGAAACATATTTCATTCACCATGAAGACATTGTTTCGTCTTCTATAGATGAAGGCAGACACAGGAATCATTTATCAAAAGATGAAAAAGTGTCTTTTGATTGGTGTTGGAAACTTAATACAGGCAATAAGAAACGTCAAGCAATAAATTTGCGAGTAATGGAGGAATAGAGTATGCATATTGATGTAGAAACAAAATTTGAAGTAGGACAGGAAGTTTTTCTTATTAAGAAGGACAGGAAAGTGATTGAAAATAAGGAAAAATGTAAAATATGTAATGGTGAAGGACACATTGTATTTAAAGGATATACAATGAGCTGCCCTGAATGTGAGGGAAGTAAGTATATTTGTGTAGATTCAAATATTGTAGACAATTATTTTACAGATAAGAAACCACATACAATTATAAGCATTGGAATAAAAACTACTGCAAAGGAAAGTAAATTGACATACATGATTGACAGAAAAGCATATGAGAGGAAAAAGGTTAGCGAAAATGAAATATTCGCCACAAGAGAAGAAGCAGAAAACCGATGCAACGAACTTAACAAGGAGGTCAAGGGTAATGGCAACAGATAGACAGACACCATGTTTATATTATGTGTGTGCAGGATTTTGTACCAAAGGTAGAAAAGCGGATCACGCTCATTATTGTCAGCACTGCAATAAATATCAACCGAGAGCAAAGGTAAGATATAAGAACCAAAAGAAAGAAAAGCTTGAGAAAATCAGAAAAAACGAGAGGTATTAGAATGAAGAGAAAATTGAAAATCTTTACATACGGATTCTATATAGGAATGATCCTATGGATATGCAGTTTGGTCGTATCTATGACTGTGAACAATGTCACAATGAAAATGCTTTTGATATTTATACCGTTAGCAATATATCAGTTTTTCACAATAGGCAAGGGAATTATCGAGGATAAGATTAAGAGAGGAAGGTATTAAGATTATGGAACAGCCAAAATACAGATTTGAAGATTTACATTTACAGAGTGATAAGAACTACACAGATATAAATGATACGATAGTAGGATTTTTATTTGACAGAGATATTATTGTACCTTTTGATATTCAGAGAACCTTAGAGGATATAATCAACAATATGTTAGCTGAACATCTTGCGGAAACACAGCAGGTATTATATCCCTCTGATTTTGAAGTATCAATCAGCATGGAAATGGACACACGAACAAATAAAGTGATTATTAGTACATATATTGTCAATGCTGATGATTTAAACTTACATACAGAAATCGACACAGATACATTACATGATTATGGAAGGACAAAGAAATATTTCTTTACTGAATTAGGTTGTATTGTATTAAACAGAATCGGACAGTTACAAAAGGCAGCCAATGTTAAAGGCTGGTTAGCATCATAACACCATAATAAGGAAGAAAGAGGTCACATTATGATAGATACAAATATTGAATCATTGGTAATCAAAGCGGAAATTAAGCAGAGACTTAGAAAAGAGATGGGGAATAATATATTAGAGGATGATATTAAATTCCTACTAAAGACATTTGATGATGTATCAAGCCGATATGAATTTTCAAGAAAAACCAGATAGAAAAATTCGGCAAGGTATGTTATACTCATTAGGTGTTAAGGGCGTGATGAACCCTTGATATACATTTTTTGATCATAGGATTACCTATAGATTGAAATTGTTTTGTTGTTGAAGTCGTGGCTGTTATGGTCACGACTTTTTCATGTTCGGTATTTAGTTCGGTTAGAATATGTGCTAACAATATTATACTAATAGAATTAGAGTGTATTTTGGTAAGGTATTTAAAATGTCGTTTCAATTTTGAATTTACTATGAAAAATAAGGGAATTGTATTGGTTTATATAGTGAAATGATATTTGTTCGGAATGATGGAAAAATATATATGGTGTGGATGGAAGATATACTATATAACCTATGCAGTTGAGTATATAAGATTATGTGGGTATGGAAACGGAGGAGATAGGAAGGCACAAGTCCAAGTTGGACATGTGCTATCTTTGGAAGAAATTGCAAATCAACATGTGGACTGCACTCCAATTGGAGTGGACACCAAATCAGATGTAACTAAATCGCATAGCGATACATGGACTGATGCTCAAATAGCTAAAAGCATACTTAATGATAAAATATACCAGATTTAAGTATGCTTATTAACTAAAAAATATATTATATAATGATTAATAATTTGTTATTTATAAAACAGCTAAAAAATTACCATAGAGAATTACGATTTCTATATCGTGAACGCAGTTCTTTTTCAATATCAAAAATAATTTTATCTGTCTTCTGGTGTAGTTCATCTATATTAGAATTTTTGTCTGGTATAGGTAAATCAAAAAAATAATTAATTTTGGCAACTTTTATATATGATTGAAATGCTTCATAGAGTTTTGGAAATATTAAATTATAATCTATGGAAAGCGTATTTTTAAAAATCTTATTATATTCTGCTAAATCTTCAATATAAGAGAAAATGCTGAATTGATAATTTTTAATATCTTCTAAAGCATAATAAAGTTTTTCATCTTCTGGCTCAGTTAATTTCTCCCAATTTTTTATTTTATTAAAAAAATCATATGTTTCATAAGGCGCACCTTCTATAAAACTGTATACAAAAGAACGGGAACACATCATGTTAAGAGCAATGTTATTTACATTACTTAATGATTCTAAAAGCGTAAGATAATCAGTTTTAGCATTAGATTCTTTTGAAATAGGATCATCTGGACAATAAGGCATTCCGTATATATTGAGAGTATGGGTAAAGTCATTTTCAAGATTATCAGCCATCATATCTATATATCGAATAATATCTTCTTTTTTATCGAGGTTAAAGTTTTGCATTTCTTTTGATAATACATCAGACAATCTATAAATAGAAGCATCTATATCCTTTTCACGAAGAATATCACTTCTTTTTTCATAAAATTCATATTCTTTATTACGATCTTCAGGAGACAATGAAGAGAATTCTTCAGATGAATAATCAACACCAAGCATTTCTCTAACATGATAACATGGAACAGTGATATTATCTTCTAATTCAATCATACAATCTCTAGGAAGGTTTTTAACTATGTATTGTTCTGGTCGTAGATTTGATTCATCTGCAAAATCTTTAAATAGTAAATATAAGTCAGATTTAGAGATATTTTTGGTTCTTTTGTTTTCTATATTAGGTAGCCAAGATTTATTTTTACCAATTTTTTCTGATAACTGATAAGCAGTCAGATTATGTTCTTTTCTAGTATCTATTATCAATTGTATGAGTTCATTAGTAATTTTTATTTTTTCTGGAAACATAATGCACCTCCATGAATAATATGTACATATTATAGAATGAATTGCAAAATATGTAAAGAAAATACTTTGAATTATATAGAAAATAAAATATGTACATATTGCGACAAAAACCTTGACAATATGTACATATGATGATACTATAATCTCACAAAAAGAAAAAGCCACTGTTTGGCGACAGTGACTTAGATTCTTCAAAAAGAGTATTGGCGTACTCTTAATGATATGTAATTAAATTGTACAGACATAAGCTGCACATATGTAATTTGACAATTCGTATTATAGCAGATGTTTGATAAAAATTCAAATATAAAATGTCTTTAGGGTATATCGCCCACAATTCCATTACATTTTTACAGCAACTATATAACAAGTGATTTTTTAAGGAGAGTGATAATTAAATTAGAGAATATAACAGTAGGCAATAAGCCTTTTTATTTTAGCTTTGAGTGAATAGGTAATGACATATATTCAAAGCTAAGTTTATTCAGAGAACAATTAAATATAAGAAAGGAGCAGATATGGAATTAGACAGATTCGACTATATCATTCTTAAGCTCTTAAAAAAGAAGAATTGTAACAGTTTCTTTCAAAGTATGACGCTACAAGAAATTATGGCTATTACTCAAACTAATAGGACATCTACATATAGAAAGATGGTGAAGTTAATTGAAGGTGGTTATGTAGCAAAAGGTTGTAAGTCTTGGAATGCTGATACATTTTATCTTACAGAAATGAGTTTGAGACTAACAAAGCAATGGGAGGATAGAACAGAATGATTAAAAACAATGTTGCAGTAGTAGGCGCAGGGCTTGGCGGTTGTAAAGTTGCCTATGCGTTTCAGCAAAAGAATTATAACACATACCTAATAAATGGTTCTAACCAGGATAACAAGGTATTAACAGACGCAAAGAATTTATTAGTATTATCTGGTTATGATGGCTTGGCAGGTGATAGAGATTTGGCATATGAAGCACTTAAGAATAATAAGGAAATTATCAAGAAGATAAAGAACTTACAGGAAAAAGTAATACTATTTGTTGCCACAGGTGGAGGCACTACAGGTTCAGCAAGTGTACCACTATTAGCAGATATAGCTTGTCAGATTCCAGATAAGATTATATGTACTGTCCTGATGATGCCAAGAGCAGACGAACCGATTCAGAAGAGACTTAATGCTTACAATGCTGCAAAAGAGTTAATGGAAATTCCAGAGATGGGAGCAACACTCTTTATAAATAATGAATACAGTACAGACTTGGATAAAATCAACTACAATCTGGTCAATATGTTAGACGCTTTTTTCTCTGATAATTCATCTTCGGCAACAGCGAACTTTGACGATTCAGAGAAATATAAAATGTTAGCGGATCATGGTTCATTTTATATTGCTATGCGTTGCAGTAAAGCAGATTCAGATAAGGTATCAACACAGGATATGATTAATGCACTAACAGCAAAGAATATATTTATTCCATACAATAATGATGGCATTGTAACACATATAGGTGTCATAAATCAGAGAGATAACTATATTAATGAGCAAGAAATTGTTAAGGCGGTGGGAATACCTGAAAACATATTTGTAGGCAACAATGGAACGGCAAATATTGTTTGTGCGTCCGGTTGCAGCTTCCCAACAGATTATATCAGTAATCTTGGCAAGAATGCTTTGTCAGAACAGAAAGAGCGTATTAATAAAAGGAAGGCATTTTCAATATTAGACGATTTAGAAGATGTTCCAGATACACCGAAAGCACCACCAACAAAAACTAATGGTCGCAAGAGAATCAGTTTAGATTTAATGCGTGAACTTGATTAAGGAGGCTAATTATGACGATTAAAACACTTTTGGACTTGCTTGTTATGCACAATACAACTAATAAAGGTTACTTAATATATCTGAATAGTGATAATGTCGAGACGACAACAGGTAAGAATACAGATGTTGAGTTCTCAGATATATGCTTTTCAAACTGTCAGATGATAAATGAAAAGCTGTTAGCATTTAACAATATTAACGAAGATCCAATATCTCACCTTGAAGATGGTACACCTATATATCATATGTCAACTAACAGCAATATGTACATAAATCTCAACAAGATTAATTCTATTGAAGATGTGGAAGATAAAAAGGATTGCTTTTCTATGCCGACAGGTAAGGTTGTCAATCTTTATATGTCCTATGGAAATATTATAACAATCGGATTTATGGAGTGAGGTATATATGGCTAAGAAGTATATCAGATTAAATGAAAATGGTAATTTGTCACAGGTCGTAGAGTTCAAAGATGGTGACAGAATGGAACTGCCATTAACTAAAGAAGGAAGTCTTGTTTGGTATAAAGACCAGATTAGAGAAAAGTCAAAAGAGCAGAAATAAAAACGAGAATATTATATTGAGGTGTGACAGTTAATCATATAAAGGAAATTACAGGCAAGTGGCTTATTACTACCTTATATAAATAAACACAATTAAGGAGGATTTTAAGAAATGAATATGATGGAAAGACCTAGTATTAATCAATGTAAACTTGCAAGAGCAATAACAAGAGGCAATGCATCTGATGAACAGATATATATAGAACTAAAAAGCATGTCTCAGAGTGAATGGGATAAGCAATGTAAAATTTTGAATAATTTTATTATTGCTCATGATATGCCGTTAGATGAAGGATGGGCATTAATGTGTAATGATTTTTATAACATTGCGTCTGCAAATCAAGTGGATGAAGCAACATTATTTGTGGCTTATATGGAATGGCTTAATAAGAAATAGATGGAGATTATTCATTATGAGAAGAACAACGACAGAGAGAGTACAGAAAATAATTGCAGACAATCTTGTATCTGTTACAAAGGCAGTAATGAATTATGACGACAGAGGAGCAGAAGCAATCCCAGTTGAAAAGTTCAAAGAAGATTTGGAATTTTACGCAAATTCGGGCATATTTGCAGATACGATTGATTTTACATTTGAGAAAGTCAGCGAGGATAAACTGCATGTAGCAATCGGGAAGATGAGTAGTTATTGCTACGATGATATAGATGTGACATTGCAGCTTAATGATGGTGTGACAATGGGAACAGTCACAAAGCAGTTGTATGAGAATTTTGACGAAAAACTGTCAGCCTAAAGAGAGAACAATATATTAGAGGTCATTCAGTTTGAAGGTTAAAGAAAATTACGAGATATTTTTTCATTCCTACCTTATACAGAAGAAAGGAAGTAACTACCAATGGCAAAAGGATTAACAAGATGTAACGTATGTGGAAAGACAGTAAAGCAGGTATTTGAAAATCAGATGCTTATTAGCATCCATAATTATATCGGTTATGGCAGTAAATATGACGGAAGTATGCTTGATTTAGATATTTGTCCTGATTGCTTTGACAAGCTGATTGATGACTTTTCAGAAAAGTGTGCTATCAATCCAATTAAAGAGAATTTTTAGAATACGGAGGGATAAAGAATATGAATGGAAGTGTTTTACTCTTTGATAATCAGAAGGGTTGGGGATTTATAAGAGGTTCGGATAATAGAGACTATTTTGTGCATTACAGCAATATTGAAACTGGTAGAAAAAGGGATTTATCAGAAGAAGATATTGTGTCTTTTGAGGTGGGAATTGGAACTAATGGCAAAAAACAGGCACTTCATGTACAGCCAATTCTTACATACAAGATGGTAAAGAAAGCATTAAAGGATGAAGGCTACCATATCAAGCCAATTAAAGACCAGTATAACATCAATAAGTATATTGTCGTAAATTTAGATAATGTAGTACAGACAGATGAACACGGAATGTCGTTTACAGAGCTTGCTGCATATGCAGGATTTTCAGTTAATGAAGAATAAAGAAAATCACTCTTCAAGTAGAGAATATTATAGTAACAGAGATATGTGTGCGGTGAAAGTAGCATACCTGCCATTGATGAGAATGGCAAAAATCGTTTAAAAGCCATTTATATATCAGTGATGATACTGGTAAATTGAAGAGTACGGATAGACAGGCATAGTGTCAGAAATGGCATTATGCCTATAACTGATTAGAAACGGAGGGATGTATTATTAGCGTTAATACAAAAGAAAGAATAAACTATATGGATTATATAAATCCATGCAATAAAAATCAGACAGCAAAGGTATTGGAGAGATTTTTTTATGTGTCGAATGGGAGAGAGTACATATCTGTTATACCAGAAGAAGCAGAAAGAATAACAAAATTACCAACACCTGATGAAGTAAAGAAAGATACAAGTAGAGTAGTTACATATGCAAAAGAAATTATCTTAAATGCTGATAAATATAAGAATGAGGATATAGAAGAAAATGTTTTGAGACAGTATGTGTGTAATATAGATCCTTTGCTTGACAGGATTATTGCTATAAATATTGCTGATATTTTAAACCAAGACAAAAAATTTCAGAATAAGGAACAGTTAAAGAATGTGTGGGTTAAATCTCTTGAAGAATTGAAAAAGGATTTTTTGCAAGGATATGAAGAAAATGATAGCTTATTGCTGCCACAAAATGTTGTAGATAGTATTGATATATCAAAACTTGAAATTGGTATGACTGTTAAAAATTATAAATTACTATGTGAATTGTTAGGTCAGGAAGTTAAAAGTGGTAAATCAAAGAAATATCAATTAGAAGAATTTGCACGATATTTTGAATGGGAAAAGTCAGGACAGAAATTTATTATTTCAGATATATATGATGCCCCACTAACCAAGGAGGATAAGCGTAAATTGGGTAATAATTCAATTTATGTGCAGTGTATAGAAGTAATTTTATTGCAGTATCTATCAAAACAAGAAGGTTATACAAGAACATTTACGAAACGTAATTGGTGGGAAATGCTAGGTATGGCAAGTCATAAATATGGAAGAACACCAGAAAATAAATTAAAAAATCTTGATTATAGAATTACCTCATGGGAAGTTAGACATTTTTATCAAAGATGTAACAAGAAATTAGAACAGATTCTTTTTTCTGCATTGAACAGTTTGAAGAATAGAAAACTAATTACTTATGAAATTCAGACAGTCATTGTCACAAAGGATAAAAGAGGTAAAGAACAGTATTTTGAAGCTACTGATCTTCAGAAAAAGCAGATTCTTGAAGTCGAAAGACATGTCTTACATAACATTATGGGATATGAAAAAATGTTCCAAGTCTTTATTAGATTCCAACAAGCAGATTTTTATCAACAAGTAAATGATTTATTGTATCAGCAGTATGGATGGAATCACTACTTTAAACAGATAAAAGTGATTTATACATTTGATGGAGTTAAAGAAGCGTTACCAGAATTGGAAATGAAACTACAGAAGGAATTATTGAATAAGAAGGTAGTTGATTATCTAAATTCAAATGCAAAAGACCTGTATGAAAAAAATAAAGCAGAATATCAACAGCAGATGAAAAATCTGATTGATGAATATTGGGGAGATAACCCAAGAATTGAAACACATAAAAAGAAAATGTGGAATCCACCAGATACATATTTAGATGCACAAAGTATTTTGACTGATGAACTAATAAGGATAGGTCATAAGGATAGAACATTTTCAATGGAAGAATTTTTGGAAAGTAATTCGGATATTGATGAATTATTTGTATTTGATCAGTGATTATAAAAAGTTGGCACTTTAAAACGGGATATATAAACAATTCCTTTATATGGCATTATAAAGTGCCAACTTTTTAAAAAGAGATGATTTTCGCTTGATTGGACTGACATATTGCGTAAGCAATGTGGCAGGACACATCAACGAAAAAGGCTGACAGATTAGATTGCGAACTTGTTTCGCAAGATAAGATGGCAGACTAACAGGGTGTGGGATGTTCCCACTAATATATTATGTCACAGACAGTTGGTCATTTCGCTTCCTACGAAGCTCATGCCCTTGCATCCGTTCTTGCGAACGTCCGCAAATAAAATCAGATATGAAAAGGAGATTACGATAATGGGATATATAAAACCGATTCCAGTAGACAAAGAAAAATTAATTATAGGAAGGACATATTATACATGTAACTATTCGGGTGCATGTAAAGTCATTCTTATAAAAATAAATTTAGACACTAATAAAGTATTAGTTAAGGGGAAAAAGGATACACAACCATATATTCGTCCTATAAAATATATATTTGATAATCCTGAAATGGCAAAATTTGCAGTTAGAAATTGGGAGAATGAAAATAGGAAAAATAAGAAAAAGAAAAGTCCACAAATAGGGCGTAAATAGCTGAAAAACTTCCCATGAAATCAGTATTTCCTTAAAGCAATTAATACTTGTATATATGGGCTTAAATTAAAGGAAATGGTATCAAATTCGGGAGATATTGTTTTAGATGGTAAATTGTGTATCTGGTAGATAAAAGTGTCTGTTTGGTCTGTCAGAAACGATTTAAGCCTTATATAGGAAGGTAATTATAATAATATATGAACATTGAAAATTGAATATTGATGTGCTATAATCTCTAAATTATACAAATTTGGAGGTGTGTTATGAGCATTGAATTAATCTTGAAGATTTATATTGTGCTGTTTGTAGTAATATATATATTGGAAATATATATGTTATTAAATAATAAAGAAAAGTTTTTAAGAAAATCATATAAGCCGTTAAAAATAATATGCCAAAAAGTAAATGATATATCTGAAAATCAAGAGAAGATTTTAACAAAAGATATTCTTAGATTTTATAATGAGTATATTCAGGAAGAACCAAGAATCAAGAAATTTTTTCCGAATGTTGTTAGATGGCTAGATGCAATTATATTTAAGGTAAATTGTGGAGAGAAAAATGCAACTATATTAACGGATTTTATTGATGACTTGAAAAAATCGCGAGATTTATTAGAAGAAAATAATCCTTATAATAAATGCGAAAAATATCAACAGGGAATTTTAAATGATATAAGTAGATTACAAACAAAAGAAAATGAAATAGTAGTTCAAAATATAATAAATAGAACAGAGGAAGAATTTTTAAGACTTACGGGAGAAGTTGAAAAAAACAATAAATTGAATATGATTTCAATTCTTATAGGAATTTTTGGAATTATTGTTTCAGTGTTAATGACATTTGTAAAATTATAAAATTTACCAGCCATCAATATTCGGTGGTTGGTATTTTTTTATCAAAATCACAATCAAATCAGAGAATAGTATAAATAGAATATACAGAAAGGTTGGTGTTAATCATAGAACACAGTTATACAAAGCTTAAACTAGGAAGAGTAAGGATTTATCAATTAAATACATTTAAGACATTCACAGATGCAGAGAATGCTATCTATAATGATAAGAAGAAAAAGAATGCAGAGTTATTAGAGGTTATTCATAACAATGAATCTGTCAGGACAGTATCAGATAAGTATTTGAATGAAAGAAATGAGATTGCGATATTTGAGAATGATATTGTCAGGCTTGCATTAGCTGATAGAGGATATAAGAAGTGCGATTATCAGCTTCTGGACGAGATTATCTATATGGTAATCAATCATAATGAAATCTTATGGCAGATTATAGATAAGGGAATCATTATAGGTGGTAAGAAATATAAATTATTCACAGCAACTACAGGTCAGGTGAGAAATTGTAAGGTTACTCTTATAAAGGAAGAATTTTATGAAGCACATAAATCATTCTTAATGGCAGGACTTACAGTTGATGGAATAAATGCTGATAAGGGTAATGATAATAAAGGAATGAATGTTGGTAAGTATTTATCATATAATGCGTTATTATTATCATCAAGCAAACTACCGCCTAAGAATATTGATATTGATAAGTGTATTGTTGTTGATGGTCTTAAAACTGTTGTTAATGGTAAGGTTAAATACATTGATATAAAGACGGATGATAACGGACAATGCTATGTGAATGATACACCGAAAGAATATCAGACCAAGAGAATTTCTATTGAACATACAGACGGAGCAGGAATGTTTATTCCAGGGGAATTACCTTCAAGCTGTCAGATAAGAGGTGGTTATATCAAAGGTGCTATGTTCCCATTTGACTTCAGACTGTTTGCTCATGAGCTATCTCATAATAGTATTCTGGTTGATCCGTGGGGAACTCCGCACGATGTAGAAAGGGAAGATATAAGATACATCATTACAACAAGTCAGTTGAAGATGTGGAAACAATATAATTCTTGGGAAGAATACAAGAAAAAATTCAAAGAAAACAATCTGAAATTATCTATTAATGCTTATGCTGAACCTCCGAAAGAAGAGGTTACTTTCTCATATCAGTTCTTACAGACACTCCCATATAATACAGATATTAAAGAGTTATGCCAGCCAGCAGTAGAAGATTTATGTAAGTTAAAAACAGACCTTGAATATGTAAAGAAAGAGTTGGGACTTACAATTGACGACATATTAAATGAGGAAATTGTTGGTGATAATGATGCTGTTGCACTGGCAGCAGATGGAGGAAAGGTTGAAAATGCGAATTATTACATAGCAAAGGCACTGGATATTTACCCACCACTTATACAGGACAAATATATTATGAGCAAAATACATAGCTTATATAATGCAAAAAAGAATTTATATAAGGGCGGTAAGATTCCAGTTAGAGGATATTACAGTTATGTAGCACCTGACATGTACGCTTTTTGTGAGTATCTCTTTATGGGTAATGTCAATCCGCAGGGCTTAGTACCTGAGAATCATGTATATAATAAATATTATGGTGAGCAGGGGGATGTGGAAGAAGTATTATGTCTTAGAAGTCCACACCTGTCAAGATATGAATGCCCTAGAAGAAAACTGATAGTTTCAGATGAATGTAAGAAGTGGTTCAAGTATATGGAAAGTGATACGGTTGTAAGCTGCCATGATATGATTTCACTGTTTCTTATGTGCGACTGGGATGGAGACCATATTCTTGTTATAGCTGATAAGGCTGTATTAAAAGCCACAGAAGGTTTACCCGATGTACCTTTATATTATGATATGCAGAAAGCAAAGGCACAGCAGATAGACAATGAATCTATATACAAAACTCTTGTTACTGGATTCAAAAATAATATTATTGGCTTATCAAGCAATGCTATTACTAAATTATGGAACAGACCAGATTTAGAAGATAATCCACTAAAATATGATGATGCTATTAATGTCATATGTGCAATGTCCAACTATGCAATAGACTTCCCTAAGACTGGAAAGAATCTTTTAATAGGTGAATATGAGCAATTATATAAGGAACTTATTCCTGATCCTAAGAACATGTTTGTACCATCGAAGATAAAGTATCCGCAATTCTTCAAGTTTGCTAAAGGTAAGAAGTCGTCAAGCCTTGAAGATTATACTAATAGTCCTATGGATAAAATCCCTCAGTACATTGATAAAGAAGTAGGAAGAAAGCATTTTTTGTATGATGTTGGTACTGATGCAGATAATAAGAAGAATAAGTTCGATTATAAGAATCTTATGAACAATTCCTATGTGTTAGATGATAACGGTGTTAAGCAACCACTATACGAACCTGACAGATACAGTGATGAATATATAAAGGCGTATGCTGTATGGAACAATAGGAAGAAAGCAAAGCAGAAGTTGTGTCAAGATATTAAAAAAGAGATGGACAGAAGAAATACTGATAGTCGGGATATTACAGCAAAGTTTGAAGTATTTCATTATCATTGTATTAGAGAGATTAAAGATATCTTCACTAAAAATGGAGAATTTAACATTAATCTTGCAGTCAATTCACTTATTGACATGGAATATAATAAAAATGAGTTTAAGACTTCTACTAAAGATATGCTGTGGAAATGTTTTGGACATGTTATTGTTGATAACCTTAATCAGAATCAGAAGACAGGTATTGTTTTAAAGGAAAGACCTAGAATGTGTTATGAAAAAGCTGTTGAGGGTGATGATGCCTTAGATAATATACTTGAGACTAAATTGAACAGAAAGAGTGTTAATATAACACAGGCAGATATGGATTTCATGGACGCAGTTCTTCAGAAAAAGAAGAATGGCACATATTATCAGAACGACAGAGAGTTATTGTTTGCCCTGTTGTGTCATTATAAATATGCTAAACAGACGGACAGATTAAAAGGAGACTCATTATTTATTACGAAGTATAAGCATAAAACTGAAATCAAGCCGAATGGTAAGAAGAAAAGAACTCCGATATATTATAATATGAATACAATTATGAAAATGGTTGGGGCAGCTTCATTTGATAGCAGTTTCAAAAGGTTTAATAAGTCTGGTGTTATTCATATAGAAGATGATAAGCAGAAGCAAAGATTCGTTCTGAATATGGACATATCAGATGATAACAATGTGTTGTTTGAGGTTCAGGATATATATAATCCTATAGTTTACTTAGAAGCATTTCAAAGTAATGGGAAAAAGAAATTGTGTGAATGCGTGATATGTGGAAGACATTTTATAAAAGTCGGGAACACCAAGACATGCAGTCAAAAATGTAGTGACAGCTTGAAAAAATTGAATGAAGGGAAGCAGGATAAGGACAAGAAAGAGCCTGCTGCTTGAATCATATTTGAGAATTTAAAGTTTTCAAATTGAGTGTCGGAATGTGATTTTTGCCTTATTTTTTATAGCAAATTTCACATTCCATTTTTATTTTTACAAATTTTATATAGGGGAAGAGAGTAAATAATTTTGAAAATTATTTTGATAACTGCCTATTCTATGGCAGAAATCATCTCTTTTTACCATAGATTTTATCATTAAGAAAGGACATTGAAATGGAATTACAACAAAAAGTCGAAGAGCATCTTAAGCAGCATGGCATTAAGAAATCATATCTCGCCTCATTAGTTGGAATCTATCCATCTCAAATGTCTCGATGGCTGTCTGATAATTATGAATTAAATGAAGATCAGATAAAAATAATTGAAGATTTTTGCGATGATAGGTCTCACAAGTAATATTAATACCTAGAATTGTTAAAATTGGAGGAAAGGAGCTATGAATAATACATTAGGTTTTGATTTAAGAAAACTTGTATTGCCGACTGGTAATACTATAGAAAAACAGCTTAAAGTCGAAGCAGACAGATTTCTTAAAATCCTTCAAGAAGAGATTGATGCATGGTATTTCTCATATACACCGACAATATATAACAGAACATATAATATGAGAGATTCAATAAGTGTTGATGATGTTGTAAAGGTTTATCCATCAAAGAATCAGCTTATAATTGACATAATATACTCTGATGATGCATTTCATAAATCGTTGTGGAGTGATGATGTAATAAACTCAATTGAACTTATGAATGAAGGATATAAGGTGAAAAGTGGCTGGCATAAAGATATTGAAAATTTTGGATATCGAGAAGGTGGTCACTTTTTAGAAAAAGCAATAGCCAGATTTAATAAAAATAATCCTCTAGGTATTGATATTAAAATCAAATTATTAAGGAGGCTTATAGTTTAATGGCTAATAATTTAGTTACGCTTGGATTAGATATGAATGCAACACAAAAACTTATGTCCAAGCAGTTGAGACAGGTACTAAAGAACTTGTCTGATACAAATGCTGCACGTGTTGCAGTAGGGCTTGATTCAAGCAAATCTCAAATGCTTATTCAACAGCAGTTGGATAGCATATCTAAAAATTTACAAATCAATGTGGGGACAGTCAAATTAGATACTTCCTCTATCAAACAGCAACAGAATATTATTAATCAGCAGTTAAAATCAGGAATTAATACGACAGGACTTAATGTAAAAGTTCCATTTCAATTTGACTTATCTGATGCTAATGCAGTTAAAGCAGAGATTAATAAAATCGTTGCAGACATCACAAATAACAAAGGACAATTAGTCAAGTACAAGATTAATGTTGATGATAATGGACAGGCTACAAAGGCATTACTTACTTATCGTAATGAGCTTAATGAGGTGACAAATTCTACATTAAAGTTAAAATCAGTAGGTAAGTGGTATGATGCAAATGGCATGGAACATAACATTGTCAAATGGTCAGAAGGTCAGAAATCATTATCACATAATATTGAAGCCACAACAAAGGCTAATCAAAGACAGGCAGAATCAGATAATCAGGTAATCCGTAAGAAGGAAGAACTGATTGCTAAGATGAAGCTTCTTAATACTCAGGCAGAAAAAGCCGGTATATCTCTTAATTCTGATAATCAGAATAAATTCAATGATTTATCTATCAAAGCATTCTCAATAGATGATATTAAACAGTTAGAAACACATTTTCGTTTAGCAAGAACGGAGTATCAGACATTTAATGCTGAAATTTCTAAGGGTACACATGCCAGTTCATTAGAAGCAATGAAGAACAATCTGGAAACATTACCACAGGATATAGCATTAATTGAAGCAAAGTTCAATTCTATTAAAGTACCAGACAATGTTAAAACACAGATTGAAGAGTTAAAATCTTCTATGGAATCTATTAATACAGTAAGTGATCCTCAACAAAAGATTGCTAAGTATAATGAGATTGTCACATCTTTAAAGAACTTACAGAAACAGTATCAGGTAACTGCCCAGGAGCAGAGAAATCTTAGTGCTGATACTTCAACAATGCAAGGGGCTTCTGCACTCACTAATAAGATTGTTATATGGATGGGGCAGAACAGACAGGCAGCGGCACAGTATGATGCAGAGTTAAAGCAGATAATATTTGATTTACACAATTGTAATAACAAGGCTGATTTCTCAAAGTTACAGCGACAGTTCAGCAATATAGCATTGCAAGTAAAGTCTTCTGGAAGTTTGTACACAGGATTCTTTAATGGGCTGAAGAGTGGTATTAAAGACGCTTTTGAAAATATTCTTAGATATCAGTTGGCTTACAAAGTTATTGACCAGGTTATAAGTAGTTTTGAATCAATGGTTAATGCGGTTGCAGACCTTGATAAGAAACTTACAGAGTTCAACAAGGTAGCAGACCTTACATCTGATAAATTGTTAGAGTTTTCAGATAGGGCATTTGATGCAGCAGATGAGGTTGGTCGTACAGGTTCTGATATGATAGAGGCTGCTACAGAGTTTAAAAGAGCTGGCTTTAGTCTTGAAGACAGCTTGGATATGGGTAAGTCGGCACTTCTTATGACTAATGTTGCAGATGGAATTACACAGACTTCTGATGCAGCGAGTACCCTGATAGCTGTATTAAAAGGTTTTAATATCAATGAATCTGATATTGTGACCATTGTAGATAAAATGAACAGCGTTTCAAACCAAAGTCCAGTTGGATTTGATAATTTGGCTGATGGTCTTGAGCGTGTGTCAGGTACAATGAATCAGGCTGGCAACAGCATAGATGAAACAATCGGATTATTAACTGGTGGTTATGCACAGTTAAGAAACATGGAAAAAGTATCTACAGGTCTTATCACTATTTCTCAAAGACTTAGAGCAATAGATGAGGACGGAGATGAAATTGATGGGTTATCAGCAGAGTTAAGTGAATCATTTGGAAAGATAGGAGTTGCTATTGAAGATTCTAATGGCGACTTAAGAAGTACATATGATATCTTGAGTGACTATGCTAAGATATATCCACAACTTACAAGCGAGCAGAAGCAGTATTATGCTGAACTTGCATCAGGAAAGAGGCAAGTCAATGTATTTAATGCAATAGTACAACAGATGGCTGATGTTGATAAGGCTATTGAGCAGTCAAAGGACAGTCTTGGAAGTGCAGCTAACGAAAATGAAATATATCGCCAGAGCGTTGAGGGCTTACAGAATGAACTTAAGAACGAATTTCAATCTGTATCAAAGAAGGTAATAAGTTCTGACTGGATAAAAGATGTATTATCAGGTGCAACAGATTTATTAAAAGTGTTTGAAAACATCATCGAACAGGACACTATTGTAAGTTCAAGTATAGGTGTTTTGGCAGAAGGCTTTAAGGATTTATCAAAGTCATTAAAAGACATTACGGGAAATGATGGTGTTGCGAAGCTGATAAAACTATTTATCACATACAAGACAATCACTAAAGGTGTAGATATATTTAACTTGGTGAAAGGTAAGAAGGACAATTTTGTTACAACATCCAATCTTATGAAGATATTCTTTGAAAGTGCCGTTAGTGGTTCACTGAAAGTGGAAGATGGATTCTTAAAAGTTGGTGAGGCAGCAGATGTATTATCAGATGGAGTATCAAATGTCGTTGCAAAAGAAGGTAGTGCGGTTGACACAACAAAGAAACTTACAACTTCTATTACAGGTCTTGGAACATCACTTAAAAATCTTGCATTAGCACATCCGTATTTATTAGCGATTACAGCAGCACTAGGAACTATGTATGGTGCGTATAAACTTGTAAATGCAGTTCAGGACTGGGCTGATGGTACAACAGCAGTCAACAAATATAACAAGTCTATTGAAAAATCAGAAGAAAATGTATCTAAAAATTCTGATTCCATATCTGAATATAGTTCCACTATTGAAGAAAACAAGCAGAAAATTGAAGAATTACAGCAGCTTCAGGAAGATGGTACTATAACAGAATCACAGAAAGCAGAGATTGAAAACCTTAAATATCAGAATGCCTTATTAGATGAGAAGATTGAAAAACTCAAGGAAGCTAATAATGAAGAGGTAAAAACTCAGGCTAGAGATTCAGAGAAAGCATTTAATAAACAGTTTGGTAATGGATTTGATGTTGGTTCTAATGCTTCAGATGTTATATCATCTGTTTCAAAGAATTTTAATGGTGACGGAACTGCCAACGGTGTAAGCTGGAACATGGCTACAAGCGGTAATGATAAGGATACAGCCGTTGCACAGTTAGCAAAGATTAAACTTGCTACAGACGCATATAATGACGCAGTAAAAGAGTTGAACAATGCCACTGATGAAGATCAGAAGGCTTTAGCAGAGCAATCAGTTGAAAATGCACAGTATACTCTTGACTTATTGACAAAGGATTTTGATAAGAACAAAGAGACTTTATATAATCAGCTTACTTCTGAAATGGAGAAGATGAAAAAGGCAGAGGGTACAGATGCATATGATGCTACAGCTTATGCAAATATGCAATCCTGGCTTGAAATATTCCAACAGTATATTCCTGAATATAAGAAAGCTATGGAAAAAGTTCAGGCAGAAGCTGAACAGAATCCTATTGAACAGCCAGTAGAAACATTTGATCCAACTTCTCTTCTTGAGGAATCAGATGATAAGACTAAGACAGCAACATTAGCAGACCTTCAGTCAGAAGCAGATTTGCTATCTTCTATTCAGAAGGAAATGTCTGAAACAGGTCGTATCGGTGTTGATTCAATGCAGAAAATTATCAAACAGTATCCAGAAGCAAAAGACGCTTTAGGTCAGTATATGCTTGGTGTTATTTCGCAGGAAGAGTTATTTGACCAGTTACAGGGCGTGTATGAGAATGATAAAAATGCCTATATTTACTCACTTGTTGAGAAGTCTAAGTATGATGGTACATTCTATTCTAACCTTGTAAACACAAATAATGATTTCTTTGCAGGCTTATCTGAAGCGTATGGCGAAGATTTCAGTAACTATAAAAATCTCGCACAAGCTAAACAGAAGATTGATGACCAGCTTGTTAAATATCTTTCTGGTATGTGGGGTAAATTCTATCAGACTACTATAGATACAACAACAGGGTTAATGTCTTTAACTTCAAAAGCTACTTCTATGGATGATGATATGGATTTAGGCTTATATCTGTATCAGAATGGTGTAGATGAAGAGACAAATGCCGTTGCTGAAATGCAGAAAATGGTTGATGATTACAATGCTTTACAAAATATATCATTTGATTCTGCTTTTAATGGTATTAATTTATCATGGGAAGGTCTTTCAGGAGACGATTCATCTAGTTCATCATCTTCACAAACAGCCGAAAAACTCAACTGGATTGAACGCTTAATCAACAAGATTTCTACAGCATATTCACGCCTAAAGAATGTCGTATCAGATACAACAACTACATGGCTCAATCGTAATAACGCATTGGCAGATTCTATGAGTACACTCAGAGATGAGATAAATGCACAGTCAGATGCTTATGAGTACTACATGAATGCATTTAATTCTTATGGTCTTGATGATTATTATAAGAATCAGATTGCAGATGGTTCAATAAGCATTGATGTTATTTATGATGACGACTTGAAGAATGCTATATCTGATTGTCAGGATTTCTATGATAAGGCACAGGACGCTAAGACCGCCGTTCAGGAACTTAATATTGAGTTAAAAGGACTTGCTAAGAGTAGGTTTGACAATATTAAGTCACAGTATGAAGAACAAATTAATCAAGTTGATGAATATAATAATTTGCTTCAAAAGGAATTAGATATAATTGAGACTAAAGGATGGATTTCTTCTACATTTCTTAATGAATCTATGAAGGAGCAGGACATGGCTAATCTTGAAAGACTGAAAGAAGAGCGAACAGCTTTAACAAATGCATTAGATTCAGGAAAGATTGAGAAGTATAGTGAGCAGTGGTATGACATGCAGAGTTCAATAAATAGTGTATCTTCTGCAATCTATGATGCTGAGAAAGCAATCATATCATATGATAAAGCTATCAGACAGATTAAGTGGGATGCATTTGATAGAACAAGAGATGATGTAGAGAATCTTATTAGTGAAACTGAATTTCTTGTTGAATTATTAAAAGATAAAGGTATTACTGACGACAATGGTAATACTACTGCTGAAGGTAAGGCTGCACAGGCGTTACTCGTTCAGAAGTATCAATTATATCTAAATCAGGCTCAAAAATATAAAGATGAAATTCTTAAAATTGATGAGGAACTTGCCAATAATCCTTATGATAAGGAATTGTTAGATAGAAAACAAGACCTTATTGATAAACAGCAAGAAGCTATCAAATCAAGTATTTCTGAAAAAGATGCTATTAAGGATCTGGTCAACGATGGATATAATGATTTACTAGATGCTTTACAGAAAATTATTGACAAGCAAAAAGAGAGTCTATCTGCCGAGAAGTCACTGCATGATTATCAAAAAACAGTTGCTGAACAGGCTAATACTGTTGCTCAATTACAGAAACGATTATTAGCTTTACAAGGTGATAATTCTGAAAGTGGTCAGTCTCAGAGACAAACCATAAATTCAGAGCTTAAAGATGCACAAGACCAGCTAGAAGAGACAGAGTACGAACAGTACATTGAAGATCAGACTAAGATGCTGGACGACTTAGCAAGTCAAACTGAAGAATGGATAAATACTCGTTTAGACAACCTTGATGGTCTTATTCAACAGATTATTGATGATAGTAATACTCATAGCGGAGAAATTAAAGATACTATCACTAATACTGCTAATGAATTTGGTATAAATCTTAGCGATGGTATGAAGAGTATTTGGGAGACAAATACAAATAATATTAATAATAATATTACTTCTGTATTTAATGACTTTGGAACAAAATTTGATAATACTATGACAACTCTTAATAATGTTGTTAGTGGTATTGAGAGCAAAGTTCAGGAAATGCTTCACCTTGCTAACGAAGAAGCTGCACAAAGACAAGCTGAATTAGAAGAACAAAGAAGACAACAGGAAGCTGCTGAATCTAACTCATCTTCATCAGATGATTACAGTGAACCTAATTATGATTGGGATGATATTGGCGGTGGAGATAGTGATTCTTCTAGTGGTGGAGATGGCGTTGATTGGATATACGAGGAGAACTATTTTCCTCGTGATTTGTTGAATATCGATCAGAGTGTAATTGATAGGCTCAAATATAACAATTTTGATTCATCATTTGGTGCACGTAGTCAATATTATGAGCAAATGGGTGGTGAAGGACAATATACAGGAAGTTACGATCAGAATGTATTCATGTTAGACTACCTCAAAAATCACGGTTATCGTAAAGGCACTAAATCAGCAACAGCAGGTTTACACCGTACTGATGAAGAAGGTCTTGGTTCAGAAGTAATCTTCTCGAAGAAGTATGGTACTCTTCGTAAGTTGGATACTGGTGACATGGTATTTAATAAAGACCAAGTTGAAAAACTTTGGAATCTTTCTAAGGGTATCACTACACCAAACATGTATATGGATAACTTAGGTGCTAAGTTGCCTGATATTGTACCAAGTACAACAAATAAGTCAGTTGATATTGGTGGCATTAATGTTAATGTTGATAAGGTTGTTACAGATAATCCAGAAGACTTTACACGACAGCTTGGTAATGCACTGGCAGGAAACTCAAAGATACAGAAAATCCTTGGAGAGATTAATTCTAATCAGCTTTTAGGTAGAAATTCATTATCTACTCGTAGATACATGAAATAATATTATGGACGCATTGGTTACGGCTGATGCGTCTTGTTATGGATATGTTATGATGATTAATAGCGTTATTTAAACAAATGTTCTTGTAGATATATGTCAAATATTGGTATATAATATAATATTATATTATATTTAGATGATTGGGGAAGTTAAAATGGCAATACTATCATACATACAGAGTTTGATAACAATTATGAAGAATGGTATAGATGTCGGATATTTTATATATTCTCATCATTCGTTTAAAAATAAGAAAATAACTCATTACTTTGAAAATTATCATAAACATGTTACTATCTACAATGATGGAACAGGTGTAATTATTAATGAATTTGATATGGTTTTTAACAGACAAGAAAAAACTTTTTTAAAAAGAGGATTGGATATTTCTGATGGTAAAAAAGACGCATCATTTCCTACTTTAATAGAAATGAGAAAAACAAAGATTCAAGATAGATTTAGTAAATACGGATTTTGGTATTGTTCAGATGATAATATTATATCTTCTGTTAAAGAAAAATATTGGACTGACGAAGATGACGAAGATGACAAAGAAAATATTAGTTTAAAGAATAATGATAAAGTTTTTAGATGGGTTTTTAGATTTAACTATAGTAGAATTTGCCCGAATAGAAAATATAAAGTCATTTATGTTATGAGCATACCTGGAATGTATCCTATAAAAGATGGTAAATTAGATATAAATGCTATAAATGATGAACAGTTGTTAAATGATTTGGAGTCAGGAAACAGTACAAGTATTAGGATAAATAATCCAATTCGAAATTTTTACTATACAATTTCATTTGAAAGTGATATACTTCTCGAAAGAGAGCCTAAATGTATATTAAAACATATTGATCAACAAGAAAGTGTAACTCACCCTAAATTAAAACATGAATATAATACCATATACCATAAATATACATGTAATATAACAAAACCCAAAATTGGTTCAATTATAAAAATCAACTGGCAGTTTAAGGAGGATTAATGCTATGAAGATTTTAAAAGACAAGGAATGGGGCAATTAATTATTGCTAACAGTTAAGTAGAGTGGTAACGAAGAGCAGGACTAACTCCTGCTCTTTTGTTGTATTAACAAATAAATATTAAACAAGATTATAAAGACGCATTCTGTAATGGAGTGCGTCTTATTTTGATGGAAAGGAATAAAAGAATGAATAAAGATAAACAGATTTTGATATTAACACAAAGAATTGAATTACTTGAAAAACAGAATGAGGATTTGAGAGCAGAAAATCAGGAAATGAAACTGCAAGTAGAAGAATCTAAGAGATTTGCAAATATGCCTAATAATGTATTGAATCGTACAATAAAGAATGTCAGACAAGAAGAAGCTAAATTCAAGGCATTAATAGCAGAAACACAGGAAATAAAAAAAGAACTTGAAAATAATTTGGAAGCTTTAAAGAAGACACATACATTATATCAGAGTATATTTTCAGATTAGAAAGGATTAAATGGAAGTATTAGAGTTTGAATCAGTAAAATTATTTGAAGAAATTATAAAGGCTGGACAGATAAAGAATCTTATCAGTGTTTCCAGCCATGAATATCCTATATATAAATTCAAGAAGAGTAATAAGGTCACTTCTGTATATGAAAAGTTTCTGGCAGAACATGATATGAAATGTGACAGAAGCGTTGATGATTGTTGGAATGATTTTGATGATTATATCAATCAACCTAAGAAGGAGACTATAATTACTCGAAATATTAAAGCCGTAAAGCAGATCATAGAAGTAGGCTATGGATACATGCTTAAAAGAACAGGTGTTGATAAGTATAACAAGAGATGTTTTGTCTTTTACAAGAATCCTGTTATTGAAGATGTTAAAACAAAGGCTGACGCTGAGAGTAAGGAAAAATATAATAACAATTATTTGAATATTAAGAAGAATACAACTGATAAGAAGATATCAGGATTAATAAAAAAGTCAATGGAGGAAACAAGGAATAATGGGAAAATCATTTTATAATATGAACGGTGAAAAGTTAGAGTGTAAGGTTGAAAGTGAATTATCACTTAGTCAGAAGACAGGTTTTATCATGGAAGTTGCAGGAATGGTAGTATCGCCAACAGTAGGGTATGCCACAGTATTAAGAAAGCCTATCTTTAATTACTGTCTTGTTAAGTATTATACAGATATTAATATATTTGAAGGCGATGAGTTCAGCTTAGATAAACTTGAGATATTTATGAAAGACAATACAGAGTTGCTTAATGATATTGCTAAGAGTATTCCAAGAGATGAATATAATGAGCTGGAACATGCTTGTGATGAAGCAATTGATTATAGAAAACATAATTATAATGGATATTCAGATGAGATATCGGAGCTGTTACAGGTGGTAAGAGAACTTGTATTAAAGCCAGATAGATTAGATGAGTTCATGGGATCAATAACAAATGCTGTAAATTCATTTGCCAATATAGATTCAATGGATAAAGAAACATTAGATAAGCTGATTAATGTATTGCCAGTAATAGAAAAAGCTACTATTAATGCTGGAAGTATTGATGTTAATGGTATTGTTAAATCAATGGTTAAAGATCGTGAAGAGAAAGAAAACAATGTGGTTAGCATTGATGACAGAAAGGAAGAGTAATTATTAATATATCAGAAACTAAGACAGAGATACCATTTTGGTTGAAGCTGAATCTTACAGTTGAAGAGGCAGCAAAGTATTCTGGAATCGGTGAGAAAAATATAAGAAATTTATTGAAGGAAAAAGCATGTCCATTTTTATTTATGGTGGGAAACAAGCACCTTGTTAAGAGACATGAGTTTGAGAAATTTATAGAAAGTAAACATTATATTTGATTGATGGAAAGACTTTCATATGATACGATTAATAGTATCAGTGAAAGTCTTTATTTGTATGCACAGGAGGCTATATGGGTAAAGACTTGAAGGGTAAAGAACTTGGACAGGGAATTGTCCAAAGAAAAAATGGTCGATATGAAGCACGATTTACTAATAGATTTGGTAAGCGAATATCATTTTCAGGTTACGATCTCAAGGATGTTAAGAAAAGATATAATGAATCTTTTTATGAGAATGAAAAAGAAATTAACATTCGAGAGAACATAAAATTAGATGACTGGTATATCCAGTGGATGAATGTTTGTAAGTATGATGTGATAAGACCAGACACTAAGAGACATTATAATCAGATATACAAGAAACATATTTCACCTTATTTGGGAAATAAGTATCTAAAGGATATTAAGCAGATTGATATTAAGAAAAGATTGAAAGAGCTTGATAATAAAGGATATGGATTTGAAACAAAAAATAAGGTGAGAATTATCTTATTAGATATACTTAATAAGGCAATTGTAAACGAGTATTTATGTAAGAATCCAGTAAAAGGTATTTCTGTAAAAAGAGATGAAGAAAAGGATATTAAGGTTTTGTCAGTAGAGGAACAATCTATATTTTTTGATTGTTGCAAAGGAACTTTCTACGATAATCTTTATGTTGTAGCAGTAACAACAGGAATGAGAATTGGGGAACTTGCAGGACTTAAATGGTCAGATATTGATTGGAATAAAAAGGTTATTAATGTCAAAAGAACTTTAGTGTATCAGAAGTATGATGATGATATTCAGAAAGAGTTTCATATTGAGCAGCCTAAGACAAAAACTAGCAAAAGAAGTATACCAATCAATAAACAATGTGAAATGGCATTAAAAAGACAATATGTGCAGAAGATGGTAATAACATCAAAAGCACCTAAAAGCAAAACTCCAAGAGATGAGTTTAAGGAATTCTTGTTTACAACTAAATTTAATACACCTTTGAATTCACAGACAGTATGTGATTCAATAAAAAAGATTGTGGATGAGATTAATCTTACAAGAGACACATTAGATGAAATGGAGACATTTTCACCACATTGTTTTAGACACACTTTTGCTACTCGTTGCTTTGAAGCGGGAATTCAACCGAAGACAGTTCAAAGTTATTTAGGACACGCTACATTACAAATGACTATGGATTTATACACTAAGGTTATGCCGTCATATATGGTAAATGAAATGGACAAATTTTCAGAATTGTATGATAACATTGAGAATGAAAATGATAACATTACAGAGAAACATTACAATGAATCGGTTGAGAAAAATTCTAAAATAGTTACATTTATTGGGAATTCATTGGTGGTATAACACATCTAATTGGTGTTATGTATTAATGAGTGTCAGTATTCATGCGTGTTTCAGAAGTGCCAAGAAACGCCAATAAGCAAAATTATTATGTATACCAGATAACTCCTTATGACCTTAATGAAAGTTATGATAATTACTGTATTTAAGGGAGCTGTAGAATTATTGAAATAAATGGTGTGTATATTTTTGCTCAAAAGAATATATTGTTGATTAGCATAGTTATTATTGAGGTCGGAAATGGTTCCTGACACACTCCTCGGAGTACCTGAGATGATGGATACACCGCCCATCCAATAATAATTATGCTTTTTTATTTATAAGATAGCTGTAATGGGTTTATACAGGAGAACACAATGTCAAAAGAACAAGCACTAGAAGAATTATTAAAAATGATAAAAGAGGGAAATATTACAGATTACGATGCAGAATTAGCTTGATACCGGGATGAAAAGTATGGTTATAAAGATATAGATGAGAATACACAGAGGGTTAATAATAAAGAATAATCAATACATAATGGACTCGTGCTATACATCACACCCTTTAAAAATCCCCCATTCCATGTTATAATTATTAATCATCAGAAAACGGAGATAAGAACATGAGCGTAGTAACAGAAAAGTCAAAGTGCAGAATTCTTAAATTAGCATCAATGCTTGCGGTAACGATGGGAATTATAATGGCATTTTATGCGTTTTATATTATGTCGGAGCTATATTCATTTTCAGCAACAGAGCAGGGAAAGGCATTATATATGGCTGTCAAGCTGCTGAATATAGCATTTATAGCAGTTATTGTGGAAGGAGTTTACTTTGCAATTGCTGGATTTTATGGAATGACAAACATAGGTGCTGTTGATGCTGCAAAGAAAATCAAAGTTTATGGAATTGTTATGACTATAGCAGGAGTTGTTGATTTAATAATAGTATTTGTGGTATCTAAGTATTCAATAACTGGTAACACACTGATTCTTATATGCCTTCCAGTTGTAATAGGGATTATGTATCTTGCAGGTGCATTTTATAATGAAAAGTTTATAAAGAATAATAATGGTATGGAAGGTGATGGCAATGATTGATCCGAATGGAATAATGCCACTTAATTTCTTCAAATACAAGGGTGTGTATACAGGACAGCACAATGGAATGAGATATATGCTTAAGCAGACAGGAGAAAAGCCTGATTTAAAGCTTTCTGCGTGCGTGTGGCGCGGGCCATATGCTTCATGTGCTGTTAAGGAAGAAGATAAGACAACAGAGATATTTGAACTGACAGAAGATGGTCGTCTTGCTGCCGTGGAATGGATAAGGCAGCAGTACGAATCCAGACTTGACTATTGGGAAGCGGCACCGTCTATAAAGGACGCTGTTCCGATTGTTCATGAATAAAGAGAATAATATATACAATGCAGCATATGGTGGCACCGGTAAGCAGGAGAGTGTATTCTTCTGCTTCTTTTATTATAAGACCAAATACAATGCGGCATATAATTCTTGATGAAAATATAGATATGACCGCAATACATAATGGCACAATTATACTGCCAAACGGGTCTGGCTGGATGTTCAGCTTCTTGTATATATTAAAAATGTAAAGCAGACTCATGCATATGTTGCTAATAAGAACACCATACAGATAACCGGTTATGCCAAGCTTTGGAATAAGCAGAAATACACAGGCAAGCCGGATGATAATTCCGGTTATATTAATTATGAATGTAAGGGCGGTATGTCCCATGCCATTAGTCACGCTTGTAAGGCTGATTTTTAAGTAGAGGAAAGGACACAGCCATGAAAGAATGCAGGTGTATATGTATACAGAGTCTTCGTGGAACATCATTGCACCTAGGCGCGCACCATAGTTAATGAATAAAAATATGCTTATAATGCCGAGACTCAAACACATGGAAACTGTTCTTTTTACTGTCACAGCAAGATGGTCAGACAGGACATTCGAACTTTCATCAGATACCTTTGGAAGAAGCATAAGTGCAAATGAATTAGCTGCCGTACATGGAAAAAGCACAAGTGGAAGAGCCATTCCTGTAAGTATACCAAACTGGCTTATTGCATCATCTTTTGACAGTCCATGCATGCACAGGATTGCGGGAATAAGAATTGCTTCTGCCCCTTCAAGCAGATGCAGAACAGTCTGATTGGCGTTAATTGGAAATGCATATTTAACAATATATCTGTATTCACGGAGTGAACAGGAGAGCTTCTGCGTCATGCTTTTATTATGAATGGAACGGAAAAACAGCGGAATAGCACAGTATGTGGCAGCTGCAAATTCACCGAATATATTACCGGTAACTGCGTCAGCAATTGATATTGTTGATACATTTTTTATGCGCACATAAAGTATAATAGTGCCAATACGCACAAGCTGTTCGACAAGCTGCGAGGAGGCTGGCAGAAAAGATTCCTTCTGACTGTAATAGTAGTTTGATACGCAGTTATGTATGCACATGAATGGCAGAGAGATTGCAGTTATACGGATTATTCCCTCACAGCGGCTTTCCATAAATATATGGTTTGCAATGAAATCGCTGAATATAAGAAATAAAAGCATAACGGCAATTGAAAGAGAAATAGTAATCTTTAATACGCAGAAAAGCCATTTCAGAGATGGAGATGATGCTGAATATTTTGAAACAGCTACAGAAAATCCACTGCAGCATACGGCAAATGCAAGCGCAATAAGAGGCATGCACATCTGGAAAAGTCCGACTCCTGCAGCACCTGTATAATTAGTGAGAAGTATCCGAAAATAAAATCCGAGCAATTTTGATAGAATGCCGGCAAATGTAAGGATTATGGCGGATTTGAATATGCCACCTTTTAAGGATAATTTATTATTCATAGCAGATACCGCAGATAGACTTATTAACAATATATGCCCTGCCTGAATACAATATTATAAGGAATTACAGGGCGGAAATATAATGATATATATGGACAATGCGGCGACAACTGCTGTCAGGAAAGAAGTGGCTGAAGCAATGCTTCCATATCTTTTGGGAGATTATGGAAACCCGTCAGGTGTGTATAGGTTGTCTGAAAAAGCTAAAAATGTTGTTGAGGAATCAAGAGGTATTATTGCAGATATAATAAATGCTGACAGAAATGAAATATTTTTCACCTCTGGTGGAACGGAAGGGGATAACTGGGCAGTTAAAGCAGAGAGCCTGAAAAGAAAACAGGGACATATAATAGTAAGTTCAATAGAACACCATGCGGTGACGGAATCGGCACTGTGGCTTAAGAATTATGGAATAGATGTCACATTTGCACCAGTTGATGAGCAGGGAATTGTTAAGCTGGAACAGCTAGAAAAAATGATTAGAAATGATACATTTTTAGTGTCAGTTATGCTTGCTAATAATGAAATTGGAACTATCCAGCCGATAGAAAATGTATGTGAAATTGCGCATGAGTATGGTACAAAGGTTCATTCTGATGCAGTGGCGGCATTTGGACATATTGATGTTGATGTGAAAAAGCTGGGCGTGGATTTCTTAAATGTAAGCGGACATAAGATATGCGGACCAAAGGGCGTAGGATTTCTGTATGTCAGGGGCGGAAAGCCAGAACGGTTCATGCATGGAGGCGGACAGGAGAACGGACTTAGGGCAGGCACTGAAAATGTAGCCGGGATTGCAGGACTTGCAACAGCAGCAAGAATTGCTTATGAAACTCTTTTTGACAGGGCAAGGCAGGAAAAGAAAATCAGCGACTATATGATTAAGAGAATACTAAGAGAAATTCCTTATTCAAGACTTAATGGGAGCAGGGAAAGCCGTGTTACGGGCAATATGAATTTCAGTTTTCAGTATGTTAATGGCGGAATGCTGGTTGTAATGCTTAACAAACAGGGAATATGCGCATCTGCAGGTTCAGCGTGTACATCTAATTCAGGAAAGCCTTCACATGTCCTTCTTGCACTTGGACTTGATGAAAAAATAGCAGAAGGTTCACTAAGGCTGACAATTAACCATACAATTACACACAGGGAAGCTGATTATGTGGTTGAGTGTATTAAGAAAGATGTTGCCAGACTGCGGGAATTGGCTTAATATTAATATATCAGACAGTTACGGAGGTTAAAATAATATGTGGTACGAAGAAGCGGTGTTTTATCAGGTATTTCCACTTGGATTTTGTGATGGATTAAGAGACAACGACGGGGTGATGAACAGATGCATATCAGAATTTGCAGACTGGATACCGCATTTGCAGAAGTTAGGAACTGATGCGGTGTATTTTTCTCCAATTTTTGAGAGCGATTATCATGGCTATGATACAAGGGATTACCGTGTGATAGATAAAAGAATAGGAACTAATAAGAATTTTGCAGAGCTTGTGTCAAAGCTGCATGAGGCAGGAATAAAGGTAGTCATTGACGGTGTGTTTAATCATGTCGGAAGGGGCTTTTTTGCATTTAAGGATGTATGTGAGAAAAAATGGGATTCTGCCTATAAGGACTGGTTTAACATCAGCTTTGATGGCAATTCACCATATAATGACGGCTTCTGGTATGAGGGCTGGGAAGGATATTACAATCTTGTGAAACTCAATCTGAATAATCCTGATGTGGTTAATTATCTTATTGAGTCGGTGCGTGGCTGGGTTGATGAATTTGATATTGATGGAATCAGACTTGATGTTGCGTACTGCCTTAACAGGGATTTCATGAAGCGTTTAAGATACGAAACAGACCAGATGAAGCAGGAGTTTTTCCTTGTAGGAGAAATGCTTCATGGTGATTACAACACAATTGTGGGTAATGAATGCCTGCACAGTGCAACTAATTATGAGTGTTATAAGGGGCTGTATTCGAGCTTTAATTCAATGAATATGTTCGAGATTGCACACAGCATAGAAAGGCAGTTTGGAAAAGAACCATGGTGTCTGTATACAGGAAAACATCTGCTTACATTTGTTGATAACCATGATGTTTCAAGGATTGCCAGCACACTTACTAACAAAGCACATCTGCCGCTTATATATGCCCTTATGTTCGGTATGCCGGGAATTCCATGTATATATTATGGAAGTGAATGGGGATGCGAGGCAGTTAAGGGGAGCGGCAATGACAATATCCTGCGTCCGGCATTTGATAAGCCGGAATACAATGAGCTGACTGATACAATAAGTTCATTAGGACAAATGTATCATAACAGCAGGGCTTTAAGCTATGGTGATTACACAAAGAAAGTGCTTACAAACAGACAATATGTATTCAAAAGGGAAGCAGATGGAGAAAAAGTGCTTGTTGCAATTAATGCAGATGAGAATGAGTACACAGCGTACTTTGATACAGAATGTGCAGATGCACTTAATCTTATAACAGGTAAGAAGGAAGACTTATCTGGAAAAATAGTTCTTCCACCTTACAGCTTCAGATTTTACAGATGTATGTAGAAGGTGCAGATAAGATACATGTATATAAAATAAGCCTGAGCTCATCATAATCTGATGAACTCAGGCTTTCTTTCATTAAATATTGTGTAGTAATTAAATCCTGCGTTCTTAAGCATATCAGCCACGACATCAAATCTGTAAGCAAAAAACTTAACTTCGTGTGCATCAGAACCTACAGTGATTATCTCTCCTCCGAGGTCGTGATAGATTTTAACAATATCAAGGCAAGGATTAGGTTCAGGCATTCCGTATTTAAGACCGGCAGTGTTGATTTCAATTCCTTTTCCTTGCTCAATGATTGTTTTAAGAATTATGCAGATTAAATCGTTAAAATCGTGCCAGTTATATGTGTAAGAATTGGCAGGTATATATCTTGCAATATAATCAAGATGACCATACACATCAAAGTTGTGACAACAGCCAAGATTATCAAGAATACTTTCGTAATAAGTTAAAACAGTATCCTTTGCAGAACGTTTCTCCCAAAACTCAGGGTAGTAGGGATCTTCTCCATATACAAGATGTGATGAGCCTATTATGAAATCAAGCTGTTTTGCAGAATCATATGAATTAACTCTGTCAGCGACGCTTCTCATAAGTCCCTGTTCAACACCTATGTGAATATTGATTTTATCTTTGTATGATTCTTTCAGATTCTGGAAATACTTAATGTATTCCGGAAAATCAAGGTCAAACATGACTTTTCCATCTTCTAAAGGAGCATCAAAGTCATTATGGTCGGTAAAACAGATGTGTTTAAATCCCAGTGAAATAGCATTGTTAACAACATTTACAGGGTTCTCCTCTGAATCAGAAGAGAACATAGTATGTATATGTGAATCTGATAACAGCATAGTAATGTCCTCCATCAAATATTAGTCATATGCTTAAATGTCAATATACATTATACATAAACATAATTAATCCGCAATTGATATTTTTGATGTTTATGTAGAACATGTAAACTAATGTAAAATATAGGTAATTTTTCCTTGAAAATGATTATTAGTATTGATATTATTAAGAAGACAGCGTATAAATTCTGATTATGTGAATGCGCATAGATGTAGAAGTATCAACTACGCTGTCCGTCCTTGACTTTTATGCGCAGATAGGAGCTTTCGTGAGTTTTGAATTGATACACATTGTGATTATTCTTCTCGGAGGAATAGCGCTTTTCCTTTTTGGAATGCAGCTTATGGGAGATGGATTAAAGAAAGTGGCTGGTGGCAAACTGGAAGTTATTCTGTACAGATTAAGTAATACACCTCTTAAGGGAGTACTGCTTGGTACAGGTGTTACGGCAATTATCCAGTCATCGTCGGCAACTTCTGTTATGGTTGTTGGTTTTGTTAATGCTGGTATGATTAAAATGAAACAGGCTATCGGTATTATTATGGGCGCAATTATAGGTACATCTGTTACTGGATGGGTATTATGTCTTTCTGATATCAGTGGTGGTGCCGGATGGGTAGACTTACTTTCAACAGAGGTTCTTGCTGCTATTATTGGTGTTATTGGCATCATGTTCAGGATGATTTGTAAGAATCCTACAAAGAAACATATAGGTGATATTATGATAGGTTTCTGTATCCTTATGGTAGGAATGCAGAACATGAGTGCAGCGGTTGCACCATTAAGATCTGAGCCGGCATTTATTGATATGCTTACTAAGTTTTCTAATCCATTTATAGGAATACTTATAGGACTTTTGGTTACTGCTGTTTTGCAGAGTGCGTCTGCTACAGTTGGTATTCTTCAGGCTTTATCAGTTACAGGAGCTATTTCATTTTCAGTAGCACTGCCTATTATAATGGGTATTGCTGTCGGAGCTGCCATGCCTGTTATCATTTCTTCATTTGGTGCGACTACAGATGGTAAGAGAACAGCATTTGTATATCTTCTTGTTGATGCATTGGGTGCTTTAATATGGGCAGTAGTATTTTATAGTATTAATCATTTTGTGCATTTTTCATTTATGGACAGAACGATGACAACTGTTTCGATAGCATTTGTGAACTCATTATTCAGAGTTGCAACAGTTGCTGTACTGTTTCCATTCATCAGATTCCTTGAAAAGATGGTATGTGCAATTTTCAAGGAGGTTGTTGATGAGGAAGATAAAGATATTGTTGAAATCAGTGTACTTGATGACAGATTTATTGCTCATCCTACAGTTGCTATTGAACAGGCTAAGACAGTTCTTTGTTCAATGGCACATATGGCACAGAAAAATCTTATTCGTTCCATGGAACTACTGGATACATTTTCGCAGGAAAAATATGACAAGATTCAGAGAAGAGAAGATAAGGTTGACAGATATGAAGATAAGCTTGGAACTTATCTTGTAAAGATTACACAGCAGGAGCTTACTTCTGGACAGAACAAGGAGGTCTCAAAGCTTCTCCATACAATTTCTGATTTTGAGAGAATAAGTGACCATGCTGTTAACATATCACAGGCAGCAGCAGAACTGTTTAATGAAAAGCTTAGGTTTTCTGATTGTGCTGTTGAAGATGTTGAACTGATGTCATTAATTATGAAAGAAATAGTTGGAAATGTAATAGATGCATTTGAACAGAACAAGGTTGAATATGCCTATAAGACAGAGCCGTTAGAAGAACTCGTTGATATATATTGTGATGAAATGAAGATGAATCATGTCAAGCGTGTCCAGAAAGGTGAATGTACACTTCATCAGGGCTTTATATTTAATGATCTGCTTACAGATTTCGAGAGAATTGCTGACCATTGTTCTAACGTGGCAGTTGCGATTATTGAGCTTGAGTTAAATGTGTTTGATACACATGAGTATCTTATTAATCTCAAGAAAGATAATGGAACTAATTTTGATAAATATTTTGAGGAATACAAAGAAATGTTTCCTTTAAGTCAGTATTAAGCGGGGATTAGTGTTAAGTAGATAATATTGGATACAGAATTTGTTAAAGTTTCGTCAAAATGACTAATTGATAATGAGTTATTATTGAAAAAAGTGCAAAAATGTAAAAAATGGGAAGAAAGCCTTGATATTTTGCTTCTTCTTATGTAAAATACACGGTAGTTGAAATTTTAACAAACTATGTTATAAAAATTCATTTTAGGAGGAATTGTTTTTATGTCAGTAAAAGTTGCAATCAATGGTTTTGGTCGTATCGGTAGACTTGCATTCAGACAGATGTTTGGTGCAGAAGGATATGAGGTAGTTGCTATTAACGATTTAACAAGCCCTAAGATGCTTGCTCATCTTTTAAAGTATGACTCATCACAGGGAAGATATGTTAACTTCGGTGAGGAAGATCAGGTAACAGCTGATGATGAGGCTGGTACAATCACAGTTAAAGGTAAGACTATCAAGATTTACAAAGAGCCAGATGCTAATAACTGCCCATGGGGAGAGATTGGTGTTGATGTAGTTCTTGAGTGTTCAGGATTCTATACATCTAAGGCTAAGGCACAGGCTCATATTAATGCAGGTGCTAAGAAGGTAGTTATCTCAGCTCCAGCTGGAAACGACCTTAAGACTATCGTTTACAATGTAAACCATGAGACACTTACAGCAGATGATCAGATTATCTCAGCTGCTTCTTGTACAACAAACTGCTTAGCTCCTATGGCTAAGGCACTTAACGATTGTGCAACAATCGAGTCAGGTATTATGTGTACAATTCATGCTTACACAGGTGATCAGATGATTCTTGACGGACCACAGAGAAAGGGTGATTTAAGAAGATCTAGAGCAGGTGCTTGCAACATCGTTCCTAACTCAACAGGTGCTGCTAAGGCTATTGGTCTTGTTATCCCAGAACTTAATGGAAAGCTTATTGGAGCTGCTCAGAGAGTTCCAACACCTACAGGTTCTACAACAATTCTTAATGCTGTAGTTGCTAAGAAGGTTACAGTTGATGAAGTTAATGCTGCTATGAAGGCTGCTGCAACAGAGTCATTCGGTTACAATACAGAGCAGATTGTATCTAGCGATATCGTTGGTATGAGATTTGGTTCATTATTTGATGCTACTCAGACAATGGTTAATGAACTTCCAAACGGTGGCTGCCAGGTTCAGGTTGTTTCTTGGTATGATAACGAGAACTCCTACACAAGCCAGATGGTTAGAACAATTAAGTACTTC
>OGQQ01000336.1_pt1 | contig 48883 bp, 40 predicted proteins | sample 1553281 | NCBI WGS metagenome assembly OGQQ01 (sample SAMEA2579937, study PRJEB22360) | human gut metagenome | biome: human gut; feature: human-associated habitat; material: faeces | place: Denmark | collected 2008/2010 | reverse complement strand
TCTCACTGTAATCCTGTACCACCGTTATCTTCCCATTATAGACTTCTGTAAATTGGTACTGTACCTTTCCATATCCCCCCGTTGTAGCCGCAGTAAGCGTAATGCCTCTATCTATATATTCGCTATTACTTTTACTACTCGTTATCTTTCCGCTCAGAATCTTATCGGGCTGCAATACTACATTCAACACATAACTAAGTCGTAATGTCTGGCCTTCTTCATCTTTCACATCTGCATAATACGTATGGATTCCCGGTCCTGTTGTACTAAACTGATAGCTTGCTTTCTCACTGTAATCCTGTACCACCGTTATCTTCCCATTATAGACTTCTGTAAATTGATACTGGACTTTCCCATACCCTCCTGTTGTATCTGCTGTAAGTGTAACTCCCCTGTCTATGTATTCGTTATTGCTTTTACTACTTATTATCTTTCCACTCAGAACCTTATTGGATTGCAACACTACATTCAGCACATAACTAAGCCGTAATGTCTGACCCTTTTCATCTTTTACATCGATATAATATGTATGAGTTCCCACTCCTGTTGTAGTAAAACTGTAAATTGCATTTTCTCCGTACTTTTGTACTACTGTTGTCTTTCCGGCATAAACTTCTGTAAATTGATACTGTACCTTTCCATATCCTCCTGTTGTAGCTGCTGTGAGTGTGACTCCTCTATCTATATATTCGTTATTTGTTTTACTGCTTGTTACCCTTCCGCTCAGAACCTTATTAGGCTGCAGAACAACATTCAGCACATAACTAAGCCGTAATGTCTGACCTTCTTCATCTTTTACGTCCACATAATATGTATGGATTCCTGCTCCTGTTGTACTAAAACTGTAATTCTCATTTTCTCCGTACTCTTGTACCAATGTTGTCTTTCCGGCATAAACTTCTGTAAATTGATACTGTACCTTCCCATACCCTCCTGTCGTAGCTGCTGTAAGTGTAACTCCCCTGTCTATATACTCGTTATTTGTTTTATTACTTATAATTTTTCCATTCAGCTTACTGTCTGGATGTATAACTACATTGAGTACATAGGTTGCTCTGGCCTCATTTCCTGACTCATCTTTTACATCAAGATAATAGGTATGTGTTCCTACGCCATTTGTCTGAAATTCATAATGCGGATTACTGCTAAAATCTTGTACAACCGATTCTGCTCCATTATATACCTCTGTATACCGATAATTAATCACACCGCTTCCACCAGTAACTTTTCCTCTTAATGTGACTCCTCTGCCTACATATTCATTATTTGTTTTCGAACTTATAATTTCAGCTTTAAGTTCCTCGTTTTTATATACTGTCTCTGCTGCACTTCCAACCGCCGGCTCTATTTGCCTAATTTCAAAACTATTATCTACAACCCCACTTTCATCTTGTGATAGTTCATCACTCATTTCATCCTGTGATTCATCAACTAATTCTTCTGTATCTTCTGGCAATATGATAATCTGTTTTTTATATTCATAACTTTCTATCTGCCCTAAAGAATCCTGCACATTAATAAAAATTATATTTTCTCCCTCCTGTGCAGTGAAAGTATATGTATTGTCCCCCACATAATCTTGTAACACATTTCCCTCTTTGTCCAGGTACTGATATAAATATTCCCCACCACCTCCTTCAGCAGTTACTGTTAATGTAATTTCCGTGCCTGCTAAAACTTCATTTAGCCCTATACTATCTTCTACTTGGATACTTAACGACTCTTTTTCAACTGTTTCATTTTGGAGCAAAACATTTTCTTCTTTATTATTGTCATCTGCATAAACATTTATTACTGTCAAATTACTTATTAATATGATTGCAGACAACAAAACACTACATATTTTTCGGCTCTTTTTCATGACTTCACCTCGTGTATAAAAATCTCTATACTATTCTAACAACTCATCTAATATTTCATATATCCAACATTCATATCAACGTTCCCCGCTATACCAGGCACCTGTCCCATAGAAGAATACTGCCATATCGTTACTCTTCCCGGGCCTTTGTATTGATGCCCCAAATCAGGAGTATAGTCTCTATATTCTGCAACCCATATATCTTCACCTGCAAACTCGTTCATATCAATCATTGTTTCTAGCCAAGACCTGCTAGCATAAATCATAAATGAATATCCATTTTCCTCAATAACTGCTTTAAATGCCTTCAAAATAGCAGTTCTTTCTCCCATGCTAAGTGTTCCCTGTGTATCCCAGTCTTCCATATCATAAGCAATCGGATAATTGAAAGTACATCCACTTGCTTTTAATGCATTGACAACGGCATATGCCTCTGTTCTTGCTTCCGATACATTCATAGCATAGCCATATCGGTATGCTCCTATAGATATACCATTTGCAGTAGCACCAGACGCATTCTGATAAAATTTTGAATCTACCGCAAGAGCTCCCATTTTATTTTCTATAACTCTAAGCATAGCAAAGTCTATTCCTGCTCCATTTACTTGCGCCCAGTTAATATTTCCTTGATAAGCAGAAACATCTATTCCTTTAAAAATGTTTCCATCAGAAATCACTGTCATAAAATAAGACGCCTGTGTCACACTATTAGCCTTATCTTTTACATTTACATAATAAATATAATTTCCTGGCACTCCTGTTTTAAACGAATACTGATTAGAGTCAGCATAATCTCTTACTATTTTACTTCCGCCTTCATATACTCTAACAAATTGATATTGATAATCCCCATATCCTCCAGTCACTACTGCCGTTAGCATTATGCTTCTGTTAGAATATTCATTTGTTGTTTTATCACTTGTTAAACTTACTTTCATTTCATAGTCAGGATGAGCCTTTACCACCATTGTATATGATGCCGTTCCCGTTTGATTTTGTCCATCTTTTACAGTTACTGTGTAATAATGTGTCCCTATTTTTTCAGTAGAAAAGCTATAGGTGTTATCAGCACTAAACTCCTGTAATATCCTAGTTACTCCATCATAAGTCTCTGAGAACTGATATGTATAATTTTTATCGTATCCTCCTAAAGCTGTTGCTGTAATCACTACTGACCGATTCACATATTCCGTAGCTGTTTTATTGCTGCTCAGATTCACTGTAATGGCATAATCCGGATGTGCTATAACAGTCATTGTATATGTAAGCCGCAACGTTTTGCCTCTGCCATCTTTTACATCTACATAGTATGTATGTGTTCCAATTTCTTTCGTAGAAAAATTATATGTATTCTTGCCGCTATATTCCTGCACTATCTCTGTCTTCCCATCATAGTACTCTGAAAACTGATACTCTATCGCACCATCTCCACCCGTTACATTTGCTTTCAAGGTCACACCGCGGTTTACATATTCTACCGTTGTCTTACTGCTTGTTAGTGTTCCGGTCAGTCCCTTATTTTCCTTACCTTTGCTATTTACTATTTTTTCTGTATCCTCTATACTTTCTACTTCTGTTTTTCCTTCTACTGTTTCAGCGGATTCTTCTATTATTTCATTTGTTTCAGCAGTCCCCCCATCTTCAACATAGTCTGTAATTTCTTCAGTTTCGTTTTTTTCTACATTTTCAGCTTCTGCTTGAATATTTAATTTAATATTTTTAGTTTCAAGTACCACATCACCTTCTAAAATCTGAACTTCATAGCTCTTCTCGCCTATTGAATCAAAATTCAGTCGCAGCTCACTATTATTACCTTCTGATAAAAGAACCTTTTCCTCGCCTACATTTTCTATAAATTTGTATTCATATTCCTTATCAATTGTAGAAACAACCGACAATATCGCAACACTTCCCAAAGAAATATCCGTATAAAGTTCATTTAAGTACACATCTCCGGATTGTTCTTTTATTTCTTGGAAATAATCTCCACTTAAAATATCCGGTTCTCCTACTAATCTCATCTCAAACAGCGGGATTTCTTCACAATTTGCATTTTCAGCCTTTACTTCAAATGTTCCCATCATTACAAGTATAAAACATAAAAGAATGCTTATTAATCTTTTCATTCATACTCCTCCCAGTATTATAAATTTTTATAGTTGCTTAAACTTAATGCTATATTTGCGTTAAAATCTTCAATCAATTTTTTATAAAATTATTTTTTATAATGTTCGAAATTGGTCGTGTAAATAAGTAATGTAATATAGTTGCTGTAATCAAACATATTAAAAAAGAAAAAACAATTCTAAATAAATTTCTATCAATCTGCAAACCTGTTAATACATAACCGCTTATTTTCCATGTAAAAAATTGTGCCAGAAAAAATTCATATGCTATACCGCTGAAATATCCTATAAACGTTTTAACACTTTTAATATTATCAATCCAATTCAGATTTATTATTCCGCCTCCTATTATCATACTGCAAATGAGCGGATAACACAAAACCTCATATCCCTGCCTATCTAATATAATTATATTTTTATATAATAGAACCAAAAATAAAACCATCGGTATTAAAAACATAGCAGCCCCCAAGAGATTTTTCTTTTTATTTGCGCTTCCTTCCTCCTGGAAATTTTTCCTGCACTCCAACACTATTCCTGCTGCCAATATTCCTAATATAAATTCGCAGCCTCTATAAAATGGATTTTCATAAATACTCGCCAATCCATACCAACTAACGAGAAATGGCATATAGGTTAGCCCTCCCCCAATCAAAATCAGAAACCCTATTTTTATTTTTAAGGTTAAACTTTTTAAGAGTTCCTGCATATACGGATAGAAAAAATAACTCAGCAAAAGGCATGATACAAACCAAGTTCCCCCATTATGACTAACTGAAAATAAAGAAGTTACCGTTGTCTGCAGACCTAATACTTCAATTGGAAATAATTTCACTATATCAATAAAACTTTCTTTACCTAAAAATAATATATACAGCACTGCAACAAAATAATATGTAGGTACTATACCAGACACCCGTTTAATATAATAATTTTTTATCATTTTTAAATTAAACAAATTGACTCCGGAATAGTTATAATATAGAACAAAACCAGATAATGCAAAGAATAATGTCATAGCTGTTGACCTCAAAAGAATCAGAGGCATAAAATATGAATAATCACATCCATACTGTCTGGCTGAATGTCCCATAAAAACAACTATCATTGCCATAATACGCAACAAATCTAACCCATATAATCTATCTTTTTTCTTTTTTTCTTTATTCATTATCATCGCTCTTTCGTAAATTATAAGTTTCCCCTTTGATTCCTTCAAAAGCTATTACAATCGCCCAACTTATCCATAACCATTCTTTTGTAAAATTACTGCTTGAACTAACACATGAAATAGTGTATATTACCATAAATAGCAAAAACCCTATAGCGAAAATACGGACTTCTTTTCGGGCGGCATATTTCATTTTTAAATATAGCTGATACAACAATACAATATAAAAGATAATATATAAAACAAATATAAAAACACCATAATTTGTCAAATTTTCCACCCACCAATTATGCATATTAGTAAATGTTCTAACCGGATATTGAGCATAGTTTGCCATCCAATATTCCGTATTTCCTGCGCCAATACCGAAGCCTTTTGACATAATTAAAAAGACAACTCCATTCCTTATCAAGTTCCATCTTACAGAATCTGAACTTATCCTTGCATCTCCTAACATTTTATCAGGATTTACAATAAAAGTCATAATTTCTTTCCAGAAAGAATTGAATATTAATATCAATGCTAATAAAATAATAATAAATAAGCTGCTAATTATCAACATTCTATTTTTAAACTCAATTTGTAATAGTGCCAATACTGCAAGTCCAAAAAATAGAGCCATAAGTGCACCACGGGAATCTGTCAATACTAAAAGTAAAAAACTCGAACATATAATAACCCCAGTTGTCAATTTCCCAATCCGTGTTTTACATAATAACAGAAATACAATTAACATACATATACTAAACAGCAAAAAAAGTGCAAAATCATTCTGATTAGTGAAAGTTGTTATAGGATAGTATGCATCGGAAGTCCTCATAATCGTCTGCCTTTCTTCCGAAGCAAACCGGTAATTATGTGTAATCACCTCATACCATCCTAAAAAGTTTTGGAGTATGATTATCACCATAAAATTTTTTAATAAAAACACAAAATCTTCTATTTTCAGTTCTGCAATCGTAAACATAAATGCGCAAACACAACCGATTCCTAGAAAATAAATAGCATGTGACCACCCGGAAAAGCTTTTTGCCCATGCAACACTGATTATTCCATATCCCAACCATATGAACATGAAAATAATAGAGTGCAAATTTTGTCTATTAAAAATAATTTCCAGCCTTTTTCTCTGAATTTTTCTTTCTATCGCCCAAACAAACGGCAAACTGATGATACATAACCTTAATAACGACATATAAAATAAACCACAATTTACTTCGGGTAAAATTCCCGGAAAAAAAGCTAAATAAAAGATTATACAAATAATATATTTCATATTAACGATTCTTTCTTGGGAATATTTTTCTACTCTTACTCGTTCTATTTAATATTGCATATACATTATCACATTTCAATTTTCTTAACTGTTTAATCGTATCATTCAACGCTGATACTTTATTCAAATTTGACTGTATAACAACAACAGCCAAATCACTAAGCTGTGCATACTTCATCCAAGTAGAAGAAGTATCCGCCGCCTCCAGTTCTAACAATATATAATCATAACTTTTCTTTAATTTTTCTAACTCCTCTTTTATTGTCTCATATGCTTTTTCTTTCCCATTCCATAATAAAACATCCATATTTTTTATTGTACTAGGTAAAATCTCATCTTGCTTTGGAAATGACATCCAATCATTCTTAGAGTTTCTGCTAACCCAAATGTAAAGTACCTTTTTCTTTTGTACAGACAAATAGTCAGACAATGCTAATATTACGGAAGTTTTGCCCTCTCCCTGTTTCTGGCTCAAAAAACTTATTACACATTTGTCATATGACAATAGTTCTACATTTGCTAAAATCTTCTCTAACTTTTCTTTCTCCAAATTTTCTAATCCTGTTTGATTTACTTTTAGCATATCCATAATTATCTCCTCGTCTTATCCATCAAACTTCCCAGCACAGGTATCTCCAAATAATATTCTATATCCCTTTCTGTCTGTACTCTATCTTCTAAAATATAACTAAGTAACAGGATAAAGAAAGCTAACATACATAAAAGAATTCCTGCGGCAATATAAGAAAGCATTTCGGTTCCCATGCTCTCTTCTGTGGTTCCCACAACTGTTCCTTTATCCAAAACATTTACCTTAACACCCGGAAATGTTTCTTCCATGTAGGAACCCAGTTCGTCTAATAATACATCTCTGAAATTTTCAACAAATTCCTGGTTTCCAGATGTCAATGTTATTTTTAATACTCTCGTTGCTGCTATTTGTTCAACTGATATAGAATTTTTTAATTCAGCAATCGAACCCTCAAAGCTCAATTTTTCTGACACATTCTCTAAAAAAGCTTCTGAACTCACAATTTCTACACCGTCATATACGATTTGAATTCTTGAGGCATTATCGTAAAGCTCTGTAGCACTCTCACTTTTTTCCTGTGAAAATAATACTTTTGATGTCACTTCAAATTGTGTTATTCCCTCCGTTCTATTTAGAAAACTCATGCAGCTTCCCAACATGAAAGCCAATAAGAAAATCCACCACTTTGCAATCAAAAATCTCAGAAATTCGCCTACCGAAAAATATTTTGACTTATTCATTTCTTCCTATTCCCTTCCTAATGTTAATACAATTTGAATCTACTTTCCCTTTATCAGCCCTTGTTCAGTATATCACCCAAAAATTCTCTGATTGATTTCCTGAAAATCCACAACACTATTGCTGCATCTAAACACCATATCATACACTTCAAAAATATATTCGTTTCTCTGAAAATAACACTTGTTAATACCAGTATAGCCAAGCAAGGCATAATTCTTTTCATCTCATATTCACATGGATAAACTCTTTGTGAATAATAATAAGTAAATATAAACATTAATAAATATCCCAAAAAGGAAGCTATCGTTGCCCCTTCTGATTCCATTTTCGGTATTAAAAGGTAATTCAATATAATATTAAAAACAGCTCCTGCTGTTACCGAATAAAAATAATATTTAGATTTCTTTTTAAATGCAATACCGTATCCTACCAATGTATTCATTGCATATAAGAGCTGTCCAAACATCAATCCCCCCAGCAAGACATATGAAGATGCATAATCCCCTGTAGTCATTAGAGAATTGATTTCCCTTCCGAATAAGGCAATTGTATTGCATATCCCTCCTAGCAGCACAAATACTATATTCAATAACTTAGAATACATTTCTTTTGCATTTTCTTCTTTTTCGTTTTGAAATGCAAATGTAGTATATGCTGTTGTTATGCCGCTGATAACGGTAGAGACTACTGTCATATAGCGTGTCCCAATCCCGTAAACCCCAACCTCTGCACTTCCGCAGAAAAACAATATCATATATCTGTCAGACATTGTCAAAATCCAAGTGGCAACGGTTGTCGGCAAATAAGGTAATGCATATTTCAGCATTCGTTTTTTTAAATCTTTATTATAAAATCTGTGTCCTACAGAAATATGTGAAGTAATAATATACAAAACAAGCTGTATTATATAAACCACACAAGTACTTAATAATAATGACAAATACCCCAAATGAAAAACTGTTAAAAATAATACATTAAAGCATATCATTAAAAGGGAAGAAAGCACATTAATAACCGCAAAAATCTGCATTCGGTTCTGCATTCTCACCAATAAAGAGAATGGCAAGTACCACAAATTTACTGATACTGATATCAAAGCTATCGTTACTGCTAAAGAATAGTCGCTGCTTTGAAAAAGAATTTCTGAAATAACATCACTTCCTGCAATCAGCACAATCGGAATAATACTTTGTATTACTAAAAAAAAGAAAACTGTATTAAAAACATGTTCAAAATGCTCCTTACTATTCCCTTTTTCAAAATAAAAAGCACTAAATGCAGAATCAAACGCCATTACCAGTAATGGGAAAAGAAAAGAAGTAAAAGCTGTAATCGTATCTGAAATTCCCAATTCGGTGGGGGTTAAATACTTCGTATATAACGGAAGCAGGAAAAACTGAATACCTTTTAAAACAATATTAGAGACTATTAATATACTGCTTCCCTTCACAAATTGTTTAATATTTTTCTTCCCTTGTTCCATCCAAACACCTTATTTTCCTTCTATATTTTCAGTACTTCCTGTGTTTTTATCTGTTTTTGGGTATAAATGTAATCTATCTATTATATTGTGTATAAATTTACATTTCCACGCAACGAATGCCGCAAAGTAACACCCAATTAAACATACCCAAAATTGTATAGTTACAATGAAAGTCACCCATCCTGTAGCTTCTGCTCTGGGGATGAAAAAGAATGTAGTCAAAGCCATTAATATAACCGTATTGACAAAAACCTTTCTTCCAAACCAATACACTGAATAAATCAAAAAAAAGCCTATTATCAAACCAATTATTAATACTCCTATATAATCAAAGTCAACATAACTTTCTAAGATATAAGAAGATCCCCATCCCCTGCCACTTAAATATTCTTCCTTCATCGTTGCATAAGACAAATGGTGTGAGAGATTATGGCTTAGTTCTGCATTTTCCAGTGTGTTGCCTGAAGGCAATCCTTCTGTTCCAAAAATCTTTTGACCTAGTGTTCCTCGATAAATATAATCTATAATTCCTCCAAAAGTGTAATTTGAAGCTTGTAGTCGCATACTTTCTATATAACCGTATGCCAATTGAATAACATTAAATGTCACTCCCTGTGAATAAAAAAAATCACTTACATATCTAAATGGATTTTCTATTTTTATTGACATACCTGCCCGAAGATAGGCATACGCCATCATAAAAATAATCATTAAAGGGGCTCCACACCCTACAACTATCTTCTCAAATTTTCCCATCCATTTTTCTTTATTTTCCACAATTTCTCTCAATAAATAATAAACCAAAATAAATAGACTATTAAGCACAATTGGATTTCTAAGTCCAATAATTAAAGAGGGAAACGCAGACACTTCAAACAAAACCAGCGGTATAAACGCTCGCCTTTTCCGAGGAAATGTTGCTAGAAATATGCATAAACTGATTTTCATAAATGAGGCTAATGTATAAAATAATGCCGGAAATTGATTTTGAAAATCAGTATAATAAGACATATAATTACTTATATTTGAGAAAAGCAACGGTTCTAATTCCTGTAGAAGATACATCGGATACGTTGCATAAAATACCAACATGGAAACTACTTGAAGATTTTCTTTAAACCCTTCTTTTCTAATTTTTTCCTTTTTCTCCCCAGCTCTTTTCACAGATAGTATGCATCTATTATGCATAAGTTCTGCCAAATATCCGCCTGCTATAAGTGAATACAAGGAAACTCCGACCAAAGTTAATGCAAACCACGCTGAATCAGTGGTTTCACGTACTGCTCTCCACCATTCTTCGCCCCGAAACATAGCTATAACAGGTCTCGATACTAAAAAAGTAAAAAAAGTTATATTAAACAAAAGATAAATGAAACGTTTTGAATATTTTTCTATATAAAACAGTATATTGTGGACAAATATAAACAAAAAGCCACAGACAAACAAATTCAATAATTGAAGTTTATATGCAGCAACCTGGATGGTGATTCCAACAATCAAAATTATATATTTAAGAATTGCAAACCATTTTGAATGAACTAAACCTGTCATTTTTCAACCTTCTCCTTCTTTTTTACCTTCCTGCTCCAAGATGGCATTTTTATTATTCCTACAAGAGTTCCTACCCCATAAGAAATATGCAAAGAAAGAAAAATAAAAGGGAGCAATATATACTGCCAATATTTTTTTTCTTTTGTTACTGCTATTATTGACATTAACAAATTTGCTATTGCATATATACCAGCTATAATCAACAATGGTAAAACCATCCCTGTAAATGCCATGATACTAGAAATAATTATTGCCAACACAAAGCAAAGAGGTACAAAATGATACATAGAAAAACAATATGGACAAATTCCCAAAGTAAGTCCTATCCAGTATCCATTCCCGTATTTTTGTCTAATCATACCTCTCCAGGTACTCCTGATATGCTGATACGAGATGATATCCGGTCGATAACAAATTTTATACCCTTCTTTGCATATTCTATAATGCATCTCATTATCTTCTGTTCTCCCGAGATTTTCATTAAAAAGTCCTGCCTTTTCAAAAACCTCTTTTCTGTATGCCCCATGAAAGACTGTTTTCACATAAGCACTGTGATGACTTCTTCGATAGGAGGCAATACTGCTGCCAAATAATGATTTTTCTGCAAGGAGTAATGTATGATTCCACGGACTATCTACCTCTGCTATATTAGGTCTAGGTCCTCCGGATATATCCTCTCCGCTTTCAATACACTGTACATTTTTCCGCACAAAATCGGAAGGAATCTTTGTATGTGCATCTATTCTAAAGATGATATCGCCCTTTGCTTCTTTTATAGCAACATTCCATCCCGCTGCCTGTATTTTTTTTGGATTATCTTTGATAACAACTCTTATAAATTCTGAATGTTCCCTTCCAAACGCCTCCATCATTTTTCTTGTACTATCTGTAGACATTGCATTTACAAACACAATTTCCATTTTGTCATGTGGATAATCCTGATTTTTAATGTCATTAAATAGCGAAGGAAGAGTCTTCTCTTCATTATAAGCAATTACGCAAAATGATACAATCATTCATTTCTCCCCGGTTTTACCAATCTTTTTCGCCTACTCAAAAAGCATTTTCCCGCAATGACTACATTTCCCCTTCTCATCAAGTTTATGTCCACATTGACATACTTTCCCTATCTGCCTTGCAGGATTTCCAACTACTAATGTATGTGGCGGTACATCTTTCGTAACAACACTGCCCGCTCCTACCATAGCATACTCACCAATTGTTATTCCGCATACAATTGTCGCGTTTGCACCTATAGAAGCTCCTCTTTTTACTCGTGTCTCGTATACTTCCCATTCTTCTGAAAAAGCCCTTGGATAAAAATCATTGGTAAATGTCATAGAAGGTCCCAAAAACACATCATCTTCTATGGTAACCCCATGATAAATATTTACATTATTTTGAATTTTTACATGATTCCCAATTTTAACATCACTGTCAATATACACATTTTTACTGATAATACAGCCCCTGCCCAGACATGTGTTTTCCCGCACTTGTGCCTGATTCCAGATTTTTGTTCCTTCTCCTATTACTGCCTTATCCGACACTTCTGCAGTCGGGTGTACATAAATATTTTCCATGTCATCCTCCTATATAAATACTTGTCGTAAGATATATCACATTTTTTCAGCCACCATAAACATTTCTTTAGAATCTAATGGTTTTTGTCTGCCAAGATAAATATCTTTCAAGATATGACTATTTTTATCCTTATCGTGATATTTACAAACATACTCTCTGCCCTGAACGCCCAAATTATATCTCAGTTCAGAATCCTTAATCAGTTTTTCTATTGCCGACTTAATAGATGAAACATCCGCCTCAAATATAGGCAGTTCATCCGGAAAAGACTTTCTCATCTCTTCAGTCACATGAGCTATAACCGGCTTTCCTAAAGCCATTGCTTCTATCGAAAAAACACCATATGTTCCTATGAGAATTTGGTCGATTATAATATCTGCCTTTGAATAAATTTCGAAAGCTTCTTTTTGTGTTCTTCCTTCTACCAATATCAACTCATAGTCTAATTCAATTTCTTCTAAAGCTTTTAATATAAATTCCGTTCCTTTCTTTTTCCGCGAACTAGGAGCATGTACAATTATCGGCTTTTTAACATTTTTGTCCGGATAAATCGGTTTAAAATTATTAATTTCAACCCGTAACGGTACATAATAAACCGGAATATCAACTGGCGGCAAATGAGGCAGCAATTCTTTATCATGTAAAATGATTCCATCTGCAAACGAAATCATATTCTCTATCTTTTTTTGTTGCTTTCTGTTAGTTGGAGGCATATCCATATACGGATATGCTTTTCGATTATACACCCATCTCACATCTGAACCATGAAACTCTAAATAAATCTTTTTATTTAATACTTTCAATAAACGCAAATCTACACCTGACGGTATTAATGAATGTCCAAAATGAAAATGAAAACAATCATATTTAAAAATAGCTGATATTGCAAACTTCAACGCTTTCACTGCATAAACTGGAAATAATATCTTACGATGACCAATCTTCAAGTCGTAGTCTACTCCGTAATTCGTTTTATTTGTTCTATATGTGACCATCTTAGCATCTATTCCAAGATTTCTCAGCCCTCTTACAGAGTTTATACCTTGTCCTGCGACCTCTGACACCCCATGTAAAACCTTCATTTAACACCTCATTATTCCTGCAAAAGCTTTATTATCTCGTTCTGCTCATCTTCTGACAATTCCGGAAACATCGGCAATGCGAAAATATTTTTGCAGACATCTTCTACAACAGGTAAATCACCTTCTTTATATCCTAATTCTAAAAATACTTTCTGCAAATGCATTGGAACTGGATAATATGTTCCTGTTGCAATACCATTTTGATGCAATTTTTCTATAATAGCCTCTCGATTTTTGTTCTGAATAGAAAGAATATGATATACCATCTCAGATTCATGCGTTTCTTTCTGAAAAACAAACGCATTCTCCAAGCCTTTTTTGTATCTTGCTGCCAGCTTTCTCCTGTTTTGATTCCATTCATCAATATATTTCAATTTAACATTCAACACAGCAGCCTGCATCTCATCTAATCTCGAATTATATCCTATTAAATAATTATAATATTTTTCAAAACCTTCTACATACTCAGCATCATCTTTAAAGCCGGGATTAAGCAACTCCTTTGCCTCTTTTCCCAGAGTTCCACTTCCATGATTCTTCAATGCCTTTACGATTTTTGCAATATTATCGTTATTTGTCGCGACAAGACCGCCATCTCCCATTCCCCCTAAGTTTTTGGTCGGGAAGAAAGAGAAGCATGCCACATCGGAAAGGGTCCCCACTTTTTGACCTTTATATTTCGCTCCAATAGCTTGACAAGCATCCTCAATAACATAAAGATTATGCTTTTTAGCTATTTCATTAATTCGGTCCATATTACAAGGATTTCCAAAAATATGTACCGGCAGAATTGCTTTTGTTTTTCCTGTAATCTTTGCCTCTATCAATTCCTCATCTATATTTAATGTTTCTCTGTTTATATCCACAAAAACCGGGACTGCCCCTACTCTTTCAATACTTTCCGCTGTGGCAAAAAAAGTAAATGGTGTAGTAATAACCTCGTCTCCCTCTTTGATACCTATTGCAGTTAATGCGAGGATTAATGCATCCGTACCATTTCCTACACTGATAGCATGTTTTGCTCCGAGATAATTTCCTATATTTTCTTCAAAGCTCTGCACTTCTTTTCCCATAATATAATTGGTAGAACGCATCACTCCAAGAACTCTGTCTTCTACTTCCTTTTGGATTTTTTCATATTGCCCGTTTAAATCAATCAATTTTACCTTCATTTTCTATTTCCTCTCAGCTAAATCTTTATCTGCCTTTTCTAAAATCTTTAACATTCTTATAGCAGATTTTGCATCCGTAATAGACTTTCTGTTTTCTACAATACATGTACGGAAATGCTCCAAACTATTATATAACGCGTCCCCCTGCTCCAATTTAGGGATAATTGCATCTCCAATCCTGCTCTTTACCACAAACTCATCATATTCCATATTTGTCAGCTTTTCGACATCGAAGCCTTTATCATATACAATCAGTTTATTTACCACATCAACGTCATCATATACCATCATTTTCTTCGTTCCAGCAATGATTAATCTTCTTTCTTTAATGGGGGAAAGCCAGCTTGATGTTATATTAGCAAGAAACTGTTCATATTTTAAAGTCAAAAACACGATAGACTCTCTGGTACTATACACTTTTTGTCCCATAGCCATGACATCTGATGGTACAGCTCCTTCTGTCAAGTAGTCGATAATTGACAAATCATGTACGCTTAAATCCCACATAGAGCTCACATCATTTTTTATATTTCCCAAATTAATTCTTGAACAATCAAAATAAATGATATCTCCCAAGTCACCGCTGTCAATAATCTCTTTTATTTTTTTAATAACCGGATGATATACCATTATATGATCCACATGGATTTTGCGCTTCTTTTCAATTGCCAGTTCATATAATTCCTCAGCTTCTTTTACATTATCCGTAAATGGTTTTTCTACATATACGTGTTTTCCAGCCAGCAAGGCTTCTTTTGCCAAAGCATAATGTGCACTAGTTTCAACAGCGAGAGCTACTGCATCTATTGTTTCATCCTCTAATATTTCCCTGTAATTCTCTGTATAAACTAAAGCATTTGCATAAATTTTTTTTGCAAGGTTAAGTCTGTCGGTCCGTTTATCACAAATAATTGCAAACTCAAACGCCCCATTTCTATACAGATTTTTTGCTACATTCGGTCCCCAGTATCCATAGCCAATTAAAGCAATTTTAATCTTCTTAGTCATCAAAAAATCTCCTTTAACTTTCTAGAATTCACCTGTCATATCCAAACTTGAGAACTTGTCCAATGGCAATTTTACCGCTTTTCCTTCTTTCTGGCTTTTATAAATTGCCAGTACCAATTCTAACGCATTTCTCCCTGCATATGCATCTACATATGGCTGCCTGTCGTTTTTAATTGCCTCAATCACATCTGCATACAAGCTTGTATGACCATTTCCATATACATTGCTCGTCTGCTCTTCCAGCCCTTTATTCTTTTTATCGTCTTCTGTCTCATCAGCGAAATTCCAGACATCAATATTATTTGTAGATTTTCCGCCTAATTTTACAGTTCCATTTTCGCCAAACAGGTACAACGTCTCCTCAAGATTTTGAGGATAAACATTCGTAGTGCCCTCAATCGTAGCAACAGCGCCATTTTTGAATTTCACTACTGCCATCCCAATGTCTTCCGCCTCTAAATAGTGATGGAACTGCTGTTTTGTAACACCATATACTTCATCAATTTCATTTCCCATCATCCAACGGAGTAAATCGATTCCGTGAATACACTGATTCATCAGCGCTCCACCATCCTGTGCCCATGTTCCTCTCCAAGGTGCCTGTGTATAATAATCCTTATTTCGATTCCAGCGCACATGAATTGAGCCATGTGAAAGCTTACCGAACCGTCCTGATTCTAAAGCTTTCCGCATCTCCTGAACAGCAATATTAAAGCGGTTCTGGTGGCAGGCAGAAACTTTTACGCCCTTTTCTTCAGACAAACGGATAATCTTATCCGCATCTTCAATACTCATAGCCATCGGCTTTTCGATAATGACATTAATACCATGTTCAATACAATATAACGCAATTTCTGCATGGATTCCACTTTCTGTTGCTATGGCTACAAGATCCAAAGAATTTTCCTCTATCATTTTCTTATAATCAGTGTATCGTTTAATGCTTGTATCACCTTCTAACCCATGCTTTGCGAGCACATTTTCTATATGCTCCGGTATAACATCACATGCCGCAACAAATTCTAATTGATTGTTAATTATAGCTTTTACATGATTTGTTGATATTCTTCCACATCCTATTAAACCATACTTCATTTTTATACCCTCCTTACAGTATCTCAATATTCTCTCTATTCTGCACGTTTTTCATAACATTTTTTGTATCAAAAATAGCTTTTGCATTTTTTTGTATCATATCATAATCCACATCGCTATGCGCTGTAGTTATCATAACTAAATCGTAAGAGGCAATAATCTCTGGATTGATTTCTTTCAGTCCTTGATATTTCTCACCCCTATATTTATACTCCGCAATCCACGGGTCATAAAAATCCACATTCGCCTTTTCTCTATTTAAAACTTCAATGACCTTAAGCGCAGGGCTTTCTCTATAGTCATCAATATCCTGTTTATATGCTACACCCAGTACAAGTACTTTTGCACCGTTCATCGCTTTCGCACTGCGATTCAATATTTTACTTGCTCTCTCCACACAATACTCCGGCATTTTGTCATTAATCATCATAGAACTTTCAATCATAGAAGTATGGAAACCATACTCTCTCGCTTTCCAGCTCAAATAATAGGGGTCAAGAGGTATGCAGTGTCCGCCAAGCCCCGGTCCCGGATAAAATGCCTGGAACCCATATGGCTTCGTCTTTGCAGCGTCAATCACTTCCCACATGCTGATTCCCATTTCATTGCAAAGCATGGTAAGTTCGTTAATAAGACCAATATTGATATTTCTGTATGTGTTTTCCAGAATCTTTTCCATCTCTGCAATCGCCGGGGAAGACACCTCATATACTTCGCCTTCCAAAACAGCACGGTACATTGCCGCAATAACCTCTGTTGCATCTTTGCCAATAGCTCCTACAACTTTCGGTGTATTTTTAGTCTTATAAATTAGATTTCCCGGGTCTACGCGCTCTGGAGAAAAGCCTAAGTAGAAATCCTTTCCACACTTTAGTCCTGAACCACTTTCCAGAATAGGTCTAATCAACTCTTCTGTAGTACCTGGATAAGTTGTGGACTCCAGAACAACCATCGTTCCCTTTGTCAAATATTTTGATATTGCCTCTGTAGAAGATTTTACATAACTGATATCAGGCTGCTGGTGCTTGTCCAAAGGTGTTGGTACGCAAATAGCAATAAAATCCACATTTTTAACAAAACTGAAATCAGTTGTCGCCTTTAACATACCATCTTTAACTAATTTCTGTAAATCTTTATCTACCACGTCTCCTATGTAATTATGTCCAGCATTAACCATATTAACTTTTTCATCCTGGACATCAAAACCAATCGTTTCAAACCCTGCTTTCGCCTTTTCTACAGCTAATGGCAGACCTACATATCCCAGTCCCACAACTCCTACTGTTAATTTTCTCTCTTCAATCTTTTTTAATAATGCTGCTTTCATTTTTCTTTTCCTTTCTCATATATTATTACTTAAATCCCTTGCTACTTTTTTTGCTCTTTCTGTCCACAAATTTTCCTGCCTTGCTTTTGTAAGCTGTCCTGTCATCTTTTCCAAAACAGATGGATTTTGTGCTATCTCTTTCAAAACTTTTTCCAAATCTTCTTCCGTATACCTTACACTCCATCCTATGTTATTTTTCTCAATAAATCTCCCTGCTTCGGTATCTGCTGTTCCAAGTATAGGCTTCAAATGTCCAAGGTATTCAAAAACTTTAATTGGCATTGCCATACTCATATACTCCCCTTTTCCAGCAAATGCACAACATAAATCCGCCCATTCATAATATTTTTCTAATTCCTTACCCATACCATGAACAATCTTGACTCTTGGCGTAATGTACTTATTATATAGGGATTCTACCTCTCTCCACTCAGCTTCTCTACAACAAACAATCACCTCAAAAGTCTCAAATTCAGCTAAAACTTTCAAAAACATTTCCAAGCTGTATACTCTGCTTAATCCGCCAACATAAAAAATTTTTATCTTGTCGTTAATAATGTTCTCTTTTTCTCTCATTATTACATCTTCACATCCTGGCGGAAGAGTACCTACTTTATCTAACAATTTTGGATACTCACCTAAATATTTAGTTACTGCTAAAGATGTAAGATAAAATTTATCCAAAAGCTTCCCATATTTATATAAATCATAACGGTACATAGGCATTGAAACACATCGTTTATACCAACAAACGTTTTCTCTATACACGGGGAACTTCCAATGTAAATCCCTATAGAACAGACCAATCTTTATCCCTTCGTTTTTACAAAATGACATAAATCCAAAATCTAAATTAGGATATATTGGTAAATGATTCTTCTCTGTTAATAATGTTGGCATCGTGCTACTCTCAGAATAGAAAAAATCGTATTTTACTCCGTTCTTAATGTTGTTCTTTATTCTGCTTATACTATCTTTCCTTTCTTTCCCGTACCCCATAACATAATCCACATCATATCCTATATTCTGGAATGCTTGCAGCATTTTAACTGGTCTCACATTTGAACCGGAAGGTCCTTGCAAATCAATATGATTTGGAATATGAAATATACATTTTCTTTTACACATTATTAGTTATTTCCTTCTAAATTTTATAGTATTCTTTATAAAGACTATTTAATTCTTTCCTTTTCTAAGCATTCATACTTAAGCCTTGTACAGCCATATTATAATTTTCTGCCACTTGCACTTTTGCAGCCAGTCTTTCTTTTTTTAACAAGCCGCTTTCAACAAACCATCCCCTTATGCCTAATTCTGTAGCACATTCCATATCTAAAGGGCTGTCTCCTATAATTATATCTTCCTTTTTTGCAATATCCTTTAAATATTCTAATTTTGCATTATTACTTGTTGGAAACACTGTTGAAATATTATCAAAACAATCTTTTAAATTCAAATAAGATATTTCCCATAAAAGATTATCTGGCTTTCTCCTTTGCGAAAGCAAATTCACCTGGTAACCAAGTCCCTTTAATTTTGCATAAGCCTTATGGGGATTTCCTATAATTAAATCCTCTTTTAAATATTCTTTATCTTCTAATCTGGCTCTTTTAAAGTTTACATATTTTTCGATATCTATATCAATCCCTAATGTCTTTTTCACAATCTCATGCTCTTTTATTCCGTCTCGCTTCTGCCTCACAAAATTCTCAAACACCAACTGTCCATCGTAATCATGATTCAGATACTCATTTAAAATTTTAAAATATCTCGGAAAGACATTCACAACAGTACCGTCAAAATCTATATACGCAGTTTTATCTGTCATGAACATAAACCTCTTCAAAATACCGTATCATCGTTAACCCTATACTTTTACTATCTCTTTTCCATTTTTCTACTTTTTCATCTAAAATTAACTGAAGTAACATATAGGGTATATCAAAACCGCTCTCTACTGTTACAGGTAAGCCTCCTGAAGCAAATCGTGTGTTAAAATCAAATACACATAACTCTCCTGTTTTATCTATTTTGAACTGAAAATTTACCGGTCCTTTAATTCGCTTTGTAGATTCAAGTTTCTTTATAATATCATCCACACCATTTACTTCTCTATTCGTACTAACTACTGCACCACCACCATTCATTTTTCGGCGCTCTCGCACATTATATCCCAAACAATTTCCAGTTTTGTCAAACAGACAATCAACCGTATACTCTGTACCTTCCAAATATTCTACTAATATTGTATCTTGGCTTTTTGCCTTATAATATTCATACTCTTTCAGATTATTTATTATAAAAGTATTTTTACTACCACTATCTTCTGTTGCTTTCAAAATCACTGGAAATTTTATAACCTCACTAATAATTTGAGGAGTTTTTATTCCTATTTCTTCAAAATATTGATAACAGCTTTTTTTATTATGTAATAATTTATGCGTTTCCTCATTCATAATAAGCATTTTTTCTTTATACTTACCATCTTGAGCTTCTTCAGCACAAAAGGCATTCATATCATATGACGTAATCGGAATGATAACATCAATTTTTTCCTTTTCAATAATAATATCTAATTTTTCAAAATACTCTTTATCGCCAGCGGCAGGAACTGTATAAAACTTATCCATCCACAACTTTGGAGCAACTAATTCTGACATATCGACACCAATTATTTTTAAATTACTATATTTTTTTAAATGTTTAGATAAAAATACACCCGTAGAACCACCAACTGATGTGAGTAATACGTTTACTTTATTTCTTTCCATTTATTTCTCCTACTTACCATTAACAGCTAAACATAACACATCTTCTATTTTTCCAGTTAAGTATTTATAATCAAACTCTTCCGATGCTGCCTTTGCATTTTTGCACATACTTCTATATTTGTCTCTGCTCAATTTGCTAAAATCTATTATAGCCTGTGCATATTCTTCCGCTGTTTTAAACTCTTTTGCCAATCCAATTTCGAATTTACTAATCAAATCATATTCCATATGCACATTAGCTAAAACCGGTTTTCCACTTGCCATATATTCAAATAATTTATTCCAACTGCAGCCATAATTTTTTATATTAGTGCTTTTTACATTTACCAAGTTCACATCTGCCTTTGAAAGAATATATGGTATATATTTTTTTTCAACCTTCCCTTTAAACACTACATTAAGGTTATCTTTCTTGCTTTCTTCTTGCAAAAATTCTCTTTCTGTCCCATCACCATAAATCAATATTTTCAAATTGTTTATACCTTTTTCTTTAATTACTTTACAGGCATTTATCAAGCTCTGCAAATTGTTTGCCAAGCGAATTGACCCCATATAAACAACCTTAAAACTCTTCTCATCTTCTAAATCAGAATCTTCCAATTTAAAATATTTTTGATTTTGTTCAAATTCCTCTATATCGACTCCATTATTAACATAAAAAACCTTTTTGGTATCTATTTCAGATAACAGCTTTCTTTCCTTAAAATAATTCTTCCATCCTTCCATTGTGAAAATTAATTTATTCGCCTTTTTATAAATCCACTTTTCCAATTGGTATAAAGCCAAGATAATAGGATTGTGCTCTGACATTCTATTATATTCAACCACTGATTTAGGCCAAAAATCCCGCACTTCCACTACCACCGGAATCTTATGTTTTCTCCCAAAGAGCAGTGCAAAGTACGCGACAAACAAATCCGGGGAGGAGGTATAAATCACATCCGGCTTCTGTTTTTTGTAAAACTGCTTCATGGTCTTCCATGTTTTAAACGGGAGGTCCATCATATTAAAGATTCTGTCCAGCCCGTTTCCTTTATAGTCCCTGCTCCTCACAAAGGTATATTCTACCCCGTCTTCCATCTCTTCCTTATAAAGAGATTTATCCCGAATCATATTGATATCTGTATTATGGATTTTACTGGAAGTAAAAATCTTCACAGTATGTCCCTTTTTCTGAAGATATTTGGAAAAATAATAATGTCTCACTAATCCGCCCATGCTCGGTGGTATCGCATAGTGATTCACAATCCATATGTTCATCGAGATTTCTCCTTTATTGCCTGTTACTTCACCACTGCCACTACGGTAGCAATCATGGTCTTTATATCCTGCCAGAAGCTGAAGTGTTCAATTGCCTGCAAATTATACTTCATCTTTTCCGGCAGTATTTTTTCTACATATACCTGGTCTGCATCCTGCGCTGACTCCAGAAGTTTTTCTTCATCTTTATATTCGATGCTCGCCAGAGAGGTCACGCCCGCGGGAAGCAGCAGTGTCGCCTTCATTTCATCGGTATAATGCCTGACGTACTTCTCTACTTCCGGTCTTGTCCCAACGAAGGTCATATCACCCGCGAGAATATTTAACAGCTGGGGCAGCTCATCTAAGCGGCAGCCTCTTAACGCCTTCCCTGCTTTGGTCACTCTCGCATCTCCTTTTGTTGTCACCTGAGTCCCCATCTTATCCGCATTGTTGACCATGGTACGGAACTTAAAAATGCGAAAGGTCCTCCCATACGTGGTCACGCGGACCTGGCGGAAAAATACAGGTCCTTTGGAGTCTGTCTTTATCCACACTGCTAAGATGAGCAGCACCGGCAACAATAGAATCAGAAGCAGACCTGCGGCTATTATATCAAAGATACGCTTCAGAAGCAAACTTCCTCTATGTTTTTTCAGAATTTCATAATACTTTCTGACCGCTTCTGTCTGCATATCTTTGGGAAGGTTTTCCCACTTTTTCATGCTCTGTTTCCTCACTTTTCCTTTCTTATGCCAAGCGCATCCGGCAGGATATCCGCTTTTCTCCAAAAAGGGCACGCTTCTTTCGCAGCTTTTCCTCTCACCGGAGACTTTGCCTGAACGTCTCTATGACATACTGCACTTCCTCGTCTGTCAGTTTGGTGTGCAGAGGCAGTGTAATCTCATTTTCAAACATGGCATATGCATTGGGATAATCTGCAATGTCAAATCCGAGATTTTTATATGCACTCAGCATAGGCAGCGGCTTATAGTGCACATTGGTTGCTACGCCGGCTTCCGCCATTTTCGTGATAATCTGGTTGCATTCCTCCCTGGTCTTGCCGCACAGCCGTACCAGATACAAATGTCCGCTGGAAGAAAAATCTTCACCGTAATGCTTAAGCACTTTTACATTCAGTCCTTCCAGACCTTTATCATACATCCCGATAATCTGTCTTCTTCTGTTCAAAATCTCCGGATACCGTTTCAACTGCACCAAACCGATGGAAGCCATGATATCTGTCATATTACACTTGAAATAGGGTTCCACAATATCATACTCCCAGGCGCCAAGCTGTGTTTTTGCCAGTGCATCCTTTGACTGTCCGTGGAGGGACAAGAGCATATATTGTTTATACAGTTCCTCGTTGTCCACACCGTCGATATTTTTCCACACAACTGCCCCGCCCTCTGCTGTAGTGAGGTTTTTCACCGCGTGGAAGGAAAAGCTGGTGAAATCTGCCAGTTCTCCGCTGTGTTTTCCCTCTCTCACTGCACCGAATGCGTGAGCGCCGTCAGCGACAACGGCAATCCTGCCCATTTTTTTCTGTATCTCAGAATTTGGGTGGAACAGGTTCTTTTTCTTTTCTGCAATCTCAAAAATTCTATCGTAATCGCAAATCACACCGCCCAAGTCTACGGGAATGATTGCTTTTGTCTTCTCTGTGATGGCGGCTTCCAGCTTTTCATAGTCCATCTCATAGGAGTCGGGTGCCACATCGACCAGCACAATCTTCGCTCCCACATGATGAATCACGCTGGCAGAAGCTGTATATGTGTAGGCGCTGGTAATCACTTCATCTCCAGGTCCGATTCCCAGCACCCGCAGGGTCATCTCGGAACACGCTGTTGCCGAATTGAGACAGACCGCCCTGTCTGTATGGCAGTATTCTGCAATCTGTTTTTCAAAAAGTTTTGTCTTCGGTCCGGTGGTAATCCACCCGCTCCGAAGGGTATCAGTCACCTCTGCAATTTCCTCTTCTGTGATATCCGGAGGGGAAAATGCAATATGCATATTTTTCATTTTGTCAGTCCTCCATAACTCTCTTCTCGTGACTTGCTTTTCCAAGACTCACCAATTCTTTGTAAACTTCCTCGTCACGCTCTTTATCTTCTGGTCTGATATGATAGGTCGGCACAATGCGGGACACAATCTCTTTTACGTCCCGGCGTTCTTCCGATGCCGCCTCCTCCAGCAGTTTTAGCTCACTTAAGAAATGCACCTCATTAAATTCCAGGGGCTTTCCTACATAAATCAGGTTGTTCGCTGTCTTCTGAAGTCCTTCTTCTTTCGTCAGTATCTCCTCATACAGCTTTTCTCCCGGACGAAGACCTGTGTAGACGATATCCATATCTACTCCTAAAGTATACCCCGAAAGACGAATTAGATTCTTCGCCAAATCTGCGATTTTCACCGGTTCTCCCATATCCAGGACGAAAATTTCCCCGCCTTTGGCGTAGGCGCCCGCCTGAAGCACCAGGGAAACCGCCTCCGGTATTGTCATAAAGTAGCGGATGATATCCGGATGGGTAACTGTGATGGGACCACCCTCTGCCATCTGTTTTTTGAACAGAGGGATAACGCTTCCATTGCTTCCCAGTACATTTCCAAAGCGCACTGCCACAAACTCCGTGTGGGAATATCTGCTGAAGGTCTGTATAATCATCTCGCACAGACGCTTGGAAGCGCCCATAATGTTTGTCGGATTCACCGCTTTATCTGTAGAAATCAACACAAATTTCTTTACGCCGAACTTGTCCGCAGCTCTCGCTGTCTTGTACGTGCCGAAGACATTGTTCTTGATTGCCTCGTTAGGGCTGTCCTCCATCAGCGGCACATGCTTGTGCGCCGCCGCGTGGTACACCACATCCGGACGGTACAAATCCATCACGCTCTCGATTCGCTTCGTATTACGCACGGAGCCGATGAGGACTTCCAGTTTCAGCGCCGGATATTTTTTCTTCAGTTCCTGCTGGATGTCGTAGGCATTGTTTTCATAAATATCAAAAATAATCAGCATACGCGGACCATGCGCCGCAATCTGGCGGCAGAGCTCACTTCCGATGGAGCCGCCCCCGCCTGTCACCATAACGACTTTATTGCGCACATAGCCGGAAATACTGTCGATATCAATTTTAATCGTGTCTCTGCCGAGCAAGTCTTCGATGGACACTTCACGGAGCTTAGAGACACTCACTTCCTCGGTGATAAGCTGGTACACGCCGGGAAGGACTTTCAGCTTACACTCTGTCTCGTTGCAGATGCGTAAAATATCCCTGGTATCTTTCGCGCTGGCGGAAGGAATCGCCAGAATAATTTCATCTACATTATATTTTTTTGCGCACTCTTTGATTCTCGTACGGTCGCCTACGATACGGACCCCGCGGATATATTTCCCTTTTTTGGAAGGATTGTCATCGATGACACAGACCACGTTCCGGTTGAGGTGGCGGCTTGTCTTCATTTCTGTGATAATGATATTTCCCGCCTCGCCGGCTCCGATTACCATGGTATTGACCGGTCTCTTCCCGGTCTTCATAAGCCCGCGTTTCAGCACATGGAGTACACGATAGGAAAACCGTGTAGCAAAGGTTGTCATGGTCAGGAAGAAGAAGTAAAATACATGGAAACTTCTCGGCACTGCCAGATACAGAAAACTCATTCCCAGTGCCTGGAACGCTGTGGAGAGCATACTTGCCCCTACAATCAGCACTGCCTCATGCATGCTGGCATAAGACCAGACACGGTTATAGAGATTTAACAAAAGGAAAATCACGAGAGTTGTCACAACATTTATAACCACATAAGAATCTACGCTCGACATATATTCTTCGGGTACCCAGCTGTAATCTATTTTGAAACGTATAATCAAAGCAAGATAGGAATCAAAGATAATCGTAAGGATATCTACGATAAACAACAAAGCCATTCTCGCCCTTGAAGTTTTTAAACTAAATATGTTTTTCATAATCGTTCCTCTCCGGTTATATTGTTACAAATTATTACAACTTTTTTACATACTATAATATCATACCAAATTTCCTGAAATTATACAATGACTATCTGGTGAAAAAATGCATAGATATTGTGGATTTTACGTCAAAAACACAGCAAAAAGCACAAGAACCTTTGTTTTATGCTCTTGTGCCCCTCTTTGCTTTTTAATTTAATTCCTCTCCGTCCGGCAGTATACCGTTTTCTTCTTCCACGATATTTATCAAATCAATAATCTCATCCACCTGGTCGTAATCCGGTTCCACGATGGACAGCGGCATATCACCGCTGGAGTAGCAGTATCCCTCGCTGTTGTACCCTTCCGCCGCGACAGACTGAATCGTCCATTTTTCTCCCTTATTGAGCTGATGCTTGATAAGGGCATTTATCTGCTCCTGGGACATGTTCGTCTCCACGTCCTTGCTCACCTGGTTCATGATACTGGTAGCTTTGAGAAGCATCGTCGGAGACAGGCACTTCTTCAGCATCGCGGTGATAACTGCCTGCTGGTTCTTTCCTCTCTGGTTATCTCCATCCGCCAGATTCTGACGTTCTCTTGAGAATGCCAGAGCCTGCTCGCCGTTGAAGTGGTTCATGCCTTCCTGGACATCCATGATATATTCGGAATCCGGGCTTGTCGTAAACGCATATTCGGAGTAAACATCAATACCTCCCAGAGTATCTACAATATCGATAAGTGAGGTAAAGTTCAGTCTCGCGTAATAATTGATATCTGTCTCGTACAGTTCTCCCAGTGTCGCCATGGAAGCATCGATTCCATAAGTACCTGCATGGGTCAGCTTATCCGGCATTCCCTGCGAAATTCCCGGAATCGGCACGTAGTAATCCCGCGGAGTTGTTACCAGAAGTATCTGGTGGGTCGTCGGATTTACTACCGCAATGATATTGACATCACTCCGGCTTGTCTCCGACACATCTCCGTACACATCAATACCGCTGATATATACAGTAAACGGTTCTTTTGTGATACTGTCATCGGTGTCGCTGCCGCCGAAATCCAACTGTACCCGGATATCATGACTGTAAATGATTTTTACCATATCGCCAAACTCCGGCACTGCCTCTTCCATCAAACTAGTATAGGCCTGATTGTAGACAATGGCGTCAACCTCACCGTCACGCAGCGCCACTGCCTGCTCCTGGACGGATTCATATTCGAAAGCATTGATATCTGTCCCCAGTTCTTCCTGGATATCCGACACTGCCGCCTGCATATTGTCAGCGCCCGTCTTGAACTGTACGCCGAAGCTGTAATCTGCCGCGTCCTCCAAAGCTTCCGCAGGGTCATCTTTCAGAACCGCCACAACCATTTTATCTACTTTGAAGCCGCCGCTGGTAATCTTGCCAATCATATCGTTCGCCTGCGCCACGTAATAGGAACCCGTCAGCATGACCATCGTCATAAGCAGGCTGAATATTTTCCCCGGCACTCCCCGCCTGCGGCGTACCATCTGTGAACTGAAAGTAATGCACCACAGCAGAAATAAAAATGCCGCTATCAATGTGAGAAATTTGGTTGGGAGCATCCCCAGGAGATAAACCACGAGCATCAGCAGGGCGCTGGCAACCGTCTGAAGAACGATACAAAATGTCCCAAAACGGTTTCGCTTAGAGCGCCTTGCGTATTTATCTGTATTTCTTTTCCTTCGTGAGGCAGATGCTGCCTGCTTCCTTTGTCTTGCCATTTTAACTCCCTTTTCTTGTTTTATCCTCAACCGCATCAGAATCGTTGATTAAGCTGCCAAGGCACTGCTGTTTTCTCAAACCACGCTTTTATAGCGCAAATAACCGGGAAGGATACACCCCTTCCTCTATCAAGCCCCTTATCGCCTCGACTACACTTTCTTTATCTTCTTTATACGTCACTCCAAACCACTGGTCCTGGGAACGCAAAACTTTGACTTCTATTTTGTCCTCCGCCAGAAGATTCCCGATAATCGTCGGGAGCAGGTACTCCGACTTCAAATCGTCTGCTGCTGTGCGGCTCAAAAATTCATCAAACCCTGATTCCAGTATATCAAAAAACGCAGGAGTGAGTCCCCACATATTCATAGAGACTGAGAGATTTTCATCCAGCACGGTCTCCCCCTCTTCCGTGCGGATGACAGCCCTGTCACCCTCTTTTTCTATATTATGCGTCTCTGTGATGTCCTTAAGCTTTCCGTCTTCTGTAACATGGCAGACGCCGCGGGTCACACCGCCATTGTCGCTGAGTGTATTCTTAAGCACAAAGCTGACCATACAAGCCTGTATTCTATCAGTTTTCGAAAAGGTTGTCAAATACTGGTACGCTTTGACGAATGCCTCTTTTCCGTAATAATCATCTGCATTGATGACCAAAAACGGAGAATCCACCACTTCTTTACAGCAGAGGATTGCCTGACCGGTTCCCCAGGGCTTCGTCCTGTCTGCAAAGCGCTCTCTGTATTGCTGCGGTATATCACCGGTCTCCTGGTAGGCATACCCCACCTCCGCGATTTTCTCGATGCGGTTCCCGATGATTTCTTTGAAATCCTTTTCCAAATCTCTGCGGATTACAAACACAATTTTGTCAAACCCGGCTTCCAGCGCATCGTAGATGGAGTAATCCATGATAATCTCGCCGTTCGGTCCTACCGGCTCCAACTGCTTGATTCCGCCTCCGAACCTGCTCCCTATCCCTGCAGCCATGATAACAAGTGTCGCTTTGCTCATACCTTTTCTCCTTTTCCTACATCAGCAGATATGTCCGCTCTCCTATTCGCCGAGCCCATCCTCTACAATACGCACCATTTCTTTTAATGCTTCCTCTTCGTCTTTTCCTTCGCAGAGAATCTCTATCTCATCTCCGCTCTTGATACATGCACCGAGGATACTCAATACACTCTTGGCATTTGCCGTCACATCTTCCGACTTATTTATTTTTCGAATCACAATTTTGCTTCCAAACTGCATCGCAGTCTTGCAGAACAATCCTGCAGGTCTCAAATGCAGTCCGGTAGGATTTTTGATTTTCACTTTTCCGCTAACCATCTGTTATGCCCTTCCTTTAGCTCTCTTTTTCTTCCAGTATGATTTTTATCACAGGCGTTTCCTGCAGGGTAATACCTTCCGGCACATCCACAATGATTGGCACCTCATAAGTACCCGGCTCTGTATAGCTCTTCAAATCAATGGAGACTGCCGCTGTGATATCCAGTGTCTCCAGCAGTTCCTCTTTCCCTGTAAAGTTAAGAGAAACCTCTGCATCCGGCTCATAGCTGATTTTCAACTTGTCCGAAAGGTTATTCACTTTGATTGATTCCGCCTGGACGTCAATCGTCTTTACGCCATCCTGCTCCACGTAGATTGTCACGACTACATTGCTCGCCGTCTCCTCCGCCAGACTTACGCCATCCGGCAGATACGGCAGAATGTCAATCGTCCGCTCTTCCTTCTCCCGGATTCCCGTGATATCCAGCACAGCTGCAGGGATATCAATCTTTTCTACGGGCTCCAGCAATTCCTTATTGCCGCACAGCTGAATGCTCTCCGGCTCACAGGTGATACCTGTATAGCTGTATCCCTCCGCCGGAGTTCCGGATACAGAAAATGAAAGCGGCACGGTCTTCGTCTCCAGCATCTCCACAGACACTGTGATTCCCTGTTCTCCCAAGTTGTTCGTGAGCTGCGTCTGGTCGATTGGGTTTCCATTGACGTCATACAAAATCAACTCTGCCGGCACTTCTGTGTCTTGCGACAATCCTGACACGTCAATCCTTGCTATCGCTCTGTCTATCTGCTGTATCTGGGACTCTGAGCCGCCGATGGAAACCTTCTCGGGATTTACCGTCATCTCTCCCACCACATAGCCGTCTCTCGGTGTCCCTGTAGCGCTGACTGTGAGAGGGAAGGTGTTCTTTGTCTTTCCCTCCACCTTGATACGCAGGTTGCCCGGATTCGCCTCCGCAGACTGATATTTCCCTGTAAATCCCTGAACGCTCACGGAAATCGGCACCAGATACGTGTTGGTATCCATGGCGCTCAAATCTGCCGTCGCAATGATATTTTCTTTTGTGATATCTTTGAGAACAGAGCGTCTCGCGTAAACCGTCACATTTGTTTTCTGCTCATCCAATACCTGATAAACTTTTCCCTGGTTCGTGACAATCTCCGGATTCGCAATGGAGATATCCACATCCGTAAATGTCGTCCTGGATACCGGATCATCGATATTGACCACAATCAGCCAGAGCAGGGCGGCAAAAAGGAACGCCATAATCTTCAAGCCGAAATTCTTCGACAATTTATACTTCATCATTTTTCCGCCGTCCTTTCTTCCGCAAAGTAAATTTTTTAGATTCAGGACTCTTATGCTGAATTTGGTGCAGCCTTGCAGCCAGATATTCTCTTGTCACCCCTCTTGTCAGGTATCCTCCCATGGCAAGGGAAACCTTTCCTGTCTCCTCGGAAACCACAATTACCAGTGCATCACAGACCTCACTCATCCCCAATGCAGCTCTGTGTCTGGTTCCTAAATCCTTGCTAATCTGCATATTGTCTGAAAGAGGCAGATAGCAGGTGGCGGAGGTAATTCTGTCACCGCGGATGATGACAGCCCCATCATGAAGCGGAGTGTTATGCTCAAAGATATTTAAAAGCACCTGAGAAGAAACTTTACAGTCCAGCTCAATCCCAGTCATCTCATATTCGGTGAGCTTGATTGCCTGCTCCACGACGATGAGCGCTCCGGTACATACGCTTCCCATGTCAAAACACGCTTTCACTATGTCTTCTATCGTCTCATCAGAAAATCTCTGATTCTCTTTATTTTTGTCAAATGGATTGATGTTGCTCAGAAGATTTTTCTCTCCCAGCTTTTCCAGCGCCCGCCTCAGCTCCGGCTGGAATACGACAACCGCTCCGATTGCCAGAACATTGATGGACTCCCGTGCAAGGAAAAGAATGGTGTGCATCTGAAAGATAGCTGCTATCAGAATGAAAAGACCAAGCATGATGATTCCTTTTAACAGCATCCAGGCTTTGGTATTCTTAATCCAGAGCATGATTTCATAGATTATCACTGCCACAATGATAATCTCTATCACATCCGTAACGTGGATATTCGGGAAATACCAGTCTTCTATATAATTTTCGAAAAATCTGCTAAGCCATAATCCCACTTAAGGCACCACCTTATTTTTGTTTTTGTTCATCCAGGCCAAGTTCCTTGCTCAGACTTCTCGTAAGGAGAATCTCATCGGTAGACTTCGCACTTTCCTCCCCCATCTTTTCTTCTGCTCTCCGGCGCAGCGGTCTCCTTTTCATGCCTCGTCCTCCATTCGCCGCACGGTCCTGCACCTCCTGCGAATCGATGACAACTGTCTCCTGCCCCTGGTGTTCCGTGATATGCTTGACGCTCTTCTCCGGCACTGCCACTCCCACTTTCGGCACTGCCTTTACATAGTAATAGTATTCATCATCTTCAAACTGTATATGCTCGGTCCTCGTATAATCCACGGAAAAGAAAAGGAACTCCAGCACCAGTCCGGCGCACACTGCCAGCACCGCGCTGCCAATCAAAAGCGCATAAGAAATATGTAAGCCCATCGCCAGATTGCCTGCCATTCCCACCATCACTGCCACCACTGCACCTGCTGCTGAGGCAATCTTCCACGCATGGTCCACAGAACGGGTGCGGATGGCATATACAATAAGAAGACTGAGGGCAACCGCCGCCACCATGGTCCACATTTCCTTGTTGCTGATAAACTGTTTCGTGAACGTCATCAGACCATTTATCATACCGCCGGCATCTGCTCCCTGCAGCGCCGCGGAAGAAGTTTTCACAAAATGCACCAGATAATAGGCAATCACGCCGCATGCCGCCGGCACGATATAGACCGGAGTTCCCATAAGCCCGAATGCCACAGGCACAACGACCGGTATCTTATAAACGAAAGCAAGTATCGCAATGAGTACGACCCAGGATTTCCTCGGTGTAAAGCGAAAATAAAAGATATACATCATCAGGAAGACCGCTGCCGCCACTCCCGCGATGGGCAGAGACAACGCGTACAGATGAACTAAGACCAGCGCCACCGCCGCCAGTGTCATAATCAGAAGGGGCAAAAACGCGCACAAAAGCGCAAGTCCCAGCGTACACACAATGGAGGATGCCGATTTCATAAAGCCGATATTAGAATTGACAGCCCCGAACAAAAGCAGCCCGAACACAAACTGGAGCGCCTTTGTGATATACATGGAGTATTTCGCGTAAATTTGCTGAAGCCTCTCTTTGTAAACAAGTAATGTACTCATCATTTATTCTTCTCCTTCATATACATCTTTCCCATACGGGATAAATCCCGGTAATATCTCTTCATCCTCTGCTTTGCCTTATTGTGCCTCGCCTTATAGAAGCTGCTGGCGCAGACGCCGTAAATGACAAGCAGCACCAGGTAGGCGCCAAGAGCTACCGCCGCGATGATAAACATCTTGGAAAAATTCAAATCTTCCAGAAGGCTGTCTGAATAACATAAAACTACAACAGCCGCCGCACACGCGTAGCCGACGGTAATCCATATCAGCGTAATCCATGTATGCAGGCTTGCGTAATCCTTCTTATAATAGCTGCTGATTTTCATATCCTCTTCCACTTGTCTCTTTTCATAGATTGCAGCCCTTGTCATCAGCCGAATCCTGCCTTTATCCAACATAATGTATCCCGCACACCTTTCTATGATTTAATATATACAATCAACTTATATCAACACATCATTTTTAGTATATCATACACTCAGAGTCCTTGTCCAATGCTAATGGTCAAAAAATACACATTTTCAACTCCCGCTTTTTTCAACACTTTTCCCGCCCTGTGTATCGTATTTCCCGTGGTGTATATATCATCCACCAGAAGGACATTACGCTTCGGTTTCCAGGACTTTGCCACGCCAAAAGCGCCTTTCAGATTCTTCGCCCGTTCGCTGTCATTTAATACTTTCTGCGCTCTCGTTTTGCGCACCCGGAACAGAACATCTGTGGATACAGGTATCTGTGTCCGCTTTCCCAGTTCTTTTGCCAGAATCTCCGCCTGGTTAAATCCCCGCTGGCGCCTCCTGGAAGGATGAAGCGGAATCGGCAGGATTTCCTCAATCTCCCAGCGGGCAATCTGCGGTCCGAAACGCTTCGCCAGCTCGCCTGCAAAGACTTCCCCGTACCTTCTCTTATTATGGTATTTAAACTGGTAGACAGCGCGTTTTACCGGGTCCTTGTGCACCCAGAGGCTTCTCCCCTGCGTGTAGGAGAGAGGATGTCTTTCACAGTCGCGGCAGTATTCCTCTTCCTCAGTTTCAAGTGGTTTTCCGCATTTCATACAGCGCGGTTCTTCTATATATAAGATCTTTTCCCTGCATGTTCCGCAGATTCCCTCCCCGGAAATCTCCCCGCAGAACGGACAGACCGGAGGATAGAGCAAGTCCAATATCTTCCTGTATATTTTCAGCGGCAGACCTAAAACTCCTGAATACGCTCTGCCAGACTGGTGTATCTGTCCTGCTCTCTTTTGTTTTGTATCATTTCCTGAAATGTCGTATCACTCCCTACAATTGTCAGGCATTTCTTTGCCCTCGTCACAGCTGTGTACAGAAGGTTTCGGTTGTACAAAAGCCTCGGTCCCGGAAGGAGCGGAATGATGACTGCCGGATATTCACTGCCCTGTGACTTATGTACCGTAATCGCGTAGGCAAGCTCCAGTTCCTCCGTCATGTCAAACGGATATTTCACTCTCCTGCCTTCGTCATATTCGACCTCCACAGTCTCATCGTACAGATGGATTTCCCGGATGATTCCCATATCCCCGTTGAACACACCCATCCCTTTGTCCACCGTCAGACCGAACCCGGTGCTGACCTCCCACTCCAGCTGGTAGTTGTTCTTAATCTGCATGACCTTGTCCCCCACCCGGAACATCCTGCCGCCAATCTCTTTCTCCGCTTTTTTAGAGTCCGGCGGATTTAAGTACTGCTGCAAAATCGTGTTCAGACGCTCCACCCCTAAAAGACCTTTTCGCGTGGGAGTCATCACCTGGATTTCCGAGGGGAGCGCGTCCACGTATTTGGGCAGCTTTTTCTGAATCAGCGTGATAATGACGCTGATGATGACGTCCGCATCCTGCCGCCTCAGGAAAAAGAAATCCCGGCTTTTATTATCCAGTATGACCGGCTCGCCCGCATTGATTTTATGGGCATTGACAACAATGTCACTTTCTCCCGCCTGGCGGAAAATCTTGGTGAGTGTGACCACCGGGAAGCGTCCTGAGGCGATGATATCCTTCAGTACGCTCCCCGGTCCCACGGAGGGCAGCTGGTTCACATCTCCCACCAGAATCAGCCGGGTTCCCGGAATGACTGCGGATAGCAGAGCGTGCATGAGGGGTAAATCCACCATGGACATCTCATCGATGATGATGACATCCGCCTCCAGAGGATTTTCCCGGTTGCGCATGAATCCGTTGACATTGCCCTCTTCCTCCGGATTTCCGCTCACTTCCAGGAGCCGGTGGATGGTCTGCGCCTCATACCCCGTCGCCTCAGTCATCCGCTTCGCCGCGCGTCCGGTAGGCGCTGCCAGCAGGATGCTCATGCCCTCCCGCTCGAAAAACTGAATCATGGTGTTGATAGTGGTCGTCTTCCCGGTACCCGGACCTCCCGTGAGGACAAGGAGCCCGTGCTTGATGGACTCAATGACCGCCTTATGCTGCATGATATCCAGGGAAATATTTTCCTGCTCCTCCACCTTCTTTAGGCGCTTTTCCATCATATCCTCCGGCATTTTGCAGTCAATATCCAAATCATGAAGCATTTTTGCGGTGTTTAACTCCATATAATAGTAGTGGGCGGGATAGACACGGATTTCTCCTTCAATTTCTTTCATAACGGTTTTGCGCTCTATACACAAATCCATCACGTATTTTTCGATATCTTTGATTTCTACCTCCAGAAGTTCTCCCGCCCTTTTTAAGAGCACTTCCTGAGGCAGATAGATATGTCCCTCACCCACCGCCTGCTGCAGCGTGTAAAACAAACCGCTGCGTATGCGGTAATCAGAGTCTGTATGAATCCCAATCCGGGACGCAATCTCATCCGCCGTCTTAAACCCGATGCCCTCGATATTGTCTGCCAGCTGATAAGGGTTTTCCTCCATCACGCGGTAAACCTTCTCCCCGTAATGCCGGTAAATCTTTGCCGCCAGCGTCACAGATATGCCATATTTCTGCAGGTAAATCATCGCCTGGCGCATATCCTTCTTTTCCTCTATCTGGGAAGCAATCTCTCTCGCCTTGCGCTCACTGATTCCCTTGACTTCCGCCAGACGTTCCGGCTCCTGCTCCACAATTCGGAAAGTATCCTCCCCAAATTTCGCCACAATCCGCCCGGCAAGCGCCGCCCCCACTCCTTTGATGGCGCCGGACCCTAAGTATCTCTCGATGGACACCTTATCTTCCGGTTCTTTCACCTCGTGGGAACTCACCTTGAACTGCATCCCGTAGACACTGTGGTTGACATATTCACCGTGCATCTCCATCAGCTCGCCCTCGCCGATGAAATTAAATTCTCCCACACAGGTAATCTCTCCATCCTCATTTTCCAAATTCAGCACCGTATACCCGTTGTCTTCATTTCGGAATACAATATGCTCCACATATCCGGTAACTACTTCCACTTTACTCTCCTTCTAAGAAGAAAAAGGGATGTGCCTTTGCCAAGACCACACCCCATCTGCCCTCTGTCCGAATCTAAAAATCCTTCCTGCCGCTCATAAATTCTACGAACTGTCCGGTACCGATAGCGACTACCTTCATCGGGTCCTCCGCTGTCATCGTATTAATCCCGGTCTTTTCCTCTATCAGTTCCTCCAGTCCGCGCAGCATGGCGCCGCCTCCGGTCAGGACAATTCCCCTGTCAAGAATGTCCGCCGACAATTCCGGCGGTGTCTGCTCCAGCACAGATATCACAGCCTCCACAATCTGCCCGGTAGCCTCCCGGAGTGCTTCCTCTGTCTCCGAGGAGGTCACTGTCACTGTCTTCGGCAGCCCTGTCACCAGGTTTCTGCCTCTGACCTCCATAGTCTCCTCCTCCACGAGCGGATAGGTGGTGCCTATTTTAATCTTGATATCCTCCGCTGTCCGCTCCCCGATGAGGAGATTGTGTTTCTTGCGCATGTACCGCACGATTGCCTCATCGAAATCGTCTCCCGCCACCTTGATGGACGTGTTGACCACCGTGCCGCCCAGCGAGATGACCGCGATGTCCGCTGTGCCGCCGCCGATATCCACAATCATGTTGCCGCACGGCTTCGCGATATCGATGCCTGCCCCAATCGCCGCGGCAACCGGCTCCTCAATCAGATGTACTTCCCTTGCGCCTGCGGCAAAGGTAGCCTCCTCAACCGCCTTTTTCTCCACCTCCGTAACCCCGCTGGGTACACAGATGCTGATGCGCGGCTTTTTGAAGGTACGCTTCCCCAAAGATTTCTGGACAAAATATTTAATCATCTTCTCTGTCACAGTATAGTCTGAAATCACGCCCTGTCTTAACGGGCGCACTGCCACAATATTTCCCGGCGTCCTGCCTAGCATCAGGCGCGCCTCCTCCCCAATCGCCTTAATGACATTGGTGTCCCTGTCAAAGGCGACCACAGACGGTTCTTTCAGCACAACGCCTTTTCCTTTTACATAAACGAGCACGCTCGCCGTACCCAAATCTATCCCGATATCCACCGACATACCGACTCTCCCTTCTAATTTCTCTATACTCTTCCACTCTTATCCCCTGTATCTCACTGCTTCTGACGGCAGATTCTCCATCCATTTACATATGCAGACAGAACAAAGCGGGGCAAAAACGGAACTCCGCTTGCACAAGTCACCCCGTCTGCACAACTAGTATAATAAACTTTTCCAGAAATGTAAAACCCCTTTTTCATATTTTATTTTTTCTTAAGGATTGATGCAATATACTTGCCAGTATAAGATTTTTTATTCTTCGCAATCTCCTCCGGCGTTCCCGTGGCAACGATGGTTCCCCCCTTGTCGCCGCCTTCCGGTCCGATGTCGATGATGTAGTCCGCCGTCTTGATGACATCCAGATTGTGCTCAATGACAACCACAGTATTCCCGTCCCCTGCCAGGCGCTGCAGGATTTCCGTCAGCTTGTGCACATCAGCAAAATGCAGCCCTGTCGTAGGCTCATCCAGGATGTAGACCGTCTTCCCCGTGCTCCTGCGGCTCAACTCGGACGCCAGCTTAATGCGCTGCGCCTCACCGCCGGAAAGTTCCGTCGAAGGCTGTCCCAGACGGATATAGGAAAGTCCCACATCATTCAATGTCTCCATTTTTCTGCGGATACTCGGCACATGCTCGAAAAACTTCAGTGCCTCCTCCACCGTCATGTTCAGCACATCATAGATTGTCTTGCCTTTATATTTCACCTCCAGCGTCTCCCGGTTGTAGCGCTTGCCCCCGCAGACCTCACAGGGAACGTAGACATCCGGAAGGAAATGCATCTCGATTTTAATGATTCCGTCTCCGCTGCACGCCTCACACCGTCCGCCTTTGACATTGAAGCTGAATCTTCCTTTTTTGTAGCCTCTCGCCTTGGCATCCGGTGTCGCCGCGAACAAATCTCGAATCAGGTCAAACACTCCCGTATAAGTCGCCGGATTGGAACGCGGTGTCCGTCCGATAGGCGACTGGTCGATGTTGATGACCTTATCGACCTGGTCCAGCCCTTCAATCTTCTTATGCTTTCCCGGAATGGTCCGCGCGCGGTTCAGCTCCTTCGCCAGTTTCTTATACAGAATCTCATTGATAAGCGAACTCTTGCCCGAACCGGACACCCCGGTCACACAGGTCATCACTCCCAGAGGAATCTCCACATCTATATTCTTCAGGTTGTTCTCACGCGCTCCCACAATCTTTAAAAATCCTGTGGGGGTCTTCCTCTCTTTTGGAACCGGTATCTTAATCTTTCCGCTTAAATACGCGCCGGTGATGGATTTTTCATTCTGCATGATTTCCTTGGCAGTCCCCACCGCGACCACTTCACCGCCGTGCTCTCCGGCGCCGGGTCCGATGTCTACCACACAGTCGGCTGCCAGCATGGTATCCTCGTCATGCTCCACCACAATCAGCGTATTCCCCAAATCCCGCAGGTGCTTCAATGTCGCCAGCAGTTTGTCATTGTCTCTCTGGTGCAGCCCGATACTGGGCTCATCCAGAATATATGCCACGCCCACCAGCCCGGAACCAATCTGGGTTGCCAGGCGGATTCTCTGCGCCTCGCCGCCGGACAGCGACCCCGCTGCCCTGGCAAGCGTCAGATATTCCAGCCCCACATCCATCAAAAACTGGGTTCTCGCCTTAATCTCCTTCAAAATCTGGCTTCCTATGAGCATCTGCGTCTCCGACAGCTCCAGACCCGCAAGGAATTTCTGCAGATAGTCTATTGACAAGGCAGTCACTTCCGCAATATTTTTTTCTCCCACCGTGACAGCCAGCGCTCCCGGCTTCAGCCTCTGACCGCCGCAGGCAGAACAGGGTGTGATGTTCATAAAGGTTTCATACTCCGCCTTCATCGCCTCGGAGCCGGTCTCCCGGTATCTGCGCTCCACGTTCTTTATCAAGCCTTCAAACGCCACATCATAGACACCTTCTCCGCGCTGTCCTTTATAGTAGACCTTCACAGACTTCCCATTGGTCCCGTGAATCAGGACATCGTGAATCTTTTTGGGATATTTCTCAAAGGGCGTGTCCAAATCAAATTGATATTCCCTGCAGAGGGCATCTAAGATTGCCCGCGTAAAACTGGATTTGTCCGTGCAGGACTGCCATCCCAGGACCGCGATTGCTCCCTCATTGATGGATAGGGACGGGTCGGGAATCATCAGTTCCTCGGCAAACTCCATCTTGTAGCCGAGTCCGTAGCACTGAGGGCATGCGCCGAAAGGATTGTTGAATGAAAAACTCCTCGGCTCAATTTCTTCAATACTGATTCCGCAATCCGGACAGGAAAAACTCTGACTGAAATTCATCGGTTCTCCGCCTATGATATCCACCACCAGCAATCCCTCCGCCAGATGCAGCACACTCTCCACGGAATCTGTCAGACGCTTTTCAATCCCCGGCTTCACAATCAGACGGTCCACTATGATTTCAATATTGTGCTTGATATTCTTGTCCAGTGAAATCGACTCCGACAACTCGTACAGATTTCCATCCACTCGGACACGCACATACCCGCTCTTCTTCGCGCGCTCAAACAGTTTTGCGTGAGTCCCCTTTCTTCCCCGCACCACCGGAGCCAGAAGCTGAATCCTTGTGCCTTCCGTCAGTTCCATCACCTGGTCCACCATCTGGTCCACAGTCTGCTTCTTAATCTCCCGCCCGCATTTCGGGCAATGCGGAATTCCAATCCTGGCGTAGAGCAGACGGAAATAGTCATAAATTTCCGTCACCGTTCCCACCGTAGACCGGGGATTGTGGTTGGTCGATTTCTGGTCAATGGAAATAGCCGGCGACAACCCTTCAATGCTCTCCACATCCGGCTTCTCCATCTGACCTAAAAACTGCCTCGCATAGGAGGAAAGGGATTCCATATAGCGCCTCTGTCCCTCCGCGTAAATCGTGTCAAAGGCAAGGGATGATTTCCCGGAGCCGCTAAGTCCGGTGAGGACAACCAGTTCATTTCTCGGTATGTCCAAATCTATATTCTTCAGATTATTCTCGTTTGCTCCGCGTATCCTGATGTACTTACGCGCGTCCATCTTGATTCCCATAGTGTTTCAGTATCCTTTCTAAACGGTTCTCTTGTTATGTCAGTCGTCCATCTCATTTAAGGTTTTCTTCAAATCCACGAGTTTGTCACGCAGCTCTGCCGCTGTCTCGAAATTCAGCTCTGCCGCCGCCTTCTTCATCTGCTTGGTGACGTCTGCAATCAGCTTTTCCAGCTCTTTTCTGCTCATAGACTCCGGATCCTTTTCCATGCGCATCTCTTCCGCAGCCACTTTTTTGGAAATACTTATCAAATCGCGCACTGATTTCTGTATCGTCTGCGGGGTGATACCGTGCTCCTCGTTGTATCGCATCTGGATTTCCCGGCGCCGCTTCGTCTCCTCCATAGCAAGCCGCATGGAATCCGTCACAGTGTCCGCATACATGATGACATGCCCCCTGGCGTTTCTCGCGGCACGCCCGATTGTCTGGATGAGCGACGTCTCAGAACGTAAGAACCCTTCCTTGTCCGCATCCAGGATTGCCACCAGCGTAATCTCCGGAATGTCCAGACCCTCTCTCAAAAGATTGATTCCCACGAGCACATCAAAGACATCCAGACGCATGTCACGGATAATCTCCGTACGCTCCAGTGTATCCACATCGGAATGTAAATATTTCACGCGGATACCCACTTCTCTCATATAATCAGTCAAATCCTCTGCCATCCGCTTGGTCAGCGTTGTCACCAGCACTTTATTCTTCTCTGCCACTTCTTTGTTGATTTCACCAATCAGGTCGTCTATCTGTCCCTCCACCGGACGCACATCCACCTCCGGGTCTAAAAGTCCTGTCGGACGGATGACCTGCTCAGCACGAAGAAGCTCATGCTCCTCCTCATAGGGTCCCGGCGTCGCCGAGACAAAGAGTACCTGATTGATTTTAGACTCAAACTCCTCAAAATTCAAGGGTCTGTTGTCTTTTGCGGAGGGCAGGCGGAATCCATAGTCCACCAGCGTCGTCTTACGCGACTGGTCTCCCGCGTACATACCGCCAATCTGAGGCACCGTTTTGTGAGACTCATCTATCATCATGATAAAATCATCCGGGAAATAATCAATCAGCGTGTAGGGTGCCTGTCCCGGCTTCAGCCCTGCCAGATGCCGGGAATAGTTCTCGATACCGGAACAAAATCCTGTTTCCTTGAGCATCTCAATATCAAAATTCGTGCGCTCCGCAATCCGCTGCGCCTCCAAAAGCTTGTCCTGACGCTTAAACTCCTTCACCCGTTCTTCCAGTTCCACCTCAATGTCCTTCACCGCACGGTTGATATTCTCCTTGTCCACAACATAGTGAGAAGCAGGGAAAATTGCCACATGTTTCAGCTCATCCTTGATTTCCCCAGTCAGGATGTCAATCTCTGTAATCCGGTCAATCTCATCCCCGAACCACTCTATCCTCACCGCCGTATCCATGGAGTTCGCCGGAATTACCTCCAGCACATCCCCCCGTACCCGGAACGTTCCGCGATGGAAATCCATCTCATTCCGGTCGTACTGGATGTCCACCAGCTTTGCCATCACCTCGTCCCGGTCGCGCACCATGCCCGGGCGCAGGGAAATCACCAGGTTCTTGTAGTCCACCGGGCTTCCCAGACCGTAGATACAGGAAACACTGGCAACAATCACCACATCCCGACGCTCCATCAGAGCCATGGTTGCCGAGAGACGGAGCTTGTCAATCTCATCGTTGATGGAGGAGTCCTTAGCGATGTAAGTGTCCGAGGAAGGGACGTAGGCTTCGGGCTGGTAGTAGTCGTAGTAGGAGACGAAATATTCTACAGAATTATCCGGGAAAAATTCTTTAAATTCTCCGTACAACTGAGCTGCCAGTGTCTTGTTATGTGCTATGATAAGAGTTGGCTTCTGCAATTGCTGGATAACATTCGCCATGGTGAATGTCTTGCCCGATCCAGTAACGCCAAGCAGTGTCTGGCACTGGTTGCCTTCCTTGAAGCCACGGACAAGCTCATCGATAGCCTGGGGCTGATCACCTGTGGGGGCGTATTCTGATACTAATTCAAAATGATCCATAATTGAGTTTCTCCTATCGAAAATATTTACCTATCCTTTACCTTCTGTAGAATTTTTGTATAATAATTCTTTTACTTCCTCTTCATCAAAAAAAGCTACAATATTTGTTTCCTTTATTCTTCTACATATTTCTTTTCTCTTTAAACCACTCATAATTGCAATATCATCTAGTGTAACATAATTTTTCTTTTCAGGAAAACAGACGGAGATGTCCTGCTGTTTAGTTCTTTCTTTTTCGTCTTGATCAATACAATCTAAATAAAATTCGTGTTTTAGTTGAAGATTATTATTTATATATTCATATAAATGCTGATATATAAACGATACAGACTTTGAATAATCTTCATCAGGATTATACTGTTTGGCATAATCCGCAATTTGCATTTCATCATCTATCTCAACATTTCCTTGCACAATTTCATTTTTCAACTTATCGTATGCTAAAGAAATACTCTCTTCATCAGATAAACTTTTTTTAGACTTTATTTGCATGATTCCTGTCGTCGCAGTGAATCCGAAATTATTTTTGATTCTTTCAAGCATCCTAAGAATATTTCCTCTATTATAATTTTCAAAAATCATAATAGAGAACGTTAAAATCCATATCTTATTATCATTCGGGGTGATATATATATTCTCTTTATATTTCCGGTAAAATTTTTTAAACTTATTTTTGATATATTCATCCAACATATTTTCGGTCACAACTGTGTTCTGCCGAAAAATTTTATCAAAAATTTCGGTCACAAATTTAAACACAAGAACTATTATCACCAACCAAAATTCATTTACTAATTCAGATAATGGAATGAAAACTTGTTCCGGAACTTTTAAAATTTCTTTTACCAAAAATTGTGCAAACAATATTCCTAATATAATATTAGTAAATTCATAAGGAATCGACAATAACTCCTTCCTTTTCAATATAAGACTAATCAAAATTATCCTATATGCATAATAAAAGCAGATATAATAAAATAATTGATTGGGTGAAACTTCAATCTTTTCTTTATAGCAGAACATATACATAAAAACCAATATAATATTCGGGAACAAAATATTCATTAGAATATTCGTTGACATTGTTCCATTCCGATTGCCACGAAATGTAAAAACTGCATATCTACTCGCTCCCCCATTTGGCACACTATGTAATACGTTTCCAACCCAAGAGACTAAATGAACTGTAAACATTGCTACAACAAATAATAATCCATATATACAGTACTCCATTGTTTTCCCTCTCTCGTATATAACATCAAAAAAATATATATCTGTCCAAGCTAAATATCGGTACGTTTCTCAAATCAATTTTCATCTATAAATCATAATATTACTCTTCTAAATCATTTTGCTCTTCCAGTAATACTCGATCAAAATCACTCTGATACAACCTATCCTGTTTCACACGATATTTTTCAAACTCGCTGAGCGCGTACTGTTCTGCTATCTCTGCTGAAATGCTTCCTGCATGTGTCAAAATTTCTTTTTTTGACAGTTTTAGAATCCCTTCAAACTGACCTGCCCAATCTTCCATTGTCATAGGAACTTGTTCTTCTGCTCTCATTTCCGCAAGATCTAAGTAAGCATTAACAATTCTAGCCATTGCTGATAGTTCCTGTTCCGTCAAATAATTTTTCGCAACTGTTACGTCAAATTTCTGTATTTTCCCATTAGGGGCATCCTTCCATGTCTGTAAACCCATATGTTTCTTTTCACTATCTGCTCTGTGATAGATCACTTCTGCTGCAGTTTCTCCATGGATTGCCCAGTGTAACTGATTCTGGACTCTGGCAAAAAACAATCTGGTTGTTTTAGATTTAGGATCGTAATCAATACTCGTTGCATAAATATCTGTAATTTTTTGGTAAAACCTTCTCTCAGATAACCGTATCTCACGAATTCTTTGTAACTGCTCTTCAAAATAGTCTTTTGTAAGAACTGTTCCAAAATTCTTTAACCGTTCATCGTCCATAGTAAAGCCTTTAATAGTAAACTCTTCTATAATGCCATTGGCCCATTTACGAAACTGAACCGCTCTCGGAGAGTCAACCTTATTTCCTACAGCTATAATTGCTTTCAAATTATAGTGATTTGTATTATAACTTTTCCCATCAGAAGCAGTTATTCGAAATTTTCGAATAACTGAATTCTCATCTAATTCCCCATCAACGAATATTTTTTTCAAATGGTAATTAATCGTATGAGTTTCCACATTATACAGAAGTCCCATCATTTTCTGTGTTAGCCATACATTTTCACCGAAATATACAGCATTCACATCACTTTCTCCCGTTGCAGTAATAAATGTCAGATATTCCGCCGCCGAGGAACGTACTATTGATATTTCTTTTCTCTTTTTCATCATTTTCACCTTTTAATTCAATATCTTTATTCATTACGAATTGTTATCACCAAAAGTCACAAAATCATTTTGTCCGTCTAGTGTTATCTAGTCCATCTGATTTCATTTCATCCGTAAAATATGGACGAATCAGCACTAAAAAGCACTGGATATTCCTCATTTTTATGCCTCGGCACTCTAGGAGACAAAATACTCCACCGCGTTGTTTGGGAAGAATTCCTTGAACTCCCCATACAGCTGTGCCGCCAAAGTCTTATTATGGGTAATAATCAACGTCGGTTTATTTAATTCTTTAATAACATTCGCCATGGTGAATGTCTTGCCCGAACCGGTGACGCCAAGGAGGGTCTGGCACTGGTTGCCTTCCTTAACGCCACGGACAAGTTCAGCGATGGCCTGGGGCTGATCGCCGGTGGGGGCGTATTCTGATACTAATTCAAAATCATCCATAGAAAATCCTTTCTTTGTGACTTTTAATACGTTCCATATCAGCCACATTCCCAAATCATTCGTAACGCAAAATACTCTGACAAATATTCCCACTTATTCATAATTTTTATCTTCCAATAATCGTTGTAATTCTTCTTTACTGGGAAGTACCGTCTCGTATTTACTGGCAAATATCTGGCTATTGTCTTTAGGTAAAGTCATTTCCACAACAGCATCTTTTTTATCTTTGCAAATAATAATACCTATTGTTGAATTTTCATCTTCCAATTTAACCTTTCGATCATAGTAATTGACGTACATCTGCATCTGTCCAATATCTTGATGCTTTAATTGACCAATTTTCAAATCAAATAGTACGAAACAACGCAGCAAGCGATTGTAAAATACCAAATCTACCCGAAAATGTTCTTCTTCAAACGTTAATCTAACCTGTCTCCCTACAAAAGTGAAACCTCTCCCCAATTCAAGTAAAAATTTTTGCAGATTATCTATAATTTTGTTTTCTAATTCGGTTTCAGAATAAGTTACAAGTTCCGGAAGTCCAGCGAACTCTAAAATATAGGGGGCTTTCAATAAATCTTCGGGTTTTTCAATTATCTGACCTTCTGTTGCAAGGCGGATTACCTCTTCTTTATCTCTGCTTAAAGCAAGCCTTTCATAGAGTGAACTTCCATACTGGCGTGCCAATTCATCTTTACTCCAACCATTCCTATATGCCTCTATTTCGTAAAAATGTCTCTTTTCAACATTACTTATCCTCATAAGAATAAGATAATGAGACCAGCTCAGATAGAATTTTCTTCCTTCTTTTGTAACTGGCAGATTTTCAGATTGGGGAAACGACGTTTCCCCAATTGAGTCTTTGGAATAAACCAGATAAAATTTACGCATCAGTTTTAAATTATCGTAAGAATACCCTCTTCCAAATTTCTGCGTTAATCTCTCTGACAATTCTTTTAAAATATATTTTCCATATGCCGCACGCTCTTTTCCATCCTGCTCTTCTTCAATAATCATTCTCCCAGCTTCATAATAGGAATATACCATTGTCATATTGACAGCAATGGACAAATTTTTCTTGGCATTTTAAAATAATTCTATTACTTTATTATAAAAAGTTTCATTTTAAATATTGTCCATACATTTACACCTTTTTAAACTAAAATTATTACGTCTATTTTTATCTCAACATTGATACTTCGATATCTCCCAATTTTTTATTACAAACTCTCCGTGATGGGAATGCGGTAAAGCCTGGGCGAGAAACATCGTTTCTGCTTTCATCATAATATACACTCAAAATACCTGTAATTAAAAATTGAAATCCTAAGTGTTTTTCGTCTTCACTATGATTAAAGTATAAATATTCTGCCTTATCTTCTTTCCTAGGTCTTTTCTTAAAAATACTCCATTTGTTCAAAGAACCTATATATCCTATCAGGTCGTCAAAGTAATCTTCTTTTGTATATATACCCTTCAATTCGTTATATATCCATGTTTCCGTTGACTCTCTCTTTTTTTCAAATGAATCCATAGATACTAATGCCAAAAATGGTCCTCTTATCGCCTCCTCAGCATCATTATAACAACGACACAATTTAGATACGTTTTTTAAGGCTGTCACCTCATGTTTAACGTCTATTTCATTCAATTTTTTCTTAACAGAAACAATTCCAATAACCCCCTCTGGTGGGACAATAACACTATCTCCAAATCTTTGAAACACTGGATATCTTGCACTATTATATATCAATATATCAAGTTGAGTCGAATTACTGTCCTTCTCACTTTTTCTCACTTTATTATTCAAACCTGTCTTTACTGCCGGTCGCATAATAAATCCCGTAAGCACCTCTAATTCTTTGGGTAAATAGCGCTTTAAGTACTCTCTTATCAGTGTCTCTACATATCTCCCATCCTCACCTCTATGAGCCGCTCCTTTTCCTTTCTTTGCAGGAATTAGTATTTCAAATTGTTTGTATGTCTCAAGCATGACCTTCATTTCATTAGACCAATATTGTTGCACTCTTTGACCGTCCATTTTAACACCCCAATCTTTATCATAGCCTTGAATAGTTTTTTCCAGCTAGTGTTACTAATTTACCTAACCAAAAGCCACAAAATCATTTTGTCCAGCTAGTGTTATGTAGTCCACTTAGTTTCATTTAATCCACAAAACATGGACGAAACAGCACTAAATAGCACTGGATATTCCTCATTTTTACACCTCGGCACTCTAGGGGACGAAATACTCCACCGCATTATTGAGGAAGAACTCCTTAAACTCCCCATACAGCTGCGCCGCCAAAGTCTTATTATGAGCGATGATCAGCATCGGTTTATTCTGTTGCTGAATCACATTCGCCATGGTAAACGTCTTACCCGAACCGGTAACACCTAAAAGTGTCTGGAAAGGAACGCCGTTCTTGATCCCTTCCGACAATGCCGCAATCGCCTCGGGTTGGTCACCCGTGGGACTGAACGAAGACGATATTTCAAAATTCATTCTTTATCCGATCTGTTGTTTAGGCATTATCAACCATAATATGACGTAAAGCAGTATACCGAATCCGGCGAAAAGAACCATCAATACCCATACGATCCGTACGATCGTCGGATCGATATCCAAGTATTCCGCAAGACCGGCACAAACGCCACCTATCATCTTATCATCCGAACGAGTCAATCTTTTCTTCTCTTCCATTATCCTCTATTTTAACAATTAGACAGTATACACGCAAAGATAATTTTTTCCTTCTAATAAAATAACAACTCCAGTCGATAATTCTTACAATTACGACAATGCCCATTGCAGGCTCTTTATAATGGGCATTATAAAGCACTTACAATGGGCATTCAACACCGCTTACAATTGCGGTTAAGCAGCCTATCGTTCCAGCAACTCTTGCAAATATTTACGAGTTTGGATCACATAATCATGGCGAGTACCATTCAGCTCACATTCAATTGTTATAGCGCCCTTGAATCCTTGTTTTTTCAACTCAGCGATCACAGCGGGGAAATCTACATCGCCCGTAGGGATCGGTACCTCACGGCCCAGCTCATACGGATTGCCAGGATCCGGATACTTGCCATCCTTCGCATGGAACTCCTTAATCAAGTTACCAAACAACTTGACCGCATCCAAGGAGTTCGACTTGCCATACATTAGTAAATTCGCCAAATCACAATTGATAAACAAATTACCCGTACCGATATCCCGGATCGCACGAATTAAAGTGATAGGAGTCTCCTGCCCTGTCTCGAAATAAATCATGACATTACGCTCCTTCGCATAAGTAGCCAAGCCACGCATCACCTCGATGAAATCCTTATACTGCACCGAAGACGGATCCTCTGGAATAAATCCAAAATGCGAGTGCATAGCCGGAATACCTGCCTGCACACAAAAATCGATCATTTTACGGTATACGTCCAACTTCTCGGAACGCTCATCGGTAGGTACCAGGCCGATCGTGGCCGGTCCTTGACGAAAATTCCACGTACTTTTACTTCCCGGCACACCAACCAACGTAGTTACCCGGATCCGATGCTTCTTGGAAGCGGCCTTCACCTGCTCCGCCAATTCCTTCGTAAATCTTTTTTCACTATAATTTAACTCACAAGAACCAAAGCCCTGCTCATGCAGGTCTTTGAAGCTCTTGTCTATATCGCATACATCATATTGGATGACACCGATCGTGATCTGTTCCTGCGCCTTCATGACTGGACCAATCAAGGCCATAGCCACCGCGCACGTCCATATATAATTCCTAATGCTCATATTCCTTATTATTCAATCTAAGAATCAATTAATTATTGTTCCATAGTCGGATTGAACGTACCTCCCCAATTATTATTCTGCTCCAAATTCGGGTTCTCGTCCAAGTAAGTTTTCTTGATCGGGAAGAAATAGAAGCTTTCCTCGATCACGAACTGGCGCTCAGCTGCCTCCGTATAAGGAACTTGATGGATTACGTAGCGGAAATCACCGGTAGTCAACTCATTCTTGGCGATCCGGTCGCGAGCGATGTTCAAGTCCATATCCGAGCCATCCGGGTTGACTGCGATCGCCTCGATACCATGTTTTGTCCAACCGGCCAACATCATCATATTACGCGTACGGCGCAAGTCCCAGAAACGATGTCCCTCATAGCACAACTCGATATGACGCTCATCCAAAATCGCCTGACGGATCTCCTCACGGCTA
>OGQQ01000327.1_pt1 | contig 49790 bp, 45 predicted proteins | sample 1553281 | NCBI WGS metagenome assembly OGQQ01 (sample SAMEA2579937, study PRJEB22360) | human gut metagenome | biome: human gut; feature: human-associated habitat; material: faeces | place: Denmark | collected 2008/2010 | reverse complement strand
GTCAGCAGAGCTGACCCGAATCCCGCGCCAAGACTCGCGGGCGAGTCTTGAAAAGGAACAGCGGGTGATAAGATGAGTGGTTTTAAAGATGTTGTAGGACACAAAAATATTATTAAATATATTGGAAATGCGGTGAAGGCAGATGCTGTATCCCATGCATATATTTTGAATGGAGAGAGGGGCGCCGGTAAGAAGATGCTGGCGAGCCTGTTTGCCATGAGCTTACAGTGTCAGAATCGGGATGAGGACGGAGATGCCTGCGGGAAATGTCAGTCATGCAGGCAGGCGCTGAGCGGCAATCAGCCGGATATTATCCGGGTTACACACGAGAAGCCGAATACTATCAGTGTGGATGACATCAGGGAACAGGTCAACAATGACATTGTAATTAAGCCGTATAGCAGTAAATATAAGATTTACATTATTCCTGAGGCGGATTTGATGAGCGTACAGGCGCAGAACGCGCTCCTTAAGACGATTGAGGAACCGCCGGAGTATGCGGTTATCATGCTTTTGACGGAAAATGCAGAGGTATTGCTGCCAACGATTCGCTCCAGATGTGTGATGATGAAGCTGCGCAATATCAAAGACCAGCTTGTGAAAAAATATTTGATGGAGCAGATGGAGATACCGGATTACAAAGCGGATGTGTGCGTGGCGTTTGCCCAGGGAAATATGGGGAAAGCGATTATGCTCGCTACATCCGAGTATTTCAACGAGATTAAGGAAGAAGCGGTACATCTTCTGCGCAATATCGATGAGATGAGTGTCAGCGACCTGATGGAAGCAGTGAAGAAATGTATGACGTACAAGCTGGAAATCAATGATTATCTGGATGTTATCGCCATATGGTATCGGGATGTACTTATCTACAAGGCTACGAAAAATGTGGACAGGGTGGTCTTCTCCGACCAACTGAAATATATCAAGGAGCGGGCGAGCAAGAGCTCCTATGAGGGGATTGAGAATATCCTGGACGGCCTGGAGAAGGCAAAAGCAAGGATGAAAGCAAACGTAAATTTTGAACTGACGATGGAATTGCTTTTATTGACAATAAAGGAGAACTAGGAAGAATGACAAAGGTAATAGGTGTAAGATTCCGTACTGCCGGAAAGATATACTTTTTTGCACCGGGAAAACTGCAGGTAAAGCAGGGTGACCATGTCATCGTGGAGACAGCGAGAGGCGTGGAATACGGGCGTGTCGTGAGCGGGCCCAAGGAAGTAAAGGACGAAGAAGTGGTGCAGCCGTTAAAAGCTGTGATACGCATAGCGACAGAGCAGGACAGAAAGACGGAGAGCAAAAACCGGGAGAAGGAAAAAGAGGCATTTAAGATTTGCCTGGAAAAGATACGCAAGCATGGGCTGGAGATGAAGCTCATTGATGCGGAATATACATTTGATAATAACAAGGTATTGTTCTATTTTACAGCGGATGGCAGGATTGATTTCCGGGAACTGGTCAAGGATTTGGCAGCAGTATTTCGGACAAGGATTGAACTGCGGCAGATTGGTGTCAGAGATGAGACGAAGATTCGCGGAGGAATCGGAATCTGCGGACGACCGCTGTGCTGCAGCACATATCTTTCTGAATTTGCGGCGGTGTCCATCAAGATGGCGAAGGAGCAGAATCTTTCCCTGAATCCTACGAAGATATCCGGTGTGTGCGGACGACTGATGTGCTGCCTGACGAATGAGCAGGAGACATATGAGGAGCTGAACAGCCAGCTTCCTTCCGTGGGAGACAGCGTGACCACAGTAGAGGGATTGACAGGGACGGTACATTCCTTAAGTGTACTGAGAAAACAGGTGAAAGTAGTCGTGAACCTGGAGAACGATGAAAAGGAAATCCGTGAATACAAGGCAGAGGAACTGAAATTCAGACCCAGAAAGAAGAAAGCAAAAGTTTCAAAAGAGGAAATGAAGAAGCTGGCGGCTTTGGAGAAAAATGAAGGGGCGTCTAAATTAGATGACAAGTAAATTATTTCCGGGAGAACGGCTGGATGACCTGCAGCTAAACGGGCTGGAACTGATACAGAGTCCGGACCGTTTTTGCTTCGGGGTGGATGCAGTCCTTCTCTCGGATTTTGTGAAAGTAAAAGAAAATGAGACGGTTTTGGATATGGGGACCGGGACAGGAATCATTCCCATCCTTTTGACTGCCAAGACAAAGGGAAAGCACTTTACCGGACTGGAGATACAAAAGGAGAGTGCTCAGATGGCAAGGCGCAGTGTGGCGCATAACCATCTGGAAGACAAAATCGATATTGTGACAGGGGATATCAAGGAGGCGGCACAGATTTTTAAGCCTGCCTTTTTTGATGTGATTACGGTGAATCCGCCGTATATGGTTTACCAGCACGGACTGCAGAATCCAAAAGATGCGATGGCGATTGCCAGGCATGAGATTTTATGCTCTCTGGATGATATTTTAAGGGAGAGTATGAAGCTTATGCAGGACAAAGGCAGGTTCTATATGATACACCGCCCGTTTAGGATGACGGAGATTATGATTAAAATGAATCAGTATAAAATAGAACCCAAGAGGCTGCAGTTTGTACACCCCTATGTGCACAAGGAGCCGACGATGGTACTTATTGAAGGAGTAAGGGGCGCAAAATCAAGAGTCAGGATAGAACCGCCTCTTATCATGTATAAGTAAGAGAGTAGTAAAGGAATAGGTAAAGAAACAAGTAAGGGAAGAGGAAAGATTGGTGCCGTGTGCTTAAAGAGCGGCAGAATGGAGATTTGTATGTCAGGAACACTGTTTTTATGTGCCACACCCATTGGAAATCTGGAGGATATGACATTTCGGGCGGTCCGCATTCTGCGCGAGGCGGATTTGATTGCGGCGGAAGATACACGAAACAGCGTAAAGCTTTTGAATCATTTTGACATCCAGACGCCCATGACCAGCTACCACGAGTACAATAAATTTGAAAAGGGCAGGAAGCTGGTGGAGAAGCTTCTGGAGGGAAAGGACATCGCGCTGATTACAGATGCCGGGACGCCGGGTATCTCGGACCCAGGGGAAGAACTGGTGCGGATGTGCTATGAAGCCGGGGTTTCCGTGACATCGCTGCCGGGCGCCTCCGCGTGCATTACAGCGCTTACGTTATCCGGATTGCCTACGAGACGGTTTGCCTTTGAAGCTTTTCTTCCCACAGACAAAAAGGAGAGGGAGCGGATTTTAAAGGAAATAGAGGTTGAGACCAGGACGATAATTTTGTATGAGGCGCCTCACAGGCTGGTGAAAACACTGAATTTGCTGGCAGAGAGATTGGGGGACCGAAAGATTACCGTGTGCAGGGAATTGACGAAAAAGCATGAGACAGCAGCTCGTTTTACGATTAAAGAAGCGGTTTCTTACTATACCGAGCATGAACCCAAGGGAGAATGCGTCCTTGTCCTGGAAGGGAAAAGCATGGAAGAACTGGAGCGGGAGAGCCGCGCCCAGTGGGAAGAGATGACGATAGAGGAACACATGCAGGTATATCTGTCTGAGGGAAAGGACAAAAAAGAGGCAATGAAATGTGTCGCGAAAGACAGAGGGGTCTCGAAGCGGGATATCTACAATTATCTGGAGAGAAAATAGAAGTGCGCTCAAGGTTTTGGGCGCACTTCTGTGATACTTCCGTCTTTCATAAATACAATCTTTTCTTTGAGGTCCAATGCCTCTTCATAGTTATTTGTGACATAGAGCACAGTAATTCCCAGCTTTTGATTGATTCGTTTGATATCGGAAATCATTTCCGCTCTGCGTTTTTCATCCTGCCGCGCAAAGTCCTCGTCTACCAGAAGGACCTTGGGCTGGCACACGATTGCCCGGCTTAAGGCGACACGCTGCTTGTCCGATTCGGAAACCGCTCTTACCTTCTTATCCAGGATGCGGGAGATACCGAAAAAGGCAGCTGCCATCTTCACACGGGAATCTACGACACTGCGGGGAAAATTGCGCAGCCGCAAGCCCAGCGCCATATTATCGTACACGTTGAGATGACGGTAGAGCACATAATTCTGGAACGCCATTGCCAGTCTGCGGTCACGTGGGAGGATATCGTTTAGAAAATCCTTACCCAGATAGATTTCACCGGAGGTGATGTCCTCCAGACCGCCAATCATGCGGAGTATCGTGGATTTGCCGCATCCGCTCGGTCCATGGAATATAACAAATTCTCCATCTTCAATATGGAGACACACATCTTTTACAGAAACAAATCCATTGGGATATGTTTTATTTAAGTGCTTGAATGTCACGCTTGACATAAGTACACCGCCCTTTCTCCGTCTGTGCTGCAGTGATAGAGGAGTCCAAAAAACCCTCCTTATATACTTTGCACATAGAGTTTTCTTAATACAATTTTAGCACAACCTTCTGTTCAAGACAATCCTGACACGAATAACAAGGTGCTGCAGATAGTGCATATGCCGGCAGGAAAATCACAGCATCATATCTGCCAGCACAACACTTGCGGCGAGTCCGGCAAAGGTGGCAATCATGGCGCCGGTGAGGGTATAGCGGGATTTTCGGATATGCGCGGTCATAAAGTAGACGCTCATGGTATAGAAAATCGTCTCGGTGCAGCACATGGAAATCGAGGCGATGAGTCCGATGCGGGAATCTGTCCCATATTCTTTGAAAGCGTCCAGCAAAAGCCCGGTAGCTGCGGAGGAGGAAAACATTTTTACGATGGACAAAGGGACCAGTTCTCCGGGAAATCCGATTCCGGCGGTGAACTGTCCTAAAAGCTGTCCTAGAAAATCCAGGAACCCGGAGGCACGCAGGACGCCGACGGCTGCCATGAGCCCAATCAGTGTGGGCATGAGACGGACTACAGTGAGAAACCCGCTGCGTGCTCCTTTTATGAAGGTGTCGTAGACATGGATTTTAGAGAGGAGCCCGTAGATGACAACCGCGAGGATGATAAACGGTACAATAAAATCAGCGATATAGAGAAAAATCTGCATGAAATACTCCCGGTAGTTTGTGCGGTTTTTTTATTTATATGCTTTGACAGGGAAGATATGCCTGAGGAAAGCAGAGGCAGTTGAGGCTGTTTAGAGAATATCGGAAAGCGAAAGGTCATAGGATGCTACAAAGACATCAGGGGAGTTTCTATGTCATTTCTATTTTCCCAAAATATAAAATCCAAAAAACAGCAGATACAGATGAATAAAAAAAGACTGATTTCAGCAGGAATTGCACTTATCCTGCTGCTTGGCGTGACTCTGTCCGGATGCGGCGCACAAGGAGCGAAGGGGGACGACAGCGCGTTTCGCGCATATACGAAAATGGTCTTTACCCAGGAGGTGGCATCTAATACAGTCAGTCTTCACTATACGCTGAAAAATCCGGAGGAATACGGGATTGCAGATGCACCGGTAACATTCGGCAGTTTTCTGACGGAGGAGGAAGGAATCCTCGTGTCTGTGGAAAATATGAGAGGTGCTCTCTCTGATTTTTCCTACGATGATTTGAACGTCCAGAACCGTCTGACTTATGATGTACTGGAATATTATCTGGATATGCTGGAAGCGGATGCGCAGTACCTTTTGTACGAGGAACCGCTGGGACTTGTCAGCGGAATCCAGACACAGCTTCCCATCCTCTTGTCAGAGTACCAGTTTTATGACGAGGGGGATGTCAATACATACCTGGAACTCATGCAGTCCACACCGGAATATTTTGACAGCCTGATTGCGTTTGAAAAGCAAAAATCAGAGGAAGGGCTGTTTATGGCTGACTACGCTGCGGATACAGTCATAGAGCAGTGCAATGCATTTGTGGAGATGGGAGATGGCAACTATCTGATTTCCACCTTTGTGGAGCGAATAAGTGAATTGGATGAGTTGACAGAGAAAGAAAAAAGTGACTATATACAGAAAAATGCATTGATGCTGAAAAGTTACGTGTACCCTGCATACAGCAAATTGGTTTCCGAGCTTCAGAAATTAAAAGGCACCGGAGTAAACGAAATGGGGCTGTGTTACCTGCCGGAGGGGAAGGCGTATTATGAACAGGTTGTAAAGGAATCTACCGGGTCGGATAAAAGTGTGGAAGAAATGGAGGATTTGACAAGGCGGCAGATTATCGATGATTTGGAAGCCATGGAATCTGTGCTCGGCATCACAGCGCAGGAGGCGCAGGAGACAGCGGCTGCCGGGGAAAATGACCCGGAGGTCATATTAAGCAGCTTAAAAGCCGGAATATCGGATGCATTTCCGGCGGAGCCGGAGACACAATTGCAGGTTAAATATGTGCCGGAAGCTATGGAGGAGCATTTAAGTCCTGCGTTTTATATGATTCCTGCCATCGACAATACAGAGGAAAACGTTATCTATGTCAACCAGGCGCACATGGATAACAGCCTGACTTTATTTACTACACTGGCACATGAAGGATATCCGGGACACTTATATCAGACCCTCTATTATGCGGGGACGGACCCTGACCCGCTTAGGGATGTGTTCAGTTTCGGGGGCTATGTGGAAGGCTGGGCGACCTATGCGGAAATGTGCAGTTACTACCTGGCGCCGTTGACAAAGGAGCAGGCAACACTTCTGCAGAAAAACGGGTCTATCATTTTAGGACTGTATGCGCTCGCGGATATGGGAATCCACTATGAAGGGTGGGACCGCATGGATACGATTGCCTTTTTTACGAATTATGGAATCAAAGATACGGACACCATTGAGGAGATTTATGAGCTTATCATCGGCTCTCCCGGAAACTATCTGAAATATTATATCGGGTATGTGGAATTTATGGAATTGAAAAAAGAGTGGATGGAAGAGAAGAGGGAGGAGTTCTCCCAGAAGGAATTTCATGAGGCGGTTCTCTCTGTGGGACCGGCGCCCTTTGAAATTGTGGAAAAATATATGTGGGAAGATTTGAAAGGAGATTAGGAGATGCTGAATTACCTGTGGGCGGGAATGATTCTTGTGGGAGTTCTCTTTGGGGCATTCAACGGGAAAATGCCGGATATTACCAATGCCGCGCTGGATTCTTCCAAGGAGGCGGTGACGCTGTGCATCACCATGATAGGGGTGATGTCGTTCTGGACAGGAATCATGGAAATCGCGTCGGAGGCGGGAATCATTGCCGCGGCTTCCAAAAAGATGCGTCCGCTCATCCGTTTCCTGTTCCCTAATATTCCGGCAAAGCATAAGGCAAATGAACATATCACCACCAATTTTATCGCTAATTTCCTGGGACTTGGCTGGGCGGCGACACCCGCGGGCTTGAGGGCAATGGAGGAACTGGCACATTTAGAAGATGACAGAAGGAAGGGGCTGTTTCCGGGACCGGTGAGGAAGAAAGGTGTGGCGAGCAATGAGATGTGCTCCTTTCTGATATTGAATATCTCTTCTCTTCAATTAATCTCCGTTAATGTCATCGCTTACCGGAGTCAGTACGGCAGCGTAAACCCTGCGTCTATTGTGGGCGCGGGGATTCTGGCGACAGCGGTCAGCACCGGGGCGGCGGTGATATATTGTAAGATGAAAGACCGGAGGAATAAAACGTAGGAAGAAAAGCGAAACGGATTCAGACAGCGGATGGGGATTAAGTATGAACGATAATATGAAAAGTTAAAAGTATTATAAAATCCGCAGCTTCTGGTTTCTTGGTCCGTGATATCTGTGGTACAATAGAACACGGAGGAGTGCAGTACGAAAGAAAGCCTGCTAAACCGTGCAGGTTTTAAGGAGAAGCTTTTATGGAAATGCGATTTGAGATACCCGCCTCATTCTGGGGACTGTTCCGCTCTGTGAACCGGGACATTTATATTGAGGCGCTGCTATACATCAATGAAGAATATCAGTACAGTAATTATTTTCTTGCGAAAGAAATTTGTGTACAGGTATTGAGCGATATGCACGCGAAGAAACGTATCCAACTGATGCGGGAAGAGGACGAGACAGAGACGGATTTATTAGAAACCACGGCATCCCGTATTTTAAATTGGCTTTTGCGGGCGGGCTGGCTGAAGAAGATAGACGACTACAATACCATGACCACGAATATTGTCATACCTGATTACGCGGCGATTTTCATCGAGGCCTTTGAGAGGCTGTCATCGGAGGAACTGGAGGACACGGAAGTCTATATCCAGAATGTTTATGCCACCCTGTTTTCCTTCCGCAACAATCCGCGGGTCAATTTGAATATGCTGCGCACCGCGCTTATCAATACGAGGAAGCTGAACAAGGCGCTGCAGGATATGCTCCACAATATGGACAAGTTCTTTGAGCGGCTTCTCAACAAAGAGACATACGGGGAGCTTTTGAAAGAGCATCTGAACGGATATGTGGAGGAAATTGTCAAGAAGAAATACCATATCCTGAAGACATCGGACAACTTTTACATTTACAAGATGGACATTAAGCAATGTCTGCGGGATATGCGGGACGATGATGAATGGATTGAACGCATCCGCGCGAAAGCGCAGAATACCGGGGATACCAAAGAGGATGTGCTGGATTTGCTGGATATGATAGAGCGAGGGTTTGATGATATCGAGCACCGGATTTCCAATATGGACAAGGAACATTCCAAGTATGTGCGGGCGACGGTGACAAGACTCAACTATCTTTTGAGCGGGGAGACAGACAGCAAGGGACTGGTGGTGAAGCTTTTAAATGAGATGGCGGAATCGGAGGACCAGGATAAGATACTCAAGGATGTATCCCAGAAGATGAATCTCTCTTTTCTCGAAATTTTATCTGCGAAATCGCTGTATAAACGGCGCAAGAGCAGGGCGGACTTTATCAGTCAGATGGAGATGCAGGAGGAGATAGAGGATTTGGACCGCGAGGATGTGCTGAAATTAAACCGTATCCAGATGAGATACAGCAGAGCGGAAATCGAGGATTTCATAGAGACGCATATGGAAAACGGGATGATGGACGCAGAGGCTCTTAAGGAGATGAAGGAAGAGGATTTTGAAAAATTAATCCTCGCCTATGATTACAGCACCAGACGCAGCAGTAAGTACCGCGTATTGGAGGAAGAACCGGAGATGGTCGTGAACGGGCAGTACCGGTATCCGAATCTAAAATTTGTGCCGAGGAGGAATCCATGATTACATATTACGAAGAACTGGACGATGAAGAGAAGGACGCAGTGAAAGATATCATACAGACACTGTACCGACAGACCTTCCTTCTGGAGAGAAAATTTGACAAGAGGAGCGGCAGGATGGCTGTGTCCAAAGACTACCGCACATGCAGCAGACATTTTGAATTTCTGAAAGAGTATTTCGCAGTAGCGGGGATTACCCTGCAGGAAAATATGCATATGGGAGTTATCTACATCCAGGGGGAGACCCTCTGGGGAGAGAAGCTGCCCCGCCTGGCGACGATTTATCTGCTTATCTTAAAACTTTTATACGATGAACAAATGGCGGCGGTCTCATCCAGCAGCCATGTGGTGGTGACGATGGGGATGGTAAACGGAAAAGCCGGGGAATTTCATGTGCTTTCGTCCCTCCCTTCCCCCACGGAAATGAGAAGAACCATCGCGCTTTTGAAGCGCTATCAGATTATCGAGCCAATGGATGTGCTGGAAGAATTGGATGAAAATACAAGGTTTATTATTTACCCCTGTATCAACACCGTACTTCTGGGTGATGACATCCGGGAATTATTGAATACATTCAGCGAGGAGGACTACAGTGGAGAAGAAGCAGTCATTCAAAGCACTCTCGAAGATATGCCTGAATAACTGGCATTATATAGACCGGAAAATCCTTTCCTTTAATGAGGAAATCAATTTCTTTACCGGACATTCCGGAAGTGGGAAGTCTACGGTCATCGACGCCATGCAGATTGTGCTGTATGCGAACACCGATGGGCGCGGATTTTTCAACAAAGCAGCGGCGGACGATTCGGACCGTTCTTTGATTGAGTATCTTCGGGGAATGGTAAATATCGGGGAGAACAACGAATCCCAGTATCTGCGGAACAAAAATTTCTCCTCCACCATTGTCCTGGAATTTGTGGAGACCGGGAGCCAAAAAAAGCAGTGTGTGGGCGTTGTTTTTGACGTGGAGACTGCCACCAATGAGATTGGGCGGCTGTTTTTCTGGCATGCCGGGGGACTTTTGGAAAACCACTACCGGGCGGACAGGCGCTGCCTGACAACCTCGGAAATCCGTGAGTATCTGCAGCGAACATTTTCCCAGGAGGAATTTTACTGCGGTCCCAGCAATGAAAGATTCCGGCGCCAGCTCTATAATTCCTATCTGGGCGGCCTGGATATGGAGAAGTTTCCGCGGCTTTTCCGGCGCGCCATCCCGTTTAAGATGAATATACGGCTGGAAGATTTTGTGAAGGAATATATCTGCATGGAGCAGGACATCCATATCGAGGATTTGCAGGAAAGCGTCATGCAGTACGGGAAGATGCGCAGCAAGATTGAAGAGACCATGGAGGAAGTGCGTCATCTGCGGGAGATTGAGGCAGAATATCAGGACTATGCGCAGAAGCGCGAGGAAGCGGCGTCCTGCGCTTATCAGATAGATAAGCTGGAGATGCTGCAGATGAAAGCGAAGCTGCAGGAATTTACAGACCGCCGCACAGAGCTGGAGGAGACTCTGAAGGAACAGGCGCAGGATACGGAAAAACTGGAGGCAGAACAGGAGAAACTCCAGAAAGAATATGAAAAAGTCATCTTGCAGATTGCCGAGAGCGGGTATACTGCTCTGGAAACAGAGCTTATCAATATCAATGAGACACTCACCCGTCTGGAGAACAGCAAGGCAAAATGGCAGAAGACGGCAGCAGGATTGAAGGCATGGAAGGATGTGGACGCGGCGCCGAACCAGACGCTGTGGGATATTGACCGCTTTGTGGGAAATAAAATCACAGAAGGAGAACTGAGCCGACTAAAAGAGGGACTTGCAGAAATCCGGGAAGAACTGGAAGAAGAGAGGCGGGATACTGACAGCCGACTGCGCGCTGTGAAAAAGGAAGAAAAGGCGGCGCGGGAGGAGTTAAAAGAGCTCAAACAGGGGAAAAAGGCATATCCGAGGGAAGTGGAGGAAGCCCGCTATGAGCTGCGCAACCGCCTTTATGAGCGCTGCGGGAAGCAGGTCAATGTACAGATTCTCGCTGACCTCCTGGACATCCGCGATGAGAGATGGCACAACGCGGTGGAAGGATATCTGGGGAACAATAAGCTGCTTCTTGTGGTGGAGCCTGCCTATGCCAAGGACGCCATGGAAATCTACCGGGAGATGGACAGGAAGAAATTTTACCGGGCAGCAGTGCTGGACACAGAGCGGGTCATGGAAGGACAGTTCCTCGCGAAAGAAGGGTCCCTCGCGCAGGAAGTGATTGCCAAAGAAGACTACGTGAGAGCGTACATCCATTTCTTTCTCGGCAATGTCATGAAGTGCGAGACGGTGGACCAACTGCGGAAATATAAAATCGGAATCACAGCGGACTGTGTGCTGTATCACAGCTTCCGTCTGCAGCACATCAATCCGGAAAATTATACAAGGCGCGCTTATATCGGAGAGACCAGTATGCGCATGCGTATCCGCCAGTTGGAGGAAAAATGCCAGGCATTGCAGGATGAACGGATTCCTCTTCAGGAGACATTAGAAGAAATCCGGCGTGTGTTTGAGATGGAATCTCTCCTTCGCCCTACGGAAGAGTACATGGAATGGCAGGCGGATATGGCGCAGATTCCGGGAAAAGAAAAGCGCAAAGCCCAGCTAAAAGAAAAGATGGACACTTTGCGGGAAGAGTCCATCTCTGTGTGGGAAGAAGAAAAGCAGCGTCTGATGGGAGCGCAGGAGGAGAAAAAACAAGAGCTTAAGAGAGTCCAGGAACAGATGTGGGACAATCAAAGGACGGCAGAACAGTTGAAGCAATCTTATCTTGAAGTAAATGAAAGATTGACTTTGAAAGAAAAAGATTTCTATTATAACGAAAAAATGGAAGAACTCTTCCGGACGTATCTGTCCGGACGCCGTTCTGCAAATTATGAATACTTGAAAAATGAGCGGATAAAGGAGAAACTTGTAACAGAACAAAAGAAAGAAATAAGTTACCAAAAATTAATTGATAGGAGAAGCCATTATCTGCAAAGATATCCCAACCGCTCCTTTTCTGCCACCATCGAGAGCAACGAGCCTTACGAAAAACTTCTGCACACGCTCACCTGCGAGAATTTGGAGAAATACCGGGAAGCAGCGAAGGAACAGGCGGCATTTGCGGTAGAGCATTTTAAAGAGGACTTTATCTATAAGATTCGCAGCGCCATCCGGGAGGCATATCAGCAGAAGGACGAACTGAACCGTATCATCAGCAGACTGGACTTCGGAAAGGACAAGTACCAGTTTGTGATTTCCAAAAACAAAGGACCGGACGGGAAGTATTACCGGATGTTTATGGATGAAGCACTGGACATCCAGCCCTCCCAGCTCAGTGACCATTTTGACGACCAGATGGATTTGTTCACCATGGAGCACGAGCAGGAGTACGGGGATATGATGAACGAACTCATTCAAATCTTCATTCCGCCGGAAAATGCCACTCGGGAAGAACTGGAAGAGGCTAAAAAGAATATGGATAAATATGCGGACTACCGCACCTATCTCTCCTTTGACATGCAGCAGATTGTCCACGGGGAGAAAGAGATGCGCATAGGGCTTAGCCGCATGATAAAGAAAAACTCCGGCGGCGAGGGACAGAATCCGCTGTACATTGCCCTGCTCGCAAGCTTCGCCCAGATATATAAAATCAATCTTCCGGCGAAGATTAAGAGACCGTCCACCATCCGCCTTGTAGTACTGGATGAAGCCTTTTCAAAAATGGATGCCGAGAAAGTGGCAAGCTGTATTTCGCTTATCCGGGGGCTGGGCTTCCAGGCGATAATCAGCGCCACCAATGATAAGATACAGAATTACATCGAAAATGTGGATAAGACCTTTGTGTTTGCCAATCCCAATAAACGGCACATCTCCATACAGGAGTTTGAGAGACAGGAGTTCGGACAGCTTGCGGGGGAGGAGTAGAGACAGATGAGGGACATTGATTCGGAGAAATGTCTTCCCGACTGGAGTGGGGACAGGGAGGTACAATATCTCATCGGGAAAATCATCGCCCAGGTGGAAAATAGTGAGAATCAGTGGCGAAAAGGAAGTACAGGCAGAAAGAGTCTGGACAATAAAAAGGGGCAGCTTTTTACCAGAGAACATTTACAGTCCGAGGTGACGGAAGCTGCCGTAAGGCTCGAAAAAGCCGGACTGATGCAGATTAACTGGAGCAGGGGATACAGAGGAATGGAATTTGATTCCCTGTCCTATCGACTGGAGGATATGCCGTATTTTTGTGAAGTGTACCAAAAGACGGTTGATTCGGATTTCCAGCCGAGATGGTACTGGACACAGCGGTATCAAGCTTTGCTGGAAGAAGAACTGTCACAAGTGAGGAAACCCTGGATTCGCGCGTATTATGAAAATCTGCTCGCCCGAACGGAGAGCCGCAATGTACGGGAAACGTACGAAAGAGCAGAGACATATAAAATGTGTTTCCGGGGGCTGGATAAACAGGATGAGCCCATTTACAAGCGGCTGTTCAGCAAGAAGTATCTCGGTGACACAAAGCGGTTTGAAAAAGAATGTCAAAGTTTCGTGGTAAAACAGGCGAGAAAGTATTGTGTGAAAATCGATGCAGATTTGGATGAGACGGAGATGGACGATACAGAAATCCTTTCACAGATTTTCATAGAGGAGTACGCGCAGGAGCTTTCCGTGAAAGGACCTCTGTCTCTGGAAATCAAGGTGCCCGGTGAAACCGGCTGGAAATACATTCAGACAGGGGACTGGTTCTACGGGGTGACTCTTAACAGCGCCATGCTCCAACATGCGCGCATCCCGGAGATACAGCCGGGACTAAAAAGAATCGTCACTATAGAAAATAAGGCAAACTTTGTATCCGCTCTCTGCCAGCCGGATACACTCTATGTATTCAGTCATGGGTATTTCACTCCAAAGGAAAGAGAATTCCTGCGAAAACTGTATTGCGCGGTGGAAAATCAGAATATTTGCTATCTGCACAGCGGAGACTTGGATTATGGAGGAGTAAAGATTTTCCATTACATAAAAACAAAAATATTTCCCAAACTGACTCCGCTGTACATGGATACAGAGACATTTGAAATGTACAGAGCATACGCGAAGCCAATCGAAACACAAAAGCTGGAGAAACTGAAAAAGCTGAAAGAGCCGCTCCTGCAGCCTTTGATTGATAAGATGACAGAAACCGGGCTGGGGATTGAACAGGAGAGCTTTTTGCTGAAAGGAGAACAAAATTTATGAAACTTATGATAGCATCAGACATACACGGGTCTGCGCATTACTGCGGGAAAATGCTCGAGGCGTATGCCAGGGAGAAGGCAGAGAGACTCATGCTGCTGGGGGATATTTTATATCACGGTCCCCGCAATGACCTGCCGGAAAAATATGCGCCGAAAGAAGTGATTGCACTTTTGAGTCCGCTGAAGCAGGAAATACTCTGCGTGCGGGGAAACTGTGACACAGAAGTGGACCAGATGGTGTTGCCGTTCCCAATCATGGCGGAGTACTGCTTTTTAGAATTAGATGGAATCACTATATTCGCAACCCACGGGCATACATTCAACCCGCAGCATCCGCCCATGCTGAAGACAGGGGATATCCTGCTGAACGGACACACCCATGTGCCCGCATGCGAGGAAGTAAAAGGGGAGAACGGACTGGTATTCCGATACATAAATCCGGGTTCAGTGTCGATTCCCAAGGAAAATTCAGAACATAGCTATATGATATACGAGAATGGAACATTTACATGGAAAAATTTAGAGGGAGAGGTATATAAAACATGGAAGACCGATACGCACTGCTGATTGATTCGGACAATGTGTCAGCAAAATACATCAAGCCTATACTGGATGAGCTGTCCAAGTACGGGAACGTGACTTACAAAAGAATTTACGGGGACTGGACAAAGACGAACAATGCAGGGTGGAAGGCTGAACTTTTACAGAACTCTATCACACCGATTCAGCAGTTCAGCTATACTTACGGGAAAAATGCGACCGATTCGGCAATGATTATCGATGCCATGGATATGCTGTACACAAGCGAGTTGGAAGGCTTCTGCCTGGTGTCCAGCGACAGCGATTTTACAAGGCTGGCAAGCCGCTTAAGAGAGAGCGGCAAGACCGTAATCGGCATGGGCGAGACGAAGACTCCGCAGCCATTCCGCAAAGCGTGCGATATTTTCACAGAGCTGGAGCTGCTTTTGGAGGACAGCGCTCTGGATAAAGAGGAGCGCAGCAATACGCATGTAAACTCCGGAAAAGACGCAGAGAAAGAGGAAAATGACACGGCAGTTTCCAAGACGAAGATTGAGGAGGCTGTGGTGAAAATCATTACCGAAAACCAGAATGATAATAAAGAGACCGGGCTGGGCGAAGTGGGCAGCAGGCTTGTAAAGCTGTACCCTGATTTCGACGTGAGACGCTATGGGTACAGCCTGCTCTCCAAATTTCTGGAGACATTTCCCAAGCTGAAACTCATTCAGGACGGCACAAAGGTATCCGTAACTCTGTATGAGGATAAGAGCAAAAATGAAATGCTGGAGGAATATATCATCCAGCTCATCCGGGACGCCGGAAAGCAGGGCGTCCCCTTAGGAACACTCGGCAATAAAATCCGCAACCGCTTTGGGGACTTTAAAGTCAGAGACTATGGATATTCCCAGTTTAAACAGTATATCCAGAGCTTCCCGGACGTGTATATCGAGGAGGATGGAGAGCGGAACCAGGCGGTGTATAGGAAAGGAAAGTAGGGGAATATAAATACAGCGAAATCATCATTCCTTTACAGAGGAAGTGACTTGTTTCCGGTAATCGACAGGGCTGACATTTGTCATACTTTTAAAAGTACGGTAAAAATGATTGTAATTATTAAATCCAATCTCTTTACTGATTTCTGTTATAGGCAGAGAACCTTTTAAAAGTATTTTAGCCTTGTCGATTCTTTTTGTAATTATATATTTATTCAGGGTTGTTCCTGTATAGCGTTTGAACATGCGGCTTAGATGGAAAGTGCTGAAATTTACATGTTCCGCAAGGCGCTCCAGAGAAAGGTCCTGAGATATATTGGCGTCTATGTAGTTTATCAATTCTGTAATGACAGTAAGGCTCCGTGAATTTGTGGCACTGATTTCCTGCCCATCATAAAAGATATCGTAAATGTGAGCAAAGATTTCCAGGATAATAGCTTTTTCCATAATATCATTACCATGTTCCAGATTCAGATTCTCATGTTTGTTGTAAATGTTTACAAACGTGGCAATCTGTGCATTTGTAAGAGGCTTTGAATATTTTACATCAGTGCAGTGTGAGAAGATATTAAAAAGATTCGAACGGTTGGAACAGGCAAAAAGCAGCAGGCTAGAGTCAAAGGAAATACAATAGCGTGTGTAAGGTACCTGACAGGTGATTTTTATCTGATGGGTGTCAAACATATTGATGAGTACCATACAGCCCTGCGACAATTCCCTTGTTTTACCATTGATTGTAATCTCTCCTATCTTGCCATCTTCAGATTCACAGAGATAAAACTGCATTTCATAAAAATCATGATAATGCATATCCTTAGTAAATTCATGTGAGGCATCTCTTTTTGTTATCGAGTAATTCCCATTGTATACTTCTGCGCGCGATAAAAATAATGCATCCATATTTCAAGCCCTCCTTCAGATTAACAGTAGCAGCAATATTTGTTTATATTGAACATTAGCAGAAAAAACAAGATAAATCAAATAAAAATGACAAAAGCTGTGTGGAAATGTAAGGAAATAGAGGAGAATGAGAAACAAAGATTAACCGCATCTAAGTCTATATTTTTGTGAAAAATACAAAAAAATCAATGAAAATTCAAAAATGATTTATGCAAATAGGGCAATATTTGTAATCTATATGCTAGAAAACTTAATTGATTCAAAAAATAAAAACTGACATAATAACTATAAATTAAAAAATACCATGGTAGAAAAATAATTTGAGAAGGGAGAGGGAATGAAAACAAGCAGGGAGATACTTGAAGAAACTATAGTAATAGATGCTCATTTAGACTTACTGTCTGATATGGAAAGAAAGCACCGGGATGGCAGAAAGCATGTTATAAAAGAAGATTATCTCGATACATTTCGTGCAGGTTATGTAGATGTTATTTTTGCAGCAGTTTTCGTGGACAGCAAAGATTTACCGGAAACAGGTCTGCGCCGGGCACTCAGACAAATAGCTGTGCTGTATGAAGAACTGGAAGAACTACAGGATGAAGTCACTATCGTAAAGAATACAGAAGAAATCCTGGAAGCAAGAAAGCAAGGGAAGATAGGTATCCTGATTACGATAGAAGGGGTAGAACCACTGAATGAAGACGTATTTCTGCTGAGGACATTTTATGATTTGGGTGTCCGTGTTCTTGGCTTATGCTGGGCAAGATCTAACTGGGCGGCTGATGGAGCCCGCTTTTATAGTGACAACCCCGGATATGGTGTTACACAGGAAGGGGAAAAACTAATTTCATATGCGGAAGAATTGGGAATGTTGTTAGATGTGTCACACATGAACTTTAAAGGATTCTGGGATTTGGCAAAGATAACTGAGAAACCCTTTATGGCGACACACTCCAATGTTTATGAGATATCCCGTTCACCGAGAAATCTTACAGATGAACAGCTCAAGATGATGATGGAGCGCTCTTGTGTAGTAGGACTTAATGGAGTTAGTATGATGCTGCGTTTTGAAGATCAGGAGCATACCACAGTAGATGATTTGGTCCGTCATTGTCAGTATATGAAGCAGATGGGTGCAGCAAGCATTATGGGTATGGGACTTGACCAATTCGACAGAATGAATCATAAAGTAGAAAATGAGACATTCGATGTGATTAAAACCCATGAAGAACTGCCGGCATTTGTTGATAAATTGATAGAAGCAGGCTTTACAGAGGCGGAAATCAAAGGATTTCTTGGAGAGAACCTTATGCGTCTTTTGAAGAGTACTATAGGGTAATGAACAGATAAGGAGGAAAGAAGTATGGTAAAAAAGAGAATAGCAGCGATGGCTCTGGCATGTCTTGTTGTACTGTCAGGATGTACATCAAAATCTGAATCATCGGGCGGAGCGTCATCAGGAGAAAAAGAAATCAGTATCGGTCTTCTGAGTCAGCAGACTAGCCTGGATCCTCAGCTTACAATTGATGGTACGTCCATGATTGCACAGAGTGAAAATATATATGAGACCTTGGTAGACAGTAAAGGTGAGACAAGTTCAGAAATTGAACCGGAACTGGCAACAGAATGGACAGTAAGTGAAGATAATTTGGTATATACATTTACTTTAAGGGATGATGTGTATTTCCATAATGGTGAAAAATTCAAAGCATCCGATGCAAAATTCACATTGGAAAGAGCGGCAAGCGAAGCGGCGACAGCTTCCAACTATGCGGCAATTGAAAGTGTAGAAGCGCCGGATGACACTACACTTATTGTTACATGTAAATATGTACAAGCTAATTTCCTTCAGCTTCTTGGCGGACATGGGGCAAGTATCGTGAGTGAGAAAGCTATCACAGAGGCAGGGGATGACACGAATTTCCTGGCAGTTGGAACCGGACCTTATAAGCTGGAAGGCGAATGTATTCCGGGACAACCTTTCACACTTGTAGCATTTGAAGATTACTGGGGAGAGCAGCCGGATATTCAGAAGATTAATTTTAAGATTCTGCCGGATGCCAGTACAGCGGTAATTGCCCTGCAGAATGGCGAGGTAGACTTCCTGCCGGAAATTTCTGTAGCAGACAGAGAGATGATAAGCTCAGATGAAAATCTGGAGATTCATGAGACACCAAGCTTTTCTTTTGTACACTTAACCTTTAATAAGTCAAAAGAACCCTTCAACGACCAGAGAGTCAGAGAAGCAATTTCAAAAGCTGTAAACAAACAAGATATCCTAGATGTAGCTTATGATGGAGCCGGTGTTGTGGCAAATTCTCCATTGAATAGTCTTCAGTTAGGATATACTGAAGATTTGCCGTTTGAAACTTACGATTTAGAAGGCGCAAAGGCATTGATGAAAGAAGCAGGCTATGAAGATGGATTTTCAGTGACAGTATTAGTGAGGTCTGATAAAGCATTCCTTATGAAGGTGGCTCAGGTACTTCAGTCAGAGCTTGCAGAAATCAATATTGACCTTCAGATAGAGCAGATGGAAAAAGCAACATGGATTGAGCAGTGTCAGAATTGCGAATTTGATTTGACAATTGGTTTCCTGAATTGGCCGAACGAAGACAAAATGTTATCTTTCCTGTACAAATCAGATGGAGACCAGAATTATGACAGATGTTTTAACGATCCGGAAATCGACGCAATGCTCCAGCAGGCGACCGAGACCTTAGACAATGAGGCAAGAGGAAATATTTATACAGAAATTGTTAAAAAAGCAGATGAAAGCATGGTAGTTGTTCCACTGTTCTTCCCGAATGAAATCGCAGGGGCGAATGCAAATGTTAAGGGAATCCATATTTACAGTAACTGTTATTTCCCTGTACAGGATTGGACTTTGGAGAACTAAAAGCAGACGAAATAAATGGAGGGGCATATGGCTAAATATATATTAAAAAGAATTTTGTACTTTATCCCCGTACTATTTGGAATTGTTCTTCTCGTCTACTTTATTATGTACCTTGCGCCGGGGGATCCGGCACGAATGATACTGGGGGACAAAGTCCCCCAGGCTGAAGTAGATGCGCTGAGAGAAGAAATGGGGCTAAATGAACCGTTTATCGTGCAGTTCCTCACATATCTGAAAAATATTTTGCATGGAGATTTTGGTACTTCTTATCAGTTGGGAATACCGGTTACCGATATCATCTTACAGATACGTTTCCCAATTACACTGATCATGGCAACAACATCTATGCTGCTCGCAGTTTTGTTCAGTATCCCAATAGGAACTTTATCCGCAGTAAGACAGTATACACTTATGGACAGCTTTGTGGTCGTAATGGCACTTTTTTTGACTTCTATACCTGTATTCTGGCTCGGTCTGATGTTGATACTTTTGTTTTCTCTTAAATTAGGGTGGCTGCCTTCCAGTGGAATTGACAGCTGGCAAAGTTACATATTGCCGGCGATAACGTTGGCATTGGTAAATTCTGCGCCAATCATCCGCATGACCCGTTCTACAATGCTGGAAGTATTACGGCAGGATTTTGTGCGGACAGCACGGGCAAAGGGCGCATCGGAATCCAGAATCGTCTTTAAGCACGCATTAAAAAATGCGATTATACCGGTCCTGACGGTCATAGGTATCAACTTTGGTATTGTCTTGGGTGGTTCGGCAATAGCGGAAACAGTATTCGGAATTCCGGGGCTGGGGCTGCAGCTTGTAACTTCCATACGGCAAAAGGATATTCCGGTAGTAATGGGCGCAGTACTTTTTATAGCTTTTACCTTCAGTATTGTCAATCTGATTATAGATATCCTCTATATGATTGTTGACCCGCGCATACGTGAAAATTAGACTGGAGGGAGGTAAGAAGATGAAACAGGAAGTGAACCAGCGAAAAGTAAATAAGAGAAGCCAGATTTATGAAATTTGGCTGCGTATGAGAAAAAATAAGCAGGCAATGTTCGGACTGGCATTGTTTATCATCATCCTGCTGATTGCAATTTTTGCAGGAGTCCTGGTAGATTATGAAAATGATGTGATAAAGCAGGATATTGCCAGTCGGCTACAGGGACCGAGTGCCGAGCATTGGCTTGGTACCGATCAGTACGGGCGAGATGAACTGGCACGTCTGATATATGGAACTCGTATCTCCCTGACGATTGGCGTCATTACAGTTGTTGCGGCACTTGTGTTGGGAGCTCTGATTGGAGCTATATCAGGCTTTTACGGCGGCAAATTAGATAATATTCTGATGAGAATTATGGATGTGTTCATGAGTCTGCCGTCTACGCTCCTGGCTATTGCGGTAATAGCTGCTTTAGGAAATAGTATGGTAAATCTCATGATAGCAATTGCCATTTCTCTTGTACCCAGATATGCCCGAATCATACGTTCCTCCATATTATCTATTCGGGATAAAGAGTTCATAGAGGCAGCGCGGGCGATTGGAACAAGGGACGGTCGCAATATCGTGAAGAATATCATACCGAATGTAGTTGGTCCGGTTATCGTACAGGCTACATTGGGAGTAGGAGAAACTATTATTTCGGCGGCGGGATTAAGTTTCCTTGGACTGGGAATCAATCCGCCTATGCCCGAATGGGGAGCAATGCTTTCGGAAGGGAAAGAATTCATAAGACAGCTTCCTCATTTAGTCGTTTTCCCAGGTATTTCTATCATTCTTACGGTATTATCGCTGAACTTAATGGGTGACGGTCTGCGGGACGCACTGGATCCCAGATTGAAATAGGAGGTAGGAGGCATGCAGAAAAATTATCTGGAAATCAAAGACCTGGCGGTTCGCTACTACTCAAACAAGGAAGTTGTATATGCTGTAAACGGTATTAATCTACAAATAAAAGATGGTGAGACCCTGGCTCTTGTGGGAGAGACAGGCGCAGGAAAAACGACAACTGCACTCAGTATCATGAAACTGCTCCCGGATAAGGTGTCTGAGGTGGTTTCGGGCAGTATTGTACTTGATGGGGACGAGGTCATTCAGACACCCGAGAAAAAAATGAGAAAAATCAGAGGACAGAAAGTTGCAATGATTTTTCAGGACCCTATGACATCGTTAAACCCATTACAGACAGTTGGAGAACAAATCGGCGAGATGGTGATGCTCCACAATGATTTGAAAAAAAGTGAGCTCGGTGAAAAAGTTGATGAGCTCATGGAGAAAGTAGGACTTCCAAAGGAGAGAAAAACGGATTATCCTCATCAGTTCTCAGGGGGTATGAAACAAAGAGTGGTAATCGCCATTGCACTGGCATGCAACCCGAAACTGTTGATTGCTGACGAGCCGACCACAGCGCTGGACGTAACAATACAGGCACAGATACTGAATCTGATGGAAGAACTGAAGAAGGAATATCAGACTTCAATGCTCCTCATTACGCATGATTTGGGGATTGTAGCGGAAATGTGTGACCGGGTCGCAATTATGTACGCGGGAGAAGTGGTAGAGTCAGGAAGTGTCGAGCAAATTTATAGTTCACCGCTGCATCCATATACCCAGGGACTTTTTGAATCTGTTCCGAGTCTGGATGACGATAAACACAGGCTGACTCCGATTGAAGGACTTATGCCGGACCCGACTGATTTGCCGCAAGGCTGCAGTTTCCATCCCCGCTGTCCGTATGCCACAGAGCAATGTAAAGAATGTCCGCCTATAAGTGAAGCGGAAGAAGGACACAATGTGATGTGCTGGCACTGGGAAAAATGGAAGGAGGAAAAATAATATGGATTTATTAGAAGTTCGTCATTTGAAAAAATATTTTCCTACTCCCAAAGGATACCTTCATGCCGTAGATGATGTGAGCTTTAACATTCCGGAAGGGAAAACCCTAGGAGTAGTAGGTGAGTCGGGATGTGGAAAGAGCACTCTGGGGCGTCTGATTTTAAGACTTTTGGAATCTACGGAAGGTGAGGTTTTATACCGGGGAGAGAACATCCTGGAGTATAACAAACATAAACAGCGGGACTTGAGAAAGAAAATGCAGATTATTTTTCAGGATCCGTATGAATCACTAAATCCCAGGGCGAGTGTCGGGGAGATTATAGCAGAAGCGCTGATAGTCAATAAACTTTGTCACAGCAAAGCAGAGATTGAAGAGAGAACATATGAGCTGATGGAAACAGTAGGGTTGGCAGAGAGGCTCATTAACTCCTACCCTCATGAGCTTGATGGCGGAAGAAGACAGAGGATTGGTATTGCTCGTGCTCTGGCAGTAAATCCGGAATTTATCGTATGTGATGAACCGGTATCTGCCCTTGATGTTTCCATCCAGGCACAGATACTCAACCTGATGCAGGATTTACAGGAGAAAAAGGGATTCACGTATATGTTTATTACTCATAATTTAAGTGTAGTAAAACATATTTCAGATAATATCATGGTTATGTATCTGGGACAGGTTGTGGAGATGGCACCGAAAAATCTTCTGTTTTCCAATCCGCTGCACCCTTATACCAAAGCACTTTTAAATGCAATCCCGATTCCTAAATTAAGCAGCAGATACAAGAAAAGGGAGATTATACGCGGAGAGATAAAATCACCCATAAATCCTAAAAATGAGTGCAGATTTGTCAATCGTTGTCCTTATGCTGACGAGAGGTGTCATCAGGGCACTCCGGAATTTAAAGAGGTAGAGCCGGGACATTACGTTGCATGCTATCACTGCTGTGAGGGTAAGGTGATATAGGTTACAAGAAATACAGACACTGTGATTTTATCAGTGGGAATAGGAGAAAGTGTGGAATTAGAAAAACAAGTAGCTCGGATTTTACAAGGTAAATTGTATAATGATTTAACCCCCGAACTGGTTGAACTGAGAAAAATTGCAGTTATTTTGACTGATGAATATAATGCCAGCTATGGGCAGGCTCCTGAAATCAGGGAGAATATCCTGAGAAAACTGGTCAAATCAGCGGGAGAAGGGGCTTTTTTTGAACCGGGATTCCGATGTGAATTTGGACGCAACATTACTCTGGGCAAAAATTTTTATGCCAATTTTAACTGTACACTTTTAGACCCCGCTCCAATAGAAATTGGTGATAATGTCCTTTTTGGTCCAGGTGTATCTATTTACACGGCAAGACATGCTTTTGATTCGGCTGAAAGAGCGGCAGGGGCATGTTTTGCAAAACCTGTAAAGATAGGAAACAATGTGTGGGTTGGAGGAGGTGTACATATGGATTATGGCATCTCAATTGGAAATAACAGTATTATAGGGGCGGGAAGTGTTATTACACGTGATATTCCTGAAAATGTAGTAGCGGCAGGTGTCCCATGCAGAGTTATTCGGGAGATTACAGAAAATGACAAAACGAATTATTTTGAAATTTTAAATACACAATATGATTGAAGGCGGGAAATATAATATGAGAACGTTGTATTTATCCGATTTGGATGGGACGCTGTTCAACCACAAAAAAGAAGTTTCTGATTATAGTGCGTATATTATTAATCGCTGCATAAAGGCGGGAATGATGTTTTCCATAGCAACTGCAAGAATGCCGTATGGATGTGATTATCGTCTGGAAGGAATCAGATTAGGTATACCCGCAATATTGACTAATGGGGTATTCATATATGATTTTAAAGACAAAAGCTATTTGAATGTAGAAGGAATGGAAGATAAAACGGCAGAAAAGGTCCTTGATGCATTTCAAAAAAGCAAAAAGGATTGTTTTATGTATCTGTTCCATGAGAACCAGCTCAGTATATGCTATGGCGATGAAAAAATGCAGGTTCAGAAGCAATATTACAGTGAACGAGCATTGCAAAGCTGTAAAGAAGTCTATATAACTGCGGACTACAAGGCAGAATTACAAAAAGGAATGGCAGTTTATTTTTCCTTAACCGGGAAAAAGGAGGAATTGACCTCCATTTGCACAAAACTCTCTCAAATAAAAGATGTAAATTATACATGCTATTTAAATATATATAATGGTCTTTATTGCCTTGAAGTATTTAGTAACAAAGCAAGTAAAAGCAGGGCTCTTAAATGGCTCAAAAACTATTTGCAATGCGATGAAGTTGTCGTATTTGGTGATAATTGGAATGATATGCCTATGATAGAGGCTGCAGACAGAAGTTATGCACCTGAAAATGCACTTACGGAAATAAAAGAGAAAGTGACTGGAGTGATTGAAGATTGCGACCAGGATGGTGTTGCAAAATTTCTTGATAAGGAGTTCTATTATAAATAGACAAACAGTAGAAGAGTGTGTTGCAAAATATTGCAGTTATTTTGCGACATACTCTTCTACTGTTTTTATAAGCAGTTTATTTTATATCCCGCTGAAGCGATATGAAATTCCCGATATGATTTTTCGCCTCAGCAAGATACTTACTTAAGAAACCTCACGTTTGTCTGATGAGTTACAATGTGTCGAGATTAAAAAAAGAAAGTGAAGCAAAAATAGCAAGATATGTAATGCTAAGAGCAAAGAAAGAAATATCAGTATATATCGGTTGTAATGTGAGATAAAGAAGACAATATAAGTAATACCATAAGCAATATAGTTAATCGACAAAAATGAGGATGCTGGATTAAACTGAAAGCAGCTGGAAAAGAGACGGCAGTTTGGATGGAATCCAAGCAAAATAAGAGAAAAGGAGAAGAGACAATGTCAGAATTAATCGTAATGTTGACAAACAACGATGTCACGGTTCCAAACGCAATGGAGACTTTTCAGGAGTGTAAGGATTTGCCGGTAAGGTACTGGGGCTTTAAAGACCATGGCATGGAACCTGACAAAATGAAAGAGTTGGCTCAGTATATGAAGGACTGCGGAAAAACTACATTTCTGGAAGTGGTCAGCTATACGGAAGAAGAATGCATGAGAGGTGCAAAACTTGCTGTTGAATGTGGATTTGATTATTTAATTGGTACCATTTTCTATGAAAGTGTATTTGAGTATATTAAAACAACAAATTTGCAGTACTGCCCATTCGCAGGCAAGGTAACACAGAATCCGAGTATTCTGCAGGGTACAGCGAAAGAGATGATAGACCAGGAAGCGATGTTTGCAGAGAAAGGATGCGCAGGTACAGATTTGCTGGGATATCGGTATGTTGACGGAGACCCGGCAGCATTGTCAGCGGAATATATTGCTAATGCAAAGAAACCGGTTATACTTGCCGGAAGTATCGGCAGTGACGAAAGGGTTGATGAAGTTCTTAAAATGAATCCCTGGACATTTACAATGGGAAGTGCTCTGTTTAACAAAAACTTTGTCAGCAACGGAAGCTTCAGGGAGAATCTGGAATACGTATTAAATCTTTTAAAATAAATGTTCCCTCTGTTTAAGAGGTTCAGCATACATAATTCAATTATAAAATCAGGAGGAAAGAAAAATGTTAAAAAAATCAATTGAATTTACAGGTCTTTATCCGGCACTTTTAGTGGGATTTAACGCTGACAACAGTCTCGATTTAGATGGACTGAAAGAAAATGTAAAATATCTTATGGCTCAGGGCTGTGCAGGTATGTGTGTAAACGGGTCTACCGGAGAGGCTTCTGCACTGACCAGAGAAGAACGGGTTGCGATTATAAAAGCTGCCAGAGAAGCTATGGGAAATGAAGGAAAGATTATCGCAGGAGCAGGCGCTCCAATGACAGCAGAGACGGTTCAGCTCGTCCAGGATGCCAAGGACGCCGGAGCGGATGCAGCTCTTGTTATCTCTCCAATCGGAAATACAACAGACGAGGGTCTTATGAAACACTATGAGAAGGTTGCCGAGGTAGGGATTCCGATTATTCTGTATAACCATCCGGCAGCAACGGGAATTGATATTACAATCGAAAAGTTTGATAAATTGATTCAGATTCCGAATGTAATCGGTATGAAAGAGACCAGCGGCAGCATGCCTTTATTAGCTGAAATCTTCAGAAAATATGAGGATTCCAATATTTCCATCTTTACAGGATGTGATGATTTGACATTGCCTGCATTATCCGTTGGTACAAAAGCTATCATCCTTGCAACGGCAAACGTAGCGCCGAAACAGGTTCTTGATATCATGAATGCTGTTGAAACAGGTGATATGAAAAAGGCACAGAAGATTTATCAGAGCATTGCACCGCTTACAAGAGTGATTGGCGATGAATATAATTTCCCGGCAGGTGTGAAAAAAGCGGTAGAACTTCTTGGACGTCCGAGCAGTGATCCGAGATTGCCGATTGTACCGATGCCTGAGGATGAGATTCCGGAATTGGAAGAAACATTAAAAATCGCAGGGCTGAAATAGCAGTGAGAGGAGAATGAAAGGATGAAAGACATAAAAGTCGGGTTGGCAGCAGTTGCAAGTCCCGTAGAATCAGGGGGAGAACGGGGAGATGACCTGCTCAAAAGGGCGAAAAGAGAGCTGGAGGCGGCAGGAGTAAATGTAGTTGTATATCCGGAATTAATCTGGGATGCGGCGGCAGCCTTGGATGCATGCAGAGTTTTTAAAAGCGAGGAAATCAATTCGCTTGTTGTAATGGATATCACATGGGTTATTGATTCCATGAAATATATCTTTACGACAAAGCTTCAGGTACCTACAATGTTCTGGGCAGTCCCCTATACAGAGACATTCTCAATCGGTTGTATCCAGCACTATGGCTCTGTATTGAAGGCAATGGGATATACATATGATTATGTGTACGGTCTTCCGGAAGAAAAAGAGGTTATTGATTCTGTGAAATCCTATGCGAGAGTCGGAGCGGCAGTTGCAGCGGCAAAAGATATGGTGATAGGTCTGGCAGGTCCCAGACAGACATGGAGAGTATGCGGACCCCAGGATATGAGTAAAGAGGAATGGGATTTCACTATCAAAACAGGCGTTACGTTCGTACATATTGAAATGGAAGAGATTACGGATATAGCGGACAAGATTGCGGATGCAGATGCAAAGGCAACTTTGGATACATTGATGAAGAGAAGCGGAAAAGCGGTTGCTGATGAGAAAGCTTTGCTGTATATGGCAAAGGTATATATGGCTACAAAAGAAATTATTGAAAAGTACGGTCTGACCTCTATGGCAGCAGAGTGCTATCCTAACTATGGCGGACTGATGAATCTTGTTTCTTCCTGGCTGGCAGATGAAGGGGTCCTGGTAGATACAGAAGGCGACCTGGGACATTCCTTTGTTATCAATACTTTAAATCAGCTTGCAGGAGGCGGAGTTGTAGCGCTTGGCGAAGCAGGCAGTATTGATTCCGAAAGAAATATTATTCCGATTGCTCATGAAGGAAGCACAGCGATGTCACTGGCAGACAGCCTCGACAGAGCGCAGATAAATCCCAGCGGGGATTTGGGAACCTTCGTAGGAGTACCGCATAAGGCGATGGATACAGTTACAGTCAGTGCAATTGTAGGAAACGGCGGAAATTATAAAATGTTTATTGCGAAAGGCAGAACATTGGATGTAACACATAATGAATGGGTAGAAGGCGGCTCAAAACTGCTTGTAAATCTTCAGTTTGACACAGAAGCGAAATCGGTGATTGATCAGCTGATTAAAGGAGGAATGGATCATCACTTTGTTATCAAAGAAGGAGATTATACCAAAGAGTTATCCGCATTTTGTGATTATATGGGATTTGAGCAGTTATTATTACAATAAATGTGTGACGACTTAATCAAAATTTAAAAGAGCTGTGCGTTTTAAGTGCAGTTATACATAAAGATGGCTGCAGTTGAGAGAATACTGCGGCTATCTTTGATTCCGGCTATCAGCAGGATTATCTGAATTTGGGAAGGAAAGAAATGTCGGTTTATCAAATAATCAATGGAATTGCTGCTATTGGTCTTATTGTAGGAGGACTAGATTTAATATGCGGCTGCAGATTTCATTTGGGAGAAAAATTTAAAGAAGGATTTGGGATGGCAGGACAGATGATATTGTCTATTGCCGGAATTATGTCCCTCGCCCCTGTTATATCAGCGATATTAGAACCGGTTATAGTGCCGATATTCCATGTAATTGGCGCAGATGCAGCAGTATTTGGCATTTTATTGGGGTGTGATATGGGTGGATATCAGCTTGCAATGTCGTTGGCTGAGAACAGACAGATAGCCTTAATGATGGGACTGTCCACGGCAGCGATGCTCGGTGGGACACTGACCTTTTCTATTCCGATAGGACAGGCGATGCTGAAACCGGATGACAGAAAGTATTTCTCTAAAGGAATATTGACAGGTATTGCAGCTATCCCTGTTGGCAGTATGGCAGGTGGGTTTCTGATTGATGTTCCGCTGCGGCTTATTATTATCAATCACATACCAGTAATTGTACTTTCACTGTTATTGATAGCCGGTTTTAAATATTTCCCAAAGAGGAGCCTGAAATGCATAGAAGTATTTGGGAACTTTGTTACAAAGATAGGAATTATCGGAATTGCAGCCGGCGGGGTATCTTATTTGACGGGCATAAAACTCCCAGACAGTTTTACTCCTTTTATGGAGAGTATGGGTGTGGTTTGCGGCATGTCGATTGTTTTGGGCGGGATGCTGCCTGTATTAGAAATTTTTATCCGTGGGATTGAAAAGATTTTGAGCAGGGTCAGTACGAGAAGGAAACTGGATACAGCAGCGATAAGCGGTCTTATCATTACGACAGCGAGTGCGGTTCCTATGTTCGCAATAACAAATAAAATGTCAAAAAGAGGGATTGTTATCAATTCAGCGTGGTGTGTCACATGTGCTGCATTATTGGGCAGTCAGATGAGTTTCGTGCTGGCGATGGAACCTCAAATGATACTGCCATTCGTATTAGCAAAGCTTATATCTGGTATGGTTGCGCTGACAGCCGCTATGATGATGACAAGGGATATGAAAATGCAGATTAGAGAGGAAGACGCAATATGAGAGTTTTATTGATTAATGGAAGTCCCAATGAAAAGGGATGTACTTATACGGCACTGAAGGAAATCGCCAAAACACTGGAGGCAGAGAATGTAGAGACAGAGATTATCCATATAGGAAAAAACTGTATCATGGGCTGTGCCGGATGCGGGGCATGTTCAGGGAATGGAAATAGGTGTATTTTTGACGGCGGAATTGTCAATACCATTCTGGATAAAATGGAGACATCGGATGGATTAATTGTAGGTACTCCGGTTTTCTTTGCCTCACCCAACGGAGCGGTTTTATCTCTGCTGGACAGAATATTTATGGCGGGAAATCAGTTTTACCTGAAACCGGCGGCAGCGATTGCCTCTGCCAGACGTGCGGGGACTACAGCAAGTATTGACGTATTGAATAAATACTTTAATTTGTCGGGTATGCCAATCGTATCCTCCAACTATTATAATGTGGTCCACGGACATACACCGGAGGAAACAATACAGGATGAAGAAGGTATGCAGACGATGCGCACGCTGGGAAGAAACATGGCATGGCTTCTCAAGTGCATAGAGGCAGGAAAAGAAAAGGCGGTTCCCTTGCCGGAAAGAGAAAAGAAGATTAAGACAAGCTATATCAGATAAAGGAGGGTGAATATGCAGTTATTGTTAGGATTAGATGTGGGAACGACTGCCTTAAAAGTTGCTTTATTCAATGAAAGAGGCGGGCTTTTGGCAGTGTCAACACAGGAATATACTCTGTTGACACCAAAAACGAATTATGTTGAAGCAGAGGCAGAGATATATTGGCAGGCGCTGAAAAATGGGCTGGATGAAATTCAAAAAGTATATACGATACAGAGCAGTGACAAAATGTCATTAGCTATATCTGCACAGGGAGAAACTTTAATTTGTATCGATAAATATGGCAAAGTTTTGAGAAATGCTATTGTCTGGATGGACAATCGGGCGGTAGACGAAGCAAAAGAGATGGAAGAACGATTTGGAAATGAACTTTGCTATCAGGTGACAGGACAGGTAAGCTTTGAACCATGCTGGCCGGGACCCAAAATTCTGTGGATTAAGAAAAATGAGCCGGAAGTATTCAGCAAAACAGACCGTTTTCTTCTGTTGGAAGATTATCTGATTTATAGGATGACGGGATATTTCTATACGGAAGGGTCTCTGGTATGTTCCTCGGTTTACTGGGATATTATACATAAATGCTATTGGAAAGAAATGCTGGATTTTATCGGAATCAGCGAAGCGCAGCTTGCTGAAGTGACAGAATCAGGAACAGTAGTTGATAATATGCTTCCGGATGTCGCGAAAGAGTTAGGCATTCCCTGCCCGGTTACGGTCTGCACAGGAGCGCTGGACCAGGCAGCTGGTGCGATAGGAGCAGGAAATATCAGGGAAGGCATGTTCTCAGAGACAATTGGGGCGGCTCTGGCAATATGCGCACCGGTTTCTAAACCGGTATTTGACCCGAATCAAAAAATGCCGCTGCACTATTTTGCCTTGCCGGATACTTATATGATACATACTTTTACAACGGGAGGTATGACTCTGAGATGGTTCAGAGACAAATTCTGCAACAGTGAAATGGAGATAGAAGCGGCAGGAGGCGGTGATGCTTATGATTTTATCAGCAGAGAAGTTGCTCAAGTGTCGCCGGGCTGCGATGGTCTTGTTATGCTGCCCCATTTATCCGGCTCTTTGGCGCCGGATGTAAATGCAAAAGCAAAAGGCGTGTGGTTCGGCTTTAGTATGAAACATACAAAAGCCCATTTTGCCAGAGCAATCATGGAATCTTTGGGATTTATCCTCAGAAGGAATCTTGAAGCGCTCGGTGATATGGGAATTCACGTGAAAGAAGTCCGTTCACTTGGAGGCGGTTCAAAGAGCAAAGTATGGAATCAGATGAAGGCAGATATCAATGATATCTCTCTGGTAACCGTGAAATCTAAGGAAGCGGCTTGTTTAGGCGCAGCAATTTTAGCAGGGACAGCGACAGGTGTTTTTGAGGATGTCCAGTCAGCAGTGGACAGTATGGTGCAGATTAAGGAAGAATATCACGCGGAAATGACATATAAAGATGTCTATGATAAAAACTACGAGATGTACTGCGAATTATTCCGTGATTTGACAGGATGTTTTGAGAAAACTATGTAACAATTATGATCTTTTGTAGGCTAAAGTGCTTGATTTTCAAACAAAATCATAAGGAGGATGAAAATGAAAGTAATTAAAAAAGAAGACAGCAGAGTTTATATGGATGGTCCTGAAATATGCAGAGAGTATGTAATCACACCGAAGATTGTATTTGGATCATCTACCCTGCATCCGGGGCAGACTGGGGGAATCGATCCGGGACATCCGGAAGGTCACGAAATTTTTTATGTCAGCAGAGGGGAAGTACTGATGCACAATACCAACACGGATGAGTACTATGAACTTCATGAGGGAGATACCATCCTTGTCTTTGAAGGAGAACCTCATGAGCTGACGAATATCGGTGAAGAAATGGCAGTGATTACCTGGAGCTGTGCTCCTAAAATTGACTGATAAACTTAGAAAGGAACAGATATGAAAGGCAAGGAATCTGAAGCTAAAAAAAGAAGCCCTCTTTTATACCAAAAAACATATGATAAGTTATGTTTTGCAATCGCATGCGGTGAATTTAAGCCGGGCGAGCATTTAAAAGAAGGATTCCTTGCCGATTATCTCAATGTCAGCAGAACACCAGTTAGAACTGCAATCATGAGACTGGAAAAAGAAGGGCTTGTAAAACGCGTCTGCGGCAGAACGATTGTTGAGAAAATCGAGGAAAAGGATATAAAAGATATACTTGAAATTAGGGAAACTTTGGAAAAGCTGGCGATAGCAGAGGCGGTAAGTAATACAAAAGGGCAGGATATTGCATATTTAAAAGAAGCAAATGACAGGCTTGAATGTGCGCTGCTTAAGCAGGATGTATTTTCGGCAGTCAGGGAAGATGAAGGATTTCATGACATTATATATCAGAGTTCCGGGAACAATGTATTATTGGGTATCATCAGAGATTTTGAGAAAATTTTGTTCCATTTCAGGATAAAGTCTTTGGATATATATAAGGAAAGAAAAATACTATCTGAGGAACATAGAGAAATCATATCCGCCTTGGAGGAGGCAGATGGGGAAGCGGCAACAGCTGCCGTGTGCCGTCATATCTGTAGGCAGCGAGATACCATTTTAGGACATAAATAGGTAAATCAGTGTTAAGAAAGGGGAAAATATGGCAGATATTAAAGAACTCAGTTACCATACAATAGAGAAGATTAATACATTCAAAGTAAGGACCCATTTCCCAAGACTCGTTGGAAAAAACGCATTCCGTGATGAGCATGCGTATGGGGATGAGGTTGTAGTAAAAGAGATTATCACGGATAAAGGCGCTTCCGGCTGGGGACTGGCATCGGGGCTCTTTTATCATCAAAGCTTAGAGGAAGACAAGCTGATTTTAGGGAAAAAAGTATCCGAGGTCTTTGACCCGATGACAGGTATCATCGGCACAGATAAAAAACTTCTTACTTTTGATTTTGCACTTCATGATTTGGGCGGAAAAATCCTGGATATTCCTTGTTACAAAATGTTTGGAAATGAAGGGGTAAACCCTGTTCCGATATATGATACGCTGATTTATTTTGATGATATCAGTCCGGACAGGAGACCCGGAGGTATAGAGCGAATTTTACAGGAGTGTAAAGATGGGTATGATTACGGATACAGAGCTTTCAAATTGAAAATCGGGCGCGCTCCTAAATGGATGAATTGGGAAGATGGACTAAAACGAGATATCGAAGTAACCAGAATGGTTAGAGAGAATTTCCCTGATTGTGAAATTATGGTGGATGCAAATGATGCCTATACCGTCGATAAAATGAAAGAGTATTTTACAGCAGTAGGAGATTGTGATTTGTACTGGATTGAGGAGCCTTTCAGGGAAAATGAAAGAGACTTTACAGAGTTGCGTGAACATCTCGATAAAGTATCGCCCAGGACAGTGATTGCGGATGGGGAAACAGATCCGGATGTAGATTTACTCATCGACTTATATAAAAAAGGTCTTTTGGGAGTATTCCAGATGGATATCCAGGGAGATTATACGCTTGGACATGCTTTCGGACTTACGCCATGGAGAAAGGTAATGCCAAGACTTGCGGAAATCAATGCGAGAATTTCTCCGCATGCCTGGGGAATTAAAATTAAAACACACTATGCGGCTGCATTTTGCGGTGGATATGAAGGAGTAGCTTATATAGAGGGAGTTACAGATACAACCGAAGGAGTCGATTTTTCAGAATATAAAATCAGAAATGGAAAAATATATCTTCCGGAAAAAGCCGGCTGGGGAATGGATTTTTATTGGGGTTCACCTATAACAGGAGAGGACTGCGAGAGCAAGACGATTGCACGGCAGGTATAATAAGGATATGATTGAAGATGAAAAGGGGGAGAAGAAAAAGCGGCCTTTTAAATTTATTATGTGATATTACGGGAAGCGTTTTATATTCCGTTGGTCTTTATACATTTGCGTCAGAAGCAGATTTTGCGCCGGGAGGTATTTCGGGTCTGGCAATCATTCTGAATGCCGTATGGAATCTTCCTATTGGTATTATGACCATTGTGTTAAATATCCCCTTTGTTATTTTAAGTTACCGTATTGTGGGACGGGAATTTTTGGTAAAAACAACGTGGACGATGATTTTTTGTACCTTTTTTCTGGACATTGTTTTTCCGCATATACCGAAGTATACGGGAACTCCCTTTTTAGCTGCTCTGTATGCAGGAATCTGCCTCGGCGCAGGTCTGACGCTGTTTTATATGCGTGGTTCTTCTTCGGGAGGAACCGACTTTCTTATCATGACGATTAAAGCTTTGAAACCGCACATTTCAATAGGTATGGTAACAACAGTTGTGGATTTAGCAGTGATATTCGTAGGGTGGCCGGTATTTGGCAATGTGGATGCAGTACTCTACGGATTGGTAGCTACTCTGGCAACATCGATTGTCATAGATAAAGCAATGTATGGTATTGGAGCAGGGAAACTTATCATCAGCATTACGGATGAGGAAAAGAAGATTGCAGAAAAAATCGGTGAGGTTACAGGCAGAGGCTCTACCATCATATCAGCAAAAGGAAGCTATACAAACCAGGAAAGAGCTGTGCTTTTATGCGCGTGTTCTACTTCCCAGGTATATTCTATAAGAAGAATCATATACGAAACAGACCCGCGCGCATTTGTAATGCTGACGGAGACAAGTGAAGTTTTTGGGGAAGGCTTTATTGAAAAAAAGCCATAAATAAAATCTCAATTTACCAAAAGGAACGATTGAAAAGTAAATTCCACTTTGTAAGAGGTGGGATTTACTTTTTTAATCAAGGAATTTAAGGAAAGAGCAAATTGTCAATCTATCTGTCTTGTCATATGTAAATCTATATGCTATAATGGTGTGAATTTACGGAGAGGATGTACATATCATGACAATCACAGAGGAAATCAGACAATTAAAAAAGGAAAAAGACGCAGTTATTTTGGCTCACTATTATGTGAGCGGGGAAGTGCAGGAGTTGGCGGATTACATCGGCGACTCCTTTTATTTGAGTAAAATCGCCGTGTCTCTGAAGGAAAAGACCATCGTATTCTGCGGCGTATCTTTCATGGGAGAGAGCGCGAAGATTTTAAACCCCAAAAAGACGGTCCTCATGCCGGACATGCAGGCGGACTGCGCCATGGCGCATATGGCGGATGAGGAGACGATTCAGAAGATGAGAGAGGAATACAACGACCTGGCGGTGGTCTGCTATATCAATTCTACGGCGGAGTTAAAGCAGTACTCTGATGTCTGCGTGACTTCCGCGAATGCGGTGAAGATAGTGAAAGCACTGCCGAACCGGAATATCTTTTTCATACCGGACAGGAACCTGGCGCACTACGTTGCCTCCCAGGTGCCGGACAAGCATTTCATATACAATGAGGGATTCTGCCCCATTCATGACACCATGGAATTAAAGGAAATTGAAGAATTGAAAGAAATCCATCCGGCAGCGGAAATTCTGGTCCACCCGGAATGTTCACAGAAGGTTGTGGAGCAGGCGGACTATGTGGGGAGCACCTCCGGCATCATCAGCTATGCGAAAGAGAGCCGGGGCAGGGAATTTATCGTCTGTACAGAGGAAGGTGTGCGCTACATGCTGGAGAAAGAAAATCCGGAGAAGGCATTTCACTTTACCAAGACAGTTCCTGTATGCAGAGATATGAAGCAGATTACTCCTGAGAAAATCCGGCATGTCTTGCTGACCGGGGAAAATGAGGTACATATGGACAGTGAAATGATAACTGCCTGCCAGAAACCGCTGAAGCGTATGCTGGAGTTGGCAAAGTAGGCAATGGGGGAGAGAAACATGGATTTAAAAGCAGATGTAGTCATTGTCGGCACGGGCGTGGCAGGGCTGTTCAGTGCGCTGAACCTGCCCAGGGATAAACAGATTATTATGCTCACGAAGTCAGATGTGGAGAGCAGCGATTCATTTCTGGCACAGGGAGGAATCTGTGTGCTGCGCGATGAAGAGGACTACGACAGCTATTTTGAAGATACGATGAAAGCGGGGCATTATGAGAACCGGAGAGAGTCTGTTGACATTATGATAAGAAATTCTCGTGAAATCATAAAGGACCTGGTAGCCTGCGGGGTGGAATTTGAAAAGCAGGACGGCGAGTTTTTATACACGAGAGAGGGGGCTCACTCCAGACCGAGGATTTTGTTTCACGAGGATATTACAGGGAAAGAGATTACGAGCAAGCTTCTCATGCGGGTTAAGGAGCTTGAAAATGTGCGGATTTTTGAGTACACTGTGATGACAGATATCATAGAGGAGGCGGGACGCTGTATCGGAGTGTGCGCGGAAAGCAAGGCGAGGGGCACTGTAAAGATTTACGCGGATTTTACGATTCTCGCCAGCGGCGGTATCGGCGGGCTCTATGAGCACTCTACAAATTATCCGCATCTGACGGGGGATGCCATTGAAATTTCCAGAAAACACAATATCCGGCTGGAGCATCTGGATTATGTGCAGATACATCCCACGACACTGTACTCGGAGAAACCGGGAAGGCGATTTCTGATTTCCGAGTCTGTCAGAGGAGAGGGCGCTGTCCTCTATAATAAAGACGGGGAGCGGTTTGTGGATGAACTGCTTCCCCGCGATGTGGTGACAGCGGCAATTCGGGAGCAAATGAAAAAAGACGGCACGAAACATGTATGGCTGTCCATGGAACATATCGGGAAAGACAAGATATTAACGCATTTCCCCAATATATACCGGCACTGTCTGGAAGAGGGATACGATGTGACGAAAGAATGGATTCCCGTGGTGCCGGCGCAGCATTACTTTATGGGCGGAATCTGGGTGGATTCTGACAGCCGGACCTCTATGGAGCAGTTGTTCGCGGTGGGAGAGACGAGCTGCAACGGAGTACACGGAGCGAACCGTTTGGCGAGCAACTCTTTGCTGGAGAGTCTTGTATTTGCCAAACGCGCCGCGTGTAAAATCGCCAAGTCCTACATAAATAGAGAAGAAATATAAAACCAGGAAAAAGGAGACAGTAGAGATGAATCATATCACCATGACATTGCAGGCAGACCATTTGATTTTAGAAGCGTTAAAGGAGGACATTTCCAGCGAGGATGTGAGTACCAACGCGGTGATGAAGGAAGCGGTCCAAGGCGAAGTGGTTTTAATCTGCAAGCAGGACGGAATCATAGCCGGGCTGGAGGTGTTTCAGAGAGTATTTGAACTTCTGGATGCAAAAACAGAGGTGGAGCTGTACTGCAAAGACGGAGAGGAAGTAAAAAACGGGCAGAAAATGGGAAAAGTTATCGGGGACATCCGAGTGCTTTTGTCCGGGGAGCGGGTTGCCTTAAATTTCCTGCAGCGTATGAGCGGGATTGCCACCTACACCCATTCTGTAGTAAAATTACTGGAGGGAAGCAGGACAAAGCTTCTCGACACGAGAAAGACAACGCCAAATATGCGGATTTTTGAGAAATACGCGGTGCGCGCGGGCGGCGGATACAACCATCGCTACAATCTGTCGGACGGCGTGCTTTTAAAGGACAACCATATCGGGGCAGCAGGGAGCGTGACAAAGGCAGTACAGATGGCGAAAGAGTACGCGCCCTTTGTCAGAAAGATAGAAGTAGAAGTGGAAAATCTGGACATGGTGCGTGAAGCGGTAGAAGCGGGAGCCGACATCATTATGCTGGACAACATGAGCACAGAGGAAATGCGGGAAGCAATCCGCATCATTGATGGCAGGGCGGAGACGGAGTGCTCCGGAAATGTGACAAAGGAAAATATCAGCCGTCTTACGGAATTGGGAGTTGATTATATTTCCAGCGGTGCGCTGACTCATTCCGCGCCGATTTTGGATATCTCCCTGAAAAACCTGCACAGGATAGAATAGTACAATGGCACATAGGAACAGAAGCGCCTGTAAGCGGCGTGCATAGAAAATTCGTGCAGCGCTGCCTTATCGTAAAAGGGCACTGTTATATCAGGAAAGGATGGAAAGAAATGACCGGGCAGGAGAGAAGAAACGCAATTGTAAATCAGATTAGAGGGAGCAGCACGCCTGTTTCCGGGAAAAAACTTGCGGAGGATTACCATGTGAGCCGCCAGGTTATTGTACAGGATATTGCGCTGATTCGCGCGGCGGGACACGACATCCTCTCCACCCACCGGGGATACATTTTGCAGGAGCCGCACAGTGTGAGCCGGGTGTTCAAAGTGCAGCACACAGATGAGGAACTGGAGGAGGAGCTGTTTTCCATCGTGGATTTGGGCGGAAAAGTCCGCAATGTGATGGTGAATCACAAGGTATACGGGCACCTGGAGGCGGATTTGAATGTGGCTTCCCGGAGAAATGCTTTGCAGTTTTTGGATGATATCAAGACGGGGAAATCCAGTCCGCTTAAAAATATCACGTCTAACTACCATTATCACACAGTGGAGGCGGACAGCGAGGAGACGCTGGACATGATAGAAAAAATGCTGGGGGAGAAAGGATTTCTCGTTACACAATAACAATCAGCTCCTTTTTTCTGCTAATGAAAAGAATATACCTTATCGGGCGAAGTCCGCCTTCCCGACAGGAGCGGCTCAGAGGTTGAATGAATTTAATTTTTAATTTATAGAAGGGATACTGAAAGATGTGGTAAGATGTTATCAGACAGGATTTGATATCCGAAATGGACGGAAAGGGATTGACCTATGGAGAAAAAGACAGAAATTATTACAGATAAAAACGGGAAGAAACTCGTCAGGATTTCTGAAATTCTGTTTAAAGGAAAACGGCAGATTCCATGGGATGATGTGAAAAATTATCTGGAACAGTATGTGGGGATGGCTTGTGAGATTGAAGATACAGGCGACATTATCTACATAGGGAAAGATTTTCCGGATGAATATACAGGTTCAAAATACACATACTCATTAAAAGGTGCAAATGCGAAAGCAAAGGCGAATGCTGCACAGGGGATACCGGAACTGCTGAAGATTGCGACAGGAAAATATTTCCGCGCAAATTCGGGTGGGAAACATCGAAAGGACGCAGCATATGGCTGGTATCGGTATGATTCCAGATTTGCACTGCCGATATATACTGAACAAGAAAAAACGGAGCATTGTAATGTCTATCATGCTTCTATGCTGATAAGGCATGATAAAGACGGAAACTATTATCTGTATGATATTTTGGACATAAAAAAAGAAACGAGCAACCCTTTCCAATCCTAAGATTTTACTTGGCAAAAAACCCATTTCTTGAGTATTATCTTAATATCAGGCAGGAAGTTTGTCAATAGAAATTGATTGAAATTATAAGAAATATTTTGAGCTATGAATGGTCGTCAGATTGTCACGGATAATCCGACGGCTGTTTTTTATTAACCGACAGTCCCTTCCTTGATTTTTGGTTGCGGGATTTGCCGGATTGCATTACAATGTAACAAAAGCAAAAAAACAGTAAAAATGCAAACCTATGAAATGACAAAGAGGTATCTGATATGGAGAATTTACAGGAAATATTGGAAGATTCCTTAAATATAAATTTCGTCCGCGCGGTGATAAGTAATCCCAGGGTGAAAGAGGGAATACTGAAAGTAAAGGTTCGTCCCATTGAAAAGCAAGGGGAACTTTATTTCCAGTTCGAGGCATTTACAAAGACCCAGGTGTTTCACGAAAATCTTAAGGAAGATGAGGCGGTAAAGCGAATCCTTTCTTATATGGAAGAATTTAAGCAGATGCAGATGACTGCGGGGATGAAGGACTACACTGTCCTTGTGAGCAAGAAGGGAAAGATTTCCGTACAGGCGAAAAAACGCAAAGATGAAGCGGTGAAGGTGGATTTATCCCACAATAAAAATAAGCGGTATATCCTTGAGGAAGGGAAGGCAGTTCCTTTTCTCCAGGATTTGGGTGTCATGACGGCGGAAGGAAAGATTGTACGCACAAAATTCGACAAATTCCGGCAGATTAACCGCTTTCTGGAATTTATTGAGGATATCCTGCCGCAGCTTGATAAGGAGAGGGAGATGACTATCCTGGATTTCGGGTGCGGGAAGTCCTATCTGACCTTTGCGGTTTATTATTATCTGCATGAGTTGAAAGGCTATGACATCCGCATTATCGGGCTGGATTTGAAGGAAGATGTGATTGCGCACTGCGCGAAGCTTGCGAAGGAATACGGTTATGAGAAGCTGACATTTTTGAAGGGTGATATCGCGGATTACGAGGGTGTGGATGCGGTGGACATGGTTGTCACCCTGCATGCCTGTGACACGGCGACGGACTATGCCCTGGCAAAGGCGGTGGGCTGGAACGCGAAGGTCATCCTTTCCGTGCCGTGCTGTCAGCATGAACTCAACGCGCAGATTTACAATGAGGATTTGGCGCCGGTGATGGACTACGGGCTTTTGAAAGAGAGAATGGCAGCGCTGGTGACAGACGGGCTGCGGGCAAAATATTTGGAGAGGGAAGGCTACGAGACACAGATACTGGAATTTATTGACATGGCTCACACGCCAAAGAATATACTGATACGTGCGGTGAAGAAGCACAAAAAGAACGAGAAGGCAGCGGGGGAGATTGACAGATGCGAAGAGCTGCTTGGTGTCCATCCGACACTGGGGACACTGCTGGATGAAAAAAGGAGAGATAAATGAAGAAAAAACTGATAAAAGCGGGGGTACTCCTGGGGTTCTTTGTGGCCGCGCTGATTGTGAGCAGCCTCATTATGAACAGGGGCACGGATGATTCTACGGTAGATTTGGGCGACCCGACCCTTCCGCGGATTTCTTTTACAGTGGAAGGGTATACGGTGAACACCCTGTTTGGCTATGTGCAGGAAATGGATATCACTGCCATGCGCGATACCATCACGCCTCTGGATAGCACAGGAGCATTGACAGTGGGAATATTGAGCGGAGAAGACGAGATAAAAGGTATGACCTACGAAGTCTGCTCTCTCAATGGCGAGGAGTCCTACCAGTCCGGAGAGGCGGAAGAAATTTCCGAAGGGACGGTGACACTGGATTTAAAAGGAGCGCTGAGTGAGGATGTGCAGGAGGCGGTCTTAAAGATTACGCTTCAGAACGGTGAGCAGGATGTATTTTACTACACCCGCATCGAGAGACCGGACGATTTGTCGGTGAAAGATTGTCTGCAGTTTGCACAGGATTTTCATGATAAGACCTTTGACAAGTTGGGCTCTGAGGCATTGAATACCTATCTGGAGCCGGATGAGACAAGTGATAACACAACCTATGAAAACGTAAATATCCACTCAAATATCACGCATATCCAGTGGGGAGATTTGCAACCCGTGATTTCCAGCGAGGTGGAGTGGAGCATCAAGGAGAGCAATACGGTCTACACGTCCCTCCTCGCGAAATACCAGGTCACATGCGCCGGGGACAACAAAGAGGCGGAAATCTTTAACGTCAAAGAGTTTTTCCGGGTGCGTAAGAGCGAGGATGAGATGTATCTGCTGGACTACAACCGCAGCATGAACCAGGTGTTCAACGCCAACCAGCAGATGATGGACGAAGACGGAATCCTGATTGGCATTGCCGGGGAGACGATACCTTATGAGACGAATGAGGACGGCTCTGTGCTTGCTTTTGTGCAGGAGAGAGATTTGTGGATATACAACAGGGAGGACAATGAACTTTCACAGGTCTTCAGCTTCGCAAATAAAGAAGGGCACGATGTGCGCAGCCGGAACGACCAGCATGCGGTGCGCATCATCAGCATGGAGGAAAATGGAAGTACGGTCTTTGCGGTTTACGGCTATATGAACCGGGGCGGTCATGAGGGCGAGGTCGGCGTCGCGGTCTATTACTATAACAGCGCAGAAAATGCGGTGGAAGAGAAGGCATTTATCCCCAGCACCAAGTCCTTTGCCATTGCGGAAGATGAATTTGGCAAGATGGTGTACTACAACAATGAACAGCAGTTTCTCTATGTGCTCGCCGGAGGAACTCTGTATCAGATAAACCTGGACAATGATGAGCAGACGGTGCTGGCGGAAAATCTGTCCGAAGGGCAGTATGCGGTCTCTGATGACGGGCATCTGCTTGCCTATCAGACGAACGGTTCTTTGAACAGCGCCACAGAGATAAAAGTGCAGAACCTTTCCACAGGGGAGGATTACACGGTAAAGGCGCCGGAAAATGATGCCATCCGCCCACTGGGGTTTGTCGCAGACGACTTCATCTATGGGAAACTGCATCCGGATGACGCCGGGGAATCTCTATCCGGCGGGGGGATTGCGCCAATGTATGAGCTGGAAATCCGGGATAATGGCAACGAAACTGTGAAGAGCTATTCCGCGGATGGCATCTATATCTCCGATATCATTGTGGAAGATAATCTTGTGACCATCAACCGGGTTGTAAAGAGCGGAAGTGTTTATCAGGCGACAGCGCAGGACTATCTTACCAACAACGAAGAGCGCTCCCAGAAAGATGTGACACTGGAGGCATTTACAACAGATTTGAAAGAAAAACAGATGCGCTTTACCTTCAGCGAAGAAATCAAAGAATTGTCTCCGAAAATCATTCGTCCTAACCAGGTACTGAAAGAGCGCCCCATTACGGTAAGCTTAGATGACAAGTCCAAGTCCGAGAAATACTATGTGTATGGTATGGGTGAGCTGGTGGCTGTCTACGACAAGGCGGGTTACGCGATTCAGAAGGCGGAGCAGGTATCGGGCGTGGTGATATCCTCCGAGCAGGCGTATATCTGGGAGAAAGGAAACCGGGATTTAGTCTACTATACCGAGGCGGGGACATTTGAGAAAGAAGAAGGCGAATCGGCGCTGGAGGCATGTGAGCGGTATATGGAATCCTATGCGGCGGATGCCAAAAAGGTGGATTTGACAGGATGTACCTTGAGTCAGGTGCTGTATGTCATCAACAAAGGCTGTCCGGTCATTGCCCTGACAGATTCCAGCCATGCCGTTCTTCTGACCGGTTACAGCACAACAGATGTCACCTATGTGGACCCGGATACGGGCGAGGAGGCTACGGTGAGCGTAAATGACATGGAATCCATGGTGAGCGGAGGCGGAAATACCTTTATCGGATATATAAAATAATAGCAGCGTCGGCGCACAAGGGATAGCACTGACGCCAGGCAGATAAAAGAATAGCATGACAGATAAAAGAAAGAAAAAGTACACTCGATATGATATTTATATGGCTGCTGCGGCAATTCTCTTCACGGTGAGTATCATTCTGACCGTGTGCGCGGCGAAGGTGCCGGGGATGGCGCAGCAGTATTCTATACATATTTATCCGCTGCTTGTATCCACAGTCGGCAGAATATCCGGGATATTTCCGTTTTCCGTGACAGAGATTCTGCTGTATCTGTTGGCGGCGGCACTGCTGCTTTCCTCTGGACGGGCAATTTGGAAGATGGCAAGAGGCGCGAAGAGGGGGGAAGCTCTTTTTATATGGTTTTCCAGGATATTCCTGGCGGCAGGAATCCTTGTGTTTCTCTATGTGGCTGCGTGCGGGATAAACTACCACAGGGAGCCTTTTTCTAAGGAGGCAGGGATTGAGACCCGCGAATATACGGCGGAAGAATTAAAAGAAATCTGCCTGTGGCTGACACAGGAGGTCAATGACCGGGCGCAGTCGGCAGAGAGTGATGAGCAAGGACAGCTTCTGCTTGGTACAGCGGAAGGATTAAGCGAGGCGGAACGGGACGCCGTTGAAGCGATGGAGAATCTGGGAGAGACCTTTCCCTGCCTGGAAGGATACTACCCTCATCCCAAGGGGATTCTGGTATCGGAAATTCTCTCCTACCAGGGGTTGACCGGAATCTATACGCCCTTTACGGTGGAGGCAAATTACAATGCGGATATGACTGCCTACAACATCCCTTTTACACTGTGTCATGAGCTCTCCCATCTGCGGGGGTTCATGCAGGAACAGGAGGCAAACTTTATCGCGTTTCTGGCATGTACGGAGTCTGACCGGATAGAATTTCAGTACAGCGGATATCTGTCAGGATGGGTATACTGCATGAACACATTGTATGAGGCATCTTACGAGAGCTGGCAGGAAGTGCGGGCACAGCTCTGTGCGGAGGCGGAGCCGGATTTAAAGGCGAACAATGCCTTCTGGGCGTCCTATGACGGGAAAGTAGCGGAAGTGGCAAATCAGGTGAACGATACCTATTTAAAGATAAACGGTCAGGAAGACGGTGTGCAGAGCTACGACAGAATGGTGGATTTAATCGTGGCATATTTTTACGAAAGGCTGTAACTTTTACAGGAACTGAAGGGTATTCTATATGAAGGGGCGGACACAGAGAAAGAAACGGATTGATACGGAGGAGGCACTGCATGTCTACGGGGACATGGTCTACCGGCTGGCGCTCATCCAGATGAAAAATAGAAGTGAGGCGGAAGACGTATTCCAGGAGGTATTTCTGCGTCTGGTGAAATACAGCGACCGTATCGAGAGCGAAGAACATCTGAAGGCGTGGCTCATCCGTGTGACAGTGAACTGCTGTAAAAAGCAGTTTGACAATGCCTTCAGACGGAAAACGGTGCCGTTTACTACAGAGGCAAAGGCGGAAGCCTCCTATGAGATGGAGTCGGGGGAGAGCGCTGTGTATGAGGCTGTACAGAATCTGCCTCCGGATTACAGGGCGGCGATTCATCTGTTTTATTACGAGCAGTATTCGGTAAAAGAAATCAGTCAGATTTTGGAGGTGTCCGAATCTGTGGTGAAAACAAGGCTTTCCCGCGCGCGGGGGAAGCTAAAGGAAGTGCTGAAAGGAGAGTTTTGAACATGCAGGAGCAGTACAGGAAAGCAAATGATAAAATTCATGCTCCGCAGGAGCTGCTCAATGCGACTAGACAGCAGATGAAGGCAGAGAAGAAAAGGAGACGGACAGCCAGGTTTATTCGTTATGGGGCTGCGGCAGCGTGTTTCTGTCTCGTGGCATTTGGGCTATGGAAATATACGGGCAGGGACCGCATTTATATTGAGGAGGTTCAGTTAAGCCGACAGGAATGGACGATTGGAAAGAATCTCGGAAACGCGGATGTCAGTGCAGACGGTAGGGACAAAGAGTCTGACAGTTTTACGCTTCATAGCGGTGAGACGAAAGAAACGGCGCCGGAGGAAATCTGGGATTTGCAGGCGAGCACGGTAAAGAGGACAGAGGTTTATATCGGAAAGACCGGAGATGAGACATGGGCGGCGGCATATGAGAAAGAGGGAATCTATTACTATCTGGAAGGGACAGATATCTCGGAAGAAGAATTTTTAAATTATTTGAGAAATAATTTGTGATAGCTGTAACCTTTTGAAATCCTGAAGGGTACTATTATCAAAGACCCGATACAGACAGCCTTTTATGAGGGCTTTAGTCAGGAGGTGGGGAAAAGTGAAAAAACGATGGGCGCGCAGCCTGAGTGTCATGGCAGCGGTGTCGGTAGTATTTGCGGGAGGCGCCTTTTCTGCCGGATGTGCCAGGCAGGAGATGAGTAAGAAGCAGCAGGCGCAGGTCATGGAGGCGTCCAAGCTGGCACAGAACATCCGTGAGAAGTACGCGGATGAAGAAAAATATGAATACACCGAACCATTAAAAGATGTGGGCAGAGATGAAAAGCTGACCCTTCAGATGGGATTTGACATTAAGAATGGTGAGTTCAGTGAGTACACACAGATTGCAAATGTTTTTCAGGATGCAGAACTGACACATCCGGCAGGTTCCCATTTTGAGTGGGATGAGGAGACGCAGGTCCTGTCTGTGACCCCGCCTAGATGGGAAGTGGGAGGAATATCGAGCAGTATTCTGGGTGAAGAGGACCCCGGATACAGTCCGACGACTTACTCACTGTTTGACAAAGGAGAACTCAAAGACTGGGGGAATCTCCCGCAGTATTATCTGGTACAGTATGTGGACGCCGAGACAGGAGAAGCGCTGGAAAAGCCGAAGGTGACCGTGTTCACCGTGGACCACGAAGTGAGTACAGCGCCGAAATTGAGTGTCCGCATTAACGACGAGGGCAAGCCGGTATTTCAGTGGAAGAAAGTGAGAGGCGCCGAAAAATACTACGTCATGAATCTGACCTACACAGAAGAGAGTGGATTCTCAGGAAACGGGATGGTGCGCGGCAAAACGGAAGAGACGGAATGGATACCGGACTCTATGGCGCAGTTCATCACGTATGAAGTGTCCGAGGCAGAGAGAAGTGAGGCATATTATATAGAGAAGTACGGCGAAGGGACAGAAGCGATTCCCCGAGATTCGGAATACGGGACGTATTACTGCGTGATTGCCGCTTCGGAGGACGGGACTTCAGCCATCAGCAATGTCATTGATGTAAAAGACATTGCGAGGAAGGTGCCTTTTACCGAAGAAGTAGGGATGAGCCTTGCGGAGAGTTCCAACTATGTGGATAATTTCCAGAGTATGCCTTCCTATAAATGGGTGACCATGTGTGACGGCACGCTGGTACAGAAACTCATCAATTACGATTTTGAACACGCGGACCCCACGACAGAGACATGGGGTGAATATGAAAAAGAGGATATGTCCGATTTGCGTCTGGTGGAAGTGGACATTGTGAAAATTCCTTATACCATAGACGGCACGGATTTCACGGGCATGGTCATTGTGGAGAATTATGACCCGGATACGTGGGAAGAAGAGATAGAAAAAATCCGTCAGCGTCAGGAAGATTTGCGCAGCAAGGGCGGCGCGAGAGACATCGAGATGACAGAGGAAGAAGCTGGCGATGAAGAGGGAGAAAAAGAAGAGGATTTTGCGGATTCAGAGGCGGAGTCCAATGTAGAGACGACGGATTATGCAGTTACAGCGAACAGCGCGTTGAGCGAGTATCTGGCGGTGAATATGATGAGCGGGAATACAAGGATTGATTTGGAAGAATTTCCGGAGAGTGCGGATACCGCCTATCTGTTGGATGCCTGGGAGGAGGCGGTTTACCAGAATCCCATGGTGCTGGGAGTCAGGAGCGCGGCAGTCCTTGGAGACGGCGATGTGCTGGCGGTAGAATACGATACCGATGCAGATGTAATCCGGCAGAAACAGAGAGAAATTCAGGCGGAAGTTCAAAGTGTTGTTTCAGATATCATCACCGATGATATGACAGAGTTGGAGAAGGAGCTTGCCATCAATCAGTACCTGTGTGACACCGCGGAATATGATATGAAAGCACTGGAAAATGCGGAGGAAAATGATTTTGCGGAGGTGGACGGAGAATTTAATGATTCCTTCACACCGTACGGAGTCCTCATTAATAAGACGGGGGTGTGTTCCAGCTATGCCGGAGCATTCAAGCTGCTGGCAGATGAAGCGGGCTTGGAGAGTATCGTTGTGACAGGTTATCTGGAGGGCGATTTGCCTCATGCCTGGAATAAGGTGAAGATTGATGGGCAGTGGCAGATTGTGGACAGCACGAACAACGACAATGAACTGATATTCAATGCTCTCTTAAATCTCCCGGATAACGCGGCGAGAAAAGTTCTGGTGGAGGATGAACGCTATGTGCTGGATGAAAAATTATCTGATTACGAGGCACCCACCGATGAAAATGAGTATTATCATATAGAAGATAAATTTTACGGCGAAGAGCAGATTGCAGAGCCTTTGACAGCGGCGCTGGCGGAGGAAGGAAGAGCAGTCCTCAGGACAAAATACAATCTCAGCGATAAAGAATTTGCAGAAATCGCAGAGAAAGTACTCGATGAATACGGAGAGGCAGAAGTCTCCGGCGGTTACTGGCTGGGAGTCATTTATTTGGCGGAAGAACAATAAAATAAGATAGTGTTTAGAAGGAGACTATGATATAATAACTGTATAAGTGATTCGAGCCGAATATTCGGGTGTTTTGTATTGGTAGCAGACAATACGGGCGCGGGGGAAGCGCAGTATTGGATGAGATACAAAAATATTAATCAAAAGGAGAAAAAGATATGAGGAAGTATGGCAAACGATTTGCGGCAGCAGGATTTGCCGCAGCAATGACAGCAGCGATGATATCCGGTTGCGGCGGAGGAACAAAAGCAACTCCGGAAAATCTGTTCAAGGACATGAACGAGAACGCGAAAGATGTTGAGTCTATGCTCTGCAATCTGGCTGTGGAATTGGGTATGAGCTATGAGTCAGAGTCTGTGGGAATCGGTATAGACATGGATTTAGAGGCTACGAACGATCCGGCAGCAGCACATGCGGACGGCTCACTGGATTTGGAATCTCCGGACGGAAGCATCGGTGTAAATTTTGAGGCATATTCTGTCGAGGAGGACGGTACATATGTCGTTTATGCCGGCTCGCAGGGTGAATGGATAAAGATGGAGATGGACGAGGGCGATATCAGTACGTTCGGCGGAGATTTATACAGCCAGTTAGAGGATATGCATGAAGATTTCGAGCTGGACGAGGATTTGTCAGAAGTAGAGGGAAAAGACTGCTTCAAGCTGACCGGTGACATCAGCGGAGAATATCTGGCAGATGTGATGAGCGAAAATGAAGAAGTTATGGATGAGATGGGCGCAAGCGACATGCTTGATATGGACGCCCTGGCAGAGGCAAAGATTCCGTGTACGGTTGAGATATACAAAGATGATATCCTTCCCGCCAGAATCAATATGGACCTGCAGGATATTCTCGTTACTGTGATGGGTGAAGAAGGCGAGGATATCGAGGTTTCCGATTTCTATATTGAAATAACCTATGTAGAGTATGACAAGGTAAAAGAAATCGAAGTTCCTGATGAAGCAAAAGACGCAGAAGACCTCATGGGAGGTTCCAGTTCTATCTCCGATATTGATTTAGATGATGAGGATGAGGATGACACTGACAAACCGTCAAAGAAAGCTCAGGTTGCAGAGTCCAGCGGTGAACTGGGAGCGAGCTGGGACAGCTACACAGTACAGATAAATGACACTGTGCTTACCCTTCCGTGTGAGATTGCAGATTTGGAAGCGCTTGGATTTACACTCGATACGTCTTATACACCGGCAAATTATATGATTAATGTGGATGAATATGAACTGGCATATTTCATGGATGCATCCGGAAATGAAATCATGGTAGATGTCCTCAACAATACAGGCGAGGCACAGGAGCTTCAGGATTGTATCATCGCCGGAATCTCTGTAGACGAGTACGACATTGAGGACGGGCTGACAGTTATCTTCCCCGGCGGTATCCAGATTGGAAGCACTAAGGATGAAGTACTCGCTGCTTACGGCGAGGCGGAAGACCCCTATGAGGGAGATTACCTGCATATGTATACATGGTATGACCCGAACAGCTACTATAACGGATGTGAGATAGACTTTGATGCTGAGACAGGGCTTGTAAACAGTATGTATATGGATAAGCACGAGTAGGGCGTACACTGCATATTGACGCTAGCCGTAGTTGGCGCGCAGTGCGGTTTTACGAATAGTGCGGGCTGGACTGTACATCTGATTTTAAACGAATTGAAAAAAAGTCTTGCAAAAGCAAGACAGGTATGCTAATATAAGAAACGGTCACTGCGAAAGTGGTGACCGTTTTTAAGGCCCCGTGGTCAAGCGGTTAAGACATCGCCCTTTCACGGCGGTAACACGGGTTCGATT
>OGQQ01000325.1_pt1 | contig 49893 bp, 45 predicted proteins | sample 1553281 | NCBI WGS metagenome assembly OGQQ01 (sample SAMEA2579937, study PRJEB22360) | human gut metagenome | biome: human gut; feature: human-associated habitat; material: faeces | place: Denmark | collected 2008/2010 | reverse complement strand
AATGAATTGAGAGGTGAGACGGTATGAGTATTGTGAGTAAAGAAGATCTGCTCAATAAGCAGGCTGAAGCAAAAAATACCCTGGAATCTTTTACCTGTCGTGTGCTTGTCTGTTCCGGTACCGGATGTATCGCTTCCGGCGCGCAGAAGATTTATGACGAGATGGCGAAACTGTGCGAGAATCTTGACTGGGTAAGCGTGGAAATGCAGAAAGATGTTCCGCATGTCGGTGTTGTTAAGACAGGATGTCAGGGCCTTTGTGAATTAGGACCTCTGATGAAGATTGAACCTTATGATTATCAGTATGTTCATGTACAGGTAGAAGACTGTAAAGAGATCGTAGAGCGTACTGTTATGGAAGGAGAGCCGGTAAGCAGACTGTTTTATCGTGATCATGATACCGCCTGTCCACATCCTTCTGACATTCCTTTCCTGAATCAGCAGACAAGAATCGTTCTTGAGAACTGTGGTAATATTAATGCAGAATCCATTGATGAATATATTGCTGTTGGCGGTTTTCAGGCTATGGCAAAAGCTTTCTTCGATATGTCCCCACAGGATGTTATCGATGAAGTAACAAAATCCGGACTTCGCGGACGAGGCGGAGCTGGTTTCCCGGCTGGTAAAAAATGGTCTCAGGTTGCTCGTCAGAAAGAAAAAGTTCGTTATGTAGTATGTAATGGTGATGAAGGTGACCCGGGTGCATTCATGGATGGTTCCGTAATGGAAGGTGATCCATATAAGATGATCGAAGGTATGACCATTGCCGCATACGCAGTTGGCGCAGAGAACGGATACATTTATGTTCGTGCAGAATATCCGCTTTCCGTTAAACGTCTCCGTATGGCTATCGAACAGGCTGAAGCTTATGGACTGCTTGGTGACAATATCCTTGGTTCCGGTGTGAATTTCCATTTACATATCAATCGTGGAGCAGGTGCCTTTGTTTGTGGTGAAGGTTCTGCCCTCACTGCATCCATCGAAGGTAAGCGAGGCATGCCGCGTGTCAAACCACCGCGTACAGTAGAAAAAGGTCTCTGGGAGAAACCTACCGTTCTGAATAACGTAGAAACATATGCAAACGTTCCGAAGATCATTCTTCAGGGTGCTGACTGGTTCCGTACCATTGGAACAGAAGGAAGCCCGGGAACCAAGACCTTCTCCCTGACCGGTGCAATCGAAAACACAGGTCTGATCGAAGTACCAATGGGTACCAGTCTTCGTCATATCATTTATGATATCGGTGGTGGTCTGAAGAGCGGAGCTGCTTTCAAAGGTGTACAGATCGGTGGACCATCCGGTGGATGTCTGATCGAAGATCAGATCGACCGTCCGCTTGACTTTGACTCCGTTAAATCACTCGACGCGATCATGGGTTCCGGCGGTCTGGTAGTTATGGATGAAAATACATGTATGGTTGAGGTTGCCAGATTCTTTATGAACTTTACACAGCGTGAGAGCTGTGGTAAATGCGTTCCGTGTCGTGAAGGAACAAAGCGTATGCTGGAGATTCTCGAGAGAATCGTAGATGGTAAAGGTGAAATGTCAGACCTTGATGAACTGGAAGAGCTTGCTACTATGGTACAGAGCATGGCTCTCTGCGGACTTGGCAAGAGTGCACCGCTTCCGGTTATCAGTACTCTGAAACGCTTCCGTGATGAATACGAGGAACATATTAAGGATAAGAAATGCCGTGCAAAAGTCTGTACAGCACTTCGTAAATTCCACATTAATCCGGAATTCTGTATTGGCTGCGGTAAGTGCGCGAAGAACTGCCCGGCAGGTGCAATCAGCGGAAAGATCAAATCTCCGTATCACATCAACAATGACGTATGTATCAAATGCGGTTCCTGTAAAGATAACTGTAACTTTGATGCGGTTTATGTGGAAGCATAGGAAGGAGGCTGAATTATGGGTACAATGACAATTGACGGTAGAAAAGTTGAATTTACCGATGAAAAAAACGTCCTGACCGTTATCCGTAACGCAGGCATTGATATTCCGACACTGTGCTATCATTCAGAGCTCTCTACATTTGGAGCATGCCGTTTATGTACAGTAGAGGACGACAGAGGCAAAACATTTGCTTCCTGTTCAGAAGTACCGCGCGATGGTATGGTTATTCATACTAACACAAATAAATTAAGAAACTATCGTAAACTGATCGTGGAACTGCTCCTTGCAGCACACTGCCGTGACTGTACAACCTGTATCAAGAGTGGTGAGTGTGTCCTTCAGGAACTGGCACATCGTCTCGGCGTAAGAACCGTACGTTTCCAGAACACAAGAGAGCAGCATGAGCTGGATTTCAGTTCTCCGTCTATCGTTCGCGATCCGAATAAATGTATCCTCTGCGGAAACTGTGTACGTGCCTGCGAGGAAATTCAGGGAATCGGTGCACTTGGATTTGCATTCCGTGGAACAGAAGCAATGGTTATGCCTGCATTCAATAAAAAGATTGCAGAGACACAGTGCGTAAACTGTGGACAGTGTCGTGCATTCTGTCCGACAGGAGCTATTTCTATCCACACGAATACAGATAAAGTCTTTAAGGCACTTGCAGATCCGGATATCCGTGTAGTTGCGCAGATTGCACCTGCAGTACGTGTTGCAGTGGGCGATCATTACGGACTCCAGAAGGGACGCAGTGTAATGGGCAAGATCGTCAATGCGCTTCATCGCATGGGATTTGATGAAGTTTATGATACCACATTCAGTGCTGACCTTACGATTATGGAAGAAAGTGCAGAATTCCTTAACCGTATTGAAAAAGGTGAGAAACTTCCGCTCCTGACATCCTGCTGTCCGGCATGGGTGAAATTTATTACAGATCAGTATAAGGATTACATCCCGAATATTTCTACCTGCAGATCCCCACAGGGAATGCTTTCTGCTGTTATTAAGGAATACTTCCGTGATCCGGAACATGCTCAGGGAAAGAAGACTGTAATGGTTTCCATTATGCCATGTACGGCTAAGAAGGCAGAAGCCGTTCGTCCGAACAGCTATACACATGGTGAGAAAGATACCGATATCGTTATCACAACCACAGAGCTTCTTCGTATGATCGACAACTTTGGCCTTGACTTCGCAGGACTTGAGCCAGAAGCATGTGATATGCCGTTTGGATTCGGTTCCGGCGGTGGAGTTATCTTTGGTGTTACCGGTGGTGTTACAGAGGCAGTTCTTCGTCGTCTGACTCCGGACCACAGTAAAGAAACAATGAGAGAAATCTCCGAGTGTGGTGTACGTGGAGACGAGGGAATCAAGGAATTCTCTGTACCATACAAAGGAATGGAAATCAAGATCTGCGTAGCCAGCGGACTTGCCAATGCAAGAATCGTTATGGACCGTGTAAAGAACGGAGAGGCAGAGTATCATCTGATCGAAGTTATGGCATGTCGTCGTGGCTGTATCATGGGTGGTGGCCAGCCGACAAGATCCGGTGACAGAACAAAAGCTGCCAGAGCCAGAGGTCTGTACAATGCGGATAATACAACGATTATTAAGAAATCCGATGAGAACCCGATGGTACTCGAACTTTACCAGGGACTTCTCAAAGGCAAGGAGCATGAACTGCTTCATAATGAGTTTTATTGATTTTTAACTTGAGGGTATGATGAGAGAGTAATATAGAGATAATACGCCGGGAGTTACGATTTTGATCAATTGTAACCCACTTGCGTTTCCGAAATTCTTTCGTTCGCCTATGGATAACTGCTTTTGCAAACTCGCTTTGCTCAGACAGAGCAACGCAGTTATCACTAGAACGAAAGAATTCCTGGAAGCCTCGTGAGGTTACTATGCTCAAATCTCGTAGCTCCCGGCTGTTTTTACATATATAGTTCTATTAAACATACCCTCAAAAAAACAATTAGATTCATTATGCCGCATTTCATTAGGAGCTCCGGGGAGTAAACTCTCCCTTGCACAATAATTCTCAATAGGATAGAATAAAAGAAAAAATATAAAGAGGTGCAAGGATATGCGTGAAATACAAGCATCAGTGCTCACGGACACCATCGAACGGCTTTGCGTCGAAGCCAATCAGGTGCTTCCGGACGACATCAAGAAATCTATCCAGGCCTGTCGTGCGAGCGAGGACGGACAGATTGCCTGTGGAATACTCGACAACATCATCGAGAACTACCAGATTGCAGAGAATGAACAGGTGCCAATCTGCCAGGATACCGGAATGGCATGTGTATTCCTCGAAATCGGACAGGACGTACATATTGCAGGCGGAGACCTCACCGAAGCAGTTAATGAAGGCGTCCGCAGAGGATACACCAACGGCTACCTCCGCAAATCCGTAGTGAAGGATCCGGTCCGCAGAGGAAATACCGGAGACAACACTCCGGCGATGCTTTATACAGAAATCGTACCAGGCGAAAACATCAAGATCACAGTTGGCCCCAAAGGCTTCGGAAGCGAAAACATGAGTGCTATCCGTATGTTTAAGCCGTCTGCCGGCATCGAGGGAATCAAGGATTTTATCCTTGAAACAGTCGAAACAGCCGGACCGAACCCATGTCCACCGATGGTTGTTGGCGTTGGAATCGGAGGAACTTTTGATAAAGCTGCCCTTCTTGCTAAGAAAGCCCTGATGCGCCCGGTAGATTCCGAGAACGAAGATCCATATTATGCAGACCTCGAGAAAGAAATGCTCGAGAAGATCAACCAGCTTGGGATCGGTCCACAGGGATTTGGCGGAAAGACGACTGCAATCGGTCTGAACATCGAAACAATGCCTACTCACATTGCCGGTATGCCATGTGCGATCAACATCAGCTGCCACGTAACACGACACAAAACGGAGGTGATCTAAGATGGAACGTCATATTACATTACCACTTACCGAAGAACTTGCGAAGACACTCCATGCAGGTGACACCGTTTATCTGACAGGAACAATCTATACCTCCCGTGATGCCGGTCACAAGAGAATGTGCGAAGCACTTGCCAGAGGAGAAGAACTTCCGTTTGATCCAAAGGATGCCACAATCTATTATGTAGGTCCGACCCCTGCAAAACCGGGTCAGGTCATCGGTTCCGCAGGCCCAACTACCAGCGGCCGTATGGATGCTTATGCACCAACCATGATGTCCGTAGGTGCCCGTGGCATGATCGGAAAAGGCGCCCGTCTTCCGGAAGTCGTAGAGGCTATGAAGAAATACAGTGGCGTTTATTTCGGAGCGATCGGCGGGGCAGGAGCACTTCTTGCGAAATGCATCAAGAAGGCAGAACTTGTTGCCTACGAAGACCTTCAGTCCGAAGCACTCCGCAGACTTTATGTAGAAGAGGTGCCGCTGGTGGTCATCATTGACTGTGAAGGTAACAACCTTTATGAGCAGGGAAGAGAAGCCTATCTCAAAGAGCATAATAAAAAATCATAACCAAAGCCCCCAGGACATATATTATAACAATACATGGGATTGTGTGAATATATGCAAGGGGGCTTTTTTATATGGAAAATTTTCAGGTTTACCGGGATATTCAGGCACGTACCGGCGGTGACATATACATAGGCGTTGTTGGCCCAGTCCGTACAGGAAAATCCACATTTATCCGGAGATTTATGGAGCTGGTGGCACTGCCGGATATGGAACCGGCAAAACAGGCGGAAGTGCGTGATCAGCTCCCTTTAAGCGGTTCCGGGAAGCTCATCACAACCGTAGAACCCAAATTTATCCCAAAAGAAGCAGTGAATGTAAATTTAGGGGATGATCAGAAAGTACGGATCCGTCTGATTGACTGCGTAGGATTTCTCGTAAAAGATGCGAGCGGCCACATTGAAGACGGAAGAGAACGCATGGTAAAAACTCCATGGTTTGAAAAAGCGATTCCTTTTCATGAAGCAGCAGAGACTGGCACACGCAAAGTCATTCAGGAACATGCAACGATCGGACTGGTGGTTACGACAGATGGAAGCTTCGGCGAACTTCCAAGAGAAAATTTCGCTGATGCAGAGGCACTGACTATAAACCTTCTGAAAAAACAGGGCAAACCATTTCTGATTCTTGTAAACTCCCAGATGCCATATAAAGAAGAAACGCAGGAACTTGTCAGAAATCTGCAGAATAAATATGGTGTAACGACTATGGCAGCCAACTGCGAGCAGCTGCGAAAAGAAGATGTCACCAGAATCCTTTCCAATATACTGTATGAATTTCCGGTAAGTGAGATTCAGTTCTTCGTACCAAAATGGGTGGAAATGCTGCCGAATGATCATGAGCTGAAATTGAAGCTGCTGGAGCAGATACGCGAACAGATGAAAAAATTACTTCATATTAAAAATATAACCCGGGAATCTGTTCAGCTGACAGCTCCTTTTGTGCAGGATGTCCTGTTGGAGGAGGTCAGTCTGTCTAGTGGAAAAGTGCGTATACGAATTCAGATCAGGGACGAATATTATTATCGTATGTTAAGTGAAATGAGCGGTATCCAGATGGAAACAGAATATGATCTGATCCATACGATGAAAGAACTCGCGGCAATGAAAGAACAATACGTCAAAGTGCAGGCGGCGTTGGAGTCTGTGAGAGAAAGCGGCTACGGTGTGGTAGTGCCAGAACTTGGCGAGATCCAGATTGAGGAACCGTCCGTCATACGGCAGGGCAGCAAGTACGGTGTCCGGATAAAATCCAAGAGCCCTTCTATCCACATGATCAAAGCTAACATAGAAACAGAAATCGCTCCGATCGTGGGAACTGAGCAGCAGGCAAAGGATCTGATCCAGTATATCGGCGAAAGCGGACAGCGCGGCGAAAGCATCTGGGAAACGAATATATTTGGAAAATCCATAGAACAGCTGGTGCAGGACGGCATCCGAAGCAAACTGACTTCCATTGGAGAAGAGAGCCAGTCCAAACTGCAGGACACCATGCAGAAGATCGTCAACGACAGCAAAGGCGGCATGGTGTGTATTATTATATAAAAACTAGGAAGGTCAGGAACCGGCATGGAGTTCCTGATCTTCTTTGTTTTTTGGCATAAAAACTCCGTGATTTTTCGAGAAATTTTCGCATCGGGGGGGGTAAAACCAGATCCCAAGGGGTTTACAGAAATATGTTTATGTGATAAAATGCAGATGTTTATAAAACAGACGGGGGAAGAAAATGAGCAACAGCGTAAGAAAAAGAAAACCAATCGAACATTGGAAAATTATCGCATTTTATCTGATCATCTACGACATTGTCGCAATCAACTTTTCGTATTTTTTTGGCCTCTTACTGAGATTTGATCTGGCCTATTCCAGCATACCAGAGAATTATTTAAGTGCATTCCTGAGGTTTGCGCCTTTTTATACGGCATTTTCACTGATCGTGTTTTATGTGGCACATATGTATAACAGCGTATGGCGCTTCGCCAGCTTTACCGAGTTGAACCGCATTTTTGTGGCAACGGTGGTTACAACAGTATTTCAGGTAGTCGGGATCACGACATTTTATGAGCGAATGCCCGGTTCCTATTATATCGTAGGTTGTATTTCACAGTTTATCCTGACCGTGGCGGTCCGCTTTATGTATCGTTATATCACACTGGAGCGTGCCAAACGCGAAAAGGATGCGATGGCAACACACAGAACCATGATTATTGGTGCCGGTGCAGCCGGGCAGATGATCCTGAGGGAGCTGAAAACATCCGTCAAGGCAACTGCGAAGCCATGCTGTGTGATCGATGACAACCCGAACAAATGGGGACGTCTGACAGAAGGTGTTCCGATCGTCGGTGGACGTGACAGCATCATGGCAAACGTCGAGAAATACAACATTGACCAGATCCTTTTTGCAATCCCTACCGCACGGGTGGAGGACAGAAGAGATATCCTCAATATCTGTAAGGAAACAAAATGTGAACTCAAGACTTTGCCGGGAGTATTCCAGCTGGCAAACGGACAGGTTTCCTTAAGCAAGATGAAAGCAGTAGCAGTCGAAGATCTGCTTGGAAGAGATCCGATCAAAGTAAACATGGAAGAGATCTTCCAGTACATTAAAGGAAAAACAATCCTTGTTACCGGCGGCGGTGGCTCTATTGGAAGTGAGCTTTGCCGGCAGATCGCAGGTCATGAACCGAAACAGCTGATCATTTTTGATATCTATGAGAATAATGCATACGATATCGAACAGGAACTGAGACGTAAGTACAAAAACCTCAACCTTGTTGTTTTGATCGGATCTGTCAGAGACAGCCGAAGAATCAATATGGTGTTCGAGAAATACAAGCCGGAAATCGTATATCATGCAGCAGCACACAAACATGTGCCGCTTATGGAGACAAGCCCGAACGAGTCCATCAAGAACAATGTGATCGGTACATACAAAACAGCGTATGCGGCACTGAAGCACGGTGCATCAAGATTTATCCTGATCAGTACGGATAAGGCAGTAAATCCGACCAACATCATGGGCGCAAGCAAACGTCTCTGCGAAATGGTCATCCAGAGTATGGATGCAGTCAGCAAGGCAGGCAGAATGGATGTCCTTCCGCTTCTTCATGCACACATGGATAAATACTTCGAGGATCAGATTCCGGGAGACAGGACGACGGCGGCCATGAAGAGCCGGCCGGAAGAGCGTTCCAGCGTACATATCGAGAGCATCAAGAACAAAGACCGACAGGGAACACAGTTTGTAGCAGTTCGATTCGGAAATGTTCTTGGAAGCAACGGATCAGTTATTCCACTCTTTAAGAAACAGATCGAAGCGGGCGGCCCGGTGACAGTTACACATCCGGATATCGTGAGATACTTCATGACGATCCCGGAGGCAGTCAGCCTGGTACTTCAGGCAGGAACCTATGCCTGGGGCGGTGAGATCTTCGTTCTGGATATGGGTGAACCGGTCAAGATCGACAGTCTTGCGAGAAACCTGATCAAACTTTCCGGATATGAACCGGATGTGGAAATTCCAATCGTTTATTCAGGATTACGTCCTGGTGAGAAGCTTTACGAAGAGAAGCTGATGGCAGAAGAGGGAATGAAGAAAACCGATAATGATCTGATCCATATCGGCAAACCAATTCCGTTTGATATCAGTAAATTCCTCGGACAGCTGACCGAACTGGCACAGGCAAGTTACGAAAACAGTCCTCACATCGTTGAGATGGTAGAAGAAATCGTACCGACTTTCCATCCGGTAGGGAATAAGCCGACCGGCAATGAAAATATGTCTGTGGAAGAATTCCAGAGAGAAATTCACGAAACAGAACACAGGTAAATAATATGCAGCAAATTTAAGATCTGAAAGCATTCAGATTTTAAATTTGTTACATATTAGATAAGTTATAAATATAAGGAAAGAATATGAAAAAGAAATTTTTCTTCGACAGAAAAGAGAAAAAATTACAGATGGATTCTGAAGAGAATTCGTTCGAGAGATGCGTGCTCTGTGGTGTCGTTACTGATGTACCGGTGCAGATGCCGGTCAGTGAACGGAAATGTTATATTCCGGGAGCCGGACAGCTGTGCAGAGACTGCTGCAGGGAACTGTATGGCAGCGATGATCTCGGGACTACAGCAGAATCCGAAATCTGTAAAATATAGAAAGATTTTTGTAAGGGGGAAGCGTATGTATAAGAAATCACCACAGGGGTGGCTGAAACACTGGGATTTTATCCTTCTGGATATTTTCTGCCTTCAGCTTGCCTTTGTAGTTGCATACTTAGTACGACAGGGGTTGGAAAACCCGTACAGTGATCAGATCTACCGCACAGTCGCATTTGTATTTATGCTGTGCCAGATCGTGGTCATGTTTCTGGGACAGTCCTATCAGGATATCCTGAAACGGGGCTATTACATAGAATTTACCAAGACAGCCAAGCATGTATTGATGGTCATGCTGCTGTCTGTCCTGTATCTCTTTGCAACACAGCAGGCAGTCAGCTATTCCAGATTAACGTTGTTCTATACCGCATTTTTGTATTTATGCTTTGACTACGTCGGCAGGGTATGGCACAAAGAAAATGTCCTGAAAAAGAATGCGACCAAAAAGAAAGAAAAGTCCATGGTCGTTGTGGTAAGCCTCGCCGAAGCAAAAGAGACGATTGAAAAAATCCTGAGCGCTCCGATCCAGAATTTTTCCATCAATGGGATTGCGCTCATTGATGACAATCCGGGTGTAAAAGAAATCGCAGGAATACCGGTTGTCGGAAATATGGACACGATCAGTGAATATCTCTGTCATGAATGGGTTGACGAAGTCTTTGTCAAGATCAGCGAGACAGAACCATATCCACAGAAGCTGATCGATGAGATCATCATCATGGGACTGACTGTACATCTCAGCCTGGGTGAAATGGAAAAATCACTCAGCGGAAAGAATTTTATAGAAAAAATCGGTGGATATTCGGTAATTACATCCAGCATCAATACCGCATCACCGAAACAGCTGCTCTACAAGAGGCTGATGGATATTGCCGGAGGAATTGTCGGCTGCCTGCTTACCGTAATCCTGATCGTTGTCATAGGACCGATGATCTACATCAAATCCCCGGGGCCGATCTTCTTCTCACAGGTGCGTATCGGTAAGAACGGAAAGAAATTTAAAATCTATAAATTCCGCAGCATGTATATGGATGCCGAAGAGAGAAAAGCAGAATTGATGAGCCAGAACAAGATGGAAGGTCTGATGTTCAAGATGGACTACGATCCGCGAATCATCGGCAGCGAGAAGAAGGATAAAAACGGTAATCCAAAAGGAATCGGAAACTTTATCCGTAAGACATCCCTGGATGAGTTCCCACAGTTTTGGAACGTACTGAAAGGTGATATGAGCCTGGTAGGAACCAGACCACCGACAGTCGATGAATGGGAACAGTATGAGCTGCATCACAGAAGCCGTATGTCAATTAAACCTGGTATCACAGGAATGTGGCAGGCAAGCGGCAGGAGTGATATTACGGATTTTGAGGAAGTCGTGAAGCTGGATACCGAGTATATCGAGAACTGGTCGATTGGGTTGGACTGCAGGATTTTGTTGAAGACGGTTAGGTCGGTAGTGAAGAGTGAGGGATCGGTGTGAGAAATAGATTACTCAGAAATGAAACAAATAAGTAACAGCCATTTACGCTGGCCAAAAGGCCGGCGTAGTTGTGTGAAATATATTTCTAAAGAGAGGATAAACAATGAAAGTATGCCTTGTAGGTTCTTCAGGAGGACATTTAACTCACTTATATATGTTAAAACCTTTTTGGGAAAATAAAGATAGATTTTGGGTTACATTTGATAAAGAAGATGCAAGAAGTTTATTGGATAAGGAAAAAATGTATCCGTGTTATTATCCTACTAATCGTAGCTTAAAAGCATTGCTCAAAAATACTAAAATTGCATGGGAGATTTTGCAAAAAGAAAAGCCAGATTTGATTATTTCTTGTGGTGCAGCAGTTGCAGTTCCATTCTTTTATCTGGGTAAATTATTTGGAGCAAAACTTGTTTATATTGAAGTTTTTGATAGAATTGATAAGCCAACTGTGACTGGAAAAATGGTTTATCCAGTCACAGATAGATTTATAGTTCAGTGGGAGGAACAGAAAAAAGTATATCCAAAAGCCATTAATTTAGGTAGTATTTTTTAAAAAGTGAGGATGTCAAAATGATTTTTGTGACAGTAGGAACGCATGAACAGCCATTTAATAGGCTTGTAAAGAAAATAGATGAGTTGAAAAGAGATGGTGTGATTACCGAAGAAGTTATCATTCAGACTGGATTTAGTACTTATGAGCCTAAGTATTGCAAATGGAGTAAGTTGATTCCATATCAACAGATGCTTAAAAATGTAGAAGATGCTCGGATAGTAATTACGCACGGTGGACCTGCAAGTTTTATCATGCCATTACAGCTTGGCAAGACTCCGATTGTTGTACCTCGTCAACAGCAGTTTAATGAACATGTTAATAATCACCAGGTGGAATTTGCTAGAAATGTAGCTGAAAGAATGGGAACAATTATACCTGTTGAAGATGTAGATAAGTTGAAAGATCTTATAATTAATTATGATCAGATTGTTGCTGGAATGGAACATGAAATGAGTAGTAATAATGCGAAATTTAATAAGAAACTAGAAAAAATTGTGGACGAATTAGTGGTTAGGTAAATTTAATATGGATTATAAAATTAGCGTAGTTATTAGAACATATAATGAAGAAAAACATATTGGTGAAGTGCTGAAAAGTTTGAATAAACAAACATATTCTAATTTTGAGGTTATTATTTTAGATTCACAATCAACTGATAATACAATAAAAATTGCACAAAATTATGATGTTAGAATAGAACAGATTGAGAAAAAAGAGTTTAATTATAGTTTTGCCAGTAATAAATGTGTAGAATACGCAACTGGTGAAATTGTGTGTTTTTTGAGTGGACATTCTGTTCCTAAAAGAAACAATTACTTAGAACTTGCAAATAAAGTATTCCAGGACGAAAGAATTGGTGGTTGTTATGGAGAAGTTATAGCACTTCCAGATGGGAGCTTTTCTGAGAAAATGTTTAATGGACTGGGATACATAAAGAGTAGAATAATGATGCCTAGAATCAAATTAGAACAGGAAATACATCCGGGTATTTTTAGTTGCAGTAATGCATTGGCGCGAAGAGAACTTCTAAGAAAATATCCTTTTTCAGAGAAGTTAGGGCATGGAGGAGAAGATGTTGAAGTTGCATATAGAATAATTAAAAGTGGATTTTATATAGCAAGTGTGCCAAATTTATTAGTGATGCATTCGCATGGAAAGAAGTTTCTTCAGTTTCTTCAGGAATGGAAAAATTGGAGAGAAATGTATGAAAATGTTGAAGAATATATAAAAAATAATCCATGAAGGACAAAAATTAGGAGTTTATATGCTAATTAGTATAATAATACCAGTATATAATGTTGAAAAATACTTAGAACAATGTGTGATGTCATTCATAATGCAAATTGATAATAATAAAAGAGGTGATGTAGAAATAATATTGGTTGATGATGGATCAACTGATAAAAGTGGTCGTTTATGTGATGAACTAATGAAAAAATATCCTAATATTATTAAATCATTCCACAAAAAAAATGAAGGACTTCTTATGACAAGGCGGTATGGATATAAAGTATCACGTGGAATGTATATAATTAATTGTGATTCAGATGATTTCGTAGAGACAAATTTGCTATCGAGTTTAAGTCCGTTTCTGGATGGAATAAATGATGTCATAATTTACAACATGTATAAGTATCAAGAGGGAAGAAAGTCTTTTTATACGAAGAATGTATTTGGATGTAAAAGGAAAAAGACTATCTTAAAAGCTGATTGCATTAAAGAGCTGTTTAAGTCTTATGATGTAACTAGCTTATGTTGTAAGGCTTTTAAAAGATCGTGTTTAGAATTAGAAAAAGATTACTCATTATTTTCTAATCTTAATTATGGAGAGGATACACTACAATCGGTTGAAGTCTATTCTAATGCGCAAAATATTGTTTATCTTAATGAGTGCTTGTACAATTATAGAGTACAAAATGGTATGACATATAAGTTTAGAGAAGATTATTACTGGCAATTTAAGCAAGTTTTATTGGAAATGAAAAAAAATAACTTATTGTTAGAAATTGATAATTTTGAAGATTTGTATAGCGAAAAATTATGGGAAATAGTTGCAAGAGCAATTACCCAGAGTAGATATAAACTAGATTATAATAAGAATGAGAATATACAATATTTAAAAAAAATTAGGAATGATTCAGAGGTACAGAAATATATATCAAATTTTTATAAAATTAGAAAGAACTTAAAAAGACAATACATATTTTTATTAACATTATTTATTAAAAAACAATATACGCTTTTATGGTTTTTTTTATATTTGAGAAATAAAGTATGAATATAATGTTCTTAAGAGGTGAATGATGGAGAAGATATTAACAATCAGTATTGCTGCATATAATGCTGAACTCGATATTAAAAGATGCTTGGACTCATTTATAAGTACTAATGTACTTGAGGAATTAGAACTTATTGTAGTTAATGATGGATCGAAAGATAATACATTGAATGTTGCGAAGCAATACGAAAAAAAATATCCAGGAATTATTAAGGTAATTGATAAAAAAAATGGAGGACATGGATCAACTATTAATGCTAGCATAAAAGAGGCAACTGGAAAATACTATAAAATTGTTGACTCGGATGATTGGATAGATCCAGAGGAATTGGAAAAATTAGTTTTTTGGTTAAGAAACAATGATGCGGATTTAGTGCTTACTCCTTATAAGTGCGTAAACGCTGATAAAATAGAAGATTTTGAATTAATATATCCTTATGATGCAATGATGGAAATAAAAAAAATCACTAATATAGAGAAAAAATCTAATATTATAGTCTATATGCATTCAACAACATTTAAAAAAGAAGTAATAAAGAGAATGGGGCCAATTATAGACGAAAATTGTTTTTATGTTGATTTAGAGTATACAATATTTCCACTGTATTATATAAAGAATTTCGTATGTTTAGATTATATTGTATATCAGTATCTCTTAGGAACTGATGAGCAAAGTATGAATATTAAAAATATGATTAAAAGAAGAAATCAGCACTTAAAAGTAGTGACACGAATTATCAATTATTATTCAGATAAAAAGAGAACATTAAAGGAGCCGGTACAAGAAATAATTCTAAATAGAATTCATTCAGCTATTTTAAGTCAATATAAAATATATGCTAATATGGAACCAAAAGAAAGCATTGCAGAAGTTAAAAAATTTGATATGTGGTTGAAACAATTTCCAGAATTATATACAGGTGCACAAGGAAGATTTATGAAAATAATATACCTTAATCGTGCAACGCGATTTATGTTTTATGCCCCAATTATAAGAATACTGAAAATTATGCATTTGGAGCCAAAAATATGAATGACAGAAAAAAAGTATATTATTTTAAAAAAAAGGAGATCCCATATTTTATTGCATATTTTCTAATGGCATTTTCGAATGTTGTAATTGCTAATTCATATTTGTTTGGCGAAAACAGATATGATATTTGTGTGTTTGTACAGTATATATCGTGCATATTGTTTATAGTAGCACTATGCACAGGAAAATACAAATTAAGAGATTTAATAGTGCGTGGATTAATTGGTATCATCGTCATTTTTATTACAATTAATTTACGTAGTACGGAATTTGGTGTGTATTCTTTGGCAATCATAGCATCTTTAAATATTGATTCAAAAAGAATAGTAAGATTTAATGTGATTAGTAATATATGTTTTATTGTAAGTGTAGTTTTACCAGCCTTAATTGGAATCATACCCAATGATATTTATATACATGAAGGAAAAAAAGCGTATGCATTAGGATTTTCATATTATTCAAATATCCCTTATATGGTGTTGGTAGTTACATTAGCATTATTTTGGTTGGCAAATTCGCAAAAAAAGGAAAAAATTGTATTGATAACTAGTATACCAATTCAGATATTGATATATAAAGTAAGTACTACAAGATTGGTTTTAGGGATATATTGTGTGTTTATGGTAGCGGTTTTATTATCAAGATTATTAAATACAAATAAAAAGCATAAAGTGTTAATATTTTTTTCTGCGATTATGTTTCCGTGTGCTGCTATAATTACATTTTTGATATCAATTTATTACACTAAAAATAGTTTCTTTATGACTTTAAATAAATTGCTTAATAATAGACTTGAGTTTAATGCAAGAGCTTTTCGTATGTATAATATTAGTATCGGAGGGCAAAAAATTATAACTTCAAATGGTGGATTTGATGCAGATTATGTAAATCATTATTTTTATGTGGATAGTGGTTACGTATATACTTTAATTAGTTATGGAATAATTTTTTTCATTATTTTGATATTTTTATATTCCTTCCTGTTTCAAAAAGCTGTTAGAGATAATGAGTTTAAATTAGCAATTTGGTGTCTTGTAATATGTATTTTTTCTGTGATTAATAATATTATGTTAAAAATTTCAATTAATCCACTTCCTATTTTAGCTTTAGATGCGTTTACTAAGTGGAATGCAGGAAAAAAAACAAAAGTTAGATTGGAATAAAAATCGATTAAAACAGGTAATGTCTATGTTGATTGATAAACTAAGGTAATTTGTAATATTAATTATAAAAGATTTGAGTTAGATGAAAATGAGACATGGGGAAAGCAGAAAACATAACTTTGATTTTTGGTGATAAATTTAAAAATGTTATAAGGAATTAGTATATATGTCAAATAGTAAAAAAATAGCACAGACAAGTATAAAAAAGAACTATATATATAATACAATATATCAGGTGCTTTCATTAATAACGCCATTGATCACAGCTCCATACATATCTAGAGTTTTAGGATCAAGTGGTGTTGGGATTTATAGTTATACAAACTCAATCGTGACATATTTTACATTATTTGCAGCTTTGGGAACAGCTTCCTATGGGCAGCGAGAAATAGCAATGCACCGGAATGATTCGAAAGCATCGTCTAAGTTATTTTGGGAGATTGAATTTCTATCAATTACAACAACAGCGGTTTCTTTAATAATTTGGCTGATTTGGATTTGCGTATCAACACAGTATACAGCTGTTTATGGCGTGCTAACATTATCAGTTTTAGCGGTTGCCTTTGATATATCTTGGTATTTTGGTGGGTTTGAAAAGTTCAAGTATATTGTTATTCGAAATACAGTGGTAAAGATTACAGGAATTGCATTACTTTTTCTATTTGTAAAAAAGGAGACAGATATCCTTTTATATGTATGTATTATGGCGGCAACAGGATTAATCGGTAATATTTCGATGTGGACTTATCTGCCAAAATTGTTGTCCAAAGTAGATTTTAAGACACTTCACCCATTTAAAGTGCATTTAAAACAGACTTTCTTATACTTTATACCTACTATTGCGACATCGGTATACACTGTTCTGGATAAAACAATGATTGGTGCAATTACAAATTCAGAAGAACTGAATGGATATTATGAACAGGCAACGAAAATTATTCGTATGGTAGAGAGTCTGCTTTTTTCGTTGAATACGGTAATGGTTTCGAGACAGTCTTATCTTTTTGCAGAGGGAAAGACTGATGAAATTAAGGAAAAAATTGATAAGAGTTTTGAATTCCTTTTTGCACTTGCAGTGCCATTTATGTTTGGAATTTGGGGAGTAGCAGAAAATTTTGTTCCTTGGTTTTTTGGTAATGGTTACAAGCCTGTAGTTATGCTTTTGTACCTTATGAGTCCATTACCATTGGTGATTTGTATCAGTAACATCATGGGATCTCAATATTTAACCCCTTCGGGGCAACGTGCTAGGAGCTCTAAAGGAATTATTGTAGGTGCTATAACAAATTTTATATTGAATTTAATATTGATACATAAATTTGGTGCAAACGGTGCTACAATTGCTAGCCTTGCTGCTGAATGTGTAATTAGCGTTGTTTATGTTCACATGAGCAAAGAATTTATAAACTGGCACCAGATATGGAATGCTCTTTATAAAAAACTGATTGCTGGTTTTGTGATGTTTTTGGGAGTGTTGTTTTTGGGAAAAGGATATCAGGGAAATATAATAATTTCCATGGTTCAGGTCGTGCTAGGTGCAGTGATATATGGAATCATGTTAATTGTACTCAAGGATAAAGTCATATATGACGCATTTAGAACGATAAAAAGAAGGGAATGACTAATTAAAATGGTTGATTTGAACATAGAATTACCGAAGGGATTTCTTGAGGAAGAAGTTCGGTGTGGATATACTGTTACACGAAAGATGAAAGAAGTTTGGGCAGTGGAATTGGATTTGCTGAAAGAATTCAAACGTGTTTGCAATAAATATGATTTAAAATATTGTGCAGATGGAGGAACATTACTCGGTGCAATTAGGCATCAAGGATTTATTCCTTGGGATGATGACCTGGATATCGCTATGCTTAGAAAGGATTTTGAAAAACTAAATGAAGTTGCACCAGCGGAATTTAAAAAACCGTATTTCTGGCAGACAGAAGAAACTGATAAAGGATCAGCTAGAGGACATGCACAGTTAAGAAATTCAGATACAACAGGTATTATTAAAAATGAATACGAACATCAAAGAAACAATAACTTTAATCAGGGAATCTTTATTGATATATTTCCATTTGATACAGTTATAGATTCTGAGGAAAAGCTAGCTGAACAAGATTTAAAAAGAATGAAATTACTTACAAAATACAGAGAAACATTGGATTCAGATGATTTCTTTTGCTTTAAGCCATGGATTGATGAGTCGGGAAAAAGACATTTTAATCTAAAAAAAGTATTGCGGCATTTTAAGCATAAGTTGTTAAAAGATTCTTATGTACCAATATACAATCAATTTATAAATGAAATTACAAAGTATGACACTATCGATGATTCTAAATATGTAGCAGATTTGTGTATGCCATTATCACTTAATCGGATTAGACGATTTCGGTCAGATTTTGACAATTTGAAAGAAGTTGATTTTGAATTTCTCAAAATTCCTGTTTTTGTAAACTACGATCGTAATCTGAGAATGTTATATGGCAATGATTATATGAAACCTGTTAATACAAATAGTGAACATGGCGGATTGATTCTAGATACTGATAAGTCATATAAATGGTACCTTGAAAAACGTAGATGATATTTTGACATTTTATAAGAGAATGTATAGGAGAAAACAAAATGAATGTTGCAGTTTTAACAGCAGGTGGTATTGGAAGTAGAGCACACCAAGATCTTCCAAAACAATTCTTAACAGTTGAAAATAAGCCAATTCTCATATATACACTTGAAGCATTTCAACAGCATCCAAGTATTGATGAAATATATGTTTCATGTCTTGATGGATGGAGTGCTGTACTTGAAGCATATGCAAAGCAGTTTAATATTACAAAACTCAAGAGAATTGTTACAGGTGGCGCAACAGGTCAGGAATCTATTTATAATGGATTGAAGGCAATTAAAGAAGATAATGAAGAAACAAAAGATATTGTAGTAATAATTCATGATGGTAATAGACCTATGTTGCCACAGGATGTTATTACAGATAATCTTGTAAAACAAAAATTGTTTGGGTCCGCTGTTACAGTGATTCCGACTACTGAAGTTGTATTTGTGTCAAAAGATGGAGAAGAATCTAATGTAGCACTGAATAGAGAAGAACTTTGGAGAACTCAAACGCCTCATTCGTACAGATTTGATGAATTATGGACTGTTCATAATCAAGCGATTGAAGATGGGGTTATCAATATGGCAGCATCATGTTTGTTGATGCAGAAATATGGTTATACCACTTATTTTTCCAAAGGTTCAGAAAAAAACATAAAAATCACAACAGTAGAGGACATTGAAATTTTTAAAGCATTGCTAAGTGCAAAAAATGACGAGTGGATAAAAAAATGATGAATTTGAAAACAGAAGAAATAAAAGTAATAGCTGAGCTTCCATATAGTTGGGAAAAAATTAAAGATAAAACAATTCTAGTATCAGGTGGAACTGGTTTTATAGGCACAGCATTTGTTGATGTTATTAAATATCGAAATCAAAAATATAATGAGAACATAAAGGTAATTTCTTTTTCAAGAAGAGGCGGCGAATCAAGTGAATATCTTGAATGTATAAAGGCAAATGTCAAGCAACCGTTACATTATGAAGGGAAAATAGACTATATTATACATTTGGCTTCTAACACTCACCCAAAACAATACGCAGAAGATCCTATTGGAACAATTATGACAAACATATATGGATGCGACAATTTGTTGAAGTTAGCAGTAGAGAAAAAGGCACGTTTTCTTTTAGCGTCTAGTGTAGAGATTTATGGACAAGGTACAGCAATTCCTATGAATGAAGAATATTGTGGATATATTGATTGTAACCTTGCGAGATCAGGATATAATGAAGCCAAAAGAACTTGTGAGGCGTTAACTCAGTCTTATCGTAGTGTCTTTGGAGTTAATGCTGTAATTGCAAGATTTGCTAGAGTGTTTGGGGCAGACAAAAAACATGATACAAAGGCTATGAGTCAATTCATGGATAAAGCGGTTCTTGGAGAAGACATTATTTTAAAAAGTAAAGGACAGCAAAGATATTCGTATTGCTATATTGCAGATGCTGTAAGTGGACTACTTAAATTACTGTTGGATGGACAAGACGGTGAAGCATATAATATTTCTAATGACGATGATGGGCTAACATTAGGTGAATATGCAGAATATATTGCATCATTGGCTAATTTAAAAGTGCGCTATGAAATAGAAAACAATGAAAGTGTATCTAAAGCGACTTTTGCACTTTTGGATACCCATAAGATTAAGAACATAGGATGGAAGCCTCAATACAGTGTTAAGGATGGGCTGAAACGAACTTATATGATTAAAAAAGAACAACTTACTAATGTGGATTAATTTGAAGTCAGAATAAAGATATCAGTTAATTTAAATCTAGAATAAAAAAGTCTATGTTATAATTGAGCAGAATGCTTGAACTAGAAATAGAATTAGAGGAGTGTATTTATTGTGTACAATTATTTAGTAGTTGGCTCTGGCCTTTATGGCGCAATCTTTGCTCATGAAGCTAAAAAAGCAGGAAAATCAGTGCTGGTGATTGACAAACGTCCAAACATTGCCGGAAATATTTATACAGAGAAAATTGAAGGAATTAATGTACATAAGTATGGTGCACATATTTTCCATACAAATAACAAGAGAGTATGGGAATACATTACGCAGTTTGCGGAATTCAACAGATTTACGAATAGTCCTGTTGCTAATTATAAGGGTGAATTATATAGCCTTCCTTTTAATATGTATACTTTCAATAAGATGTGGGGAGTTGTAACACCAGAGGAAGCTTCAGTAAAGATTGAAGAGCAGCGTAAAGAAGCTGGTATTACAGAGCCAAAGAATCTGGAAGAGCAGGCAATTTCTTTGGTAGGTCGTGATATTTATGAAAAGTTGATCAAAGGTTATACAGAAAAACAGTGGGGGCGTGACTGTAAAGATCTACCGTCTTTTATTATTAAACGTCTCCCGGTACGTTTGACATTTGATAATAACTATTTTAACGCACTGTATCAGGGAATTCCGGTAGGTGGTTATACTAAGATGGTAGCAAATCTTCTGGATGGCATTGAAGTACGTTTGAATATGGATTATCTGGATAATAAAGCAGAGCTGGATGCACTGGCAGATAAAGTTGTATATACAGGTGCTATTGATGCATACTTTGATTATAAGCTGGGAACATTGGAATACCGTTCTGTTCGCTTTGAAACTGAAACACTTGATAAACCGAATTTCCAGGGAAATGCGGCAGTTAATTATACAGATCGAGAAACACCATGGACAAGAATCATAGAGCATAAATGGTTTGAATTTGGTAAAGATGAAGATGGTAATGAACTTCCGAAAACAGTCATCAGTCGTGAATTCAGTTCTGAGTGGAAAACGGGAGATGAGCCGTATTATCCGGTAAATGACGAAAAGAATGGTGCACTTTATGCAGAGTATAAGAAACTTGCTGGTGCTGAAGAAAAAGTAATCTTTGGCGGTCGACTTGGCGAATATAAGTATTATGATATGGATGCAGTTATTGCGTCTGCATTGGATATGTGTGAGAAGGAATTACAGTAACAAAAGAAGGAGAATCTCCATGCAAACAACATTACTTATCATGGCAGCCGGTATTGGATCACGATTCGGCGGTGGAATTAAACAGTTAGAGCCGGTAGATGAAACTGGACATATCATTATGGATTATTCGATTCATGATGCAATCGAAGCCGGATTTAACAAGGTGGTTTTTATTATCCGTAAGGATATTGAGAATGAATTCAAAGAAGTCATTGGTGACAGAATTGCAGGTATCTGCAGCGAGCATAATGTGACTGTAGATTATGCTTTTCAGGATATCAATGATATTCCGGGCGTTTTGCCGGAAGGCAGAACGAAACCGTGGGGAACGGGACAGGCTGTTCTTGCGGCGAAGGATGTGCTGACCACTCCGTTTATCGTGATCAATGCGGATGACTATTATGGAAAAGAAGGATTCCGTGCGGTTCATGAATATCTGGTAAATGGTGGTCAGTCCTGTATGGCTGGATTTGTTCTGAAGAATACTTTGTCTGATAATGGTGGAGTTACCCGTGGTATCTGCAAAATGGATGCGGAGAACAACCTGACGGAAGTTGTAGAAACAAAGAACATTATTAAAACCACAGAAGGTGCGGAAGCAGATGGAATGAAATTAGATATTGATTCGCTGGTTTCCATGAATATGTGGGGACTTACTCCGGATTTCCTGAAAACGCTGGAAGAGGGATTTAAAGAATTTTTTGAAAAAGAAGTTCCGGCAAATCCGCTGAAAGCAGAATATCTGATTCCGACATTTATCGGAGAATTGTTGTCAGAAGGAAAGATATCTGTGAAGGCGCTGCGCACCAATGACACCTGGTATGGAATGACTTACAAAGAAGATGTTGCAGCAGTAAAAGAAAGCTTCAGTAAGATGCTGGAGAACGGTACATATAAGGGAGATTTATTCTCTGATCTGTAAGGCATGTAGCCACGGGAAACCGTGGCTATTGTGCTATCTGGCAAAAACTCAATTGACATTCTTAGCCCATTTTGTTATATTAAAATTACATATCTGGGAAAGTTCTTTAACCGTTCGGTTATCTAATCCCCATATGAAAAAATAAGAAAATATGGCGGAGAGGATAAGGCGGGACATGTAAGATATCGGCATTCTTCTTTGCCATCATAAGAAGGGAGAATGTGGATGCAGAGAAGAAAACTGGAAGAATTGAGTCTGATGGATGATTTCCTGTTTAATGCAATGCTGACTCATCCGGAAACAGGAGAGAAGTTTACCAATAAGATTCTGAAGCTGTTATTTAATCGTGAGTTCAAAAATCTGAGGGTAAGTGTACAGAAGGTTTATGCAGGGATGAATACAGATTTGCGAGGTGCAAGGTTAGATGTCTGTATTGAAGGAGATTGTGTAAGCATTGAAGGTGATGAGATCCCTTCGGTATATGATGTGGAACCGGATCAGAACAATAAGGCAAAAGATATTGCGGCGTTTCCAAGGCGGTCAAGATTCTGTCATGCAATCATTGACAGCAGGAGCCTGAAATCTGGAGAAGATTTTGGTAAGCTGAAGCAGGTATACGTCATCTTTATCTGTAATTATGATCCGTTTGGTTATGACAGAGTATTGTATACGATAAAGAACCGGTGTCTGGAAGAACCAGAGATGAATTATGATGATGGTGCTGAAACTATTGTGTTGTATACAAAAGGAACAAAGGGAACGATATCAGAAGGACTCAGACAGTTTTTGAATTACATGGAGAATACGGACCAGAATAATGCAGTGAATGAAGATTTGAAGGACATCCAGAAAATGGTGGATGTAGTCAAGCGAGACGGGGAGGTGTCATTACAGTATATGAAGAGTTTTGAACATGATCAGTTGATGTATGCGCAGGGTGAAGCTGCTGGACGTGAAGATGGACTTAGAGCAGGGCGTCTGGCAGAAATAAAAAACACAGAACGTGAAAAGAAGCGTGCTGATATGGCGCAGAGCCGGATTAAGGAATTAGAGGCAGAACTGAAGAAATATAGGAAAAAAACTACGGTGTAGGATAAGCTGTAACAAAGTAGATAGCCATGGGAAACTGTGGCTATTACGTAAATCCTTAAACATGAGTACTGGGTATCAAAAATCCCCGCATTTTAACGGGGATTGAGCATATTTTACAGAATAGATATGCACATTGAAAAATCAAGTTTTTTTGTATCGGCTTGGACATTCTTTCTGGATTCTGGGCGACCATGGAAGAAGATCATCAATAAACCTGAGATCTTTGTCATCCATATGCTGAGGGATATAATGCCGTGTGGACAAACTGAACTTCAGGAGTTCACACGGTATATTTTGAGGGCTGCTATATAGTTTATAACGAAAATAAAAGAAACGGAGTGAAGGGAAGATGAACTTATTAAAAATACATCATATTGCAATTATCGTATCTGACTACAAAGTTGCTAAGGATTTCTATGTGAACAAGCTGGGCTTCTCTGTCATCAGAGAAAACTACCGCCCAGAGCGTAAGGATTGGAAGCTGGATCTTCGTGTCAATGAATATACAGAACTGGAGATTTTCGCTGAGGAAAATCCTCCGAAGCGTGTGAACTATCCAGAAGCCTGTGGTCTACGCCATCTTGCGTTCTGCGTAGACAGTGTGGAACAGACAGTGAAAGAGCTGAGGGAATTAGGCATAGAATGTGAGCCGATTCTGGTTGATGATTATACCGGCAAGAAGATGACTTTCTTTCATGACCCGGACGGATTGCCGTTGGAGTTGCATGAGTAAAAAGGTGGACAAAATGATATTTTGCAAGGCCGAAAAAGAGGATTTTAATAGAGTCAATGGTAAGGTATATGAAGAGTTTTGAACATGATCAGTTGATGTATGAAGAAGGGCGCCTGGCAGAAATAGAAAATACAGAACGGGAAAACTCGCTTTACGTAAAAATGGTTTCATGATATCATTATTTTTATAAATGATGGTTACGTGGAACTTTTTTTCTTGGCTTGTGGAGGTGCTGGAATGACGGGAAAGAAAAAACTGCCAATAGGAATAGATATTTTTGAAAAAATGGACAGGGAAGAATTCTATTATGTGGATAAAACTGGGATGATCGAAGATCTGATACAGAACAGGAGTGAAGTGAATCTTTTTACCCGTCCGAGGCGTTTTGGTAAATCCTTAAATATGAGTATGATGAAGGCTTTTTTTGAAATTGGCGCTAGTCCTGCATTGTTCAAAGGCTTGAAGATTTCGGAGAGGAAAGAACTTTGTGAGAAATATATGGGACAGTTCCCAGTGATTTCTATCAGTTTAAAGAGTGTGGAAGGACTGGATTTTGAAGCAGCGAAAAAAGCCTTGAAGGATATTTTGGGCGAAGAGGCTGGCAGATTTTATTTCCTTACACAAAGCAGTAAGCTTACAAATGAAGAAATAGAATCTTATAAAGCACTGCTCAGGGTTGGTGAAACAGGAGATTTTCTGATGTCTGATACGGCAATGGAGAAAGCTCTTCTGAGATTATCATTGTTGCTTCATAAACATTATGACAAGCAGGTTATTCTTCTGATTGATGAATACGATGTGCCTCTGGATAAGGCATTTCAGTATGGATATTATGATGAGATGGTGTCTTTGCTCAGAAATATGTTTGGTAATGCATTAAAGACGAATCCGAATCTGTATTTTGCTGTGCTGACAGGATGTCTGAGAATTTCGAAGGAAAGTATCTTTACTGGTCTTAATAATCTGAAAGTGCTGACGCTTACGGATGTGAGATTTGATGAATATTTTGGATTTACGGATACAGAAGTAAAAGGCATGCTGGAATACTATGGATTATCTGGACATTATGCAGAAGTGAAGGAATGGTATGACGGATATCGCTTTGGAAATGTGGAAGTGTATTGTCCGTGGGATGTGATCAATTACTGTGATCTTTTAAGAGCAGATCCGAATGCGCTGCCACAGGATTACTGGTCTAACACAAGTGGAAATGCAATGGTGCGCAGATTTATTGATAAGGCGGATACTCAGACTCGTGATGAGATTGAGCGGCTGATCGCCGGCGATGAGATCTTGAAGGAAATTCATCAGGAATTGACATATAATGAACTGGACAGCAGCATCGAAGTGATGTTGGGTTGATGGAGAAACAAATGATTACAAAGGTAAATTTTGGTAAGAGAATAAGTGATTTACGAATCGGGGGGGGGCAAAACTCAGCTCGTGAAATGAGCCTTGCGCTGGGACAGAACCCGAGTTATATTAATCGGATTGAAAATGGCAAAGCACTGCCATCGATGCAGGGATTTTTCAGTATCTGTGAGTATCTGCAGATCACACCGGGTGATTTTTTTAATGAGGATTCAGAAGCTCCGCGGGAAGTGCGGGAGTTGATGGAGAAGATTGAGAAGCTTACACCTGAACAGAGGACTCTGATCAGACAGGTAGTTGAGCAGTTTTTGGGAGAATAATTCCATAAAAGATAAGCAGGAGACCTTTACGGCCGCCTGCTTATCTTTTATATTGTGAGTAAATTTCTGAAATCAAACACATCTTCTTCATCCATCAGGCGTTCCATTTCATTGAGATTCGGATCGGAGTGTTCAAGTTCTCTTGAGAATCGATAGCAGATGGAAATCATATCTTCAAAGGTAAAATGGCGACCATTTTTTAACCAGGTTCCTACGGCAAGTTCGTGGATCATGAAGGTGCAGATGACAGCCATTTTGGCTTTGGCAAATATCTGATCATCATAAATGGCTCCACAGAAGTAGGTGTAGATCCAGTAGAGGAGAAGCTGTTCTTCGTGAATGGCCCAGTCGGAATAATCGTGTGCGAAGGCGGCATAAATTTCTGTGAGTTCCGTATCATTTTGGCAGGAGCCATAGAGTGGAACGAGCGTTTTCCGAAGATATGTATGCCAGCCTGGGCGAAGAACCTCCATCTGTGGGATAACTGTGCGCCAGATCTGTTTGCATAGAGCAAGCAGGGAGACTGTATCAGAGGTAGAATCTTTGCAGGGCTGTTCAGAAGATACCGGACGATCGTTATTCCATTTCTGGATCTTATTCAGAAATTTCTCGCTATATCCGGATTTTTGATGCCGACCGCAGATATCTTCCCACTGGAACAGCTCATTTTTGTCCAGACTGAGCTGGAAATCATGCGCACATGCCAGAAGTTTCTGACGACGCAATCTGACCGGTATGGAGCGATCCTGAATCACGGAGAAAAGATAATCTCTAGTGTCCATCAAAGCGGTAAAAAGAAAATAATCGAAGTCATCGAAAGTTTCTTCCGGTGCTGCGACTTCTCTGGTGAAGAATGTGATTTTTTCTTTGTGGGACAAAAAATTCTCGCGGCTTCCGGGCAGGAGAGGGACAGGGAGTATTCACGTAGCCCTTCAAATTCTTCAATGTGACGTGGATATTTTTGGCAGGTGTCGCATAACATATCTTTACCGGCTTCACTGTAGATATCGCAGAGATTGTCTTCATTCAGAAATGCACAGCGTTTGTCATACTGACAGAAAGAATGTTCTTTCCAGTCGATGTCATTGTGAAGTCTGTTTCGAAAAGGACCTTTGAATCTACGGTATTTCTGGAGGCTTTTTTCATCGATCATGATCTGCCATCCGGCACAGCAGGTATCGGGACAGGCACCTGCGATACAGGAAAATTCTTTATAAAAAGTAGGTTTTGTTATCTGCATGTCTTGTTCTCCTTAACTTTATGTGCGATAATGTTCAGCAAAAGTATAACATTTTGTAGTGTAAACTACAATGAAAGGAGCCATTCATGGAGCAATATATAAATAATGCACCGTTTGCATTGGTAATCATGTTTTTGATTATAGGTTTTGTGTTCCTGATCAAAGGAGCAGATTTTTTTGTTGAGGGAAGTTCCAGCATTGCAAAGAAGCTGAAAGTTCCTTCAATCATCATCGGTCTAACGATCGTTGCAATGGGAACATCCCTTCCGGAAACTGCAGTCAGTGTGACTGCATCATTGGTGCACAATAATGAACTTGCAGTCAGTAATGTAGTCGGATCTAATATTTTTAATCTGATGTTTGTGATCGGTGTTTGTGCGATAATGACACCGATCATGGTGCAGAAGGATACGATCGTGAGGGATATTCCACTATCTGTTATCTGTGCGCTGCTTCTTCTGGGACTGGGATATCTTGCACTGGGAGATGTACACGGAATGATATTGGGACATTTGGACGGAGCTGTTTTTCTGGGCGCATTTGCGGGATATATTTTCTATATGATCCGAACTGCAATGAAAGCAAGAACCGAAGGGAAAAAAGTCGAGATCGAAGCAGTTGAGGAGCTGGAAGATGGAGAACTGAAACTGTTGTCTTATCCAAAGAGTATTCTCTGCATTGTTGGTGGTGCAGTGGCAATTGCATTTGGTGGGGATATGACAGTTGATGCGGCAAGCAGGATCGCAATAGATCTGGGAATGAGCCAGACACTTGTGGGATTGACGATCGTTTCAATTGGAACGTCACTTCCTGAACTGGTTACTTCTGTGGTTGCGGCACGCAAAAATGAAGTTGATATGGCAGTGGGAAATGCAGTCGGTTCGAATATATTTAATATTCTGATGGTCCTTGGTATTGCATCTGCTATCAGTCCGATGTCGCTGATCAGTGAAAATGTGATCGATATTCTGGTCCTTGTCGGCTTTTCTGTCGTAGTCTGGTTTTTTGCCAGAAGTGACAGGAAGATCACAAGAAACGAGGGTATTGCCATGGTGGCAATGTATCTGATCTACACGGCATATATTATTATGAGATGACTGCCATTCGATATGGTAATTGCAGGCATTTGCAGATAAACTTGAACTCCTGCAGTTTTTGTGTTATGATAGATCAAAATTTGGCTTTTATAAAATTATGCTTATTTTTTACATTATAGTTTGCTTTATATAAAGTTAAGAAGAGAAGAGGAGAAATATTTATGTGTGGAATAGTTGGTTTTACAGGATGCCATCAGGCAGCCCCGATCCTTCTGGATGGCCTTTCTAAGCTGGAATATCGTGGATATGATTCCGCGGGTATTGCGGTTCGTGATGGCGAAGGTGAGACAGAAGTCATCAAGGCGAAAGGACGTCTGAAGGTTTTATCCGAGAAGACAAATGACGGAGAATCTGTTCCGGGTACATGTGGTATCGGACATACCAGATGGGCAACTCACGGCGAACCATCTGAGAACAATGCACACCCACATGTAAGTGATGATGGAAATGTTGTTGCAGTTCATAACGGAATCATTGAGAACTATCAGGAGCTGAAGGATAAACTTCTTCGCAAAGGTTATGCATTTTATTCTGAGACCGATACAGAAGTTGCTGTTAAACTGGTGGATTATTATTACAAGAAATACGAGGGAACACCGGTCGATGCGATCAATCATGCAATGGTCCGTATCCGTGGTTCTTATGCACTTGCAATCATGTTTAAAGATTATCCGGAAGAAATCTATGTAGCTCGTAAAGACAGCCCGATGATTCTGGGTGTTTCTGATGGAGAGTCTTACGTTGCATCTGATGTTCCGGCTATTCTGAAATATACAAGAAATGTATATTATATCGGAAACCTGGAGATGGCCCGCGTTCGTAAAGGTGAGATCACATTCTATAACCTGGATGGCGAAGAAATCCAGAAACAGATGAAAACAATCGAGTGGGATGCAGAAGCAGCAGAAAAAGCCGGTTTCGAGCATTTCATGATGAAAGAGATCCACGAGCAGCCGAAAGCAGTTCAGGACACTTTGAGTTCTGTTGTGAAAGACGGACAGATCGATCTTTCTGAAATCGGACTTACAGATGAAAATATTCAGGACATTGACCAGATTTATATTATCGCATGTGGTTCTGCATATCATGTGGGAATGGCTGCACAGTATGTATTTGAAGATATGGTTCGTGTTCCAGTTCGTGTTGAGCTGGCATCCGAATTCCGTTACAGAAATCCGATTTTGAATCCGAAAGCGCTGGCAATCATTATCAGCCAGTCCGGTGAGACTGCAGACAGTCTTGCAGCACTGCGTCTCTGCAAAGAAAACAACATCCGTACACTTGGCATTGTAAATGTGGTTGGTTCCTCTATTGCGCGTGAAGCAGACAATGTCTTCTATACACTTGCAGGTCCGGAGATCTCTGTTGCAACAACAAAAGCATACAGCACACAGCTGATTGCGTCCTATGCGCTGGCTATCCAGTTTGCAAAAGTAAAAGGTACGATTTCCGAGGAACAGTACGCGGCATATATTAAAGAACTTGAAACTCTGCCGGACAAGATTCAGAGGATCATTGATGACAAGGAGCGTATTCAGTGGTTCGCATCTAAACAGGCGAATGCAAAAGATGTATTCTTCATCGGTCGTGGCATTGATTATGCAATCTGTCTGGAAGGCAGCTTGAAGATGAAAGAAATCAGTTACATTCATTCTGAGGCATATGCAGCAGGTGAGCTGAAACACGGAACTATCTCCTTGATCGAAGACGGTACACTGGTGATCGGCGTTCTCACTCAGCCGGCTCTTTATGAAAAAACAGTCAGCAACATGGTAGAGTGCAAGAGCCGTGGCGCTTACCTGATGGGCCTGACTACATTTGGAAATTATAATATCGAAGATACTGCGGACTTCACTGTATATATGCCGAAGACAGATCCGCATTTTGCAACATCCCTTGCAGTCATTCCACTGCAGTTGCTGGGATACTATGTAAGTGTTGCCAAGGGTCTTGATGTAGATAAGCCGAGAAACCTTGCAAAGAGCGTAACGGTTGAATAAAGAAAATACACTATAATGGTGTGAGAAGTTGAATATGTAAATTAGGAAGCATCACCTGGATGGTCGCAGAGACTAACGGGTGGTGTTTTTGCATTTATGGAATAATATTTAAGGTTATTAAATATGAATATAAGTGAATTATAATAAATATAAATGGATAAAATAATACAAAATGTATTTCGTTTTCAAATCAATCATGGTATAGTAAGGGCAGGAGGGATTTTCAACATGAAAAACATATATTTGCTCAAGTATTCTGTTAAAGGTATAAAAACATTGGACGAGTTAGTTTCCTTATCTTTTTATAAAAAAATAATTCCTAAAAATCCAGATACACAGGAATATAATATAAAAGCGATTTATGGTATGAATGGTACGGGTAAATCTGCGATTGTATGCTCGGTTGAGATACTGAAAAATTTGCTTGTTAATGAAGAATATTTAACGAATCCATTAGTGCAGAAAAAACTGGGTGAACTGATCAATAAGAAAACAAATGAATTGTTTATAGAGGCTGATTATCTATACAAATATGATAATGGACAATTACTTCAGTTCTACTATAATGTGATAGTATCCAGAACTGTTTCGGGTAAATATGTTGTTTCATATGAGAAACTGACATCAAAAAATGCTACGTCAAAAAGTGAAAAAATGACAACAATTTTTGAAATTCAAAATGGAAAGATTGTTTATATTGAAAGAAAAGAGGAAGATAAAGAGTTCACTGAACTGCTCTTTAACAAAACTATGAACCTTTTGGAAAATTCTTCTATGGCGTGTTTGTTTATGAACAAGTTGTTTAGAAATATCGTGATAGAAGATAAAACAATCTATAAAAAAGAGCTTTTTTTCAAGTTGGTTTCTGTTGGGGTGTTTGGATTGAATCTTCATGCATATATGGATCAATATGATTATCATAAGGAATATTTGATAGAAAATCCGGAAAAATATTGTGAGTATGATATACAAACAAAGCAATTACAATATTTGATCATGAGTATAGATGGATTGTGTGATTTGAAAGGTTCAAAGAATTATGTATTAAAAAAAGCCTATAAACAATTTTCGAAAGCTGTAGGAGAGCTATATGAATTTTTGCACATATTTAAGTCTGACCTGAAAAATATAGAGATTGACAGGAAAGAAAACAAAGACTTTTGGTTATGTGATTTGATTATGGTTTATGATGATTACAAAGTGCATGCAGAATTTGAAAGTACGGGTATTAAAAAACTTATTCGTTTATTTACCTATCTGCAGAAGATGGTTCGCGGAGAAATTGTTTTCATTGATGAATTCGATTCAAATCTGCATGATGTTTATTTGTGTGCGATTCTGGAATATCTGATGGAGCATGGTAAGGGACAGTTATGCTTTACAACACATAATGTTGGGCCAATGGATGTCCTGAGACGACGCAAAAAGTCTATTGATTTTTTATCTGAAAATCATAAAATATATCCATGGACAGCAAATGGAAATTATTCACCTGCAAAACTGTACAGAAATGGAATGATTGAAGGATCTCCATTTAATGTGGATTCTATAGATTTTATTGGTGTATTTGATTCGGGTGAGGAGGATGAATAATGAGCCTCCAACTGATTTTTGTTGTTGAAACAAATAAAACATGTAAATCGGACTGGATTTATATCAAAGATACGATTGATTATTTTTTTGAAAAAAGTGAGACAGTATTGTGCAGAGCAAAAATATGATTTTGTCTGGTTTTGTAAAGATATCGAGCGTGTTTATACGGGCAAAAAAGTAAATGCTGTTGATAAAAAGAAGAAATCGGAGGAATTTAAGAAAAAGAAACAAATTTCTGAAGTGAAAGTGGATAAACTGTCAGCAGCAGAATATCAGGAGAATACAAGTAATATATTAAGGATTTTGGAGCAGTATTTGGATATGAAGAGGTGAGATGAAGTGATAAGCTCTCTTATATTTTGAACGGAGCATCTGATAGATGCTGGAGATTCAGAGTATAGGAGAGTTTTTCTATAATTGAAATACATTCAGAATATCGATATAAAGTTTCAACATGATGGAATATATTTAATGGAATATAACATAGATTAGTGATATGCTTTATAAAATAATTAATACATATGAAATTCTTTGTCGGGAGGAAAAGTATGAGAGAAAAGGTGCTTAATGTAATTGGTAATAATCTGGAAACTGTAATTAAAGAAGATTTAAAAAATATTGTCACAAATAAAAAAATGGAAAAAGAATTTCTAGAATGTGGAGATTTTATAGGAACGTACGAGAATTCTTTTGACAATGCGCTTTTAGAAACATTCTCGAGAGAAAATTTACAAGTAATTTATAGAAAATTGAAAGGGGTAAATGGATATGAATATATTGAAAAATTGAAACTATTTCTTGAAAAACTATGTGAGGAATATCAAGTAGAGGGCAGGGATTATTTTATTGAACAGTTTATAAATATGTTTAAAGATTGCATTTATAGAAATGATAGAACATTAGCACAGGAAATTTTTTCGGCAGATTTTAGAGTGGATATGAATCAGAATTTTGCAATTGCACGTGAAAGGATAGATCTTCTTAATAGTAAAGTAGATTTATTGTTCGTGTCGATGAATAAGGATTCATACAATAATGCGCAAATTCCATTGCCTGATAACAGGGAAATGCTGAACAATGAAGAACAAAACTTGCTGGAATGGAAATTGATTCATCCGAAGAGAGATGATTCTAAGGATAATATAAAGGAAAGAGTAAAGTATTTAACTGTTTTATGGAAAAAAGAACGACAAGCTGTTCCTGGGTGGTATGTGATTCCTAAAAATAAGAGAAAGGAACTGGAATTATATACACGAGAATATGAATATATTTATAATGAAGATATTCTTTCTTTTAGAGAATTATTTGAATTTGCGCATGAAGTGATATGGCGATTTGAAATGGGGTTTATGAAATATTCTATGAAAATGCAGAATAGAATACATGAGATTTGGATGTGTGCCAGTGAAAAGAATGATTTTTTGAATAATACAGAAGTAAAAGGAAAGTATTTTTTTATAGGACAAGTACTTTTGCGTATGTATAGAGAAAACATGATGGATGAATTATGGCATTTGATATATGAAAAGTTAGAAAAATGTTCTGGATATATAGATACAGGTAGGGATGAATTGTACCTTGAAAAAATCAAGTATTCATTTATGAAAATGAACATATCAGAAGTGTGCATATTATTAAATGATAGATCTAGAATCAATGAAAAATCTTATAGTGTGCGAATGCAGATAGTTGGATTAAAAGCTGAATGCGGAATGTTAGATGATGCGGTGAAAGAATTGAATTTTTTGGAGAGTGCACTGGAAACAGAGATAGAGAAAGAGAAAAAAAATTCTAAACAAAAGGCAGGAATGGTCTATTATTCTTCTATTTTAGCTTGTAGTTATTTTTTACACAGATTTATATATCAGGCAATAAATCTACAAACACGTGATGAAACATTTAACAAACTAACGAATAAGGTTATGTTATATCAGCAGTACTTCGATTATGAGAAAGAAAGAGATGAATTTTATAAGGATTTATTTAGAGAACAGAAGAAAATGCGAAAAAAAACGCCTTTCGAATTAGGAAGAATAAATAGGATAATTTGTCAAGGAGGTAGGGTGCCGGGAAGTGGATATCAGTTTTATAGAATGTTGGATCGAACAGCGATACCCCTGCATATGAGATGGGTTCGATTGCTTGATGCAGATGAGTCGGATTTTATACTGAATTTAATAGATGATCATCCATATATTGGATGGTATATGTTGCTTAGATTGGGTGAGAGTGACACAACAAAAGCAACATTAACGCGGAGAGAATGTATAGAAATTATTAGAAAAGATGGAAGTTATGCACGAAACATATTTTCTTATGTATATAAAGCTGTGGATATAACTGTTGGTAATATCCAAGAAAAAGCAGATAGTATTTTTGGAACTGCATATGAACATATACTTTTAAATGGATTGGAGATTTTACGTAGATTTGCGTCAATAGCAAATATAACTGAACAGAAGAAATTAGTAGTATTGATGATAAAGATTATTGATGCAGATGTGGTTAGGAGATTCAGAGTACTTAATGACTGGATAAGACAAGTTATGAATGTGCTTGATGAACGTGTGAAAATTTCTATGCTGAATGAATTATTACAATGTTCGGGAAGAAAAAGAGCGACGTGGCATAATGAACCTGAAGTAGATCCGTTTGATGTGTTTACATGTAAAACGGTAGCAATAAATGATTACCAAAAAATAGAATTAGAGCCATGCTGGGTAAATTCTATGTTGGATAGTTGTCTAAGTGATGAACAGCAAAGAATGCATTATATACCAAGATTGGGAAAACTTGCCGAAGTTGGGATGCTGACATCAGAACAAAGTAAAAAATTTGGTGAGGTTTTATGGGAGAATATGGGAAAAAATGATTTTCCGTTAAAAGACACATATTATTTATGTACATATTTAAAATGGCCATATCCTGAAAATATAGATTTAGAAGCAAGAATAAAGAAAAGTATTTTGTCAGAAGCAGCTTTTGAGAAAATAAGAAAAGAAACATTATTATCTATTATACCAGATGTAAATAGAATGTTTTGGGAAATCAGAAATATCAATGATGAACGGACAGATTTCTGGAAAGAGACGGAATTGAAATTTTTGATAGAAGAATTAAGGAAATGCTGGATAACATTGAAAAATGAATATGAAATAAAATCGCACAAAAGTTTTTATGAAGATGAATTTAAAGAGGAAACAAGAGCATTAATAAATGTATTTTCTTCTTTTGAAAGGAATGCGATGCAGAGACTAGATGAAGTGGAAAAAAAGAAAATATTTCAAATGATTGATGAGATGGAAAAATATGATATTCCCTGTATTGAATTGTATGTATTAGCTGCTCCGGATGATGAAATAAAAAATATAGTAGAAAGTATAATAGAAGGATTTAAATCTGCACATTCAGATATTGAAACATCTGCAATGTGTGCGGTTAGAGTTCTCCTAATGTCGGATGTAGAAGAAAAATATATAAATCAGATATGTAATGAAATGCTTATACTTTGTAGATTTCGAAAGGAACCAGGATTATCAGACTACTTGATTGCATTATATAATGCAATGTATCTTCATAAATTGAAATTAAATAAAAAAACAATAAAATTGATGAGCGTAGCGTTGACCGAGTTGGCGGAGTGGTCAGATTATTCAAATCTCGATGAAGATGTGGAAGAAAAAATAAAAAATATTATTGAGATCAGAAAGAATAGTGCGGGCCTTGCTAATCAACTATATTTATATGAAGAAGGAGAAAATATTGAACATTCAAAAGGTGCATTAATCTGGAAAGAGATATGTCGAGGTGAAAAATCCTGTGTTGAATTTTCAGAGGTGAAAAACAATTGGTATTGAATGAAAGGAGAAAAGAAAGATTAAAATAAAAATTATTATTAAAATTATTGAGAAACATAATATGTTGGATTTTTGAAAGTATATATAGTAAGATATAAGAAATATATTTTCACAGATGTAAGAGGTGAGATGTAAATGGGAAATTACCTGAATCCGGGGAGTCAGGCATTCCAGATGATTCTGGAATCGGAGATTTTTGTTGACAAAAGTGGTTTAATTGCGGTGACAAACAGATATGCGCGTACGATGCAGCGATATATGTGTGTGAGTCGTCCGAGAAGATTTGGTAAATCAACAGCAGCAGATATGCTGGCAGCATACTACGGACGAAATGAAGATACATCAGTTTTATTTGAAAGGTTGAAAATCGGTCAGGAACAATCATACCAGAAACATTTAAATAAATATGATGTGATTAAAATTAATATGCAGGAATTTTTGAGCATGAGTGAGAGCGTTGAAGATATGCTGAATATTCTGCAAATGAGGCTGATCAAAGATTTAAAAAGTGCTTATCCTGAAGTTGTCAGCAGTGACCGTCTTATATTTGCCATGCAGGATGTATTCGCAGAGACAAAATGTCAGTTTGTTATACTGATTGACGAATGGGACTGCCTTTTTCGAGAATATAAGCAGGATAAAGAAGCGCAGAAAAAATATCTGGATTTCCTAAGAATGTGGCTGAAGGATAAAGAATATGTTGCACTTGCTTATATGACAGGAATCCTTCCGATAAAGAAATATGGTTCACATTCTGCGTTAAATATGTTTTCTGAGTATTCTATGCTTAACCCACGTGAAATGGCAGAGTTTTTTGGATTTACGGAAAAAGAAGTCCAGGAGCTTTGTAACAAATATGGCAGAAGTTTTGAAGAAACAAAAGCATGGTATAATGGATATGAGTTATCTGTCGTGGAAGCAAAGAAACCAAAAGTTTATGCGATGTATAATCCGAAATCTGTAGTAGATGCCATGCTCAGTGGGGTTTTTGACAATTATTGGAATCAAACAGAGACGTACGAAGCATTAAAGGCATATATATGTATGAATTTTGATGGACTTAAAGACTCTGTTGTAAAAATGTTAGCGGGTGATCGGGTACAGATCAATACAGGTACGTTTTCAAATGATATGACATCTTTTCAAAGCAGAGATGATATATTGACTTTGCTTGTGCATTTAGGATATCTCAGTTATCATTGGCCGGATAAAACAGTCGCAATTCCTAATAAGGAAGTATCTCAGGAATATGTCAATGCTATCAGCACGATGGATTGGAATGAGGTTATTCATTCAGTAGAAGCTTCCAGAAAATTGCTTCAAGATTTATGGAATATGAATGCGGATGCTGTTGCAGATGGAATAGACCGGGCGCATCGAGAAATTTCAATATTACAGTATAATGACGAAAATTCTCTGAGTTGTACGATTAACCTTGCTTTTTATTTTGCAAGGGAATATTACACAATTATCAGAGAATTGCCAACAGGAAAAGGATTTGCGGATATCTGTTTTGTGCCAAGAAAACTTCATGCGGACAAGCCGGCAGCTGTAATTGAACTGAAATGGGATAAAGATGCAGAGGGTGCTATCACACAGATAAAAGAGAAACGATACGTAGAAGCATTAAAAGAGTATCACGGAAACCTGCTCCTCGCGGGAATCAATTATGACAGAAAAACGAAAAAACACAGTTGTGTGATAGAGAAGTATGAGATGATATAAAATACCACCTGTTAGTCAGCATATGGAGATGACTGACAGGTGGTGTTTTACAGGAGAACAAAAGATGGAAGAGAAAAGGAGATGTTGGCATAATGGAATTAATCTTTTTTTATGTTAATCAGTCCAGAACAAAATTTATCGAAAAACAGGGTTTCAATTTTTCATCAAGGTATAAATTTTCTGTGGAATATGATAAAGGAACATATATATTAAAGGGATTTGAATGTGAAAATCCATTGCCTCAAAATTTTTTTGATGAGACAGGCTGTATTACGAATGTGACTGCAGTTGTAGGAGAGAATGGTTCAGGTAAGACTACATTGCTTACAAAATTATTGGGATATTCGGGACAGGTGAAAGATAAAGACCATGCTCCAGAGTATGATGCGTTTTTTGCAGAAGAGTATGAAATAGATAAAGCGATTTCTATATATTGGGATGGAAACGATTTGGTTTGTTATCACAATATAGATGAGTTTGAGAATGATACAGAGTTATTAAAAGAAAATAGAGTTTTTTACTTGACACAAGGATCCGATTTGTTGGCAAATATGATTGCAAATGATAAAGGCTTCTTTGATATAAGCAAGATCTGCGTTTCAAATAGTATATATGGATCAAATAGTGAATTTGTTTCCATGGGGAATCTGGAACAGTTGAGTCTTAATATGAACTCAATGCAAGGACTTGGAAATAGATTTTTTAGAAGAAAAATCAGGACAAACAATCGTATTGTGGGTGAATATTTTGAAGTTCAGGATATTATGGCAAATGAAAAAGAAATGGCAGATTTTCAACGTATTCTGGATATCCTTTATCTTGATTATATTCATTCAAATAAAAGTGGCAGTTTGTTTGCTGAGAATGTTGGCAAATATTTGTCCGTTAAATTTCACACTTCAGGAAAAATTTTAAATGATTATTATAGTAAAAATATGAACGACAAAAATGCTGATAAAGAATGGCTGAACTATTATGACTGTGTGAACGAAAATATTTTTAAAGAGTTTGATTATGAGTCGGTAAAAAATGATATTTGTTTTCATTTGTATACAAATTTGCTATATGAACTGATGGTATGTTTGATGCTGGAAAATGAGAATCACGTAAAAAATAAAAAGGAACTCACAAAATTAATAGAAAAATTATTGGAACAGGTAAAAAGAAATGGAAGTTCTGCATATGAAGTATTAGCGTCTGCATATGCAGAAATACAGGAATACGAAAAAGTTCTGGAAAAAGTAGAAGTAGTTGGAAACACCCTCCCACCGAGCGATTTTGGATATGAAATATGCGGTCAGTTAAAATATAAAGATAAGAATAAAGAAGAGGAAAGTGATGCCGATGAGATTGACACATATCAAAATTTCATAAAGCTGATTAAAAAATCTGTATTTGAGCGTAAATATTCATTTGTTCTTAAATATATAGACATACAGGGCATTGAACTTGCTTCTGGCGAGCGTGCTCTGTTGAATTTCTTTTCATGGATCTATTTTGTGCCTAAATTTACTCAAATTATGAGAGAAGAAAAGAAGGAAAGTGTGTTAAATAAAAATATATTACTGCTCATTGATGAAATTGATCTGTATTGTCATCCTTTGTGGCAGCAGAAAATGTTGGCATTTCTGATTGATGAACTAAAAAATCAATATTCAGACAAAAAGGTACAGATTATTTTTACTACACATAGTCCAATTATTCTTTCAGATATACCACGCAGTAATGTTATATTCCTTAAAAGAGAAAATGATAGATGCAAGATTGATGATAATAGGCTGCATTCTGAGACTTTTGGAGCTAATATATATAAATTGTTTAATAATGCATTCTTTTTGGGGCAAAAAGGACAGATTGGTGAATTTTCAAGAAATAAAATACAGGTGATTATAAATAAAATCAGTCCCAAATTAGATCCAGAAGAGGGGGCAGTATATCATGAAATTTCAAAAAAAGAAGCAGCGGAACTGGAAAAAGAAATTGTGTTGATTGGAGAACCTATAATACGGAATAAGTTGTATGATATGCTGTATAAATGTCAATATTGTTTAAAAGAGCCTCAAAAAAGAAAATTGGAAATTTACAGGAAAAAATTACAAAAATTAGAGGAAGAGATGCGGCATGATATCCATTAAGTTTAGGAGAAAAGATTCAGTAAACGTCTTGTACGATAAACTTTTTGCGTGTTGTAAAGGAAAAAGCGTGAATGCACAGAGACGAGAAAGAATACGACAGAATATTGATGATTGGTGTAGGAAAAATCTGAATAACAGATCTTTTGAATCTATTGTTAAGGCTGATTATGAAGAACTGGTTCGGATAAAAAATGAGTATGATAAAATTGGATCGAATTCTGTGAATTTACCAAAATTTCCGGCAAGTTATAAGAAATTTATTCTTGAAACCTTGTATAGGGATAAATTTCCAAGACAGGAATTTGTAGAAGAATTGCAGGTGACTGTGTGCCCATATTGTAATAGAAATTTTATTAATTCAACATACAAGAGGACGATGTGTGATTTAGAACATTTTTTTGATAAAGCAAGCTATCCGGTGTTGGCGGTTTCTTTTTATAACCTGATCCCTGTGTGTCATCCGTGCAATCATGTAAAAGCAAGCAACAGAATTTCCTGTTCGCCTCATGATCTCAAATTGCACACGGATGATTTGCTGACCTTTGACTATTTTATAAAGGGACCGGATTTTCTGACAGACAAAGAACAAATCGGTATAGAAATAGATTGCACTTTCGAATTTGAAGATAATGTTAGAGTATTGAAATTAAACGATGTATATCAGATACATACGGATCTTGTACAGGAATGTATAAAAAAATCTATTGTATTTAATCCGGATTATCTGGAAGACCTGTGTCAGACGTATGATGGATTATTCGAATCAAAGGAAGACTTATATAGGATTGTGTTTGGAAACTATAAAGAAGAGACGGAGTATGGAAAGAGGCCATTATCTAAATTAACTAAGGATATATTGAGCAGTTTATACGAAGATATCTATATGGAGTGATTTGATTATGAGTTCAATTTTAGAATATAAAGGCTATCACGCATCTATAGAATATGATGCGGAAGATAATATTTTTGTGGGAGAAGTAATTGGAATTACGGACTCTTTGAACTTTCATGGTACATCAGTGGATGAAGTAAAAGAGATGTTTAAGCAAAGTATTGATAATTATTTGATTTTGTGTAAAAAATAGAAATGTCTGTAAGATTATAAACAAAATCGGTGCCGGATATATTGATATGATCAATCAATATCCGACACCATTTTTAATAAGGGTACACTAGTTCCATCGATTTTTTCATTTCAGCAATGTCATTTTCGATGCTCTGTGAATTATAACCATTTATGGATAAGATCACACGTCAGGTCCGCATTGAACATTGGACCCAGATCATGAATGAATGTTTGAACAGCGGTATGAATAAAACTGAATGGTGCCGGGCTAATGGGATCTCAGACAAACAATTCTTTTACTGGCAAAGGATTCTCAGAAAAGAAGCTTTTGCTACTTCGACATCAAAGGACCTTTCGGTTATCACGGACCCGGCAGATGAAACCAGCCCACAAAAGATTTCGTTCGCAGAGATCAGCATTCCAATAAAACAGGAGTCTGTCAGAAATGGATTCCATCCGGATATCATCCTCCGAAAAGGACCGGTCTCTGTAGAGATATCCAATTCCGTTTCAGCAGAACTCCTGTCACGTATCGGAGATATCTTTCATGCTGAATGATGCTTCCGGGTTCCGCAGGATCTATCTCGCTACCGGCTACACAGATCTGAGACGTGGTATGGAGGGGCTTGCATCCATTATCAAGTTCAATTTTCAGCTGGATCCGTATCAAAAAGATATTCTGTTCCTGTTCTGCGGAAGACGTACTGACCGCATCAAAGGGCTGGTCTGGGAAGGCGATGGCTTCCTGCTTCTATACAAAAGACTGGAGTTGGGTGCATTCAACTGGCCCCGCACAAAAGAAGAAGCACTGGAGATCACCCCAGAGCAGTACCAATATCTCATGCAGGGACTGGAAATTGTTGCACGCCATCCGATCCAGGAAATCAGACCGGATAAGATCTTATAAGATCCTGTGCAAAACAGAGAAAATAAAAAAATATCTTCCAATCATCATAAGTCCCGAAAAAGAGTTATCCACTTTTCATAATTCCGCTGCCTTCATTTATTCAGGAGTACTTTCAGGCCCCTTTACAGGGCTTGTGGATAAGTACTCTGAAAAGCCCGAAAAACTAATAGTTTTTTGAGTTTTTCAGAGTATTCACCTATTAGTAAAAATGATGAATACCCTGTCTGCCGGATTCGCTTTTTCTTTATCTTTGCGTTACAATAGGAACATCAGATAAAGGAGAACGGCATTCATGGCAAAAGTATATACAGGAGAAGAACTGAATAATTTCAGCAGGGAAACACTTATGGCAGTCATCCTGCCCATGCAGGATCAGATTCACCAGCTGAATACAAACATGGAGCGCCTGATCGAGCAGATCGCTGACGCAAACAATAAGCGTTACGGCCGTTCTTCCGAAAAACTGGAAACGATCTCCGGACAGCTGGAACTGGAGCTTATATTTAATGAGGCTGAAGCACTTACGGAAACACTGTATGTGGTTGAGTCTATTAAGGAAGATGTGATACAGCCGCGTCGTAAAAATAAAGGAAAACGGGAGGCAGATCTGAAAGATCTTCCGATTGAAGTGATCGTCCATACCCTGTCAGAAGAAAAACTCCAGGATGTCTTTGGCACAGATGGATGGAAACAGCTTCCAGACGAGATATATAAAAGGGTACGTGTGCAGCCGGCAGTCTATACTGTTGAAGAACATCATGTGGCAGTCTACGCTGGTAAGGACAACCAGACAATCATAAAAGCGGACCATCCGGAAGAATTCCGGAAGGATTTTAAAGGGATCGTAGTATGCGACGGTCACTCTGCATACAGGAAGCTGGACAGGGAAAATCCAGACATCGTCTTTGCCGGCTGCTGGTCACATGCAAGGCGCAGGTTTGCGGAAGCATTGAAAGCCCTGCCGAAAGCAGCACAGAAAAATGCGAAAGAGACTGTAGCTTACGAAGCAGTCAGCCGGATCGCAGCAATCTATCATCTGGACAACCAGATGGAGGGACAGCCTGCAAAAGTCAGAAAGATGTACCGTCAGGCCAACATCAGACCTCTTATAGAGGCCTTCTTTGCATGGGCAAAAGAGATCCAGACTAAAAATCAGCTTTCCAGAGGAAAGACTCTGGATGGGATCAACTACTGTATCAATCAGGAAGTTTCTCTGAAAGCCTTTCTGGAAGACGGTGATATTCCTATGGATAACAATGCGACAGAAAGTGCTCTGCGTAGCTTTTGTCTCCATAAGCATACATGGAAGCTGATCGACAGTCTGGATGGCGCAAATGCCAGTGCCATTATCTACAGCATCACAGAGAAACGGCAAAAGCTAACAATCTGAATCCTTTCCGGTATCTTGAACATGTCCTGACTGTATTGAAGGACCACCAGGATGACAGGGAATACAGTTTTATAGATGATATCCTGCCATGGTCTGAAAAACTTCCAGCAATATGCCGGAGCAAAACAAAAGCAACTAATATTTAAAACCTTGCCGCCGGAAACGGCGGCTTAAAGTTAGAGTAGTACGGATAGTTTACCGTATACGAACTTATGTTTAGAAATGTTGGGATTACTGAGGTCTGATGATTGATATAGTAGACTGGAAATTAGTTGTCAATATTTGGAGTCTAAAGGAGTGATATGAAAATGGGAGAAGTTTTGAATATTACACAAATTTGGAAGACGTTCTTTTTTCCTATAGTAAGTATGATATTTATTTTTTTATTCTTGATTCTTTTAGTGGGTAAAAGTGGCATTGTAAAAATATATCAAAAATATAAAATTATAAAAGTTGATGATAAATATTATCACCCCAAAAGAATTAAAATAAAAAAGAATTTTAGGAATACGGACCCTCATCCTGTGATTTTTTTGCCAGTTTCTGAAATAGGGCAAAAAACGATAATTATGATTCGAAAACCTGCAATTATATTTACCATAGTATTGGTGTTTGCGTATGCAATGTATAAATTGATGATGGTATGTGCTAATTTGTATCCAATAACGTATGCTTATAGTGGAAGCAATTTGTTGTTGTATTCTACATATAAAGAAAATATTGCTGAAATATGGACATATTTTCCTAATTATACATTAGAAGCCTTATATGAGAAGATTAATATCATGGGAGCAGAATGTTCATATGCAAAATATTTTGATAATAGTTTTTGTGTTATGCTGGGAAATATAGCTAAAATATGTTCGATATTTTGCGTATTGAATGTTTTTTTACAAAAACCTAGAGCAAGAAGATATTTAAAGACATTATTTTTATTAATTATGTGTTTAGGAATGATTATATTTTTTTATTATATACAATTTCAGGAAGAAGCAAATGTATTGCGACAGAAAGTATATTATGTACAACAACAACTAGTTTTAGAGAAGCCCTCAGTATTGTGGAATTGGGAAAAGTTTCAAATAGCTGTCGAAAATGTCGATAATGAATTAAGATATGTAAAAGATAAAAGGTTTTATGGCGCATTTAGTCTTTATATTGGTAAGTATACTATAGAATTTTAAGAATATATAGGAGAAAATATGCACATTGTTAATAGATAAATATCGAAATATGTCAAAATAACGAATGAATGGGTTAATATAACGAACTACTAAATGTTTAAAAAATGTGGTAAAATATAATAAAAATGTCCATTTCTATGGATGTTCTTTTGGAATATATTCATCAATAATATACCAGAAAATTTGTAGCTTTTAAGAAAAAGATAATAATATGATAGCAGGGAAAATATATGAATATTGAATATATATTTGTAAAATCAAAAGATGATTATTGTAGTTCATTACAGGCATTTAAAAATTTTTTGAACTCAAATAAACGTATTGAATTCAAGATGATGGAAGATAATACAGAGCATTTTTATTTTGATAATATTGAACTAAAATATGGATTAGATTTTAATAAAGTTGAGAAATCAGAAGAAATAATTTTTCACTTGGCTTTGGAGACGGCAGAGCCTGGTGAGAATCAGATTGAAATTTTAGAGGAAGTGGACCTTGTACTTAAAGAAATTAATCAAAAGACGGGAAATTTATTTTCGATAAATACAATATGGAATGATGTCACTATTTATTATAGCAAAAAATTGTATCCGGACATTTCTGAAATCGAAAATAAATTACGAAAAATCATATATTTATTTATGTTAAAAACCGTGGGAAGTCGATGGATTGATATAGGAACTCCTGAAAAATTTCAGGAGGATATAAATAATGTGATTGAAAAAAATAATTGCAAGAAAACAGATATAAATGCAGAATGGCTTATATATGCTGATTTTATTACACTTGGAAAGTTTTTTACGGCTCCATATGCGTTGAAATCTAATCTGAAAGATTTATTTAGGGAATTAGCTCAATATACAACAAACACAGCGGAAACTAATAAAAATATGTTAACACAACAGGAACTGGATAAATTATCTGATGAGTATGAACCAAAAAACAACTGGGATCGATATTTCTCTAATAAATTAAGCGTAAAAAGTCCAAATAAATTTTCGAAAGATTGGAGTTCATTGTATGATATACGAAATAAGGTTGCACATGGAAAACCTATTAACAAAAATGACTATTCTAAAGCCAGTGAATTGATCTCACTATATAAAAAAGTCTTTGATGAATGTATTAATATAATAGATTCCTTAAAAATAACAAAAAAGGAAGCCGAAGCGGTAGAGGCTGTTGCACAACAAATTATTCCACAAGAAAAAGAACCTGTAGGAATCCGGAATTCGGACATACGATTTAGTGACTATGGAAAAATATTTCAGAAAATAGATCCTTTTTCAGCTAAAGAATGGCTTGATGCTATTTCGCCGACTTTGGCCGGCATTGATGCATTAAAAATGAAGCAAAATACTTCTCAAATATTTTCTGATTTAAAATTAGATACAAATTTTGATTCTGAAGCATTTCTAAATATAATTAAACCATTTGCAGAATCAATAGCAAGAACTTCTAATTTAAAGAAATGGTGGAAAGTAGAAAATATTACAGCTGAGTTAGATAGTCCTATTTACATACATTCTACGGATGATACTTTAACAGTTAATGAAAAAAATCGAATAGAGGAATTGTTACCTTCTGAAGAAAAGCAGATTCAAGTTGAAGAGACAGTAAAATTAGATTCCACTAAAGAAGAATAAAAATGTAAGCATTTGCAAATAGAATGTGTATGATACAGAGTTCAAATGATAGAGCAGAGGGTGATAAATTGAGTACAACGAAGCTTTATGTTGAATATATTATTATCGGAATGGAAACATTGGGATGGATTTTGTTGATTCTTATTTCTATTTTGAAAAATGAGATGCTAAATTTTCTTGACTATTGTATAAGAAATATAACGTCAACGATAATAATAGTTGGGATATGCTATATTTTGGGGTTAATTACTGATAGAGTCTCAGATAGTCTTTTGGATTCAAGAAAGAAACGGATAAAAGCTAAATATAAAATACAGTCAAAAGCGAGTATTATAGTAGGGGAGCATATTAATCAAAATAATTTTGCGGCATTTACATTGTCGAGAATTCGTTTGCTTCGTTCAACGATAATAAATGCTGTATTTTTGATGATAGTGAGCATTTGGGTTACTGCAAATATTTACAAAAACTGTAAGTTGGCAATATTTTGTGGTATTTTATTTCTAATAATTGCAGTATCTGCGAATAGTGCCCATATAAATTTATTAGAAAACTATTATAAAAAAGTTATTTTGAAAAAGAAAATGAAAAAAGAAGTGAAAATGTATATAATGTTACAGTAATTAAAACACATGAGAAATGATGATTATCGAGATTATTCAATTGTTTATCTGATATTGGACTATATTCTGAATTGTTTGTATTGATGAAAAATATAACAGAATTGATAGAAAACGGAAAAGTGGTATGGATGGTTTACCGTATACTTTTGTAGAGGTGTACAGTTTTGTATAGGGATATGTGATGGAGAAGATAATGAAAAAAACATTAATTATACTGCCTGCTTATAATGTGGAAAAAGAAATTTATAATTTATTGTCCGATATGTCAGACTATAGAGAGAATACGATAATTGTGGATGATGGAAGTACTGATAATACATTTCAAATTATTGATTCATTGAACTATAATGTTATTAGACAAAAAAATACTGGGGTAGCAGGTGCTGTTAAAACGGGTATAAATTATGCAATGAATAATGGATATCAAAATGCTGTTTTTATGGATGCAGATGGACAACACTCTCCAAGATATATTGATGAGTTTTTTTGTTTACTCGAAAATTATGATTTTATAGTGGGGAATAGATTTCATAGTAATACAACAGCACCTGATATTAAATTAGGATCAAATTTGTTAGCGTCAATTATTGTAAAAAAAATTTCGGGAAAAAAATACAATGATATTTCGTGTGGATTTAAAGCAATTAAACTTGATGAAGGGTTGAAAGCAACTATAGAAAATTCAAATGGATATAGTGTAGTATTTGATTTATTCTTTTATGCATTGAATCATAACTATAAAATTGGAACGATTGATATGGAAGCAGTATATGATTATAGTACATTTTTGATGACGAAAAGAGAAGAACTATTAGCTTTTATTTCTGCTTTAGAGTTACATGTTCCAAATATATTTTTACGCAAGTTATATATTAATGATTTAAAAGGTAAGATACTAGAACAAAGAGATTTTAATTATACAATTGATGACATTACATTTTATGGATTTTTTATAAAAGATAAAGGCGGTTATATCATACAAGGAGATCCGCTGAAGTTGAGAAAATATTTAAATAGTGATAATTAAAGATGTTATGAATAAAGAATATTTGATGTTGCGTTCAGAAGTAGAGGAAAATTTAAAAAAACAGGATCAGGTATTTGGCATTGTTATATCTATTTTGGGATTGACTAATGTTTTTTCACATATTAGTGAAAATATAGTATTTCTTTTTTTTATTTTATTTCTGTCTACATTGTTACAATTACGAATGTTAGAATATAGAAATATCGTATACTATATATCTACATACATGGTGATATTTCTAGAAAAAGATTCTGATTTTAAATGGGAAACTAGGTTGAGAAAATTTAAAAAAAAGGGATATGCATATGAAGAGGGAAAACTGAGAAAAAAGATAATTAATATAATGGTTATCCGTTTGGGGAGAATTATTAAACATTTTATTATTTTGGGATTAGTAGTATTTATACTTTTGAGAATAGTAGTAAATATTTATAAGAGCTATTATCTGTTATGGATAAAGTTAGTATTATATGTAGTTGCCCTTTTTTTGGGAATTTTTAATATCTTGTATGCTTATACATTAAGCTCGGATAAGACTAATTATGATGTATATTTAAAAAGATGGGAAAATATAAGAAAGCAGGAGAAGCAAGATGAGATAAATAGTAAAGTTTAGCTAAGAGTTCATGGTTGCGGAAGCAAAGTAATTTATTAAATTTATTTTTAGAAATGGATGGTCAGGTTTATAAATCAAAAATTTTTAAATAATGACTTTATCGAATGTTTTCAGAAGGAAATCATGAAACTGTAGGTGATAAATCTGAAATCGGGATAAAGAGGAGAGCTGGCTGAAGTCAAGGGAAAAATCTCTTGACTTCTGTTATTTTATTTAATACTATTTGAATAGTTTATATTTATGAATAAAAGTTTTGTGCTTTGTATCACATAATTTGTATTATGCGATATACGTATGGAAGGAGAACTATGAGTAATTTATATTCGTTATTTCTGTCTCAGGCTTATCAGGATTGTTGGGATGACTATAATCGATCATTAAAACTTCGAAATTTCCCGAAGTGGGATCATGTGATTTTGACTGCGTCCAATGAGCAGCAGGCGGAGGAATTTTGTAAACAGATAGAGGAAAGAAAGAAGTTCCTTCCGACAGGGACGAAATTTGTAGCCATCCCGGACCGTGGAGGAAAACGTGTTGGTTCTGGTGGGGCTACACTGGATGAATAATCCGGTGCCCGTGTCCCTGCTGTCCGGTGACAGGAAACCGCAAATCCGTTTTTTAGGAAACCACCATTCCGGTAGTGGAAACCTTTATCATAAATCCTTTAGAATGTAATCATGCACCAGCTGGTGTAAATTCATTCAAAGGAGGTCATGACCATGACCAAGTATCGAGAGATTCTCAGGCTAAAAAGTCTGGGACTCAGTCAGCAGAGCATTGCCGACAGCTGCAATGTCTCCAAGAAAACGGTTAATCGCGTTTTGAAGCGTGCAAAGGAATTAAATATTTCCTGGCCGCTTGATAAAAGCGATACCGATGCTGTTCTTGCAGAAATGTTTTTTCCTTCTGCAAAGCAAGTCAGATCCAATAAACGGATGCCGGACTACGATTATATCCACAAAGAATTACTCCGTAACGGAGTCAATAAGAAACTCTTGTGGACAGAATACATGGAGGATTGTCATGCAAATGGCGAAGAACCACTTATGTATTCCCAGTTCTGCTATCACATCCAGCAGGATGAGCAGAAACGACGTGCTACCATGCATATCAACCGGAAACCTGGTGAGCAGGTTGAGGTCGATTGGGCAGGAGATCCTGCAGCAATCATTGATCCGGATACCGGTGAGATCACCAAAGCCTATATATTTGTCGGAGTGATGACTTATAGCCAGTACGCATATGTGGAAGCATTTCTGGATATGAAGCAGAAATCATGGATTAATGCCCATGTTCATATGTACGAATATTTTGGCGGTGTTGCCAGAATTCTCGTACCGGATAACTGTAAAACAGCAGTTGTCCACAATGGTGGCTTTAAAGACCAGCAGGTCAATGAAACCTATCAGGAAATGGCCGAATACTACGGCGCCGCTATTATCCCGGCGCGTGTCAGGGCTCCAAAAGATAAGCCGAATGCTGAGGGGACAGTAGGAAATATTTCTACCTGGATCACAGCAGCTCTTCGGAATGAACAGTTCTTCTCCCTTGCCGAATTGAATCTGGCAATTAGAGCTAAACTGGAACTGTTCAACCAAAGGCTCTTTCAGAAGAAAGAGGGTAGTCGGCGAAGCTTATTTCTTGGGGAAGAAAAACCATTGCTGGCACCACTACCTGCTACCCGTTTTGAACTGAGTGACTGGAAAACAGCCACTGTCCAGTTCAA
>OGQQ01000301.1_pt1 | contig 51912 bp, 26 predicted proteins | sample 1553281 | NCBI WGS metagenome assembly OGQQ01 (sample SAMEA2579937, study PRJEB22360) | human gut metagenome | biome: human gut; feature: human-associated habitat; material: faeces | place: Denmark | collected 2008/2010 | reverse complement strand
CAGGAACTGTTTTTTCTTCATTGCAGATGGCGTTGACATCTTCAAGTCCGCAAACCATCTGATAGGATCCTGCTGTGTCTGTCTGGCGGATAAAAGAAACCATCTTTCCTGTTTCTCCGTCAAGGGCAGCCTGTACACCGAATTTTCCGGCGGCAATGGCCTCCTGCTGATCTGTTGCGGAAATTAATGTAGCAGAGCAGCGCTGGCTGACATTAAGCTCAACGGAGCGTGCTTTGACACCAAGGCGGCTGCGCACGAGATTTTCCAGATATTTGCCGCATCCGGCAAGCATCTTATGACCAAAAGTATCTGTACCTACAGAACTGTCGTATTCGCAGATGAAAGTGCCGTCAGCATCGTGAATACCTTCGGAAACACAGACGATAAGATTACAGTTTTTCTCAAAAGCTTGTTCAAGGTCACGCAGGAAAGCATCCTGGTCAAAGGCAACTTCCGGCAGGTAAATGAACAGAGGATTGTCTCCTTCGTATTTACGCGCAAGGGCACTGGCAGCAGTGAGCCATCCGGCATGACGCCCCATGATCTCGATGATCGTGACGGATTTTTTTTCGTAGACGTTGGCATCTGTCGTGATTTCACGGACTGTGGAAGCAACGTATTTGGCGGCACTTCCGAAGCCCGGGGTATGGTCGGTATTTACCAGATCATTATCAATCGTCTTCGGTTCACCGATCACGCGGATAGAACTGCCAATGCTTGCCGCGTAGCGGGAAAGTTTACTGACGGTATCCATAGAATCATTGCCACCAATATAGAAGAACCAACCGATATTGAGTTCCTCAAATTTGCGAAAAAGTGCCGGATAAACCGGATCTTCGAGAGATTCCGGCAGTTTGTAGCGGCAGGAACCGAGATAAGCACCCGGGGTATGAGTTAAATATTCAAGCTTTTCGCCGGGAAGAGCTTCTTCAAAATCAAGTACACGGTCATTAAGGAATCCCTCGATACCGTTTACCATACCATATACATGCTCAATCGTATCCGGATGGGAAAGACCTTCAGAGACAACTCCATAGAGACTGCTGTTGATAACGGCAGTAGGTCCGCCGGACTGACCGACAATAAGATTTTTTTTTGCCATTGTATCTACCTCCGATTAGGATAATATTAGATTGCTGCGAACAGTAACCATAATAGATTCATTTTAACATATCATGGGAAAATCTCATAGCCATTTTTGTGAAAAAGTGATATCATGGGGGAAATAGATGTTACTATTTACAGGTAGTATTCCGCGAGGTGTTTTGCCATGAATAATGGCAAAATCCCGAGACATACGGGGCAAAATCCCATCACCGAAGGTGATTTGGAATGGATTTTGACCAAGTTGCTGTGAACGGAGTGAACAGTAACAAACAGATGAGATATGGATGAGGAGAACACAAATGAAAAAATTTGCCTGTTTTTTCCCGGTATCAGCAGGAATCCTGTGGGGATCCGTTGGGATTTTTATACGGTCTTTAAGTGGTTATGGAATGGACACTGCGACGATCGTCGGATCACGAACGGTGATTTCTGTGATTCTGATGCTGATAGGGATTGCTGTAATTGATAAGAGCCAGCTGAAAATACGTCTGAAGGATCTGTGGATCTTTGTGCTGGCAAGCTGGCTGGGCATGCTTGGAGTAAATCTTACTTATAATGAAGCAGTAAATTATGTGCATCTGTCGCTGGCAGCGGTCCTTCTGAGCCTGTCACCGGTATACGTCCTGATTCTTGCAAGACTGTTTTTTAAAGAAAAGATCACCATTCGTAAGGCAGGCTGTGCGGCACTTGCAATTTTCGGATGCAGCCTTGCAAGCGGATTACTGGAAAGCCTTGGGGGTATGAAACTCAGCGGTTACGGAATTTTTCTCGGAGTGGCAAGTGGTGTTTTTTATGCCATGTACAGCATGTTTACCAAAATTGCCATGAAAAGAGGCTACTCCGGACTGACGATCACGTTTTACTGTATGGTTGTGATTGCAGTGACGTTGATTCCGTTTACCGACTGGAAGATCCTTGGAGCGTATTTTACAGAAGCTCCTGCACATGGTGTTATATTTATGGTACTTCATGCAATCTGTGGTGCAGTTCTTCCGTATACATTTTATACGATTGGTTTTCAGTATATGGATGCGGGGAAAGTCTCCATTCTTGCAGCCGGTGAGCCGGTGGCAGCGATGGTATTCGGTATTTTCTGTTTCGGGGAAATACCGACTGCAATCGAATTTGTTGGACTGTTCCTGACTGTGATCGCAATTGTCCTTCTTGGAATGCCCGAAAAGGTACGCAGCAATAAGACTAAGCCTAAGGAGTATGATTATGGAAGAAAACAAAAACAACACTCAGAAACAGCCTGAACAAAAGAAAAAAAAGAAGAGTGATGTGCTGCTGACGATCGCACTGATCGTTGCAATCGCGGTTTTCTGCTACGCGGCATTTAATCTCTACCATATTTACACAGAATACAAAAAAGGTACAGATGAATACAATCAGATCGAGGAAATGGCAGTTACCGAGCGTGATGCTGACAGTGCCGAAGTTGCCGGACCAAGTGCACAGATAAAGCCGCCGATCGAGGTGGATTTTGACAAACTCAAGAGTGTTAATGAGGATGTTGTGGGATGGATCTATGTAGATGCACTTCCGGATATCAGCTATCCGATCGTCAAAGGTAAAGATAACCAGACATACCTGCATCAGACTTATGAGAAAAATTACAACTTTGCCGGAACAATCTTTGTAGATTATGAAAACAGTGGTGATTTCAGCGATTGTAATACACTTGTATATGGCCATAATATGAAGAATGGTTCGATGTTCGGACATCTGAAGAAGTTCAGAGAGGATGACAAGCTTTATAAGCAGGATAAATATTTTTGGATCCTGACACCGGAGCGCAATTACCGTTATGAGATCATTACTGCTTATACAACCGGCGTAAACAGCGATACCTATACACTATTTAAAGGTCCGGGCGAAGAGTTCGAGAAATATCTGGAGACGATTAAAGGTTACTCCGAAATCCAAACAGATGATACAGATCTGACGATCAAAGACAGAATCGTGACACTGTCTACTTGTACCGGCAATGAATCTACCCGTTTTGTTGTGCAGGGTAAGAGAGTTGATGCGGAGGATGCAGATGGTGCTGCGACGAATACGGACAGTACAGCAGATGAGGAAAATACGGATGAGATATCTCTTGATATCGCAGGATAAGGGAGGGTTTTCCATGGATGAAAAGATTATGAAATTACAGGAACTGATCGATGGGCATGACAACATCGTATTTTTTGGAGGTGCCGGTGTTTCGACAGAGAGCGGGATTCCGGATTTCCGTTCTCAGGATGGACTTTATCATCAGAAATATGACTTTCCGCCGGAGACTATCTTAAGTCACAGCTTTTTCTTAAGTCATCCGGACGAATTTTATAAATTCTACCGTGATAAGATGCTCTGTGATACCGCGAAACCAAATGCGGCCCACCTGAAGCTTGCGGAACTGGAAAAGGCAGGCAAACTCAAAGCAGTGATTACACAGAATATCGATAACCTTCATCAGATGGCAGGCAGTCAGAAGGTACTGGAACTTCACGGAAGTGTTTACCGCAATCACTGTATGCGCTGTGGAAAATCTTTTGACTTTGCACATATGAAACATAGCACCGGTGTACCGCGTTGCGAATGCGGAGGTATGATCAAGCCGGATGTGGTGCTTTATGAAGAGGGACTGGATACAAATACGATCGAAGAATCTGTGAGAGCAATTTCGAATGCGCAGATTCTGATCATCGGAGGAACATCGCTTGCCGTATATCCGGCAGCAGGTCTTATTGATTATTTCCGCGGCGAAGCACTCGTAGTGATCAACAAATCCTCCACACCGAGAGACAGAAATGCCGATCTTCTGATCAAAGAGCCGATCGGACAGGTCTTTTCACAGATAAAAGTAAATCAGAAATAAGGAGAATGACAGAGCATGGGACTTATCTATGATGTTGGGGATATTGTGACACTCAAAAAGGGACATCCATGTGGAAGTAAAGAGTGGGAGATCCTGCGTGTGGGAGCTGATTTCCGTCTGAAATGTATGGGATGCGGACATATGATCATGGTGCCACGCAAAATGGTAGAAAAAAACACCAGAAACTTAAAGAAAAAAACGCAGGAATAATCTGTTGTCAAAGGAGCAAACAAATAACGTGATCTATATCAGCCATCTGCTTCCGGATGAAGAAATGCAGGAACTTTTAAAAAACAGTGAACTTGGAGTGGAAAGTATCGAATTTTCCATTTCGGAAAATCTTGACCATCTGGACAAAACGATAGAAACATACAAAGAACGCCTTGTAAAGATGGGAAATCCGCCACTGACACTGCATGGCCCGTTTCTGGATCTCATCCCGGCAACATTTGACAGCATGATCCGCCGTGTGACGATGGAGCGGTTTGAGCAGTGTTATCAGGTAGGTAAGTTACTTGGCGCAAAAAAAATCGTATACCATTCAGGAATGATCCCTACCGTATATTACCGTCAGGGTTGGGCGAATCAGGTGAGTCGGTTCTTTAACGATTTCCTGCGAGATAAAGATGGACTCGAAATTGATATGGAAAATGTTCTCGATGAGGACTGGAGGCTTCTGCGTGATGTATATGACCAGGTGGAGCATCCGGACTTCGGACTCTGCCTTGATATCGGGCATGCACATTGTTACTCCGATATTTCGGTTATTGAGTGGGCAGAGGAACTGGCACCTTATGTCCGCCATGTTCACATCCATGACAATGCCGGAGAAAGAGATTCTCATCTTGGACTTGGCAGAGGAAATCTGCCGTGGAGAGAAGTTCTTTCGTATTTGCCGCGGACGGAGACACGTACATGGACGATTGAATGTATGAATAAGGAAGATGTACAGATATGTGTACAATCTTTATTGACATAAATTTATCAAAATGATATACTTTAGAAAAATTGGATAACCAGGCGTGGTCTGTCGTAAAAGGCAGTTTAACGTAATCCGGTGAGAATCCGGAACAGTTCAAATAGCTGCTGTGAATATGCTTTTTGCATAATAAGTCAGATTTAACACGTTGTACAGAGGACAGAGGCCCATTGCAAATGGGACTCTGTTTTTGTTGTCTTAGGGGGGAAACTTTCAATATGGAACGACTGAATGATGAAATAGGCTGGAATCAGTTAAGGTATGATATCCGTACATATACAGCACAGAATGAGCGAAACAGAAGAGGCGGAGAGGCCGGAAAGGTCCCTGATGGATATAAATATATAGGTGACAGATGTTTTTTGAACAATGGCAAAGTGCATGAGGTGGTTTTGCCGGAAGAATGCCGTATTATCGGAAAACAGGCATTTGAAGGCTGCCAGTTTCAGAAGGTAGTAGCATTTCCGGAGGGCTTACTCGAGATAAAGAAAAGAGCTTTTGCAGTAAATCACAGACTCAGGAAGGTTGTTTTTCCAAAATCATTAGAAAAGCTGGGAGCACAGGCATATCAGGAATGTAATAAGCTTCATCGTGTAGAGTTTCCAAATAATAGCCGCTGTACTGTTATTTCAGAGGCAGCATTTGATTCGTGCGTAAATCTTATATCCGTAAAACTTCCCTGTCGCACACAGGTCATTGAGCGCAGAGCATTTTACAGATGTAAAGAGCTTAAAGAAATCAACTTACCGGTGGCTGTAAGAGAGATAGGTGAAGAAGCCTTTTATTTTTGTGCAATGGAAGAACTGGAACTTCCACCGAATTTAAAAGTAATTGGAGACAGTGCTTTTTTTCGCTGCAAACAGCTCAGAGAAGTTTATATTCCGGAAAGTGTAAAAAAAATCGGCCGTTGGGCATTCCACGGATGCAGTCGGCTGGAACGTCTTGAAATTCTGCATGATCCGGATGAGATCGGACCGTGGATTATTAATAAAAGCTGTACACTTGTCTGTCAAAAAGGCGGCAAGGTAGATCATTATGCGAGGGAATACGGCTTCAAATGTGAGTATGTGGAAGAAATGATGGAGAGAAAAGAAGGCTAGGAAATATAAAGAAAGCGTCAGATTATGAATAAAAAAAAGGTGATTGCGTTACTTTGTGCGTCGGTACTGACAACAAATGTTTATCCGAATATACCGGTACTGGCAGCAGAAACGATACAGTCGGAAACACAGCAGGAGACACAGGAAGACGGAGAAAGTGCTCAGGAGGAACCGCAGGAGCCGGAAGCTTCGGAGAACCCGGAAGCAGATTCTGCCGGTGATAAAACGGATTCACAGCCTGAGCAGTCGGAAACAGGTACATCGCAAGGTGGACAAAATCAGGATCAGCCGCAGCAAAAGCCGAATGATCAGTCACAGACCGGACAAAAGGAAGAATCTTCTGAAACGAAAGAGACAAAGAATGATTCAGCAGTACAGGAAGATAAACAGGCGGAAAATGCGGACACAGCATCTCTGGTGCAGAATGTTGTGAATGCAGTGAACGCTGCACTCGGACAGGAAACTCCGGATATGTCTTCGCAGGTGATGCAGAATTTTATCAGTGCCTCCAATCTGTATGAACAGAATGCTGATATATATAAAGAAATTCATGAAAAGTATCCGGATGTAGAAAATAATCTTACTATGATCAGGAATCGGATCATGGGTGTGATCTGCAAGAATCAGGATATTACAGCAGATACATGGTTGTGGTATATTGCGCTGCAGGTGGATAAGCCTGAACAGCAGGTGCAGGATGAGAATATCAGATTATATGAAAAAATGAATCCGGGAAGTCAGGCAGATCTGGTATATGCTGTCGATATTGCCTATACAGACATCAGGAGTGGTGAAGCATGTGAAAACACAGATGATACATCACTTCTTTTTCCTGTACCCGAAAATTATAAAGAACTGAAGAATCCACAGATATTTACCGTAAATCCGTCCGGAGATGGTAAAGAAAGTACCATTACGATTCTGCAGCCGGCAGATAATAAAGACGGTAATTTTTATCTTGAAAATGCGAAAGATATCAAAAATATCTATATCGCAGATGTGCACACAACAATACAGGGTGTCGCGCTCGAAACGAAGGCCAGCATCAACATCGGACAGAATACTGTATTGAAAGTGTCTACAGAACCTGAAAAAATTACGGAAGCATATGAACTTGTGTGGAAAAGCAGTGATGATTCTGTGGCTTCCGTGGATCAGGATGGCAAAATCACCGGCAAAAAGCAGGGAACGACAACAATCCGGGTTTCTGTAAAAGAAAATGAAAATATAAGTGCAGAATGTAAAGTACAGGTAGTGCAGGGAGCAAATGCACTTCCGAAATCAACTTCACAGGTATTGTCCGAGACAGGAACCTATATAAAAAATCTGGATAAAAACCCGACAATCGGAAGCGAATGGTTTGTACTGGCTCAGGCGCGAAATGGTGCCGGCTTGGATTCTTCCTATTTTTCTACCTATTATAATCATTTTGCAAATTATCTGAAGGCGAATAACGGATCGCTTACCAATACGATCAAATACACAGAATACTCAAAAGCAATCTTAAGTCTGACGGCAATAGGAAAAGATGCAAGAAATGTAGATGGGTATAATCTGTTTGAGCCGATTGCCGACTTTGACAAAACTGTTGAACAGGGACCAAATGGTGCAATCTGGGCTTTGCTTGCACTGGACTGTAATCCGGCCTATTCCTTCCCGAAGGTAAAAGCCGGTGGCAACCAGAATTCCAGAGAAAAACTGATCGATCATCTCTTAAGTGTGCAGGTACCAGGCGGCGGATGGGCAATGAGCGGAACGAAGGCGGATTCAGATCTTACAGGAATGGCTTTGCAGGCGCTTGCACCATATTATCATAAATCCGGGTATGAAAATGTGACGACAGCAATTGATCAGGCACTGGATGTATTATCTGCAATGCAGAATGATACAGGTGGATTTTCTACAACAGGCGGACAGGGACCGGTAGAAACAGTGGAATCCTGTGCACAGGTGCTGACAGCGCTCTGCGCGCTTGGGATTGACCCGGAAACAGATCCACGTTTTATAAAAGGCGGTAAATGGATGGTGGAAAATCTGATTTCCTATCATTTGGGTAACAGTGGATTTATGCATGTAAAATCCGGAAGCGGTAATAACGGGGGCGGAGAAGCAGGTAAAGTTAACGGTATGGCGACTGAGCAGGGATATTATGCGCTGGTTGCATATCAGAGAATGAAAAACGGACAGACCTCTCTTTACAATATGTCAGATGTAAAACTGACGATTGGCGGAGCCGGAGACGGAAAAGGAACCGGACTGGAAGAGCCGGCTGCAAAACCGACCAGAAAGCCGGCGAAAAAATCATCTTCCACCGGCAAAAAAAATAAATCAAACAGCTCAAAAAAGAAAAGCAGTTCTTCCGAAAAGGCGGCCAGCAAGGCAGCACCGGGAGGAGCGGGTAAATCTCTTTCCGGGGCAGGTACCGGTAAGAAAACTTCTGATAAAAAAACTTCCGATTCAAAAGATTCAAAGGACAAAAAGAAAAAGTCTTCAAAGGGATGGAGCTTTACCGCAGAGAAATATGTTGAGAAAGATGATGAAAAAGTAACCGGAAAGAAACTTGAGGACGGAAAAACCGAGAGCAAAAAATCAAATGCAAAAACACAGGAAACAACAGACAGCACAGAAGAAACGACTGCTGTTGCAGCAGAAAAAGAAATCCCGTCGGTTGTATGGGGACTTGCAGGTGTCGCTGTCGGGGCAGCACTTGCAACCGGAATACCACAGCTTATAAAACGGAGGAAAAAGAAAAAAGATGAAAATAAAAAATAAATTTACAGGACTGATTCTGTGTCTGGCTCTGAGCGCGGCTTCACTGACAGGGTGTGGTGGAGAAAAAGCATCTGAACCGGTCAGAAGTGAGGCTGTACAGGATACTGCAAAAACAGATAAAAAAGCTGATACAGACAAAAAAGAAACAAAAGCAGAGAAGAAAAATGATAAAAATGCCCTGAAAGAAGATAATCAGATTCCGGAAGATGGTGTGATCACAAAAGAACAGATGGAAAGTATCGCCGGAGAAAAGGGAGAGTATCGTTTCCACGGAGAAACGTCTGACGGCATTTCTTATACATGGATTTATGATGGAAGTAAGATCAAAAATCCGATTGAACAGAAACTCAAAGTAGAGTTTTCTGAGGAAAATCTGGATGAGATCAAAAAGGCGGCCGATGATGCACCGTATGCTCTGCAGGTAAAACTTCAGGAGATGGAGCTTGCGGCACCGGCAACCCTGGAAGTGACTCTCAATGAAAAATGGGATGCAGACAGGGTACTTTACTGTATCTATGAAGATGAACAACTGTATCAGCTTGACGATGCGAAAATCGAAAATGCAGGCAAAGATGCAGAAGATTCATCCAAAGAAGATGTTTCAAAAGAAGAAAGTGAAAATGAAGTTTCCAAAATTTCATTTCAGGTAAATAAAGCAGACGGAGATGTGTATGTACTTCTGGCCGGCTCCAGCGAAGATTCTTCAGAAGATACGCAGGATTCATCCGAAGACGCACAGACAGGTGAGGAAAATACATCAGAGGATGCAAGTGGAAATGACAGCCAGGCAGCTGATGAACAGACGGAATCAGATGGTTCAGATGGTTCAGATGACAGTTCAGACAGTTCTTCACAGGAAGAAAACCACATCTGCACGATTTCCATTGAATGTTCTTCTATTCTGGATAACTGGGATGATCTGAAATCATCCAAAGCAGAATTTGTACCATCTGACGGCTGGATCCTTTATACTTCCGAAATTTCATTTACACCGGGAGATACTGTTTTTGATGTGCTGAAAAGTGCATGCAGCCAGGCAGGGATCCAGATGTCTTCCAGATATACACCGATGTATGGAAGCTATTATATTGAAGGTATCAATCAGCTTTATGAATTTGACTGTGGTCAGAATTCAGGATGGATGTACAGTGTGAATGGCTGGTTCCCGAACTACGGATGTTCCGAATATAAAGTAGAGGACGGAGACAACATTGAATGGAAATACACCTGTAATCTGGGATCCGATGTAGGAAATGGCTATGCAGGATAAGGTACATGCGGATGCATTTTCCGAATGTCATCCATTATTAAACTTCTTTTATTTCGGAGTGGTGCTGGTTTTTACTATGTTTAACCAGCACCCGGTATTTCTCGGAGTATCCTATGCGGGGGCGGTTGCTTATTCAGTTCTCCTGCTCGGATGGAAAAAAACATTAAAACAAAGCTTTCTTATGACACTGCCCGGGCTTCTGATCGTGGCACTTCTGAATCCGATGTTTAATCACTATGGTGTCACAATGCTCTATTATATCGAAAGCAGTGGCAACTGGGTGACACTGGAAGCACTGGTTTACGGAATTGTGCTTGGGGCAGTGATGTTTGTCGTTATTCAATGGTTTTCCTGTTACAACAAAATTATGACCAGCGACAAATTTATCTATCTTTTTGGCCGGATCATTCCGGCACTGTCGCTGATTCTTTCTATGGCACTTCGTTTTGTCCCTCGTTTTATCGGGCAGCTTCATATTATTCGAAACGGACAGAAATCCATGGGCAGGGATACCACAAACGGAAATATTTTGCAGCGGGCCCGTCATGGTCTGAATATGCTTTCCATCCTGGTGACATGGGCACTGGAGAATGCAATACAGACTTCAGATTCTATGAGAAGCCGGGGTTATGGACTTCACGGAAGAACTGCATTTTCAATTTATCGTTTTACAAAAAGAGACAAGATCATAGGTGTAATCATGGCTGGATTATTTGCTGTGATCGTGACCGGCTGTGCGCGTGGTGCTGTTTTTGCACAGTATGATCCACGCATCCTGCTTGCCGGCTTTACCATACAGGGAAAAAGTGCACCGGTTGCATGTAGTACAGGTCTGGCACTTGCCACGTATCTTGCATTTGGATTCTTCTGTTTTATTCCTGTGATTCTGGATGTGGCAGAAGCGAGAAGTCTGGAGAGAAGCCGCAGAAATATCGGACAGGATATGGGTGTGACTTATCGCCGGATTTACGAAGAAATAGAACGGGAAGGGTTACAAAAATGAATATAATCGAAGTAAAAGATTTCAGCTTTTCTTATCCGGATCAGAGAAAAGAGGCATTGGTCCATGCTTCCATGGAAATTAGGGAGGGAACGCTGAATGTAATCTGCGGAAGGAGCGGCTGCGGCAAAAGTACACTCTTAAGACAGCTCAAAAGTGTGCTGGCTCCGCATGGTGCATCGACCGGAAGTATTTTATTTAAGGGAACCCCTTTGAATAAAGTTGACCATCGGACGCAGAGCAGTGAGATCGGATATGTGATGCAGAATCCCGATAATCAGATTGTAACAGACAAAGTGTGGCATGAACTTGCATTCGGATTGGAAAGCCTGGGATTTGAGACAGAAGACATTCGGCTTCGTGTAGCTGAGATGGCAAGTTATTTCGGAATTCATCAATGGTTTTATAAAGGTGTAGAAGAATTGTCCGGCGGACAGAAACAACTTCTGAACCTGGCCTCTGTCATGGCGATGCATCCGTCTCTTTTGATTCTTGATGAGCCGACTTCACAGCTTGACCCGATCGCGGCATCCGATTTTCTTGCAACAGTGCGAAAAATCAACCGTGACATCGGGACAACGGTGATTATCACCGAACATCGTCTGCAGGATATTATTCCTTATGCGGACAAAGTCTTTGTCATGGACAAGGGAAGTGTTTTTCTTGAAGGAACACCGCGTGAGGTCGGACAGAAACTGAAATCTCAGGACAGAGGTATCTATCTTTCCATGCCGGAACCGGTGCAGATTTATGGGGAGATTGACAGTGATCTTCCCTGCCCGCTTACAGTAAGCGAAGGCAGGATCTGGATGAAAAACTATATTGAAACAGAAAAAGCAAAAATGCCGGAAAAGACAGAGCATACAGAGAAAGCAGAATCGTCAGAGAGAGCAGCGACTCCTGCAAAAATATCTGAAACCGTCGGGACAGCATCAAAAATACGAAAATCCACCGGAAAAGATTCCTGCGCGATCGAGCTTCGCGATGTCTGGTTCCGCTATGAAAAGGACAGCCCGGATGTAGTCAGAGATCTTTCACTGAAAGTAAGATGCGGCGAATTTTATGCACTGGTGGGAGGAAACGGAACCGGTAAAAGTACGACTTTGTCACTTCTAAGCAGGGTGCGTCAGCCATATAGGGGAAGGATTTATCTTGATGGCAGAGATATCCGTTCCTTTAAAGACCGGGAGTTGTATAACGGGTATCTGGGGGTACTCCCACAGAATCCACAGAGTATTTTTTTGAAAAAAACAGTGCTTGAAGATCTTTACTCCGTAATCGGCGGCAGAAAAAACAAAAAATCCGTAGAGTATCCGATTGATATGAGAAAAGAAAAAGCAATCGAAGGGATTGTCAGCCTGACAAAACTTGAAGAATTGCTGGAAAGACATCCTTATGATCTGAGTGGGGGAGAACAGCAGCGGCTTGCTCTTGCAAAAGTGCTTCTGCTCAGACCGAAGATCCTTCTTCTGGATGAACCGACGAAAGGAATGGATGCAGAATATAAAGCAGAACTGGGAAAAATCCTGAAAAAACTTCAGCAGCATGGAATGACGATCTTTATGATCTCGCACGATGTGGAGTTTGTGGCAGAGTATGCAGATCGTGTTGGGCTGTTTTTTGAGGGAAGTATTATTACAAGCAAAGAAACAAGAGCATTTTTTGCCGGAAATAATTTCTACACGACAGCCGCCAACCGGATGGCAAGGCAGTTCTTTCCGGATGCAGTTACAGGAAAGGATGTGGTGTCATGCTTAAAGAAGCTGAGTTAGACCGTTTCCTGGACGAGTTTTTTGATGGCACCATGCCGGTACAGTCCGAAGAAAAAAATACAGATGAGAGCACAGAGGATTTGGAGGAATATACACTTCCGACAGATGGGTTAATCATTCGTCAGATGAAAAGAGATGGAAAAGTCAGCAGGCGTACATGGGCGGCACTTGTGCTGATGGTTATTATCGTACCTGTGATCCTCTATCTTTCAGTAAGAATTTTTCACGGAAGAAGATATATGGTGTGCAGCCTGATCGTTGTTGTGGCGGCTATGCTTCCGTTTTTTATGATGTTTGAGGGAAGAAAACCAAAAGCAAGAGAAATTATGGTGATTTCCGTACTGGCAGCCATTGGAGTGGCAGGAAGAGCAGCTTTCTTTATGTTACCGAGCTTTAAGCCGATTGCGGCAATCGTGATCCTTACAGGAGTTTCCTTCGGAGGAGAAGCCGGATTTCTGGTCGGCTGCATGATCATGATGATCTCGAATATTTTTATGGGACATGGTCCATGGACACCATGGCAGATGTTTGCGTTTGGCGTGATCGGATTCCTGGCGGGAATCCTTTATCAGAAGGGAATCCTGAAAGCAAGAAAACCGGACCTCTGTATTTATGGTTTTCTGAGTGTCTTTCTGATCTATGGCGGTATCATGAATCCTGCAAGTATTCTGATGTCCTATGGATATATAACAAAAGAAAGTCTGATTGCTTATTACATTTCAGGTGCACCGATCGATCTGGTGCACGCAACCTCTACCGTAATTTTTCTCTGGTTTATGAGTAGACCATTGCTGGAGAAACTGGAAAGGATCAAACGGAAGTACGGGTTGATTGAAACACAAGAACCGTAATGTCAGAAATAAAAACAGAAGGGGAGAAAAACATGCCGGAAAATATTAAGAATATTCAGAACGAGCTTTCAAAGATAATAGTCGGAAAAAAAGAGATTACGGACAAGATACTGATGGCAATATTGGCGAGGGGACATGTCCTTCTGGAAGACGTTCCCGGAGTTGGAAAGACGACCACGGCACTTGGTCTGAGTAAAATTTTGGGGCTTGATTTCAGGAGAATTCAGTTTACACCGGATGTAGTTCCTTCTGATGTGACTGGTTTTACTATGTACGACAAAGAAACAGGAGAATTTCGGTACCGCCCGGGTGCTGTTATGTGTAATATGGTTCTGGCGGATGAAATCAACCGTACTTCCAGCAAAACACAGTCGGCATTGCTTGAGGTTATGGAAGAGGGGAATGTGACAGTCGACGGAGTGACTTACAAAGTCCCAGAACCATTCGTGGTAATTGCAACGCAGAATCCTCTGGGAACGGCAGGTACACAGATGCTTCCGGAATCGCAACTCGACCGTTTTATGGTACGGCTGAGTATGGGATATCCGGATATAAAGAGTCAGGTTGAACTGCTTCGTGACCGCCGCAAACAGAATCCGATGGAACAGGTACATCAGATTCTGGACGGAGAACATCTGATGAAGATGCAACAGAAAGCAGTTGATGTTTTTATTTCAGATGAAATTCTGGAATATATAAGTCTTCTGACTGCGAAGACGAGACAAAATGAGGCAATCATACTTGGCATCAGTCCGCGTGGAGCGCTTGCGCTGAGTCGTATGGCAAGAGCAAGGGCATATCTGTGTGACAGAGATTATGTGATTCCGGAGGATGTTCAGGAAATATTTACAGATGTATGTGGACACAGACTTGTGCTTGATTCCAAAGCAAGAATCAACAGAGTAACAGCAGATCATGTACTCAGACAGATCTTGCAGGAGACGGAAGCACCGGGAGTAGAATAATGAAGAAAACCAGAATAACAGCAGGTATAATTGTTGTACTGGGAATCGGCATTTATCTGGTTGCGGGATCTTACAGTGTATTAGGCATAATAACGGCAGCTTTTTTTGCAATGTTATGTATGGCATTTTATACACTGGCAGAAGGAAGAAAAACAGAATTTGTTCCGTATTTTCCAGAAAACGGAGAAAAAGGGCAAAACATTGAAGGTCGGATTGTGGTAGAAAATCATTCATGGTTGCCCGTGTTTTGGTGTCGGTGCCGTTTGGACTGGCAGAATCTCCTCACAGGAGAAAGTGGGAGTGAAGATTTCAGCTTTGCAGTCCCATCCAGGAGGACGACGGAAATTCCGGTTACTGTCCGTACTGAGTACAGTGGTGTATGTGTGTTATCCATAAAAAAAGTGGAATATACAGATCCTTTCGTTTTGTTCAGACGCAGAGAAAAACTGGAGATGAAAGAAGAAATTACCGTATTTCCGACAATTCATGAAATACCACGTGAAATGTTCGAAGAAGAAAGCTACAATATGGAAAGCTTTCGATATTCTGCGGAGCGTGGTGGAGATGATACAGGAGAAGTATATCAGGTACGTTCTTACAAAGAAGGAGATAATCTGAAACAGATTCACTGGAAACTTACGGCAAGACTCGGGGACGTGACCGTCCGGGAGCCGGGGTATCCAATCAGTCATGCAGTCATGATTTTTATGGAGACAGGATATCTGGGAGAATTTCCTGATCCGGATAAAATGGATCGGCAGATCTCGCTGACACTTTCTTTCCTGAAAGCACTGTCAGATAGGCAGATTTCCTGCCAGCTGTGTTTTTATGATTTTGCAAAAGACAGAGCAAGAATCCTTCATGCTTCCAATATAGAGGAATTCTGGCAGACAGCAATGCTTGCAGTTCGTGCCGGAAGAAGTAATAAAGGCGGCTCCGGACTAAAAAAATTTATGGAAAATGCAGAGGACTGGCAGGCAGGCCATTACATTTATATTACAGCAGGAAATGAAATCGATGAAGTAGAATATCTCCGGGAGTCAGCAACAGTGACTGTTTTTGATGGAAATATGGATTTACAGGGGTAACTTTGGTAATTGGATTTTCAGGACAGGGAGAAACAATGAAAGTAGTTGTGGGGCACAAAAAACAAAACAATAAAAAATTTTATATGTTGTTGACAGAAAGTCTCACAGCGTGGCTTTTGGCAGCAGGAATTCTGCTTACAGCCGTGCAGGTACTGGGAACGGAAATGAACAGATTTTTTCTGCTTGTTGTGACGTTAATACCGGTTCTGCTTTTTGAATTGGCACCGTGGGAAGCTTTTGCAGGAAGTGCCAGTCTGACATTGACTGCATGTACGGCAGTACTGACTCTGACCGGTCAGAAGAATTTCATAAATGGTCTGATCGTACTGAATAACTGCTTTGCAGAGACTGTCGGGAAGAATCAGGGAATCTCATGGCCACAGTATATGCTGCAAAGCACAGAAACAGCAGGACGCGATATGATGATTGCTGCAGGGATGTTTGGACTGCTTGTCGGAATGCTCATGTTCTGGCTTGTAAGATATGGAAAAATGTGGCCAATTATAATCCTGGCAGGATTTCTTGCTGGAATTTTGGTGCTGACAGGAAATAGTGCAGGGATGGAAGGTTCGTTGCTTACTGTATGCGGAATATTGGGGATGATTTCTGTACGCATTTATGGTCATGGAAAAAATCCTGTGTATGGCGGGCATTTTGAGATGGCATTTGCACTGTATTTATTTCTTGTTGTATTCTGTGGAGCGGGCCTGTTACTGCATATGACTTTTAATCCGCAGGAAACATACAAAAAAAGCGGTCTAACTGTACGAATCCAGAACAAAGAAAAAGAGATTTTGCAGTCGGTACGTTATGAGAATAAAAAAATCAATTCCCTTCCCAAAGGCAATCTGAAAAAACTCGGAAACTGGAAGGTAACAGAAGATACAGCGCTGACTGTTACAATGAGTGAGCCGCAGTCGCTTTATCTTCGTGGATTTACAGGCACTGAATACAGTTCCGGTGTCTGGAAGAAAATGAGCAATACAGAATACTATGATGCGCAGAACCTTTTTTACTGGCTGCATCAGGACGGATTTTATGGAACAGCACAACTTGAGAATGCAAGAGGATTATTTAGGGATTCTGATCTGGCTGCTCAGGATATTTCTGTAAAAGTGACAAATGATCATGCAGACAGTGAATATCTTTATACTCCATATGAGTTGAAAGAAGGTTCATGGAAGCAGGAGCACCTCAGACGAAATGCAGATGAGACTCTGGAGTCCACAAATTTTTTCGGTACAAGAAAATATGAATTTCATACATCAGGCAATCTGACAAAAGATTTTCCGGCACTCGCGGCACAGACTTTTCTGGCAATGACGGAAAATCCCGGCAGTGACTATGAAAAAAATGAAAGTTATTATAATGTATTTGCCTACAAACATTATACGGAACTTACCAGGTCACAGAAAGAGCTGATGGAAAATCTGCTGGGCAGTGCCGGAGAACAGCGGAATGGGCATATTGATTACAGTTCGGCAATCAATGCCGTAAACAGTTTTTTTGAAAAAAATATTACTTTTAACAAGGAATGTGGTTCTGTTCCGGGAGGAAAAGATCCGGTAAATTATTTCCTTACAGAATCCGGAAATGGATACGATATATATTATGCATCCGCGGCAGTTCTGATGTTCCGTTATTACGGAATCCCTTCCCGTTATGTGGAAGGATATGTGATCACACCGGAGGAAGCAGAGGATGCCAAACCGGACGAACAGATAAAGATACCGGCTTCCAATGGACATGCATGGGCAGAAATCTATATAGACGGAACGGGCTGGGTGCCGATAGAGGTATCGCCGGACTTTAAGAAAGTTATGCAGCAGCCGGATTTAAGCACTGGAATCCAGGCCGGAACGACTGCTGCATCAGCAGAAGGTACGGTAGAGGATAAACAGGAACTGTCAGAAAAATCACTGCCGGAACTTCTGAAAGAAACGATGTTTGATTTTCTGAAAATACTGTTTGTATTATTTGTCGGTTTTGATCTGATCGTATTGATTTTGTTTATTACATCGGTAGTGGGAAGAATTTTGGCAGCTTTGAAAAGAAGATATGCGTTCCGTTCAGAGGATAATCGCAGGGCGGTGCTCGCAATGCTGCAATATGCCTCAGATCTCATATTATATGGACACGAAGAATTGTACGGACAGAAAAAAAGCAAAAAGGCTTCTTATTTGAATAAAAACTATTCCAAAGAACTTTCAGAACTCTATCTGAAGGCGTGTGTAATCGGAGAACGTGCGGCATTCAGCCGGCATACGATTTCAGAAGATGAGAAAGTTTTTGTAACAGAGTATATCAGGCAGCTTCGAAGAGACATATTAAAAAAAGCCGGCTGGTATGAACGATGGATGATGCGTTACATAGAGAAATTATGCTGAAAGGAGGGAGATACAGATGAGAGACAATAAAAAGAAAAAATTTCTGGCTGGAATCAGTCTTGTACTGTGTCTCATGATTCTTGGTATTTGTTTGACGGGCAGTGTTTCGGGACAGAAAAAGGCGGTACTAGAAAATCCGATCAAAGGTATCAGCAGTGACCGTTCTCAGGTAGTGTATCGTGGAAAAGGCTTTTATTCACCTGTAGTCAGTGGAGATAATGAGACTGACACACAGTACTTAAATACAGAAGTACTGATTCAGGATCAGGAATCTGAAAATCAGGATTCTGATTCAGAGGATCAGGAAAATCAGAATGCAGAAGATCTGTTTTCAGATGATGGTTCAGAATCGGACGGACAGGCAGACGGAAGTGGAGAAAATTCTGAAGAAACGGCTATGAGTGATCAGGAAGATACCGGTGCAGAGAAAACAGATACTCCGGTGACGACGAAATTCGAAGATTCCGATACAGAAACAGCAGATCATGCAGACGGTAGTGATGATGACAGAAATCAGGCCGGGGCACTGGCACCGGAACCTACAGAAATTCCACAGGAAACACCGGAAGTCGAAGACCTGCGTCCGACAATCAGTTCAGACCTCACAGATGGCGAAACGATTCATAAAGAATCCCGCGTATTTTCGGTGTATGCAGAAGATTATAAGGAGCGGGTACTGACACCGTCACAGCTTACTGTCACCTGTAATGGAGAAAAACTTTCCAGTATTTCTACGGATAATGGTGTGATCCGTTATAAAGCATATCTTAATGAAAGCAATGAAATCAGCATTACAGCGACTGATCGTTACGGAAATACAGATACGGTCAGTGTTACAGTTTACAAAGAAATAAACGGTAACGAAGAAGAAGAAGAACAGCCTGCCGGAACGATCACATTCAGTCTGGAAGGATCTACGATTGGCTTGGGTAACATCATAGGACCGACAGAAGTACCATTTTATGAAGAAGAGACACTGCCATATGTTCTGAACCGTGTCCTTTATTCTGCAGGCTGTCAGTATCACTTTACGGGAAGTATGGATGCAGGATTTTATCTCAAATCTGTTGACCGTACAGGTATTACTTCCGGTTACGAGATTCCTGCGCAGATAGAAGAACACCTCGAGGAAGTAAATGATATTCCGGATCCGGATACCTGTTCACCGGACTGGCTTGGTGAAGGAACTCTGACGGGAGGATCCGGATGGATGTTTTCCGTCAACGGAGTTTATCTGAGTTCGGGAATGAACACATATTTTCCGGCAGATGGAGATGAGATAAGAGTCCGTTTTACGTTATATTATGGAGCAGATATCGGAGAGGCGATGCTCGGTGGCGAAACATGGGGGGACTGGTAATATGAAAAAGAGAATTATGGCAGTCATGTTATCCGTATTCCTGCTTACCGGAAATATACCCGTAACAGCGGCAGAGAACACAGAAACGATTGAAATGTCAGATGCTTCCGAAACAGATGCCACAGAAGCAGCAGATGGAAGCACAGAGGAAGATACTTCTGCCGGAAATACAGAAAATACAGACGATACACAGCAGAATACCGGTGAAAATACAGAAAAAACTCCTCAGGAAGAATCAGAACAGGAAACGGATTCTCCGGATGATACTGCGGATCAGGCAGAAATGCTGGAGCAGGAAGAGGACACGATAGAAAGCGTACCGGAAGATGAATCTGAATCAGAAGAAAGTCCGGAAGATATTTTTACACAGGAAAGCTCGGACAGCACAGAAACGGATGACTGGATCGGACAGATGAAATTCGGTTCCAGCGGGGTTGGATCTACGGCACTGGAATATCCGGTTGTTCCGGAATTTTCCCCTGAGATCCATGAATATACGCTTTATTTCCCGGATGATATGAAGGGAATTTACGGACTGGTTACTTCTGTATTTCCCGGAAAGGTCATGGCATATTTTAAAGACTGCAAAGGAAACGATGAGTCTGTCTGTTTGAATGCTTACGAAAAATACGACAACTATGCGGCCATGGATTACGTGGTAGATTACGGACCGGTAGGAAATACAATACGAATTCATACATATCAGGGAACAAAGGACTATTATATACATGTGAAACGAGTTCCGACGCTTGGAGAACTGCGGGCGTTATATAAGGGAAGTGAGTATGTTTTTTATAATCATGAGAGAGAGTCCCTTTATTCAAAAGCCGGAGTAAATTTTCAAAAAGAATATGATGTCAATCTGCCGGGGAATACGGAAGGAGAGACACTGTCCATTCTTCCGGTTACTTATTATTATAAATACGCAGCGGATCGAAAGATATACAAGGTAGAAATCAACGGAGTGGAAACACCTACGGATGAGTATTATGATTATACACTTAAAGGTGGAGAAGAAGATATTCAGATCAGACTTTCTTATGAAGGTCTGGAAGATACAGTTTATACCATACATGTGCATCCGGTTGAAAAACAGGTTTCGATGTATTTTGTATCAGATACCGAAGGAACAGACGGCAGCTTTTTTGTAAAACTCTATGACAAATATGGAGCGGAAATAAAAGCGGACGCAGAAAATCCTCTTGAATTTACGCAGCTTCTGGATCAGAACGACTATACCTATACGGCATATGCACAGGGATATAAACCGGTCAGTGGAAAGTTTACGGCTTCTGAGGAAAACAGTGAGACCAGAATCAGTTTTCAGGAAAAAGCGGCGGGGCGTTATCTTGAAAAACTTGGAGTATATCTGAGAAGTTACAGTGGAACTTCGGGAGATACAAAAGAATTGATTCGCCACAGTGAACTGGACGAGATATATGGAGGTACTGTCTACACGGTAGATTACAGCGATCAGTACAGTTCAGACTATTCATTTTTTGTATCGGCAAAATTGTCTGCTTTTGCACCGGAGAACTCTGTGGCAGTTGCAGATACCGTTTCTATGGATGGCGTTCATACCGAAAAGAAGCTGATGCTTTCCGGCGAAAAGTCGGAGATGCGGAATGAGATGCCGTGCAAATTTTTTGATGCGGATGAAAATGGAGCCAGGAGAGGAATCTGTACCATCAGGGTTGGAAATGATTCAGACACAGAAGTATATAAAATTATTGTCAACCGTGTTCTGGAATTAAGGGCGCTTTCCTGCTCGGACTCGCCGGATGGAGATTCTGTATATAATGAAAAAAGGTTTGTACGGACCAGACATGATTATACTGTTTCTGTTTCGGATGATGTAAAAAGTCTTTATATAAAACCGGAACTGTACGCGGAATCAGCCTCGACAATTACAATAAACGGAGAGACATGTGCTTCCGAACAGGAAGTGGAAGTCCCGATTCAGGACGGGGTTACGGAAATACAGATAAGACTTTCAAAGGACGAAACTTATAATGATCCGGAACTCGCAGGCATTTCGTATACTTCTGAGGGAGTTTATACGATCAGAGTGACCAGATCACAGGTTTCTGATGTAACTTTTCATGTAGATCCTCCGGAGGCAGCAGTAAGTGTGTATGATCCAAATGGAAAAAGAATTTATTCTGCACTGGATCATCCGAATGTTTTCACCGGTTTGAAAGGTGGGATTGCGTATTCTTATACAGCCAGTTGTTACGGGTTCCTGACAGAAAGCGGAACATTTACAGCAGAACCCGGTGGTGAGATTAATGTAAAACTGACAAGGTCAGATACGCGATATCCGGAACTTGAGAACAATGAATGGTGGAATTACAGAAACAATGAAGAGAACAATGGTGTTACGAGTGTAAGTACACCAAACAATGCAAAAGAGACCAGTGAAAAATGGTCATTGCAGCTTGGTGGAAGCTGGAATGAATCTTGCACACCGCCGTTGATTCTCGGTGGCTATCTGTACACGGGAGCCGGCAAATATATTTATAAACTCGATAAAGAGACAGGTAAGATCCTCATGGTCAGTGACCAGTTGAAAGGAAGTCTTGTCTTTGCATTGAATCCACTCACTTATGCGGAAGGAATGATTTTTGCCCAGATCGGAAATGGACAGATTCAGGCAATCAATGTAACGACCATGAAATCGCTCTGGGTAAGTGAAGTAGTTGGAGGACAGACACTTTCACCGGTTACATATAAAGATGGTTATCTGTATACGGGAACATGGAATTCCGAAAACAAAGAAGGTACATATTTTTGTCTGACAGTGACGGATGAAGATCCGGAAAGCCCGACGGAGACGAAAAAATGTGTGTGGAAATATTCTCATACAGGAGGATTTTACTGGGCAGGTTCCTATGCAACTTCAAATTATGTGGTCTTTGGTTCTGATGATGGATCGAGAGAGGGGGATTATACGGCATCGTCGGTATTGTACTCAGTATCTGCCAGAACAGGTATATTGATAGATCAGATGGAAGGCCTGCAGGGAGATATCCGTACATCGGTTGTCTACAGCAATGGATATATCTATTTTGCAACGAAGGGCGGAATGTTGTATCGCGTAAAAATGAACGACGATGGTACGTTTGGTGATGTGGTGACATATGGACTCGGAGGAATGGCAACAGCTTCCCCGGTCGTATATAAAGGAAGAATTTATATTGGTGTCTGTGGAACGGGAGGACAGTTTAATGAAGATGCAGGCCATCATTTTGATGTTCTGCAGGAAGACAGTGAAGGAATATCACTTGCTTATTCTGTGCCGATGAAAGGTTATCCACAGGCCGGAGCAACTCTTTCCACAGCATATGAAAATGAAGACTATAATGGTGATGGAAAACCGGACGGAAGGGTTTATCTGTATTTTACTTATAATATACCTCCGGGAGGAATCTATTTTCTGTCAGATGAACCGGGACAGACAGAGGGAAAAGCAGAAGATCTATTTGTGCCGGAGAAAAAACAGCAGCAATATTGCATCAGTACAATCTGTGCGGACAGTGACGGAACACTTTATTACAAAAACGACTCGGGTTATCTGATGGCGATTTCTTCCAACAGTGCATATCTGGATGATATAGATGTGACCTGCAAAGAAGGAAAGATTAAATGGGACGATGATTTTTTGTCTTCAAAGGGCAGCTATACTCTGACAGTTCCGGACAGTACAAGGGAAGTAAATATAAAACTTACAGTTCCAAAAGACCGGAGTGCAACGGTAAATGGACAGAATTATACCGGAAACTGCACAGTGAAACTGAATGATAAAGGAGAAGGTGAAATTCAGGTTGTTGTCATGTACAGGCAGCAAAAACGAACCTACAAGATAAAAGTACTGGGACTTGGAAGCAATGCAGACTTGTCATCTCTTGTGATCAGTGATAACAATTCAGTCAATGTGACAGCTGCATATCTTTCTTACAGCCCGGATTTTCAGGCAGATCACACGCAATACACATCATCTGTATACACAGGGGAAAAGAAATTCCTGAACATTTATGCAGCAGCTTCCGGAATCTATTCAAAAATCGAGGCAGAAGCGGGTGACGGAGTTCGACGTATTCTGACATTTAAAGGGGCAGCCGGTGCGGGAAACAGGACACGTTTTGCGGTTTATTTTGAAGACGGACAGTCCTGCGCAGAAGTGACGTTGAAAGTGACGGCAGGGGACGGCGTGACGACCAGAGAATATCATGTTTCTCTTTTGAGAACAGATATTTATGGACCGGTACTTAGTTCTGCAAAAATCTGGAGAACGGATGAACAGACAGGAGTACTTACTTTCCGGTCAAATGAATCCGGTTACTATTATTGTATGGTGACGGATCCGGGAGCAGAAGTCCCTCAGTTTGATCTGAACAGTAGCGGTATCGAAATGCAAAAAGGAGCGAACAGTTATACACTGAAAGATATTGGCAGTGGTGAGAAAGAGGTCTATATTCTTGCAAAGGACATGCAGGGAAACATAATGGAAGCACCGCTGAAACTGAAGCTTCAGGGATACAAAAAAATAAATATACATTTTAAAATCCAGCCGGCGAATGCGGTTATTCAGGTAAAAGATGACGGAGGTGCAGACATCAAAGTAAAAAATGGTGACTGTACCGTGACTGCAGGAAATCATTATACAGTTTCTGTAAGCTGTGAAGGATACTACAGCAAAAACATGGAATTTACTGCGGAAGAAGGTACTGATCACTATGAGATCAGTCTTGAAAGCAGCAGAAGCTCTAATGCACTTTTGAAAAATCTGTATGTGAGCAGTTCTGATAAATACGGAAAAGGAATCCTGAAACTGAAACCGGCATTTCAGAGTGATCAGATAAATTATGAAGCGGTATATGACCGGGAACGGGATCATCTGAATCTGTGGCTTGAGGCAGCAGATTCCAAATCTTCCATAAAGGTGTATGCACTGGGTGGAATAAAAGGAAGCACAGTTTCAAGAGAAGATGAATCCTTAGCAGCCGAAATGGTGGACGGGCATCTCTGCTGCAAAATTTATTTTGAAAAACAGGTCTTTGAAGCAGCAGTCAGAATTATGGTCACAGCAGAAGACGGAACAGAAAAAAACTATTTTGTAAAACTGTTTATTCAGGATACGACAGCACCGGTACTGAAAGCTGTTTCAGCAAGCAGAATCAGTGAAAAGAAAGCATCTGTGATATTTAAGGCTTCTGAGAAAGGAAGATATTATTATTCTGTAACAGATAAAAAGAGTGTATCACGATTGGATACTTCGGGAAAAGGAATCGAAGGCATTTCAGGAACGAATATCATTACACTGAACAATTTGAAAAAAGGACCTAAATTTATTCACATCATCATGAAGGATGATTTTGGAAATTTCAGCGAAATACTTACCGTCAGTATTCCCGACAGCAGAAAAACAGCGTCGGTTGACAATAAAACACAGGAAGCCGGAAGCGGAGGAAAGAATCCCGGCGGACCTGAAGGAAACCAGTCCTCGGAATATATACGTGGTCAGAAAGACAGCGTGGAGGAAGGGGATGGAATACTGAAAAAAATGAACAAGACTTCTTCAAAAGAAACAAAAACAACAGACAGCACACAGGGGGACAGTGTGGCAGAAAAATCAGAAGAAGCTGCAAAAAAGGAAGGCAAGAAGGGAGAGAAGGATAGAAACAAAAAGAATGGGAAAAGCAAAAAAATAAAGAAAGGCAGCTCTGATGAAAAATCAGCAGAAAAGAAAAAGGAGGAAAATGGCGGAAGTACTGCCGGGCAGACAGAAAGCCGGAAGCATATGCGGAAAAACGGTGGCTTTAAAGCACTGCCAACAAAAATAAAAGCGGCCTCTTTTATTTCTGTAATCGGAGTTGTATATCTGCTGTTCTGGATCCGGGGATGTATGGTCAATCGAAGGAAGACAGAATGGAAGAAAAAGAGAAGGAAGAAAAATCCTGAAAAGAAAGGAAAGTGACAGAGTATGAAAGACTGGAAAAAGTATACGAAACTGTTGCTGACAGCTGCGGCAGCAAGTGTGGTAATGTTTGCTGCACCCGCAACTGCCAGGGCAATGGATGGAGCGGTTGAACTGGATGACAATAATGTATGGTTTGATGACAGCACAGGTGTGGAGTATACATTTGCGTTATCAAGTAGTGGTGCGACACTCAGCAGTGTAAACGATGAGAATGCAGACGAAGGGTATGCTGTGAATCTGCCGGCAACAGTAACAGATACAGAAGGAAATGACTATCCGGTAAATGGTCTGGGGACAGGTGCGTTTGTAAATAAGACGAAAATAGCAAGTGCGGATCTGTCGGATACTTCTATAGAGTATATTGCAGGAAGAAAAACTACGGCGATGAATGGATATGGTGTCGGTAAGACCGGATTTGAGGGCTGTACGTCACTGGGAGAGATAAAATTACCGGATTGTCTGACAGCTATACCCAATTACATGTTTAAAGATTGCATCAGCCTGCAGACAGTAAAAATTCCGAAAGATGCAAAATATTTAGGAAATTCTATGGCGCATACAAGAATTTTTGAAAACTGTGACAATCTGGAATCAATTACGGTTGCATCAGGAAATACAGCATTTGTAGCTGATGATGGAGTCCTTTATAACAAGGCGAAGACAACTTTGTGTGCATATCCAAATGGTAAGGCTGCTACTACTTTCAGAGTTCCGGCAGGAGTAACAACAATTGGAAATGGTGCTTTTCAGACAGCAAAGAATCTGACTACGGTTGAATTTCCGGAATCCCTCACTTCGATAGGACAGTATGCATTTAATGGTGCTGTAATTCAGGGAACAACACTTAATGAAAATAATTCACTTGAAACTGCTGTTTTTTATGGCGATAAATCAAAGGTTAAATTGAATCAGTATAAGCCATTCCTTGATAAAGTGACTTTCGAACAGAAAGTTACCGGAGTTACCGTATCAGCAGACGCAGACAGCTGTCACGGAAGCATTCAGCTTACAGCAGAAGTTTCTCCGAAAACAGCAACAAATAAAGAGGTAACATGGTCTGTATCACCGGCGGACATTGCAACAATCAGCGAGGATGGCCTTCTTACAGTCAAAAAGGCCGGTACAGTGACTGTGACAGCAACCTCCAAAGACAAACGATGGAATTCCGCTGATCCGGCATATTCCGATCAGAAAGAAATCAAAGTAACTCCTTATGCGGAAAAGGTTACAGTCAGTGAACAGAATGGCAAAACTGAAGTTCTTCAGGGCGGTACACTTGTATTTACTGCAACAGTAGAGCCGGAAGGCAGCAATGTAAAAGGTGTTACCTGGAGTGTGGATAAAGAATCTCTTGCATCCATTGATGAAAACGGAGAATTTACAGCAAAAGAGCCTGGAACTGTAGTTGTAACGGCAACAAGCACAGACGGAAAAGACAATGTTGCTGTAACAGATACCTATACAGTAAAAATTACAGCACCGGTAAAACCGGATGAGCCGTCAAAACCAACGACACCATCTGAACCGACGACACCATCCAATCCGACAGTACCGGAGACAAAACCGGCAGAAGCTTCAGCAAAACCACAGGTAACAGCATACAAAGTATCTGCTTCTCAGATCCGTATTACATGGACAAAAGACAGTGCTGCCAAAGCAGGATACCGTATCTATGTCAAAGGCGGAAATGCAAAGAAATGGACAAAAGCAGCAGATGTAAAAGCATCTAAGAAGTCTTATGTACTGAAAAAAGTAAACGGAAAAGCACTGCAGAGTGGTACAGTTTATCAGGTCAAAGTTGCTTCCCTCACAAAGAACAAAAAGACAGAAGGAAGAAAACTGACAGCCAAAATCTCTACGGCACCTGGAAAGACAGGTCTGGCAGCAAAGAAAGTCAAAAAAGCAACTGTACAGATCAAATGGAAAAAGGTAAAAGGTGCATCCGGCTATCAGATTCAGATGAAGACATCTAAAAAAGCTTCTTACAAGACAATAAAAATGGCTGGAAAGAATGCTGCATCATATAAGCAGGGTAAATTAGGAAAGACTAAAGTTGCATATTATCGTGTAAGAGCATTCAAAGTGGTCAATGGAAAACAGATTTATGGTTCATGGTCTACAGCAAATGTAAAACTGAGATAAGATAGACACAGACAGAATCATTACAGTGGTAGTGATTCTGTCTGTACTCAAAAAGGACAGGATTATGATCAGAACAGAAAAAAGAAAACACATTTTTCTTATGCTTCTTCTGACAGCAACAGTACTTACCGGCTGTGTAGGAGGAAACCCGACACTGGAGCAGGCACTGAAAAAAACAGCAGAATATGAACAGGAGACAGTAACCTCTCCGACATCAGATTCTCTTGGCGGCGAATGGACAGTGATTCCTCTGGCACGCTCCAAAGAAAAAGTAAGTGAAGAATATTTTAAAAAATACACAGAAAATCTTATAAAGAAGCTGAAAGAGCAGGATGGCATTTTAAGTGATTATAAATATACAGAATATTCACGGGCAGTTCTAGCAGTCAGAGCAATTGGAGAAAACCCGGAAGATATAGGCGGTTATAATATTGAGAAACCGCTGGAAGATTTTGATACAGTAATTTTGCAGGGCCTCAACGGAGCCGTATTTGCACTTCTGGCATTGAATGCAGACGGCAAAAATATTTATGGGGATCTGGAACAGAAATACCTTCAGTATATTCTTTCACAGGAAAAGAAAAGCGGAGGTTTTTCACTTGATAATAATTCAGAACAGGGAGATACAGACATGACAGCTATGACACTTCAGAGTCTGGAACCCTATAAGGAAGAAAATAACGTCAGAGATACAATTGATAAAGGCATACAGTTTCTGGCAGATGCACAGGTATCTGACGGAGGCTACATGTCTTATGGAGAAAAAAGCTCCGAAAGCACATCTCAGACTATAATTGCATTAAGCACATATGGTATAGACTGTAACCGTGATTCACGTTTCATAAAAGAGGGAAAAGGCCTTTATGATACTTTGATGGAGTATTATCAGAAAGACGGCGGTTTTTCTCATACATTGGATGGCGAGGTAAATCCGATGGCAACAGACCAGGCATTTTGTGCGCTGGTGTCGTATGAACGTTTCAAAAATGACCAGAACAGTTTATATAATATGACAGATTAAGTGTTCTGATGCATTATAGATAAATAATCCAAAAGAAAGGAATCTTATGAAAAGAAAAAAACTGATTATGAAAAAACGGGCTTTAAGCTGGATACTGGCACTGGCATTATCCGGAAGCATCCTCGCACTGCCGGTATCGGCAGCAGAACCTGATGACAATGTACAGGTGGAAACCTATGATGAAACCAGTGATTTTGAAAATGATGCGGACATAGAAATCACAGATGAAGGGCAGGATGCAGATGGCGGGGCATCTGAGGATATCAATGTAACAGAGGATGGAAATGTGGAAGATTTCTCAGATTTCTCGGATGAAGAAGCGACAGATGCGGATATAGATGTATTTGCTTCGGAAGAGGATGGACAGGCTGTAACGCTTTCAGGTACAGGAACAGAAGCGGATCCGTACCTGATTGAGACTGCTGCAGACCTTCCGGGTACGATTGAAGCCGGAACAGTTTATGCACTGGCAGCGGATATCACACTGACATCAGGTCAGCTGATCAGTACGATCGCCGGAACACTGGATGGTAAAGGCCATGTGATCACACTGGCTGATAAGCCGCTTGCAAATAGTGTCAGCGGAACCATACAGAATCTGGGAGTTGAGGGAAGCGGAACCCTGACACTTGAGGATGGACAGGGAAGTATGGCTAATACTGTTACACAGACAGGTACTGTTCAAAATTGTTATTGTACGGTAAATTCTCAGGTTGCGCCAATGAGTTATGATACTATCGGTGGAATGATTGGAAATCTTAATGGTACTATCCGGAACTGCTATTTTGCAGGCAGTACGGATAAGTACAGTGGTGGTGTGGCTGCATATAATGGTGGCTCATACAGAATCAGCCATGTTCTCTGGACATCTGGAATGTCTACCGTTGGAATGGGAAGCAACGATAATATTGCAGATGACAGCAAGAAAATAGTAACCGCAGATCAGATCAAAGCAAGTCTGGGCGTTTTAAATACGGAGATTGCAGCCACAGGTTTTTACTGGGTGCTTCCGGAAGACGGCAGAAATAATGGACTGCCGGTTTTACAGGAGGGAGCTCCGGCAGCTGGCGAAGTTAACTGGGATGATTTAGATACAGCAATTGCGAGCGCTGAGAACCTTGTAAAAGGAGATTATACAGAAGCTACATGGAATGCTGTTGCAGCAGCCTTAAAAGAAGCAAAAGAGTTGAGAAAAGGTGCAACATCTGCACAGGCAGAAATTAATGCAGCTACGAAAAAACTGACAGATGCAATTGCAGCCCTGAAGAAACCGAATGCATCTGCACCGATGGCACTTCCGACAGATACAAGCAAGATAACATATATTACAAGTCAGTCGGATTTTTCCAAAATGGAAGATTCCCAAAAGGATACATATTTTGTACTTAAAAATGATATTACTTTAAACAGTAATTATGCAAGTGATAATTTCTTCATGGTTTATGAAACGTTTAAAGGCATCCTTGACGGACAGGGACATACGATCACATTTGAAAAAGCGCCGAAGATGTTTGCAGGAATTGCAGCAACAGGTGTGATTCAGAATATTGGCTTTAAGGGTACTATGGCAGATAACAGTGGAGATCCGGTAGGTCCTCTCGGAAGATACATAAGAGGTTCTGTAATCAACTGCTGGTCTGACATAAGTGGTCAGAATGCCTGTGGTATAGCAGGTGGTGTTTCAGATGAAGCCGTGATCTCCAACTGTTTTGCTTACGGTGAGAGTCCGAAAGGTGGAATTGTCAACACCTGTGCAAATGGTTTTGACGGCATGATCAAAAACACACACTGGCTGAACTCTTCAACAGCACCGACATATCCAGAGAGTACCATCGTGAACTCCGGCGCTGTAAGCGAAGACACCATGAAGGAAAAGAGCTTTATTGATGCGCTTAATGCAAACCGTGGTGCCAACGGAAGTACGTGGGGACAGAGCAGTTCCGGATTTGCTTATTTTGGTCAAGATCAGACTTACACACCGGGAAGTGACTGGCCGGAGCTTCCGGAGGGAAAATATTGCGATATCGCATTTACAAATTACAATGCTTCAGATGCAGTAACTCTTAAAGATGCGAAACTTCAGGTTTCACCGGACTCTGTGAATTCAAACAGGATGGCAGGTACATTCAGTCTGCCGGGCTATACAGTTCCAGATGGCTATAAAGTGTACTGGTCAGTAGAGTCTCAGAAACCGGATGGAGCCGTGGCAATCGCGGAAGAAGGCGGGAAATTCTATGTTAATAAAGATGGAAAGGCAACGGTAAAGGCTACTCTGGTCGATGCGGATAGAAAGGTAGTTCAGACACTTGCTTATGCATCGGTTCTTTCAAAAACAGCAAAGATCAAGGCTATTCAGTTATATATTGATGATCAGGATGTAACAAACAAGGTTTATACAATTGAAGGATCTGCGACAAAATCCATCAAAGTAAAAGTACAGTATGAAGGTGAGACGGATTTCAGGGATGCAGCATATTCCAGTTTTACCTATCAGGCAGGAGATACAGATCTGATTTATAATGAAAGTGTGTACAGCTCTTTCTACTTCAAAAAGCCGGGTTCCTCTGTAATCATAGTTAGATCAAAGAATGATCCGTCCGTGAGTGCAACAGTAAATCTTACTTCTACCTATGTAGCGGTTACATCCGTAAGACCGGCACTGAAAAACGGACAAGTAATTGAGATTCATGGAAGAAATGCAAACAGTGACGGACAGGAAATGGATGGCCGCGTAGCATTTAATCCGGTTCATGGAACCGTGATCGTAACACCGGAGAATGCAAGCTATGCAGATAACTGGGAGATTACGAGCGATAACGAAACTATCGGATATTACAATAATGGATCTAAAGTATATGTTCCGAAGCAGGCCGGTACAGTCAAATATACAGCAACACTGACTGACATGAATCCGAATACGGGAGAGGAAACTACAGTAACCGGAACCTCCTCCGTAACTTACAAATATAAAAATCCTCTGACAGAGATAAATGTAAAAGGGAATACTTCTGATTTCAGCGTAAAGGCAAAGGAATCAGCAACATTTACCCTTGAGCCAAAAGGTACTCTGTCCGAACAGGGATATGAAGTTACAGAACCATCTATCAACTGGACATTTGACAAAAAAGGTATTGCAGCAATCACAAAGACAACAAGTGGTGAATGGAAAAGAGTAGCCGGTGCACCGGATACGAATAACTATTTCCTCTGCTCTGAATATAAGATCACAGGAATTTCCGAAGGAACCGTAGTTGCGACCGGAACACCGGTGGATCAGACCAACAATCCTGCCCCGATCAAACTGACGATTACCGTAACAAAGGGAGATAAGGCAGACACAGATAATCTTGCACTTGCCAAATCCGGCGCAGACAGCGCGGCAGTATGGATAAAAGGACAGGCAAAAGACACCCTGGAAGTTACTAAGGATGACTGGACGGTATTTACACTTCTTCGTCATGGAGAAACACTCAGCAATGCACAGACCGGCAGTTATTATGATTCCGTAGTGGAAAAAGTAAAGGAATGGGAAAATGATCCGAACCTGCCTGACGGCCCGAAACCGACTGATATCGCAAAGATTTCTCTGGCGCTGACCATTCTTGAAAAAGATATCACAGATGTAGACGGTGTGAACCTTGCCGAAATGATGTACAATTCCACCCGTCTGAAAGAAGGCTCTAACGAACTGATCTGGGTACTTCTGGCACTGGACGCTGCGAATATTCAGATTCCGGCAGATGCAACATGGAGCAGAGAATCCATGATCAGTGCACTTCTGGAGTTTCAGAATGCAAATGGCTTTTTCGGACTGTTTGATAACAAAACTGGAGATGTTGATATCACTGCAATGGCATTGCAGCCACTGGCACGTTATCAGGTAACAGATGCAAAAGTGGAAGCAGCAGTAAAAAAAGCAGTTACATGGCTCAAAGGAGCAGTGAAAGACGATTTTGGATACGGAACTCCGGAGTCAACCGCACAGGTACTGATCGCTCTTTCGGCATTGGGTATCGACCCGACCGTATCTGATTCCGGATTCGGAACAGTCAACATGAATATGATCACCAGCATGATGGCATACAAATGTGAAGATGGCGGATTTGCCCATGTTCTTGGAAATGCGACAAATGGAATGGCTACCACACAGGTACTTGAGGCACTGGATGCCTATATATTATTCAAAGAAAATAATGCTGCATACTGGGATGTGGCAGGAAGCGCGCATGTTTCCCATAACTGGGACGAAGGTGTCGTTACAAAAGAACCGACCTGTACAGAAGCAGGTATAAAGACTTATACATGTACAGAATGCAATGGAACAAAGTCAGAAGAGATTCCGGCACTCGGACATACATGGAGCAACTGGACGACAACGTCTGAGGCAACCGTATTTGCAAAAGAGGTGCAGAAGAGAACCTGTTCCGTCTGCAAAACGACAGAAACACGTGAAGTCGGAAATAAACTCAAAGCAACTATGAAAGTTTCCGCAAATACCGTCCCGTTAAAAGTAAAACAGTCCATCCGTAACTTCAAAGTGACCGGCATGGCAAAGGGTGATTCCGTAAAATCATGGAAATCCAGCAATACAAAGATCGTGAAAGTATCCGGCAAGGCAAACGGAACCTGTAAGATTTCTGCACAGAAACGAATCGGTACAGCCAGGATCACGATCACACTCAAGAGCGGACTGAAAAAGACGATCAAGATCAAAGTTCAGAAGTCCGCAGTCAAAACAACAAAGATCACAGGATTTAAGGGCGGAAAGAAATCCATTACCCTGAAAAAAGGAAAGAAATTTACACTTGTTCCAATCTGCAAACCGATTTCAAGCAGAGAAAAAGTTACCTTTACAAGCTCCAACAAAAAAGTTGCAAAAGTTGATTCCAAAGGACGCATCAAAGCACTGAAACCGGGCAAAGCAACAATCACAGTCAAGGTTGGAAACAAAAAAGCGAAATTTAAAGTGACAGTTAAAAAATGAGGAAAGACCGCATGAAAAAATGGAAAAGTTATTTTCTGGCGGTAATTGCTGCAATCTGTATGCTCTGGATTTTTCCGGAGCATACACCGGCAGCAACAAATGAAGCCGTCATTTCCGTAGAGAAGGGAACTCTGGGACAGGGATATATCATAGAACCGACAGCAGTGACACTTCAAAGTGGAGATACTGTAAAAACAGTTACAGAACGAGTGCTGGAAGCAAATAGCAGATCCGCGCTTACAAGAACAGAAGGTTATGGGTACTACATTGCGGGAATATCAGATCCGGACAGGGGTGCGATTTCAATTCCTGCATTTGTACAGCAGATGATCACTGCAAAAGATCTGAAAGTCAATACAAATGATATAAAAGAGCCGCAGTATCTGAATGAATTTGACTATACCACACAGTCCGGATGGATGTATTGTGTAAACAATGTTTATCCGGAAGTTGGTGCCGCCTCAACGAAGGTACGAAGTGGAGATGTGATCCGCTGGCAGTTTACCATGGTCGGACAGGGACAGGATCTTAAAGAAGGAGATCCATCAATCTCTGCCAACGAGAAGCTGAACAGGGATAATCTGTACAAAACAATGGCTTATATACACAAGACCAGCGAACTGATGAACAGGGCGGATATCAGAACTGCATATGCAAACTGTATCAATGTTCTGGGAAATCTGACATCAAAAAAAAGTGATCTGAAAGATTATGGCACTCTGAACCTTGCTGCAAATAATATCGGAATTATTTCGTCGGTAGATTTTGTGGGCGGTGAGAGCAATACTTCGGTGAAGGTGAGCTATGGGACACCGGCCTCAGATATTACATTTCCGACATTACTTATTGGACAGAAAAATACGATAAAGGATACCAACACTTGCAACATCTGGGATCTGACCTGGAAGTGTGCGGATTATGATCCGCAGAAGCCGGGCTTCTATGATTTCAAACCGGTATTTCAGCTGAATGAGGCACAGTACATATTAAAAACAAATGCAAACCTTCCTATATATAAAGTGACCGTATTAAAAGAAAACGGAGAAGAACCGGATTCTGTTGTGCCAGCTCCCGTAGATCCGAAACCGGTCACACCGCAGGAACCGACGGTATCAAACGTAAATTTATCTGTCGGCCGAAAAACGGTAAAGGTTGCTTATGCAAAAAAAACACTCAATCTGAACATCAAAGCAGAAAAGGGTGCTTCTGTCAGCGTAAAATCAGCAAATAAAAAGGTCGTTTCAATTGACAAGAAAAAAAGAGCAGTGATCTGCGGAACGGGAAAAACAGAAATTACGGTTACAGCATCGTTGAATGGCAAGAAAACAACCGTACTTAAGATTCCGGTATCGATTACGCCGATCAGACAGAGTGCACCGGCACTGAAATCATCGAAGTCAAGACAGATGACCGTCTCATGGAAAAAAGATACCCGTGCGACCGGTTACCAGATCATGTATTCCACAGACAAAAAATTCCGTAAAAACGTTAAGACCGTCAATATCAAAAAATACAAAACCACACGTTGCACAGTAAAGAAACTTGCCAGAAACAAACGTTACTATGTGCGTGTTCGAAGCTACAAAAAAGTTTCCGGGGGAAAGCTGTATGGAAGCTGGAGCAGTACGAAAAATGTAAAAATAAAGAAATGAAGAAGAAAGGGGGAATGTAGCAGATGAAAAAGAAGCTTGTGAATCGTTTCCTGGGACTTATAATGACCGGAACATTGATTCTTACATCAGCGGTAAGTCCGATGGCAGCAGAAATAACGGTTTTTACAGAAGAAGGTACGCAGAGTGAGGAGAATTCATACAGTGATTTCTCTGTGACTGACGATGAGGATGATTCTTCTGTCACGATTGAGGAGGAACCGGAGGAATCCGAGGAAGATATCGTAATCGGATTGGATGACGGAACCAATGAAGAAAGCGAAACGGACGATATTTTTTCAGACAGTGAGTCAGAAGAAATAACAGAGTTTGCGGATGCTGAAACAAGGACACCGGAAGAAGCCCTGACAGCACTCTATGATGCATTCAAAAATTATAAAATAGGTACAGCACTTGCATTTCCATATGGAACAGGTGAAGGTCAGTATACAAATGCAAAGGCATTTATTCAGGCAGAAATAGAAAAAATCGTGCCGAAATCAGAATATGACGTACAGTTTAATTATACAGGAACTTTATCTGGTGCGTCAGGAAAAGAAACAACCATGGATACTGCGTCATTGGATATCGCACCGGTGCATGCAGCAGCAGATACCAAACCGGGATTTACAGGTGTGACATTTTCTATTGGGGACAAGGTTTCGTCAAAAATCAATCTGCTTTATCTGGCAGTAAAACCGCTTGAAGTAACTGCACAGGAAGCTGTAACTTTTGAAGCAGAACAGATCAGCTTTGATACGATCAAAGGTACAAATACCAGTCAGGATCAGATAGTGACTGCACTCGCCAAGCTTCCGACAGCAGCACAGGTCTATAAATCAGGAGACAATGAGATCACTCTGACATGGAATCTGACATATGTGAGTGGAACAGAAAACTGCATGACACTGGATGCAAAAGGAACGACTACTACTGTTGTACGCCCGAATGTCGGAAAGGAAAATGCAGTCTATAAGTTGGAGGCAGTTCTGGCTTATAAGAAGGATCCTACAGTCAGCAAGACACTGAGCTACGATCTTACAGTTCCGGCATTTGAGCCGGTAGTTCTTCCAATACGGATCACACCGGCAGATGCTACGTTTACATTAACCGATAATTATTATAAAACTTCGGTAGATGCATCCTATATTTCTACGGAAGAAGATGGGGCATTGCGTAAGTATACGCTTCATGCAGGTGCTTCCACTGCAACACAGACTTATGCATGGACAGCAGAAAAAGAAGGATACATTACCAAATCGGGGAAAATTACAGTTAAAAGCGGGGAAGAACAGGAACAGGTAGTTTCACTTACAGCATCTTCAGAAGATGATGCCAAACTCGAAAAGCTGTATGTATCATCACCAACTGCTGATGCTCCGAGCATTAAGAGTCCGATGACATCTTTTGATAAAGATACATACGCATATGAGATGACTGTCGGTGCGATAGATTCCATTATAATTAAAGGAAATGCAATCGTTCCGGAAGCAACTGTTAAGGTGACAAGACATTCCAGTCTTAAGAATGCAAATAAAGGAACTACTGTGGATACTTCATTGTCCGCAACGGGAAGTGTAACTTGTTATCTTAAATCAAATGCAGATACAGAAATCAAGATTACAGTCACAGCTCCAACAGGAAGTGTGCAGGGGGATGAAATAAAGACAAAAGTTTACAAACTGACTGTACACAAAAATGGCGAGGCAGCACATTCACTGAAAAGCCTTACGCTTTTTGCGTCTGCTTCCGATGGAAGTGGAATGAAAGTAAATATACTTTCAGGAACAGAGTATACGACAGAGGAAACACTCAGCCCGGCAGTGGATCAGGGCGGTGTGGCTGAACAGTACAGATACGAGGTCAACTATTACCGAGATCAGGTGACTTTCAAACCTGCGCTTACAACTACAACGGATAAAGTACAGATAAAATACCAAAAAGACGGAGAAGAGCAGAGTATTGACGTTGCAAACAACAAAGTGTCTGCAAATGTTCCGCTTACAGTTGGTGATAACACAATTAAGATAGTTGTGACCAAAAAGGACGGTTCTTCTTCCGAAACATATCCGATTCTGGTTCACAGAAAACAGAAACCGGAAGGAAACGTACAGATTGATGGAAGTGAAGAAATTTTTCCTTTTGCGGTAGAAGAGACAACAGCAAAAGACTGGACAGGAAGAATCAACTTCAATCACTCTCTTCGTGAAGTACCTTTAAAAGTAAATGTACCGGATGATGTTACGGTGAAGGTTTCCGGCGATGAGAAAGAGTACAAAAACAGAGATATCATCAGCGTTGCAGTAGACGAGTCTGCAAGCAAAATCATTACTTTGTTCTGGATCAGAAATACAAAGAGCGGAGAGGACAGTACAGTAACTGTTCAGGAAGCACAGAAATATGTACTCAATCTTATGCGTGCACCGGCAGATTCCGCAGATTTTCTTGGATCGTATCTTCCGGCACCGGGACAGTTTGTAAATGTTGATATGTATAAAGATCCGTCAGTGACGCTTGCAGGCCCGAACAGTGGAAGAATGGTCACACTTGGAAGTTTTGGCGGAAGCATTGTATACGAATTTGAAGAACCGATACAGAACAGTGATCAGAATCCATATGGTATTGATTTTATCGTATATGGCAATGTTCAGAAATCAGAGACCGGGGAGAGTTATTCTTCAGGAATGGAACCGGCGGCAGTGATGGTTTCACAGGATGGAAATACGTGGTATGAGCTGGCAGGAAGTGATTACTATGAACGTACCACACAGCATAATATAAGCATGACTTATACCAATCCTGATACGACATTTAAGTCAGCAGTAGATATTCCGTGGACAGATTCTACAGGTGCATCCGGTACAGTAAAAGCAAACACCTATCATTCACAGGCATATTATCCGGATTCGCTGAATTACGGCGAAACGAATAAGGGAACAGGTGAAAATAAAACCTATACAGATGGAACCATGACAGTCAGCGGTACAAGAGTAAGCAATTCTGCAGCGCTGAATTTTGGTTACGGAGATACACATGCGAATGCGGCAGGTAACGACAATACTGCAGTGAATCCGTACAGAGAAAACCCGAATTATAATACAAATGGTGATGGAATGGATATTTCATGGGCAGTCGATGCTGATGGAAATCCGCTTCAGCTTGATTCCATCAAATATGTAAAAATTTATACTGCACAGAGCAAAGATAATGGCTCTATGGGTGAAGTTTCTTCTGAGATAAGCGGTGTTTTAAGAGTAAAATCAGGAAACGCGTCTGTAGGAAAGACAAATGACCTCAAAAATATCGTGATCGATGGTAACGAGATCGAATTAAAAGCAGGTGTCTATACATACAATGACGTGCCGGTAAACGATGTATCTGCATTTAAAGTAACACCTACAGCAGGAGAAAACAGCAATATTTATGTATCAAACCAGAGAGTAAAATCCGGGGCAACATCAAAGACGGTCAGTGTACAGAAAACATTACGTGTAATCGTACAGGATGACCAGAAAGAACCGGCGGTTTATTTCTTCAATCTGTCCGGAACAGCAGATCCGGCAGCCAATACTACACTGAAAACCGTATCTGCAATGCCGGGCGGTATTGAGGCAGAAGAAAACGGTGACGGATATGTGCTTCGTATGACAAAAGAATGCAAAAAGATCCGCCTATCAGCAGAAGCATTAGACGAAGAGGCAACAGTAAAGATTAATGGAAAGGTTGTAACAGACAAGGAAGATTATTTAAGCGACATAATTCCATTAAATGATGGTGATACAGAAGTTGTTGTTGAAGTTACTTCCAGAAATGGAAAAGTGACAAAATCTTATTCTGTGATCATCAAAAGAGAAGACGCTGAAGATCAGAAAATGGTACAGGTGAACTTTTCTCTCGTAGGTGACGAAAAACATGGAAAAGATGCACATACATGGAGAAGATTCTGGCTGAATCAGGTTAAATGTAGCATTCCGGAGGGAAGTACCGCAAAATATGTGACAGAAATGATGCTCCTGAACAATGATATTCCGTTTAGTATAAGAAACGGAAACTACGTGACGGAAATCAACGGACTGAAAGAATTTGACAATGGTCCGGGATCCGGATGGATGTATGCAGTAAACGGAACATCCGATAATGTAAATGCAATCGATCTGCAGATTTTGACGAGTGATTGTACTGTGACATGGTATTATGTAGACGATTACACCAAAGATGGCGTACCGGATCTGAATAATATCAATGCCGATCATGTATGCCGCATTAACGATTGGAAAACAACCTCCAAAGCAACCGTATTCGCACCGGAGAAACAGCAGGGAACATGCGCCGTATGCGGCAAGACAACTACAAGAGACTATGGAACCAAACTTGCAGCAACGATCAAACTGAATGCGAAATCCATCAAACTTCAGAAAAAACAGACTACAAAGAAAATCAAAGTTACAATGGCAAACGGCGATTCTATCAAATCATGGAAATCCAGCAACAAGAAGATCGTAACCGTCAATAAGAAGGGTGTGATCAAAGCCGGTAAGAAGAATGGAACAGCCAAGATCACTGTAACACTTGCAAGTGGTAAGAAAGCAACATTGAAAGTAAAAGTTCAGTCCCCGAGAGTAAACACAACCAAAATCAAAGGACTGAAATCCAAAGTATCCCTGAAAAAAGGTGAGAAACTGACGCTGAAACCGGCAATCAGCCCACTCACCTCTCAGGACAAAGTAACCTACACTTCTTCCAACAAAAAAGTGGCAACCGTGAGCAAGAAGGGTGTCATCACAGCGAAGAAGAAAGGAACTGTAAAGATTACCGTAAAATCCGGAAAGAAATCTTATACAGTTAAAGTAAAAGTAAAATAAAAATCAGATAACTCACTTCTTTAAGACCGGAGTCCATCGTGGCTCCGGTCTGCTTTTTGTTACTGGTTGACTTGACTTTAGACAGTACTTTTTTTATAATAAAGCTACAGTTGTTTTCGGACATTAGTGGAAAAATCCGGTGAGAATCCGGAACAGGCAAAATGCCTACTGTGTAGATAAGTCAGGGCCCAATGTATTATCTGTTTGATACAGGAATTGCGGGCGTAGTGTCTCCTGATCTTCCTGAATATCATTCAGGGAGATTTTTTTGTTTTCAGAATCAAAAAGAACAGGAGGAGACGAAAACATGAAGAAAAAAGAATTCACAAAGTTTCTGGCACTGATGATGAGTGCAGCCATGGTTGCCGGAAGCGGTGTGCCGGTTACAGCGGCAGATTTTTCATCAGATGATGTAGTTGTAGAGACCACAGCAGAATCAGATGATGCAGAGACTGCGGATGAAGCCGATGACGCGCAGATCGAACTTGGGGGGGTTGAAAATGAAGAACCAGACACAGCCTCCGAAGACACAGATGAGGTAATTATCTCAGAGGATGAAAATGAAACTTATACAGATGCATTTGATGTATTCTCTGATGGAGAAGAGGAGACGGACATACTTGCAGATGATACAACGACTGTCAAACCTGATTTTAATGTAACATTGAATGGAAAGGCATCTACTTTAAATGTAACAGATAAAAAAGAAACCGAAGACTCAAATGAATGGCAGGTAGTGGATGTAACATTTAATGGAGAGGATACGAATGATGCAAATAATGTCTCAGTAAATTTGCCTGAAGGTACAACGGTGACTAAAACAAATGTTGGAAGGGCAAGTAAATACATCAATGATAACCGTGGTTTCCCTAAGAGAGTGAACGGAGATCCGAAAACAGGTCCTTTTGCGGCTGATATGGGTGACAGTTTAAACTCTACATCATGGTATGTAGTTCAGATTTATTCAGATGGAACACATAAATATTATAAACTTAATTTCCACATCAATGTAGAAAAAAGTGACTTACAGGGAACTGTCAGACTTGATGCCGGCGCGCAGACAGGCACAGCAAAAGACCTGACTTTTGACGCAGACAGCAAGAGCGCCGAATGCACGTTTGAGAGCAGCGAAGCTTCAGAGACAGAAAACAATGTGCTTACATTTAATCTTCAGGCAAAAGGCATAAGGAAGATTGAAATGGGTACTTCATACGACGCAAACAAGGATGCTATTCTTGAGCCGATTACTGTAGGTGAGGATGGTACATGTAAACTCAGCTTTGGAAGAGGAAACGGACCGGCAGCGAAATCAACTACATATCATTGTGTAGTTACTTATCAGGACGATGAGAAAGTACACTATACAATTAAGATTACCCGAAAGGGCCGTGCAGGCGCTTCATATATGTGGGGTGGTTCAAAAGATAATCCGTTTAGTATGAGTACATTTGACAATAATAGTGAAACAATCAGCGGACTAATATCATCTCTGAAGACTGCGCCGATAACAATCTATGATGAAAACGGAAAATCAAAGATGGTAACTCCATCATGGACATTCTATAATTTAGATGAGGAAAAAGATAATTTCTATTTCAGTGAAGATGGCTCAACACTTTATGCGAAGAAACCGGGCATTGGTGAGTTTGGAGAATGGACGTACAATGGTACAACATATAAGCTTTATGCACAGGCAAAATATGGCTCAGGGGCAGCAAAAACACTTCTTGAAAAATATGGAAAAGGTGGAAAGGACGGAAATGTTTCCATTTCCGCATGTGAGAAAGCAGAAGAGTTTACCGGCCTTTTCCCGGAAAATATGAAGCAGGATGCAGAAGACCTCTACAATCTGATCAAAGAACTGAATACGGCTGTAAATATAGGCAGTGACAAGGAAGGCGGCTGGGATTATTCAATTACAGGAAATACCGGAGCTGTCTGGACTGATGACTGCGAAAGCGCCAGACTTTCAAAAGCAATTGAGCTTGCAAAAGCAGTATGGCCGCATATTTATGGTTTACAGGATGCAAAGGATGCTCTGAACAAGATGGTTGAGAGCGCTCCGGGAGAAAAGCAGGCAGAACTTAAGAAAATAGCAGATGCAGCGATTGCCGAACTTGACAAAGCATATAATGAAGGCACACTGACTGTTGATATGGTAAATGAAACAGCCAAAGAGACCACAAGAAAGTTACAGGAAGCTAATCCGACAGATGTAGCAAACTGTGAGATAACACTTGACCAGACAGAATATGTTTATGATGGACAGGCAAAAGAACCGGAAGTTACAGTCAAAAACGGTGATGAAGTTGTAGCAGCAGATGAGTACACAGTAGAGTACAAGAATAATACAGATGCAGGTACTGCAACTGTTGCGGTTACAGGTAAAGGTATTCTTACAGGAAATAAAGAAGTAACATTTACGATTGCACCGGCAGAGCAGGAAGTTACAGTTCCGGTCTCCTCTTTCACAAAAACAGAGGGAGATGCGGCATTTGCATTGAATGCATCCGGACGTGAGGGCGCTGTTCTTACATACAGCTCCAGCGATGCAAAGATTGTATCTGTTGATGCAGAGGGTAATGTAACACCTCTTAAAGCAGGTACAGCAACAATCACAGTAAAAGCATCTGCAAAGAACTATAAGGATGCGACAGCAAGTGTCAATGTAACTGTTATAAAGAAAGTCCTCAATGTGACAAAAACATCTGTCACAAAGACAGAAGGAAACAAAGCATTCAGCCTTGGGGTGAAGACAAATGTAAAAGCAACTGTTACATATAAGACCAGCAACAAGAACGTTGCAACCGTAAATAAGAAAGGTAAAGTAACAGTAAAAGGACCGGGACGTGCAGTAATTACAGTTACCGGTAAAGCTTCCGGCAGAGCAACAGAAACTGTGAAGATTACAGTTACAGTAAAACCTTCTGCAAAACTTTCTGCAAAGGCAACTGCACTGAAAGGCAAAAAGGCTCAGGTAACATGGAAACGCAACAAAAAAGCAACCGGTTATCAGATCGTTGTTGCCACGGATAAATCTTTCAAAAATGTAGTAAAGACAGTCAATATTAAGAAAAACAAAACAGTGAAGACATCTGTAAAAGGTCTGAAAAAAGGTAAGAAATATTACGTAAGAGTACGTAGCTATAAGAAAGCATCTGGCGGAAACGTATATAGCAGCTGGAGTAAAGCAAAACCGGTAAAAGCAAAGAAATAAGAGAAAAACATATTGTATACTCACAGGGGAAGATACTTTCCCCTGTGACTTTCTCTATAAAAAGGAAATATGCGGATAAAAAAATTAATTTTGAAAACAACAGGCATGGCAGTGATGATTTCCATGCTGTTTACAAATACATATGTGCAGGCGACGGAGAAAACGGGCAATCTTTCTGTGATGGAAGAGGAGACGGTGACACCGATTCCGGATTCGAATGAGGAAGATGTAGTACCGACAGAAACACCGACACCGGGGACAGAAGAAGTAACGCCGACGCAGGCACCGACACCGGGGACAGAAGAAGTAACACCGACACCAACTCCGGTTCCGGCTGAAAAGGGTGCACCTCAGATCCTGACACTGGAGGCAGCAGATAATATCAGCAATCTGGAGAAGATGAGTCCGGCATTTAGTTCGGATATATATGAGTATCATTTTCTGGATAATGGCCCGGAGGGAAGACTGAGGACTATGAGAGCAACCGTAGACCCGGATGTGCTTGTGACAGTAAACGGAGAAGAGACAGAAGTAAATGCGAACGGGGGCTGCACTTTGGTGATCCCATATAAAGGCAGCGGCAGTGAAAATGATGTGACGCTCACAAGAAAAGAAACAGGCGAAACAACAACCTATCAGTTTCATACTTATTTTTATGGAATTACAAATTATTCCGGACAGTATACGCTGGTAAACTCAAATAAGCAGGAAGATACTGCGAACATCAGTAAGCTTACTGTACAGGGTAACTCAAGAGTTTACGATGCAACGACCAATTTGAGTAAAGTAAGACTTAGAATGAGTGTCAGACCGGGAGAAAACAAAGTTTTTCATGCAGACCTGACAGATAAAAATAATAAAACGATAGATTCCTTTATGCTTGCAGGAGGAGAAGACGGAGAGCCGGTGATTATTGACTCAAAACCACTGTCTCTTGAAAAAGGTGATAACATTTTTTATCTGAAATGTTATGGAATATATAAAAGATGGGAAGACGGCCATGAAGCAGAGGTCGAGGGCATACTGACGGTGACTTTCCGTATTCACAGAAATCCGGTGGATGATCCGGAGACAAATGCTAATACAGCGCTGGATGGCATTTCTCTTTTTATTAATGGTGTGGATGGCAGAGATTACATAAAAGATTTTGCACCGGATAAAAAGGAATATACAGTAAAACTTACAAATCAGGAATTTGATGAAGCACTTTCAAATAACCATTTATGGATGAAAGTAAAAGAGAGTGACAGCGGGCAGCAGATCAGAGTATATGGCGGAAGCACAATGCACGGTGTTACGACGGATGATATAAAGAAAAATTCCAATGGCTGCTATCTTGTAGCAGATTATACTGCCAATGATCTTTACAGTGAAGACTCTTTCACAGTAGAAATAAGAGTTACAGCGCCGGATAAGATCACATCTGACATCTACAGGATCACCGTTTGGAGAAACGGTAAATCAGGAATGATCGTACCGGATATTTATCGGAATACAAGCTTTATGATCGTGCCTTCCCGTCCGGATCGTGTGATGGTTCTGGTACTTGCATCTGTTGATATTTATGATAATGGCATAAGAATTACCGGTTCACAGGCAATCAGTGAGGGAAAACTGAAGATAAAGATTCAGAATACAGATGTGATTTCTGAGGAAGGCAAGCCGACATCGGGATCCGGTTTCCCGGTAAGACTGAATAACCCGGGGACAACACCGGTGCAGGTGACCTATGACAATGGAAAGTCGCACTATGAAGCCCAGATTTCAGTTTCTGTATATTACAGTATTTTATCTTTGAAAAATGAAATATCCATTGCACAGGAGCTTCTTGATTCTGCAAAGAGTGGAAGCAGAATTTATGCAGATGGTGCCGAAGAGGCACTGTCACTTGCCATCAGCAGTGCACGGCAGGTTTACAATACTTATGCAGATGCAGGCAAACTGTCGTCAAAAGAGTTGCAGATTATAACAGAAGCTGTCAAAACACTTCAGAGCGCGGAAGATACCTTCAATCGGTCAGAGGTTGGCAAAAAAATCACGGCATTTCTTCCTCTTGATGAGAGTGTGGCAGTTCAGAATGTAAAAAACGGAGCATCCATATCGAATGTAAAACAACCAGGAACACTGGAGGCTGTGATAGACGGAAAAACGGTGACGATATCCGGTGTTGTGTGGACATCAAGACCGACCTGGCAGACATCTGTGGATGAAGAAACAGTGTATCGGTTTACACCGAAATTACCGGCAGGATATGTGGTTATGGAGGGTGTGAATTATCCAGTGATCACCGTCACACGTAAAGCTAAAACACTGCCCATAGAGGTAAAACGTACGATTCCGCTGGACGAATCTGTTCTGGTACAGCATGTTCCGTACGGAACCCTAAGATCTGAATTAAATTTCCCCGGTTATCTGGAAATGTATCGTGACATAACAGCCGGCGATGAAGGCGGAAGGATACAGATACCGGTCAGATGGGAAGACCTGGATGGATATGACGGAAATACTCCGGCATCGTATAGATTTCTGTCAGTGATCAATGCACCGTCAGATGAATTCAAACTGGCGCAGAATACTTCTCAGACTCCGATGCAGACGATCACAATAATCGTAGATCCGCCAAAAGATGGGGGAAATACCGGTGGGGATGACCAGGAAAATGGTAATGGAAACGGTAATGGAGACGGATCCGGAAACGGAAATGGAAGCGGCAGCGGATCCGGAAACGGAAATGGAAAAAGCAGTTCCGGTAACAGCAGCAAAAAAGGCAATGGTAAGAATTCCGGTTCCGGTGGCAGCAGGGATGGAAGTGGAAACGGCATGGGGCAGCAGGAACAGAAATCGTCAGGTGATGCCGGTGAAGCATCAGGCGAGGATACAAATAAGACAACCAGTGATGTGGAGCATAATAATGATGGAGGAAAGTCCGGCGGAGCATTGAAAGGTTCTGACATACAGAAGCATGCAGGCGCGCAGGAACAGCAAAAAGATTCCGATGGAACAGGAAAAAAGAGCAGATGGAAAGTAGCCGAGATTGTCGGAGACACGGTAGAGTCACACAGAGGGGAATTTATTTTTCTGGGAGTGATGATTGCGTTACTGCTGCTCTACGGGGGATTCAGAGAATACAGGAGGCACAGAAACGATGACAGAAAGAAATGATGTAAGAGGATTTCGGACAGGAAGAAAAAACAGCCTGAAGATATTCATTGCTTTGTTGTTTGCACTTTTCTTTGTACTTTTCTGTGGAAATATGACAACAGTCCATGCAGAAAGCAAAGCAAAAGGCCAGATTGTCATGTCAATCGAAAAGGCAACAATTGGACAGGGCTTTATCATGGAACCACAGTATGTGGATTTTTACGAAGGTGATACGCTGGCGACAATTACGGTGCGGCAGCTTACAAAGCTTGGAAGAAGGTACAATTACGATGGTCGTATACAGAGTGGTTTTTATCTTTCGGAAATATCAGATCCGGGACGTGGTGCGATAAATGTACCTGATTATATCCGGGAAATTATGCAGAAGAAAAATCTGAAACTTTACGAGAAAGATAACACACCGGAATATCTGGGAGAAAAGGATTATTGTGCACAGTCAGGGTGGGTATACGATTACAACGGTGTTCAGCCGAATGTTTCTTCCTGTGATGTCCAGCCGACAGACGGCAGTGTCCTTCAGTGGAAATTTACAATGGTAACTTATGGCCTGGATGTGGAAGGTGACACAGAGTATTTCAGCCAGAACGGACTTGAGAAACCGGACAGGGTGCGGTTAAACAAAATCCTTGCAGAAGTCCAAAAAAATTCAGCTGTGTTGAATGATCCAGAGGTAAAGAATTCCTATGAAAGATGTTTGAAGCTGACGATGAATCTGCGGACATCCAGAACGGATCTGCTTGCGGATATGAATGTGTTGCGCAAAGCACTGAGCTGGAACACGATCAGAGACGTAGAATATTATGGAAACCAGCAACAGGAATGCACAGTCCAAAATGGAACACCCGAAGATAAAATACCTTATATCAGTCAGGCGGGTATTGTGCTCAGGGCGACAAAAAATAATGGTACTGTAGCATTTAATCCGGTCTGGCACTGCTCAGAAAAATATACACCGGATGTTGCCGGGGATTATGAGTTTTATCCGGAGATCCCGGATGTGTACAAACTGGCAGAAGATGAGAAACTTCCGAAATTTACAGTACATGTACGAAAATTAGGCGATGTCAATAAAGATGGTCAGGTCACAGAATCAGATATAGAAGCACTTTTGAAAAACCGTTATTTTGGAAATGAAGAAGAAGTGTCGTCAGATGAAAGTGAAGCTGTCGGAGATCTCAATTTTGATCAGAAGATCAATATGCAGGATTATTCACTTCTTTCGGGTGCGCTCAGCAGTTCAGACATTCATACGGAAGATGATGGAAGAATTGTACTGAAGTTTTCACAGTCTGACTGCAAAGCCGGGGATAAAGTGATGGCAGCACTGCTTTTGTACAGCGGAAGTATAGATACGGTCGGGATAAATCTGAATCTTGCGGGGGTTCGTGATCTTTCGATTGAATGCCATCAGGATTTTCAGATGGAATATCAGAAGACAGACGCAGATAAAAACAGGATGTTTGTGATGCTCGGACGACGTACAAAGGGAGCTTTGCGTGCGCAGAGCATTCAGGGAATCAGCATTGCAACAGTTTCATTTACCTGTACAAAGGACGGTGATCCTGCCCTGAGTTTTGATAATACAGGAGATGTACTGTCAGAAGGCCAGTCCGTGCTGGGGTACGGAAATGGAAACAAAGTTACATTCAGTACAAGTGCCAACTATGGAAAAGATACCCGATTTTTGTTCCAGCTAAATGACGGAAGAGTACGTACCGGACAGATATCCGATCAGGAAATTTCAGAGGATGGCATCTACATGAAACTGGTCGAGGTGGCTTTTCGTGCATCGGATGCTGAAAATACAGGGCAGAATCATGTGCGAATCCGTGCACAGCTTCCAGAGGGAGCAGATCTTGTGATAGGCAGAACTCTGGAAAATGGTGAAATCAAAGATCCGCTTACATTAAAAGAAAATGTATATTATGCAGAGGGCGATGTAGGCTGTTTTGTACTGGGACAGTCGGCACAGAGAGAAGAATGTGCTCTTTACGGAATCCTGACGGATGCAGCAGGAAATAAGACTGTCTATAAATTCAAGATAGAAAGAAAAGGATATAAAAAAGCCACATGTGCATACGGCAGCAAGACACCGCTTTTGATTGACGGATGGAATCGTGAAAATCCGGAGATCCTTTCTGCAAAATGGAATCTTGAGGAAGCAGAATTGAAAGGCTGGGATGAAAACGGAGATCCGACACAGCTCTATGTGGATATGCCGGTGAATGATTCTTCACAGAAACTGTATTACAAAGCAGATACAGAAACAACAGGAACTTTGTATGCAAAAGAAGCAGGAGAGTACTGGCTGGAAATAAAGGACAGTGCCGGAGAAACAAGGGGAAAAATGCGGCTTGTTGCACAGTATCCATACGAAGCAGCAGATTATTACATAAGCAGGGCAAAAGAAATTTCTCTGGATGTCGGAGACTATAATGCATCCGTATCAGATCAGCTTTTTACATATAAAGATATGATTGACAAAGTACAGCGTATTCAGACCAGATATCCGCAAAATCTCCCATTGTATTTTGACGGAATGGGAAGATATACGGTGAGTGAAACATCCGAGAGAGCGACAGACGAAGAAGGTTATGAATTATCAGCGGATTTTCTGCGGACAGATGTAGTGAATGAACTGCGCAGGGGAATTGCGGAAATCCGTCCCGTTCTTGAAAAGAACAAATATGTTCCGCCGGTAGAACCAACGGTAAAGCCGGATGTAACACCGGACAAGAAAGATGTAAGCTTTACAGGGAGCAATGTGATCAGCCGGGAATTTGCAAAAAAATCATTTAATCTGGGAATCAGATCTGACAGCAACGGAAAAGTTACCTATGCAAGTTCCAACAAAAAAGTAGCGACAGTCAGTGCTTCCGGTAAGATTACGATGAAAAGCATGGGAAGTACGGTAATCACAGTCAGAACAGCAGAGACATCTTCCTTTAAAGCAGGTATCCGAAAAATTACGGTAAATCTGACACCGAAGAAAACTTCATTAAGTTCTGTAAAATCTTCAAAGAAAAAAACGCTGACTATTCGATGGAAAAAAGCAAAAAATATCAGTGGATATCAGATTCAGTATGCAACATCAAAGAATTTTAAAGGTGCAAAAACAGTGAAAGCTTCGGCAAAGGCGATTTCCGGAACTGCCAAAAAACTGAAAAGTAAAAAGACTTATTATGTTCGTATACGGACATTTAAGAAAGCATACGGCAAGACTGTATACAGTGGATGGAGCAAAGTAAAAAAAGCAAAAGTAAAATAGCAGACAGAGAGAGGACAGGAGATAATGAATTATTCATTGGTAGATATACTTCATACAGCCGGACAGGCGATCAGGATTCCGTGTAATGTGGTACTGATTCTTCTGATGATCATATCAGTAGTACAGGTTGGGCATGTGATCGTGGAGAGCTGTTTTGAAATACGTCACGGGAAACTGAACAGTATAGCGCTGGCGGAAAGTTTATATGGAAAAGATAAAGAAGAAAAGCAGCGGCTGATTGAAGAAAGTCTTCTGAATTCTCAGGAAAAACAGATGCTTCGGGAATTGCTCAATGCAGAGAACATGAGTGAGGATATGCGGCAGGCTGTAGCCGAAAGACTTCTGGAAGCGCAGGAGGCACGATATGCAAAAATTCTTCATGTGACAGAACTGGTCGTAAAACTCGGACCAATGTTCGGACTTATGGGAACACTGATTCCGCTTGGACCGGGAATCGTTGCACTGGGAACAGGAGATGTGCAGACGCTTTCGAGTTCTATGGAAATGGCATTTGACACAACGATTGCCGGCGTGATCAGTGCAGCGGTCTGCAGTGTACTGACCGGGATCCGCAAACGCTGGTATAACCGGAATATGCAGAATATACAGCTTCTTATGGAAAGTATACTTTAGAGGTGGTAGTTTATGAGAGGTTCAAGACTTGGAAAAAGAGGAAAAAATAGTTTCTTTGACGAAGAAGAACAAAACCCGATGGAAGGTGTTGCCAATCTGGTGGATGCGATGCTGGTTCTGGCCTGTGGGCTTATGATGGCTATTATTTCTTTTTATAATGTTGATATAAACGGTACAAATACCAAAGCGGAAGAATTGAAGCAGGAACAGCTTCAGGAAGTTGATGACTATGGTGTGATCGATGAAGATGGAAATGTTTCAGGGGGATTCGAGTCACGGGGAAAAGTCTATGAAGACAAAAAAACAGGGAAAATGTATGTGATAACACAGGAAAATGAGGACAGCACATCAAAATAAGTTATGATTTACACAGGTCGGGACACAGCTCCGGCCTGTTTTATATTCCAATCTATTATATTAAATATAGAATAGATGAATTTTACATTCCCTACCCATCCTCCTATAATAAGCCTTAAAAGGAGGCTTTAATATGGGCACAATATTTCCAAGAGAAGAAAAGGCGGAGCAGATTTTTGACGAGATCCTCAAAAATCCCCGTGCATGCGACCGCCTGAAGAATACTTTTTTTGCTGCAATTCCATCTGCAGAAGAAAGTGAAGGTGCCGGAACGGATATCCCGGGAACTGTTTTTGCGGCAGCATTATTTAATGCATACGAAAACAAAGATTTATCTGCATTTATGATGGCAGTATGCAACAACAGCGTCTTTGATCTTCTTCGGAATTCTTTTTTGATTCCGATCCGTTTCAACGATAAAGGTGTGGAAAATCCAATCTTACTGACGGATGAAAACGGGAAATTTCTCGATGAATCCGAACTTCACCTCTGGGAGAAAAAATACAAAATGTTCCGCAAATTATTTGAACAGCAGAACGAAATCCCGGATTATCAGATGTATATGGCGGATGGTTTCAGGGAGAATCATTTCTACAGCAATGAGGGCGAGATCGAGACAAGAAAGGTTTCCGAACACAGAGGAATCCTTTTGATGTTTAATTTCCCGGAATCGATAGAATTCGAGATCAACGAAGAAAAAATATATGCCATTGTCTGGGAGGCATTGATGCGGCTTCAGGAAGCACTTCCGCGTGCGCTGATGTATTATGGCAAACGAGATGAGAATGGAGTTGAAAAGCATACAAGCACCCTCGGAATTTTTCTCCCGTTCTGTCATTTTGAGCGGGAAATGGAAAAAACGATTGAGCTTGCAAATGGCATCGGACTGGGATGCCGTGAAGCAATTCTGGCAGAAATGAAGGCGCAGGCAAAATGACTTTAAAAGCTAAAAAATCAGCAGGGATGTGGAAATCATGCAGCAGATGATCAGAAAAAATCACATGGATATTGCGTGGCATGAATATACGGACGAAAACGGTGAGGATATACCTGTCACGCAGGCAAGCTTGACGGAGAAGGCATCTATCATTGGGCGTGTCGGAATCATGCTTCTGTCCTGCGG